>ERZ1740065.165-NODE-165-length-31197-cov-4.494188_pt1 | contig 31197 bp, 25 predicted proteins | sample MGYA00581738_ERZ1740065 | MGnify/ENA primary metagenome ERZ1740065 (study PRJEB43018, sample SAMN04849749) | marine metagenome | isolation source: floating plastic debris | place: Pacific Ocean | collected 2008-09-01 | study: EMG produced TPA metagenomics assembly...
CAGATTGAGACTTTTCAAATAGGGCAAAAATAAGGTCGAAGCAAAAAGATGATCTACCGGTTTTTCGAAAAAGCCCTGAATTTGGTCTGCATGCAAATCCATGGTAATAATGCGAGTGGCTCCAGCCGTTTCCAACATTTTGGCGATTAGTTTAGCTGCAATAGGAACTCTGGGCTTATCTTTTCTATCCTGTCTGGCCCAACCAAAGTAAGGCATCACAGCTGTGATATGGCGGGCAGAAGCACGTTTTTCAGCATCCAACATCAAGAGCATTTCCATTAAATGTTCCGGTCCCGGATGTGTAGAACCAATAATAAAGATGCGCGCACCTCGAATGGATTCTTCAAAAGAAGGTTGAAATTCACCGTCGCTGTATCTACTAAAATGAACCTTGCCTATGTCCGCACCATAATACTCGGCAATAGCTTTACCCAAGACTTGGCTTTGCGTACAGGCAAAAATTTTTGGTTCTGGAACTTGATACGGCACTACAAACGTTTGTTAATAAGGATTTTGAATCGCTTTTTCAAAAGAGGTGCAAATTTAAAAATTTATTCCGCTTACTAAAGGATAAATATGAAAATTTAGTTTTGAGTATAGGAACATTTTTTTAGCTTTGCAGTCCCATTAAAAAAATGGACGTTTTGCCTTGGTGGCGGAATTGGTAGACGCGCTGGATTCAAAATCCAGTTCTTTCGGGAGTGTGGGTTCGATTCCCACCCAAGGTACAAAAGCCAGAACAGTTTGTTCTGGCTTTTTTTATGCCTAGAACTTTCCTATAGCAATATGCAATCAATCAATGATTTGTACTCAATTTCTTCCAACTATTTCTTTGGGTTCATGTGACTTTTTAAGCAAAAGGGGTTCCAATATTGAAAGGGTACTTATTACAAAATCAGAAAATTCTGATTAAATAAATGCTAATATTGTTAAAATTTTAGAGTGCTACTCATCGATTTATCGACGATTCACCACAAACGATCGATGAAATACAACATTTTTTCCATTCGTCGATCATTCAAGAATATGTTTGAATATTCTTACATTTAAGATAACCTCATTTTGTTGATTATGAACCTCTTATTAACCAACCTCAAAAAAAGGCTTCTTTTTGTCGCTATAATTCTATTGTTTTTAGGTACACAAATGGGTTTCGGACAAAACTGTTCCGTAAACGCCGGTGTTCCAGAAACAATTTGCGAAAACACAGTGGGGTTCAGTTTGTCAGGCTCCGCTGCTGGATTAATTCAGAGCGGACCTATATGGTCGCAGGTAGGTGGCCCATCAGTGCTAATCAACGATCCTTCCGACGTTAATACTTCGGTAACCGGTTTTGTAGGTGGAAATGATTACACCTTTAGACTAAGCGCTGTCTGTACAGATGGTTCTACGCAGTTTCAAGATGTGGTGATAACCGTTCAACCTATTACAATTGCAGATGCAGGCGACAATATAGCCTCTTGCCCTGATAGTTCGGGGACTTTGGTAACGAATGCCAACGCCCCAGCCAATCCTGGCGAAGTAGGGACTTGGAGTATTGTGGGTTCCAACAATGCTGGTGTAACTATATTGGACGATAGTTCACCAACTACAGGTTTAAATCTTGCTGATACCAGCGCGGGAACCACCACCTTACAATGGACCATTCGAGGACCGGATTATCTACCGGGTGTGATTTGTGAGTCTACTGCTACCATTACAGAATCCAATACGGGAGGGGAGGCTGTAGTTGATGCCGGCGCGAACCAAACCTTGAATAACTGCTATACCGTTTCACAATCGACCAACCTTAACGGAACCTTTGGTGGAAATGGCATTAATGGTCAAATCGGTACCTGGTCTTTTGTATCAGGGCCCAATACACCAACCATATCAAATGTCAACAGCAGAAATACAGGAGTTTCCAACCTTATTGAAGGAGCATATGAGTTCAGATGGTCTGTTTCTGGCCCCTGTGCTAATGGAGAAGATACAGTTACGATAACGGTTCAAGAAGCGACGCAAGATATTTCCACTGCATCGGTTCAAGAAGATAACATCCGTTTTTGTGATGCCTCGATTACCACTACAACATTGGTGGGGTCACAACCACAATTCGCAGGCGAAACCGTACAATGGAATCAAACGGAAGGTCCAGCCGCCACCATTTTGAATCCAACTAGTAGCACAACCCAAATCTCCGGTTTGGACGGAAGCAGTACGTATCGTTTTACCTATACGATAACCAACGGCACAACAGGCTGTGATGATACTGCAGAGGTGGTGATTCGCTATTCTACCAATCCGATTACGATGGTGGCCAATGGCGGAAATGATTTACTCGCGGCTTGCGGCGCTACGAGTGTTGACATTCCTTTTGCAACTACGGGTAACGGAAGCAATACCTTCAGCATCATCAGTGGACCAACAGGTTCAACACTAATTGACCCTAATACCTTCAGCAACACCGGAAGCTCTCCCTTAAACATCAATTTTGACGTTCAAGGTACCTATACCGTGGTCTTTAGACGTGCATTGACAGGTTCTATTCAAACAGGGTGCGATGAGGCTACTGATGCGGTAAATGTGACGATTTCTTTAAATCCAACAAGCGCTAATGCAGGAACTGATTTGATTTTATCTTGTAATACAACCACTGCAGATATTACCGGAAATGCAATTGGCGTGGGGACATCATTATGGTCACAAGTTAGTGGGCCAAGCACGGCAACTGTGGTTTCTCCTTTTGAACGTACCACAACAGTACAAGATTTGGTACCAGGAATTTATGTATTTCAGTATGCCATTTCTGGAGGAAATGCTTGTTCACCTTCTGCTGAATCAACAGTAGAAATTAATGTATCGACTGATGCACCAGTGGTCACCAGCGCAGGAAGTGCACAAACCATTTGTTTTGGTACTCCTACGCAATTGGATGCCACCCCGGCACCAGCTTCGAATTTAGTAGGTACATGGTCAGTGGTGTCACCGCCATCGGCTATAGGAGTAGTAACCTTTGCAGATGAAAATGATCCAAAATCATTTGTATCCGGTTTGGATGATCCCAATACGGCCTATACTTTACGCTGGACTGTAGAAAACCCAGTAAGTGCTGCCATAACGGGTATACCTTGTCCTGCACCGGGATTTTCAGATGTAGTCATTACTACGAATGCAACTCAAGGTCCCTCTTTAGCCAATGCGGGATCTGACCAATGCCTTCCTTTAGGAACAAATACCGTGACTTTGGATGCTGATGCGCCTCAACCTGGTGAAACCGGGGTTTGGACATCGAATCCAGTAACCGGAATCAGCTTTGTGGATGCCACTCAATTTGATACCGACATTACCATTGCGAGTCCGTCAACCAATCAAAGTTATATCCTCACGTGGACGATTTCGGGTGACCCAAGTTGTCAAAGTACTTCTGATGATGTTGAGGTCAGTATCGGTGCTACAGCAGTAGCAGATGCTGGAGTTGACCAAACGGTTTGTTACAGTCCTTTGACCAATACTCCTGCCATTTCACTTGACGCAACAGCTTCGGTAGGCAGTGGAGGTTCTTGGCGTAAAATATCAGGACCTGGAGGGTTCATTATAGATGATACGAATCCAACAACTGCGGTATCATTTACGAATTCAGGACAATACATTTTTGAATGGACCGCCACGCAAGGAAGCTGTTCTTCAGACACCGATACAGTTACTTTGAATATTGGGATTGAACCCACCACGGCAACAGTGGTGCAAGCTGTGGAGGAAATCTGTACGGGTACAACCATAACACTTGATGGGAACGCCTTTGATGCGAACACGGAAAACGGATTTTGGACTTTGCTTTCAGGAGCACCCAACACCCCAACTTTTGCAGATGTAAACGACCCAACCACTACCGTGAGTAATTTGGTATCGGGAACTTATGTTTTTCGATGGACGATTTCTGGCGATACAAATTGTACCGCACCCAATTTTGCTGATAAGACCGTAAACGTTTTTGTTCCCGCTGATGCAGGCAGTGACTTGTCTTTGTGTGAAGTAAGCGATTTGTTATTGGAAGCGACTTTCGGTTCCACCGGAACGTGGACGCAAATTGATGGGCCAGGGGTAAATGCTAATCCTGGAACCCCAGCTACCATAACTCAAAACCCTGCTGATAGCAACGTTGCTCAAATTTCGATTATTCCTGGAAACGATTATGAATTTGAATTTACTACGAATTATGCCGGAACATCGGGATGTGGTAATACTTCTGACCAAGTATTGGTTTCCTCTAGTACTTCACCTTCGGTAGATCCTGATGCAGGTCCAGACCAGATTTTGTGTCGCGGGGATTTGTTGGTAGCCGACCAAACCACCTTGGCAGGGAATACAGCTCCAGTAGATGTGGATACCGCTACATGGCGGTTTTCAGAACAACCTTCAGGAAGTGTTGCAGTAATTGATAGCCCTAATAGTCCAACAAGTACTTTGTCCGGATTATCCGTACCTGGAATCTATATTTTGGAGTGGAACTTTTCTACCGGAAATTGTTCGGATACTTCCGATGTGATACGCATTGAAGTATTTGATGCTCCGTCGGTTGCCGATGCGGGAACTAACCAAACTACTGCCTGCCAATTGGATGCCACGCTAGCCGCGGTTCCACCGACAGCCGGCGTAGGAACTTGGACTTTGTTCAATGCACCAGCAGGGGAAACTTTGACGATTGATAGTCCAAATTCACCAACTTCAACCGTATCGGGAGTTACGGCGCCTGGAACCTATACCCTGAGATGGACCGTAGGCTATGATGGGATAACCTTTCCGGATAGCCCGTCTGCTTGTGACCCTACATTTTCAGATGTGGACATCACCTTTACAGCGAATCCACCTTCCAATGCAGTGGCAGGACCAGACCAAGAGTTATGTGCTGCTACACAAACGACCATGGCGGCTGACCCTATAACCGTAGGAACGGGAAGCTGGTCTCAAACCGCGGGTCCAGGTTTTGGAGGAACACCGGGTACTTTGGCCAATATCGTTACACCAAGCAGTCCAACCACAACCATTGACACTTTGGAACCCGGAACATATGAGTTCACCTGGAGTGTGGTGAGTGGCGGTTGTACCGTTTCAGATGCTGTTGAAGTTATCATTTATGGAGATCCCGGAACGGCCGAAGCTGGACCGAATCAAACTTTGGACCAGTTTTCCGCAGTTGTTCTTGGGGCTACGGCACCAGCTGCAGGAACTGGGGTATGGACACAAGTTTCAGGTCCAACAACCGTTGGGTTTGTAAATGAAAATGATCCAAACACTGAGGTTTTTGGTGCAAACGATGGAACCTATGTTTTTGAATGGACGGTATCCAATGGAAACTGTCCAATATCTTCAGATACGGTAGAAATAGCTTTAATCGCTGTAGATTTGGAATTGTCCAAAACGACTTCTTCACCTACAGCAAACCCAGGGGATGTCATCACATTTACCATTGATATATTCAACAATGATGCTTCTACAGCCTCTGACGCTACTGGAATATCCGTTAGGGATGCGATTCCTTCCGGCTACACCTTGGTACCTGGAACGGTAAGCAATGGTGGGGTTTACAATGTGGGAGACCTTTCTATTACCTGGTCCAACCTTTCCGTATTGAATGGAGCTACACTAAGCCTCACTTTTGATGTTACGGTAAACGCCACAGGAGATTTTATCAATATGGCTGAAATTACCGCGAGTGATATTTTTGATATTGATTCAACTCCAGCGAATGGAATAGGGGGAGAGGATGACCAAGATTCCGCTGAGGTTACGGTCAATGTCGCAGATATCAGCCTTTCCAAAGGAATCAGTGGAGCTTCTAGTACCAGTCCAGATGTAGGAGATACTGTGGTTTTTGAAGTGGATGTAACCAACGATGGTCCGCAAACCGCCACCAATGTTTCGATTGAAGATACGGTTCCTGCAGGGTTTACTATCGGAACGATAAATAATGGAGGCACTTTATCTGGAAATACCATTACATGGGATATCGCATCCTTGACTGTTGGAACGACAACACTAACGTATGAAGTGACCGTTAATGCTCCTACTGGAGCTGCAGATGAATATGAGAACACCGTACAAGTTTCCGCCTCCGACCAACCGGACCCGGACAGTACACCCAATAATGATGATGGCGACCAAAGTGAAGATGATGAATCCGCATTTACCATAACCACTCCAGATGTAATTGATTTGGAAGTAGACATTTCAGTAAGTGATACCGCTCCAAGCGTGGGAGATGTTGTAACCTTTACCATTAACCTGAGCAATCTGGGTACTATTGACGCCACTGGCGTGAATTTGGAGAACTTGGTACCTGACGGATATGGAAATGTCACTGGGCTCACAGGGGGTACTTTTAATTCTGGTACAGGAATCATTTCCTGGAATGGATTGACCATTCCACAGGGGAACAATACCGAAACCTTGACCTATCAAGCAACTGTTCAAGCGCCAACAGGTTCGCCAGTAGAATACACCCATGTAGTTGAGGTGACCGCGGCTGACCAATTTGATATAGACAGTACGCCCAATAACGATGATGGTGACCAAAGCGAGGATGATGAAGATGCCGTTACTACTGGTATTACCGAAGTAGTCGACCTGAGTATTGCCAAGAACGTGATTGTTGGTTCAACAACCCCCAATGTTGGTGATTCGGTAACCTTTGAATTGATTGTTTCCAACGCTGGACCAAGCAATGCTTCTGGCGTAGGAGTTGAGGATGCGCTTCCCGTTGGTTTTGCCCTTACGACAGTGAATGCAGGAGGAAGTATTGCAGGAAATACAGCCCAATGGTCAGGCTTGTTCGTGCCCGCTGGCGGAAACATAGCCTTAACATATCAAGCCACAGTGAACGCTCCAACGAGTGCGGTGGGTGAATATGCAAACAGTGCACAAATCACAGCAAGCAATCAGCCCGATTCAGATAGTGACCCCGCAGTAGGACCTGGGGTGGATGACTTGGGAGACACTTTACCCGATGACGATGAGGTAACCCTTACGTTGACTCCGCAGCAGGCAAACCTTTCTTTGGATAAATCTGTAAGTGAGAGCAATCCTGAAGTAGGCCAAGAAATCACCTTTACCGTTCAAATCAATAATGCAGGTCCGGATATAGCAACCAATGTTTCTATTGAAGATGTTATTCCTTCTGGATATACGATTGTCGCAGGAAGTGTATCCAACGGTGGTATTTACAATTTTGGAGGCTCCACCATTTTATGGGATTTAACTTCAGTACCACTAACGGGAACCACTTTGACCTATCGTGCAACGGTGAATGCACCGACAGGAACGGTTGGAGAATATGATAACACTGCCCAAGTAACGGCCTCAGACCAATTTGACCCAAATAGTACACCAAACGATGGCGCAGGTGACGACCAAGACACAGAATCCGTAACGCCAAATGCTTCGGATTTGAGTTTGGTAAAGAACATAAGTGCTGCTTCGAGCGCGACACCAAATGTTGGGGATACCGTTGTATTTGAATTAACCTTGACCAACGCGGGTCCAAATGATGCCACCAACGTGGTTTTAGAAGATATTGTTCCATCCGGATATACTTTAGGAACTGTAAACAATGGCGGTTCTGCCATTGCTGGAACCTTTATCACTTGGAATATTGGTGCCCTGCCTGTGGGAAGTACTACCGTTTCTTATGAAGTGACGGTAAACGCACCAGCTGGAGCTACTGATGAATATTTGAACACTGCGGAACTCGCCGGGGTTGACCAATTTGACCCAGACAGTGAACCAGGTAATGATGATGGCGATCAGGATGAAGATGATGAAGACTTTTTCGAGGTCACTCCTCAAGTCGTAGATATTGAATTGGAAATAACCGCTAGCAATACAGACCCTGATGTGGGGGATGTTGTAACCTTTACCATCAACCTTAGTAACCTGGGTGCTGATGCCGCTTCTGGTGTTTCCATTGCAGACTTGGTTCCGGCCGGTTACGGAAACATTACAGGAATTAGCGATGGTGGTTCGTTCAGTCTAGCTACGAATACCATTCAATGGTCAGGATTGAATGTGCCTGTAGGGTCCAATACGGAAACCCTTACATTTCAAGCAACGGTTTTGACGCCTACCGGAGCAGCAGGTGAGTTTACACACGTTGCGGAAGTGACGGCTTCAGACCAGTTTGATTCCGATAGCACGCCCAATAATGATGATGGAGACCAAAGTGAGGATGATGAAGATAGTACGACTGCGGCCCCACAACAGGCGAATCTTTCTTTGACCAATATTGTGGTAGATAATGATTTGACACCAAATGTGGGAGAGGAAATTAGTTTTGAAATTACCATCAGCAATACTGGACCGGACGATGCCACTAATGTGGAGGTTACAGACTTACTTCCTACCGGGTTTGATTTTGTACTGTACAGCGCAACCGCTGGTATTTACAGTCAGGGAACAGGCCTCTGGCAAGTCGGAACCTTAAATGCCGGAACAACGGAAACCTTGGTGATTGATGCTTTGGTGAATCCTACTGGAAAGAATACTAACGCAGCTGACATATCAGCTTCAGACGCATTCGATATCAACTCTACACCAAACAATAATCTTGGGGCGGAGGACGATCAAGATGATGTAACCATCACACCAGTCGAAATTATTGATGTGTCTTTGACCAAAACTGTGGATAATCTTACTCCAGAAGTGAATTCAAATGTGGTATTTACATTGACTGTTACCAATGCAGGCCCTAGTGAAGCAACTTCTTTACAGGTAACGGACGTGATTCCGTCTGGGTTTGCCTATCAATCGGATGATGGCGGAACGGATTATGATGATGGTACTGGGGTTTGGGATATTGGTTCTCTAGCCAGTGGCGCCACGACTATCCTTAATATTACGGCTTCGGTCAATACCACTGGAGTGTATTTGAATACTGCCGAAGTAACACAACACGACCAAGTGGATGTGGATTCCACACCCAATAATGATGTTTTGGCTGAGGATGACCAAGACCAAGTTGAGGTTACACCAATCCAACTGGTTGATATTTCGGTAACCAAAACAGCAGATGATTTGACCCCAAACGTGGGTGCACCAATTGTATTCACGGTAACGGTCACAAATGATGGTCCAAGTGATGCTACCAATATTGTGGTGACCGACTTTTTGGCTTCAGGATATGAATTTGTTAGTGCTGTGCCTACAAGAGGTGTTTATGAACCCTTGAATGGTTCTTGGACCGTAGGAAATTTAGATGATGGTGATACCGAAACTATAGTAATAACCGCTAATGTACTGGCAAATGGTGAGTATACCAATATTGCCGAACTAACAGATTTGGCAGAAAGAGATATTGATTCAGAGCCTGCGAATAATGATGACACTGAAGATGACCAACAAACCATTGAACCCGTTCCGGTTTTGGTTTCGGATTTGGAATTGCGCAAGTCAGTAGATGTTTTGTCGCCAAGAGTTGGAGATGAAGTAATCTTTAACATCAGTGTAGAAAACAATGGACCAAGTGACGTGACGGGCGTACAAATTGAAGATTTGCTTCCTTCCGGATATACCTATGTATCGAACAACCGAACGGCAGGAGTATACAATCCAACAACGGGCATATGGCAGTTAAATGGAGTCATTCCAAATGGAACTATTGAAACCTTGAATATTGTTGCTTTGGTGAACCCGATGGGTGATTATTTCAATGTTGCAGAAGTGTTTTCGTCCAGTAACCTTGACCCAAACAGTACACCAAACAATGGTGTGATTGCTGAAAATGACCAAGATAGTGCAGGTACAACACCTATTCCAGTAGCTGATTTGTCCCTCACAAAAACTGTGGATAATGAGACACCGGATGTCTTGGATAACGTGGTCTTTACCCTAAGCTTGGTGAATGAAGGTCCGAGTGACGCTACCAACGTGGTAGTTTCTGATTTGCTTCCTTCGGGCTACACCTATGTTTCAGATGATTCTGCCGGAATTTATGATGCTGGGACTGGATTGTGGAGTTTGCCTATTGTGGCAGGCGGAACCACACAAATGCTCAACATTACTGCTCAAGTAAATGCTACAGGTGTTTATACGAATATTGCTGAGGTTATCGCAGTTACCGAACTGGATTCAGATTCTGCACCTGGCAACAATGTGTTATCCGAGGATGACCAAGATGAACAGCTAACGCGACCAAGAATTTTGACAGATATTTCGCTGACCAAAACCGTAGATATTATCAATCCATCAGTAGGGTCAAACATCACATTTACCATTACAGTAAGCAATGATGGACCCAATGAGGCCACGGGACTTGTCATTGAAGATATTTTAGCTTCAGGCTATACATTTGTAGGAGACCTTCCATCCGCGGGTGTCTACAACAACGTTACAGGCGCATGGGATTTAGCTTCCTTGGCCAATGGAGCAACCGCTACCCTGGAAATCACCGCTACGGTGCTTCCAACAGGAGAGTACGCGAACACGGCAGAGTTGATTGCCTTAGATACATTTGATCCCGATTCCACACCAGATAATAACTTGAATTCAGAAGATGACCAAGATACGGTGGTACCTGGACCGGATGGAATAGCTGACCTTTCCTTAACCAAGACGGTTGATGAAGCAGAACCTAATGTTGGCGATGTCGTAGAATTTACCATTAGTGTCTTTAATGGAGGTACCAGTGGAGCTAGAGGAGTTATCGTCACCGATTTACTTCCATTGGGGTACACTTTCCAATCCTATATTTCGACTGCGGGAATTTATAATGACGAAACGGGAATTTGGTCTTTGAATGGCATCATTCCCAATGGAACTACTGAAACACTTATCGTATCTGCTGTAGTGAATGCGCCTACGGGAGCGACTGATGAGTATTTAAATCAGGCCCAGGTAACCGCAAGTAATTCCGCTGACCCGGATAGTGACCCTGGTTCAGGGTTTGATGTAGACGACTTAAATGATGGTCTTGAAGATGATGACGAAGCCTCTGCTTTTGTGACACCACAAACCACCGATATCGCTTTAACCAAAACGGTGGACAATCCAGCACCAAAAATTGGTGATGATGTGGTATTTACCATCACTGCTAGCAATCAAGGAAACCAACCTGCCACTAACATCGGTATTGAAGAGCAGATTCCTGCTGGATACCAGTTAGGTGCAGCACAAGCCACCAATGGAACCTATGACGCGGTCTCAGGTTTTTGGGATATTCCTAGTTTGGATGCGCAATCCACAGCTACTTTAACCTTAACCGTTGAGGTTTTGGATGGTACGGACTATTTGAACACTGCCTCCCTGTCTTTTGTAGACCAACTTGATGTGGATAGTTCAAATGATAGCGCTCAAGCTACGGTTGAACCCAGCTGTTTGAACGTATACAATGAATTTTCACCGAACGGAGATGGCGTGAACGAAACTTTCGTGATTGATTGCATCGCGCAATATCCAAATAATCTTCTGCAGGTATACAATCGCTGGGGGAACCTGGTGTTCGAGCAGCGTTCTTACAACAATGATTGGGATGGCACCTCCAATGGTAGAGCCACAATTAAGAAGGGAGATTTACTGCCAGTGGGCACTTATTACTATGTCCTCGATTTAGGAGATGGCTCTGAGCCAAGAACGGATTGGTTATACATAAACAGATAGCGCAATGAGGACGGTAAAGAACAAAAACACACAAAAAATGAAAGGTCAAATCAACCTAGTTTTCTTGACTATTGCACTGCTGATGGGTGTTGCGCTTCATGGCCAGCAAGACCCACAGTATACCCAATACATGTACAACACCTTGAATGTCAACCCAGCCTATGCCGGCTCTAGAGGGCATTTGTCCGCTCTGGTCATGCACCGCTCGCAATGGGTAGGTATCAATGGGGCACCAACCACACAAGTATTGGCTGTTGACGGACCTGTTGGAAAAAATGTAGGATTAGGCTTAGTGTTGACCAACGACGCTTTGGGTCCTGCGAACGAATTTTTTATCGACGGGAATTTCTCGTACACCTTGCGATTGAACGATACCGATAAAAGGCTATCTTTTGGATTAAAAGCTGGAGGAAGGCTTTTCAATGTAGATTTCACCGAAGGGTCAACACAAAATCCTGATATCGCTTTTCAGAACAATATTGAAAACAAATTTTTCCCCACCATTGGAGCTGGGGTATATTATCATAATTCCAAAGGGTATTTGGGGCTGGCCGTTCCGAATTTCTTTTCTGAAGAACATTACAATGGCCAAGAACAGGTGATTGCCACGGAACGCCTGCACTACTTTTTGATTGGGGGAAAGATTTTCAATATGACCCCTGATGTTCAGTTCAAACCCGCCTTCTTCGTGAAGTGGGTGCCGGGAGCTCCCATCATCGCAGATATTTCCGCAAACGCTATGATCCGAGAAACCCTTACCTTTGGAGTAGCCTATCGTTGGGACGATTCATTTTCTGGGCTGTTCGGCCTTCAGATTTCACCCGACCTAAGCGTAGGATATGCCTACGACCTGACCACCACAGACTTGACCGATTATACAAGCGGAACTCATGAGATATTCTTGAGATATGAATTCAAAACCGTTGAAAAAAGACTTAAATCACCAAGATTTTATTAAAATGCCAAGCTTAAAAACCAACCTCCTCCTCGGCTTCCTTTTGATTTTTTCGGCTCTGCAAGGCCAAATGAAATCCACAAATGCCGATTCCAGCTTTGACAACCTTTTTTATGTAAGAGCTGCCCAGCAGTACCAATACATGGTAGACAAGGGAAACGATTCCCAGCATGTTTTGGAACGTTTGGCCGATGCGTACTATTTCAATACCGACATGGAAAATGCCGTAAAATGGTATGGAAAACTGTTTTCCAAATACGAAAAAGAAGTGACCAAAGAGTACGCCTTTCGTTATGTACATGCCCTTAAGGGAACCGGCAAATACGATTTGGCCAAAGCCTTGATGAAAATCTATGAGAAGAAAATCGATACGACAACGTTCGAAGTAGCCCAGCTCCAAAACAACGACTTCAGTTTGGATGAAATTATGGACAAACAACCGCAGTTTTTTGTTTCCAACTTGGCCATAAATTCAGAAGTAGCCGATTTTGGACCTGCGTTTTACAAAGATAAAATCGTATTTGCTTCCAGTAGGGATTCGTTGGTGTTTGAAACCCGGGTTTACCATTGGAACCGCCAACCGTATTTGGATTTGTTTATGGCCGATACGATTGAATTGGGCTCAGATTTAACAGAGGTATTACCTTTTTCAGAAATTCTAAATACTCGCTACCATGAGGCGGGAGTAGCATTTGGACCTGAAGGGAACACTGTATACTTCACAAGAAACAATTATACGAATAGAGACCTTCAGCGGGATGAGGAGGGAACCAACCACCTCAAAATGTACAAATCAGAATTGAGAGGTGGTGAATGGTCTGAAGCGGAAGAGTTGCCATTCAATAGCGAAAACTACTCCGTAGGGCAACCGGCATTAAGCCCTGACGGCAGATTCCTGTTCTTTGTTTCCGACATGCCGGGAAGCATTGGCGGAACGGACATCTTCATGCTAGAGATTATGGAAGATGGTACGTATTCGCAACCGATGAACTTAGGCCCTCAAATCAATACAAGTGGTAGGGAAATGTTCCCGTACATCACTGAGGAAAAAATGTATTTTGCTTCGGATGGTCACTTAGGACTCGGCGGACTTGATGTTTTTGAAAGTGACCTTAGTGCAGATGGTTTTGGTCCTGTGATGAACTTGGGCAGTCCGTTGAATAGTAAAAAGGATGATTTCGCGTATATCGTAAAAGAAAGTGCGAATCGAGGGTATTTCTCGTCCAATCGCGACGGAGGCAAGGGAGATGATGATGTATACAGTTTTCAGCGGTTGGAGGAGCCCTGTATTCAAACTGTGAAAGGAACCGTTGTTCGCAAGGCCAATGCACAACCCATTGTGGATGTCAATGTCGCCCTGTATGATGGCGAAGGAGCCTTACTCGGGAAGACTACTACCGACCCATATGGTGCTTTCCGCTTCGATATGGAATTGGAATGCGAGCTGGAATACCTCATTAAAATCGATAAAGAAGGCTTTTTACCCAACGAAGAGAAGTTCACAACAACTGACGTCAAGGATTTTGAAAACAACGTGCCGCTTGAAATTACCAAAGAGCTGAATAAGCTTATTGTGGAAGAGAATGGCGTGTTGAAAATCAAAATTGACAATATCTATTTCAATTTGAATAAGGCAGATATCCGACCTGACGCAGCGCAAGAGCTTAATAAGATTGTGGAGGTAATGAAAGAATATCCAAAAATGGTTATCAAAATCGAGGCGCATACTGATTCTCGAGGTAGTGATGGTTACAACGAACGTCTTTCAGACCGAAGAGCAAAATCCACAGCAGACTATATCATCTCACAAGGTATTGAAGCCGATAGAATTCAAAGTGCCATTGGGTATGGTGAACAGGTTTTGCTTAATGAGTGCAAAAATGGCGTGCGGTGCAGCAACGAAAAACACGATGTAAACCGAAGGTCAGAATTCATTATCGTAAAACTCGATTTATAGAGATTTCTGATTCTCTCGGTTTCCTTGATGGAAATCAATCCTTTTTTGAAGTTTTGATGGTTACTTCGTCATTTGCTTTGGAATAGGATTTTTTTTGGGCTTCTTATCTCTGATTTCTGGCAATGTAGTTAACCTGCTAAGCGTCCAAATACGTCAGTAGAAATTGAGATTGACGAAAACGTTCAGTTGTTACGGTTGGCATACAACCTGGCCTTGGAGGATAGTATTGAACCCTATTTGCGTCCCTGCCGCAATCGCTTCTACGAATTGAATCACATACCTTATCTCAAATTCAAGCAACATCCCTTGGTTAAAACCATACGAGAGGGAGATGTTTGGAATGCTGACTTACCTGTTTTGGGGCTTTGTTTTACGGATGATTTTATTTTGAAGGAGAATGTCGACCAAGATATTTTGAAGAGTCAGTATGGTTGGTATGGGGCGAACCTAGATAGTTTGGGACAATTACTAGCGAGCTTTAAAAAGCAAACCCGATTTTCTTGGAAGGGAGACTTACCTGAAAAGGAAAAACTTTTGGATTCCATACGAAGCAACAAGCTTCACGATAAATTGGGTGTTTTCTTCAAGTCCAATAAGGAGATAGTCTTGAACATTTGTTTCGACCCACTGAACAACGTTACGAACAAGGCCATCATGTTTTTGGACATTTCTGGAGCGGAACGCACAATTTTATTAGGAAGTTTTTGTGAAGAGGCTTTGTTTCCAGAAAACGATTCCATTTTGCCATGGGATGAAGATACCCGACGCATCATTATCCATGAAATGAGCCACCTATATGTTGACCCGATTTTTCCAGAAATGTTCGAAACATACTTTGGCAAAAGTGATGACCCTTCTTTTGAGTATGAAATGAATGAGGCTTTGGTGAGAGGAATTACTTCCTTTATCATACGACAAAACTATGGTGTTGAAGAGGGTGATAAAGACATCTCATGGCAGCCCGAAGCCTCAAAACAAGTGTATGAGGCACTTAAAGGCATAAATCATACCTCACATGTTGGTTTTACGGACATTTACAGTATCTTAATGCTTCGACTTAGGGATTCAATCGCAGGAAACCGTGAATAGGTTCATGAGGGAATACGATTTTTTAAAAACCATTTTCAAACCTTCCAATTTTACTCCCCCAGAGCTGGAAGTTATTCTATCGCAATTTGAGGCGAGTTCGTTCTCTAAATTTCAGTTTTTGATTGAATAGGGGAAAATCGCACCATTCTATTACTTTATGGAATCGGGTTTTGCGCGGTCCTTCGCGATTGATTTGGATGGAAATGATATCACCACCAAGTTTTTTACGGTTTCGGATATTGTTATCGATTGGCATTCATACTTCTTGAAAACCCCCTGCCGAGAATCGATTCAAGCGCTTACTCCCTGTAAGTGTTGGCGTATCCAGTTTACTGATTTCATGAAGCTTTTTAGTATCGAAGCCTTCCGTGAAGTGGGACGCACCCGATTAATCACCAATTATTTTGAATTAAAAAATCACTCGGTTTCCATGATTAGTGATTCCGCCAAAGACCGCTACCTGGAATTGATGAAAACCAAACCCCAGATTATGCAAAATGTTCCCTTAAAACATATTGCAACCTATTTGGGCATCACCGACAGCTCCCTAAGCAGAATCCGAAAAGAAGTAACCAAACAAAAACCAAACAACACTCATGGATCTCTTTACCCATAAAATTCCATTTTGGATTTCCCTACTGTTCTTATTTGCAATGTTGATTCCAATAAACTTAGTGGCAAGTGCTGCGCGAAGGGGGACGGAACGCGCCGAACTGCCCATTAAATCCATAAACATGTATGGGGGAATCGTGCTTTTTTATGCCATCTACCTTCTTTACGTCACCATAGCCTGTTATCAAGGACTCTTTAGTGAAGTCACCCTTCCGCCCAAAATCATGTTGTTTACAGCATTTCCACTATTGCTCTTTTTAGGTGGGGTCGTCTTCAACCTTCCGATAACGAAACAAATTCTGGCCGCAGCCCCAATTGAAAACTTGGTCATCATTCATTTATTTCGCTTAATTGGTACGTTCTTTTTGATTTTGGGAGATTATGCATTGGTTCCACCGCTCTTTTCCATTTTTGCAGGATTTGGTGATATCGCTATTGCTTTGACCAGTATTGGAGTGTATCGAATGAACTTATTGAAGTTACCCAATGCGAAGATTTATACCTGGCTCTGGAATACGGCTGGTCTGTTTGATATTCTATTGACATCGTTCATGGCCTTTTGGTATACCAAAAAGTCCATTGATGAGGGAGGAATAGGGGTTGAAATACTTACTGAATTTCCATTTTGTTTTATTCCAGCCTTTGCGCCCGCTACCATTATTTTTCTCCACTTGTGTATTTACCGTAAACTGCTCTCCGCGAAATAACAGGTGTTTTTTTAGCAAGTTCGTTTTCTTGTCATAGGTCAAGAAAATCCTGAAAAGCGGACTCTAATATTGTATCAGAAAGTTTTAACCACAAAAAACTGATACAATGAGTACATTAAAAAACTACATGATGATTTTCCGGTATTCACCAAATCCGGAGTATCAACCTACCGAGGCAGATTTATCTGAACAGCGTCAAGCTTGGGGTGCCTTTATCGGGAACATCGCCATTCAAGAAAAATTGGATTCCACCCATCAGTTGGGTTTTGAAGGTGTCCAAATTGCGGCGGATACCTCCACGCAAGAAGGCATCCATATTTCTGATGGATATACCATGGGCGGCAACATGATTGTCAAAGCCCAAAGTATGGAAGAAGCCGTCACAATGGCCAAGGGCTGTCCAATTCTCCATATGGGTGGTACCGTTGAAGTGCGCGACATTATCCCGATGGAATCCTAACATTGAAAATCCTTTAAAATGAAACTAAAAATGATACTAGTACTAATAGCAGCCCTAATCGTTGGCTTTATCACAATTGGGTTGATAAGCTCCAGCAAACTGAAAACCATCGATATTTCCAAAAGTGTGACGATAAATGTTGACAAGCAAGAAGCTTTTGAGATGGTGAAACATTTGGAACGTTTCCCGGAGTGGTCTCCCTTTCTGGAAGTAGACCCTTCGCAAAAAACAAGTGTGAAAGGAACCGATGGAACGGTTGGAGCCCAATACCATTGGGAAGGTAACAAAGGCAAGGACCTTGGCTATCAGGAAATCGTAAAAATAGATGAAGGCAACTTTATCGGTATGGCTTGCACCATTGAAAAGCCCTTTAAAGCAACTCCGACGTTTGATTACACCTTTGAAAACACCTCTAATGGAACCAAAGTAACCCAGGACTTTCATCTGGAATCTGGAGCCGTAGATGCCTTTTTCATGTGGTTGTTTGGAGCTAAAAAAGAAATGGACAAAACCAATGCCCGAGGGATGGAACTGCTTAAGCAAGCTCTCGAGAAATAAACCAAAAAAGGGGGCACTTTTCTCAATGTGCCCTCTAATTCCCTAACCGTAAATAACAACGCAATGAAAACAAGAGCTACCCGAAGAAGCTATCCTCAATGGCTTTTTACCATCCATAAAAATGTAACGCTTTCCCATAGTGGAAATAAGGAATCCCAAACCGTAATCGAACTTTCCGGGATTTCTCAGACAAATACTACCCAAATTTTGGGGACAACCTTTTAAACCTGTACCATGCAACTGGATTTGATTAAAAAAGAGTTGAGAAAAGTCATTCATTTGGATGATGAAATGTTTCAGGATTTTTCGAAACTCTTTAGAACCATTCGTTTGGAAAAAGGGGAATTTTGGATTAAAAATGGTAGAAGGAGCAATTACATTGGCTTCGTAAACGGCGGTATTTTACGACAATATGTACAGCAAGAAGGGGAAGAATTCATCCAGAATTTCTTTGTGACAGGAGATTTCATGGGACTCTTTTCACGCCCAAACAAGCAGAGAAATGAATCTTTGCGAATACAAGCCATTGAAGTTTGTGAACTATTAGTCATGCCCTACGAGCGCCTTCAATGTCTGATAGGATTTAGCAAAAACCTGGAGCAATTTTCAAACCATTGGCAAACTGAAAAGTATACGGAACTGGACCAAATGTATGTTCGTTTGCTAGCCCAAACCCCAGAGCAACGCTACAGGTGGTTGCTTTCACATAAGCCAGAAATCATCAATCAAGTGCCCCAATATTACATAGCCCAGTATTTGGGTATCAAACCAGAGACGCTTAGCCGAATCAAAAAAAGGGGTTAACAGAATCCCTTTTTGACTTTAGTCAATGGATTTGGGGCGTTTTTTTTCGAATTTGAAAAGAAAAAAGTTTTTTGCTATGAAAAATTCCCATTACTTCTTCCTTCTGTTTTTGGTTTTATTTGGTTGTGACGAATCAGATACCGAAACTACCGATTTAAGAACCCCAACCAATGCGGTTGAAGTACGAATCACCAACACTACCAATTTTGATTTTGAAGAAGTCATTTTAATGACAAAAGACGTTGGAACAGTCCTTGCTGGAGAATCTTCTTCGTTTTATGTTTTTGACACGGCCTATGAATATGGTTATGTGAAAGCCATAGTTGAAGGCAAGGAATATGTGGCCCAACCTACCGACTTTGTCGGAGAGACTCCTTTGGGCCCAGGTCAATATTCCTATTTGGTTTCCATTTTTGATACCAGCACTTCACCCGGTACCCTTAATACCACTTTTGAGGTCTTCGAACCCGTAGCTTCAGAATAGCTACTTTCCTTGAATTGTACCCACAGTAGCTTCTTTCAACAGTTCTTTTACACAGGATTTTTGAAAAAGTTTCTGATAGGTGCAACCCTTTCTTTTTAAGGTTGTCTTTAGGATAGTTGAAATACATATAATTTTGGCTAGCATTGGATAACCGATTGCAATTTTTGGAAGCTAACGTTCGCATAACCCATCAAGCTTTAATAGAGCAAAGTAAGGCTGGAAACTCTAACGCCCAGTACCAGCTGTATAGTCTCTATGTGGATGCTATGTTCAATACCGCATACCGCTTGTTGAGCTCAAGGGAAGATGCGGAAGATATCTTGCAAGAAAGTTTTGTGGAAGCCTTTAAAAAATTGGACTCCTTTCGTTTTGAGAGCACTTTTGGGGCTTGGCTCAAAAGAATCGTAGTAAATCGCAGCATCAACTTTTTGCGAAGTAAACGTATGGTTTTTGTTGCTGCGGAAGTGTCGGAAGAAGCCATCTCAGAAGAGTCAAATGATGTAAATCAACCCCTTCAAGTAGAAAAAATAAAAAAAGGCATTGCCCAACTACCTGAAGGGTATCGCCAAATCATCACTCTGTATTTGATAGAGGGGTATGACCATGTGGAGATTGGTGAGATTCTGGACATCAGCACATCGACATCCAAATCACAGTACCATCGGGCGAAGCGAAAATTAATAGGAATCATAAATGAGATGTAATGGACAATTTAGAAGAGTACATCCAAAAAAATAGAAAAGCGTTTGACGATGAGTCTTTGGACAAAGACAAATTATGGTCAAGCATTTCAAAAGAACTCCAGCCGGAGAAAAAGGTAATTCCGCTTTGGAGAAAACCTTTGGTTCGAGTAGCTGCGTCGGTTACAGTGCTTTTGGCGCTATCCTTGACTGCGGCATTGTTGTTTTTCCAACCGCAATTCGATACCGAGGCGGGTTTTGCCTCACAAGAATTGATGGAAATCGACATGCACTACCAACAGCTGGTCACCCATCAAGTGAATTTGATTCAGCAACATCCAAGATTGACTGATTCGGATAAGGAAGAGTTTCTCTCTTTTATGGATGAGTTGGACGCTGAATATGACCTCCTGAAAATGGAAATGCAAAACAATTTGGACAATGAACGCGTGTTGGAAGCGATTGTAGAAAACTATAAAAAGCGCATTGAACTTATTGAAAACCTTTTACGACAGATTAATGCTTCGAAAAATGAAACCCATGATGAAGGCTATCTTTTATAATTATCTGTGTGCAATAGTCTTTTTGGTGCTGCCTTTGAGCCTTAGTGGCCAAACCCAACTCACCAAAGACTGGAAGCGCTCTTATGATGTTTCTTCACAAGGAACCGTACACATTGAAAACAAGTATGGCAACGTGGTGGTGAACGGATGGGACAAAGAACAAGTTCAGATTGCCATAAATGTTACGGTGAGTCATCGAAAGGATGAGAACGCCAAAAAGCTTTTGGACCGTATTCAGCCAGAGGTTACTACTGCAGGCGATTACGTGAAAGTATCCGCTAAAATTTTGGAGAGAAGCTCTGGCTTTTTTGCACGGTATTTCAACAAGGCAAATCCATTTGACTTTGACAAGACCAATGTCACCATTGACTTTGAGGTATACCTGCCGGCTTCTACCGAATTAAAAGTCACCAATAAATTTGGGGATGTAGTATTGGCTTCATGGAAGGGCGATTTAGAGGCCGACATACAGCACGGGGATCTATGGATTAATGATGAAATATCTGCCTTAAAAGCGGACATGCGTTTCGGAAAGTTAAGTTGTAGAGGTACCGATTATGGCAATGTAAAAATGAGTAACGGTACAATCGACATTAAATCAGCTGGAAAACTAAAAATAATCAGTAGTGGTAGCGAAATCGACTTGGGCAATGTTTCCAATTTGGAGGTGTATTCCAGTAAAGATGAGGTGGTGGTCGACGAAGTAAAAGTACTACGTGGAGATTTTAAGTTTTCAAACGGAAAAATACATAAAGTAGGTTCCAAATTATTTTTAACCCTCCGCGTTGCTGAGGTCGAGGTAGGCGAAATTTTAGAAGTAAACCCCGAAATCGACATCGTTCAAGAGTCTTCAGAAATTAAAATCGATGTATCCGACTTGTCGTTCAATTTTGAGGCGACTATGGAACAAGGCCTGCTCCGTGTTCCCAAATCCTTTAAAAACGTGAAAAGTGTGGTGACTAACCCTGGTAAAAAAATAAGGGAAGTGTCTGCCAGCTATGGTAGCGGTATGAAAGGAGACTTCTCAGTCAACGGCATCAAGGGAATCGTCATCATTTCCGATTAAAATCAATCAAAAACAAGAACATATGCAACCTTTCAAAAAACGAGTTGTCTTTAGGGCAAACAATCTATTTAAAATGAACAAACCAGTCCTATTCTTGTGCTTTCTGACCCTTTTGGGTGGCTTTGCTGGATGGGCGCAAGAAGATACTGATGCTTCGGACGATTACATCGAATTCAACGACCGCCGGAACGTGGTGCATGGTGTATACCTGGGTTTGGGTACCTACTTGGGCGAAATTGATGGCAAGAGCACCTTTCATGGGGCTTTTCGCGTGGCCTACGTGGCCAATCGTCAGTTTGAAGTTGGTTTTATTGCTGTAGGATTCTATTCGCAGCAAGATTTGCAGGTATCAAATCTCGAGACTTTGGATTTAGCAGGGGGCTACGCCGGACTCCACGTTGAGCCGATACTCTTTGGAGATTCGAAAATCAACCTCTCTTTTCCTGTGACCATGGGAGCAGGTGGAGCTGTTTTGATAGACAGCCGTGCTGACGACGTGGATATAGATACGGATAGCGACGATTGGGATGAGGTCTTCGTTATTGAACCCGGGGTGAATATGCTTTACAACCTATCGCGCTACGTGCAGTTGGAGGTAGGAATGCGCTATCGCTTTTCCACACGGTTGGATTTGGACCCTGATGTAATCAAGAACATTAACGGTTTTTCCGCTGGGATGACGGTAAAAGTGGGGATTTTCAACATGGGAAGAAATCGATACAAAAAACACCTTAGCAATGACCAGTAAATCAAAAAACGAAGCCTTCAGAAAGGGTGTAGGCATCCAGACCCGTCATGTTTTTTCCGAAAATGGAGAAGTCTTTATTCGCACTGCACAGTTGGTTCACCAAGAAGAGTGGTCACCCATCAATTTTCACTGGAAACCAGTACTCCAGTTAGAAAGGGATTTAATGTAGGTATCTAAGAAATAAACGATTGAAACTTCCAACGTTTTGGGAGAGGATATTCGTGGGAATACGCCAAAACAGCATCACAAAACCTTCAATCAAAAACAATCATCATGAAACGAATTATTTATTTTTTACTAGGCCTTGTTTTTATGGGTAGTTTTAGTTCCTGTACCCAAGAAACTATTCGAGTTTCTTCCGAAATTGAAAGTCGCGATTATGACATCACTGACTTTAGCGCTCTGGAAGTTTCTTCGGGATTCAAAACTTACGTCTCTTTTTCTGATGTGGCGTCAAGCGTTCGAATTCAGGCCAATCAAAATCTTTTTGAAAAAATCAAAGTGGTACATCGCAACGGAAAGCTTTCTGTTGGTTTGGCCAACAATGTCCGAATTAAGGGAAAGGAGACGCTCAATTTGTATATCGTAACCTCGGACATTAATAGCTTTAAGCTAACCTCTGATTCTTCCATTTTACTAGACACTCCGTTGAACACCCAGAACGTCAATATTGAATTAACGTCTGATGCCTATTTTGATGGAGATATCATAGCTAATGATTTAAAACTCCAATGTGCTTCAGGGAGTAGGGCCAGCATTTTCGCTGAAGTAAATACAGCCGATATTCGTTTAACCTCTGATTCAGATTACGATGGTGGGCTCACCGCTGATTCTGCAGAATTAAGACTTACTTCTGATGCTGACTTTTATGCTACGGGTACTGTGGGCCAAATGAATGCTCAATTGAGCTCTGATGCCAATTTGAAAGATTTCAGTATGTCCGTTCGTGAACTGAACATTGATTTATCATCAGACAGTAGAGCTTTTTTATCTGTTTCGGAGAAGATTACGGTTTCGGCTTCATCCGATGCGGTTTTGTACTATAAGGGTGATGCTGAAATTGTGCATCAAAATACGTCCAGTGGAGGTAAGGTGGTTCGACAATAAGAAAATTGGTATCTTGGAAAAAACAACCCAATGGCCAAGAATCAAGAAGAACGCATCCTTACGTTGCACCCTCAGGGTAAGACCGGGGTCAATATTTTGAAACGCCGTTACGACTTTATCAAGGACTTCATTTTAAGCACTATTAAGGAACATGGAACCATAACTTTTGAAAAGTTGGGGGATATGGCCGTTGACCAACTCACAGAAACCTTTGATGGAAAGGTATTATGGTATGTGGTATCCGTGAAACTGGATTTGGAAGCTCGTAATTTGATAGAGAGAGTCCCAAAAACCAGCCCCCATCAACTTCGAATGAAAAGTTAAAAAAGAATCGACCCCAAAAAATTCTTTTATAATTCGAGGCCGCCCTAGTGGGAAACCTTTACTTTTGAATCACTTCCCTATTTAATAAATACTATAAAAAACATGCAAAAGTTGATTCTCACCAAAGGGAAGGTGGTTTTTTTTATGACCCTCTTTGTCAGTGTTGCTGCCGCGCAAAGTGACAACCTACAACGTTTAAAAGAGTATGTGGATAATGGACAATTGGTGATTTACACTGGTTCGTCTGTTGTGTCCGGTTCCAGTGCAAGTTCGTTGACCTATGTCGATTTTTGTGCCGATGGCACCTATTTTTACGACTACGAAGGTTCTTTCGTTGTCAAGGGAACAAAACATACCAGTGCAGAAGACAGCATGGCTTCTGGAGCGGGAGTTTCCAAAAATTCCGGAACCTGGCAAATCATGGAAAACCAAGGTTCATTTGTATTGGAAGTGACGGATAGTATGGGACAAAAGGGATATTATCCTATCAACATACAGAATCTTATGGCTGGTAAATGGAAATATGGCAATACCACTTACGTATTTGCGCCAAAAAAAGGACGCTGCGGGCCATAAAGGTTATATTTTTTTCATGGAATCAATGAGGTCGTCCTTTTTTCGTGGCGAGATACTCACGTGCATGTCGTTGCTCATAATGATGTAACCACCATCAGATTTGACGTACTTTTTTACCTCACGAAGGTTGATGACATAGCTGTTATGCACTCGCATAAAAAGATGTTCTGAAAGCAGGTTTTCATATTCCTTTAGGTGTTTGCTAACCAGCAACGAGCTTCCATCATTTAAAATAAAGGAGGTGTATGAGCCATCTGCCTTACAGAAAATAATGTCCTTAATGGCGATAAACTCCATACCCGAAGTAGTGGCCAAACAGATTTTTTGCTGCTGGTAAGGTTCTTTTCCTAAATTCTGCATTAGGGTATGAATTTGTTGTCGATACACGCTGGTATCGCGCTGATGCCTAGCTTTGGCCACGGCCTCTTTTAATTCATCCAAATCAATAGGCTTGAGCAGGTAATCCAATGAACTAAACTTAATGGCTTTGATGGCATACTTTTCAAATGCAGTGGTAAAAATGACATCAAAACTAGGTTCTTTGATTTGCCTCAAAATATCAAAGCCTTCACCCGATTGCAGCTCAATATCCAGAAATACGACATCTGGGCTAAACACAGAAAGTACTTTAATCGCTTCTTGTACACTATCGGCCGACGCTATGACTTTGACATCATCACAAAACTCTTCCAATAGCGCTCTTAAAGCTTCTCTACTTCCTTTTTCATCTTCTACGATTACAACTTTTAGTACCATTTTTTGGTGTGGTTTTTAGATTCATTCCCCGCAATGATGGGTTTTATCCGTTTTCCAAAGATTTCGGAGAAACAATTACTCAATTGTATTGCTATATAGAGTAAAAGTTTTTGGCATTCGTATTGAATCTAGGCTTTTTCTGCGGACAATAAATAGTTTTCTCTTAGTTTTTAACAAGCTTTACCCTAAAATCTGTATGAGAGGACAAAAAAAGAGAGGGTGTTGATTCCCTTCTTTCCTTCATTCTCAGTTAAGTGTAATGGTTTGACGCAAACCATAAAACCTGTTGCTTTCCCTGAGTTAGCAATTTACCATACGCAGCATAACCCCATACTCGTAGAAAGGCACATGCAAAAGGTACTTACAACAGGTTGTTCACTTCAATTCATTTTTGGAGATAATATCTCCGTTCTGTTTAGATGGTATGATCTTAAAATAATGTGTTCAAAAGTAAAACCTGATGGAATTGTATATTCTAGGCGTTTGATGGTTTTAGCTTTTGGTTTGATGAATATGGTTCGTCAATTTATTTGTTTAAATACTTGATGGTATTTGATTCGTGATAAAGACCGCTGCTTTCCCAGAGACACCACACCAAGAAACGGGCAAGGGGAAATGTGCAGCGGTCCAACCTATACTGTATTGTATGTTTTGACATAAGCGTTGGATTTTCATCTTTCGCTCAAAGCCAGGACTAAGTTGGTAAGAAAACTTGCAAAATTGTCTATAGATTGATGGATTGGGGGTTTCAGTTGATGGATTGCATCTGCTCTACATTTCACAGCAAAAAATGGGTTTTCCGAAAATGAAAGTGAACCTCAAAAAAAAGAAACGAACCCATTGCAATGAGTTCGCTCCTTACATGAAAATGAACACTAGAATAAGGCTGATTACTATTCCTGTTGTCAAAAAGCTAAAACAGGTTGAGCTGTTTTTTCTGCGCGAACAATTGGCTTGGGTGAGGTAGCGAAAGCATTTTTCCGAAATCCTTTGAATTCAACTTGGGCCAAGCTACTTAAGTAACCCACCGTATCTTCATAACTATTCAGGTTAACTCCAATTTCCTGTAGCCGATTTCGTAAAACATCATAGGAGGCCATTTCAATTTGTTTGGTTTTTTTTCTCGTTTTGACCAAAATTATTTTCAGTGACTTCAAATGGCATTTTGGGGTATTGTAGTTTGACACTCCATCAAATAGACATTTAAATGTCAGGTACACCTTTCCGATATTTTGAAACACACTCGCCGTATAGCCTTTTGAAGCATTATGGATAGGAAGTTTAAGGCAAGTTTCTTCGGTCTCCAAGTAGCAGAAAATCAAATGGGATTTTAGCACTTCTTCGGTAATTTCAGGGATATCCAATACAAAAGACCAAGTGTTGCTTCTTTCACTCAGGTCAAAGCTATACAGCTCCACGGAATCACCTAAAAATGGGAGGCCCCTCGGTTTGGATTTATCGTTTTTTTGTTTCGTGCGTGCGTTCAAGTATAAAGGGTAGGCAAGGACGATAAAAGCGCACAACAAGGACCAGTAAAGAACAATTTGGTGCATGTTTATGTATGTTTTGATTCGGGACTATTTCCTATCACAAGAAAAGAATAATTCAACGTAAAGAGGACCTCCAATGTATGGAAGCCCTCTTTCAATTGACCTGTTCCTTCTATGAATAAGGCTGTCTTTAACTTTGGAGCTTAACCTCTTATGAAACAACCATTTGACGATATATATTATTCAAACGTGGTGTTCTTGAACTCGTCCAAATGCTTTAACTGCCCTAATACCTTTTCTACATCATAATCCATTATTTTTCGGGTACTGTAGCTTCTTTTGATATCATCCACATAGGTATGGATTTCGAGGGTATAATAATTTTCCAATTCAAATATGGAATTTTTGGATTCAGGAATCAGGGAATTAAGGTTTCCCTTGCCATAAGCCCTTGCGCTATAAATAATTTTGTGTTCACGTTCCAAATCGTCTATCCATTTTACGGTAACCTCAGTAAAATCGTCCATGCGCTCCTTAAACTTATAAAGCGCCTCTTTTGGGATATTTCCGGTTTGATATTCGGATTTTACCAAATCTAATATCCATTTTTCCAAATAGTAGTCTACGTCATTTCTCATTTTCAAATACTTATATGTTTGTGGCCTTGGCTAGTCTTTTGATTTTAATAGGGCTGAGTTGAGTGTTGGTGAATGGGAGAAACAAGTTTTTCGGCTGAAAATCTACTAAGGATTGGTCCATGTGGTCCGCAACCACTCCAAAGTCCTTTCCCGTGCGATATCGCTTTCGGGGATATCGTCAAAATCAAATCCGTGGGGAGCCCCTGGATAGTATTCCAATGTTATGGGCGCCCCTTTCCTGTTCAAAACATTCAGCATGCATAGGGTATTCTCCGATAGAGAATCCTCGGAAGGGACATGATAAAGTACTGGGGCATAGGGCATATAAATATTGTCTTCCAAGCTTTCCAACCCGCAAGGCTGCCTGCCCCAATAGTTGTAGCCTATATGTCCGCCATAATAAAAAACGCCACTGGCAAAACCGAGGTGCGGTTGATTTGGTGGTGGAAGAACCCCATCACTTTCGTCATACACAATTCAGTTGGAGCTTAGGGTCCATACAAAATCTGAAGGAACTTTACTTAAATCAATAAGCGTTGAAACCGCAGCGCTTGCACCATCAGAAAAGCCAAGAACTGAAATATTTCCCTCTTGAATCATTTTCTTTCCATTTGAATCTTTTAAAAGCCGAAGATGTTCAAGGGCTGTATTGGCGTCTTTTGGCCGTACAAATTGTGCGCTGATGATAGTGTTTTTGGGTAGTGTTCTTAAGTCTCCCGTTCGCGTGGTTACACCTCTGGGAGAATAGCTATCTACAAATGCAGCCGCGATGCAATTGTTTAGGAGCAAATCGCGCCACTCCACGAACTGCCCGGACATTTCTTGACTATTTGGGTCATTGTCGCGCCACATGCCATTTGATCCATGAAGCACAACGACAGCAGGGACAGGTCCCTCACAATCAGGAATGGAAAGGTAGACAGGAATTTCAACGTCATCTACGGTTAAACGAACTATAGAGTTCTGCGCATCGAGTGAAACGACTTCATTGTCTGACCCCAATTCATTGTTTTGATCGTCACTACATCCAATGGCGATTAGCATAAGCATTGACAGTACTATCGATCGAAGAAGTTTTACCATTTTAATTTCATTTTTCATATTAATTAGTTTTAATAAGTGCATGTACAGTTTGAAATTCCTTGGAAAAGATCAACTCCCAAGGTTAGCACATGTGTGCCGGAAGAGTATCCGAGAAGTTCATTTAGGATTACTTGGTAGGAGTAGCCGAAATAAAACCCACCTTTATTAAGCCCTACAATCGGAGCAACATAGAGCGGCTGGGCGACTTGGTCGTTCAAAAATCGAAAAGTGACTCCAGCATAATAATTATCGATGAAGTCGTATTTCCGAAACTTGAAATTCAAATCGGTAATGGAACGTCCATCATTTTCAAAATATTGAAAGAATATCGAAGGTTCCAACTCAAGTTCAGCTCTAGGACCTTTGCGAAACTTATATCCTGAATACAGATAATAATTCCTTAGGATGTTGGGTTCGTACAAAAAGTTGAACCCTTCATAGTTTTTGTTGAGGATATTCGAAATATTCAAGCTCAAATAGAAGTTGTCCTTTCGATAGAGGGTGCCGACATCAAAGTTGGGATTGTTGGACGCTCGGTCATCTGTAATTCCCATATCGTTATTGGGGTCAAAGTTTTCGATATCGATACGAAACTGGTTGAAATTGAACGAGAGGGCAAAAGACCAAAAATGGTCATCATACTTGTCAATAATCAAATGATGTGCAAATGATATCTTTCCTCCTCTTTGCTTGGTTTCACCATTACTATCGTTGTACAATACCATACCTAGGCCAGAACGATTTCCCAACCGGACATCTGCCGATAAGGACTGGGTGTTGGGCGCATCAGGAATGCCTATCCATTGTGAAAGTCCGTTCATTCTAACTTTCACATAGTTTCCAATACCCGCGTAAGAAGGTGACATTAGAAAAGGGTTGTCGGAGAGATATTGTGACAACTGTGGTACGGTCAACTCTTGAGCGCTCGAAATCCAGCAGCAAAAAAGGAATATGAAGTAGGGTATTCTTTTCATTGATTTGGGTTATCTGTATAGGGTAAAATGGCCAACAATTTCGCGTCCGGAACCATCGTTTAAATTGATGATGTACCAATAGTCGCCGGTTGGTAGCGGTTGATCTTGATAGAATCCATCCCAATCCGGCCTATTATCTCCGATGATATGGATTTTTCGACCATACCGGTCAAATATGAAAGTTTTAAGATTGGGATATCCTTCCGTATTTCGAGGCCCCCAAAAATCATTTTGGCCGTCATTGTTTGGGGTAAAGAAATTGGGAACTTCAATCTCTGGGATGGTAATCGTTATGGTTTCAAGAGCCTCACATCCATTCGCGTCGACCACACGAACGGTGTAAACTCCATCTCCATTGACTGGGAAGACATTGTTTTCCGTGCCTGCAACATCCTGAAAGTAAAAGATATATGGCGGTGCGCCTCCGAAAGCATTCGCTACAATTTCTGAAGGACTAGAGTTAGTGAGATTAAGACCAAGTGGTTCAACATTTTCTATGGTAAATGGAATGGATACCATACAACCATTGGTGTGCATAATAGATAGGAAATGGGGTCCGGCATTAATATTGCCAAACTCGGCTGTTAAGACGAAATCTTTCGGGTCAGTGGAATCCAAGGCGTAAAGAACATCCTGTTGTACAGTTGGGTCTTCAAAAAATACTTCAAGTGTGCTCACTGGTAATCCCGATTCGCAGGTGTAAACTGGATTTACAGTAGCTTCCAGATTCGGTGTGCTTGGTAGAATCTCAAATGCAACCGTAATCTCACACCCATTGCTGTCTGAAATATCAAGTGAGTAACTTCCTGGATTTAGTTCAGTAATGGTTAAAACATCATTGGAGAATACACCGACTAGTTCCGAATTCAGTTGCGCGGTAAATGGACTAGCTCCATTTTCTATAATTACATCAACAAATCCGTCGCCACTTCCCCAACATGATTCATGACTTATATCAACACTACTTATCGACACCATATTAATGGTTATGGAAACCGCAGTTGCGGGTCCTTCGCAACCATTTTCGGTGCGGGTGACATAGTAGTTTTGAGTGTTTAAAGTATCACTAGCTCTAACAACAGAGGTTAACGCTGCATCGCTGTACCAAGTAAAACCATCATTAATAGCGGGGATTAATTGGGCACCTGTTGGGTTATCCCCAGCACAGAAAGATTGGTTGCTTGCAATAGGCGCATCAGGTGGTGTGGGGTCTACTAGGGTAACATTGGGATTTTCTACTGAGGTACATCCGTTATTTGTTATCCTTAAGTTGTTGTAAGTGCCTTGAGGGACGTTGTCAATTCTTGCAAAGTCAGCACTTCCGTTAACAAAGACATCATTGAATACGCCTCCATCATAGACGATATCATAAAAATTGTTGTTTACACCTGTGATGCGAAGTACTATTTGTCCATCTTCACCTCCACAAGTGGTTGGGTTTCTAAAGTCCGTTACTTCAATGGTAGGTGTAATAGGGTCCGTTAGGATAACATTTGGATTTTCCAAAGAGGTACATCCGTTATGGGTAATGCTCAAGTTGTTGTAGTCCCCCTCGGATAATCCGTTGATGTAGGCAGTCCCATCGTTAATAAACACATTGAAAGTTCCTCCATCATAGTTCACGACATAGTCGTTATTACCTAGCCCCGTAAATTCCAACACGATTTGTCCATCATTCCCACCACAAGTGGATGGGTCAGTGAAGGACACTACGGCTATTGTCGGAAGGATTGGGTCATTCAGGGTTACACTTGGATTTTCCAAAGAGGTGCAACCGTTATGGGTTATACTCAAGTTGTTATAATCCCCTTGCGGTAATCCATTCACAAAGGCAGTCCCATTGTTTACGAAGACATCTAAGGTTCCTCCATCATAGTCCACTATGTAATCGTTATTGCCCAGTCCAATGAATTCCAACACCATTTGTCCGTCATTCCC
>ERZ1740065.166-NODE-166-length-31168-cov-5.766561_pt1 | contig 31168 bp, 28 predicted proteins | sample MGYA00581738_ERZ1740065 | MGnify/ENA primary metagenome ERZ1740065 (study PRJEB43018, sample SAMN04849749) | marine metagenome | isolation source: floating plastic debris | place: Pacific Ocean | collected 2008-09-01 | study: EMG produced TPA metagenomics assembly...
ATCTTGACCCTCTGACCGCTTACCCGTTTCACACGGGGTGTTTCTGATGGGGCCGGGCGAATCTGATGTCAGACGTAACTGGGGTGATCCTTTTCTGACAAAAATAATCAGATACTTCAAGCCCGGTGATCATCCCGCGCAACGCGCGCTGCGTTAACAGGGCGAATCGCGCCCCGCAATCCGGCCCCTCAGAGCCGAAAACCGGGACTGAAAAATTAGAAAAAATTGCTTTGAACCCCTTGAAATCTGCGCATTCGGTGATTTCCGACGGCTATTCTCAAAAAATCGTACTCTTACCCGACAAAAATGCTCGGAAAGCTTGATTTTCCATGCGAAAACGTTTCTGAGTGTTATAGTAAACACACCTATGGGGAGTGACTATGCCACGTTCTTTGACGATTCTGACGGCTTCTATGACCACCGCACTTGTTGCGCTCGGCCCGGTTGCCGCCTTCGCCGAAGGCGAGCTGAATCTTTACTCGTCACGTCATTACGACACCGACGAACGGCTCTATTCCGACTTTACCGAAGCCACCGGCATCACCATCAACCGCATCGAAGGCAAAGCCGACGAACTGATTGCGCGGATGGAAGCCGAAGGCGCGAATTCACCTGCAGACGTTCTGCTGACCGTCGACACCTCGCGTCTTGAACGCGCCAAAGCCGCCGGCGTGCTGCAGTCCATCGACAGCGATGTGCTCGAAGCGCGGATCCCGGACAGCCTCCAGGATGGCGACAACCAGTGGTTCGGCTTCAGCCAGCGTGCGCGGATCATCTTCTATGACAAGGATGATGTCGCAAACCCGCCGACAAGCTACGTCGATCTGGCGGATCCGGCCTACAAGGGCCAGGTGTGCCACCGGTCTTCGTCGAACGTCTATTCGCAGACACTGCTCTCCGCCGTGATCGAAAACCACGGTGAGGAAGCGGCGAAATCCTGGGCGAAAGGCGTTGTCGACAACTTTGCCCGTGAACCGCAGGGCGGCGACACCGACCAGCTGCGCGGCCTGGTGTCCGGCGAGTGTGACATCTCGATCTCGAACACCTACTACTTTGCCCGCGCGATCCGCAAAGACGTGGATGGCCTGCCCGAAGACGCCCGCTCGAAAATCGGCTGGGTCTTCCCGGCTCAGAACGCCGAGGGCGCGCATATGAACCTGTCGGGTGGTGGCGTTGCCGCGAATGCACCGAACAAGGAAAATGCGATCAGGTTCATGGAGTATCTCGCCAGCGATCAGGCGCAGCAGTACTTCTCGGCGGGCAATGATGAATATCCGGCCGTGCCGGGTGTCTCGCTGAGCCCCTCGGTCGCCACGCTCGGGATTTTCCGTCCCGATGCCGTCGATCTGAGCAAGGTTGCCAAGAACGTGCCGACCGCTCAGACCATCTTCAACGAAGTCGGCTGGAAGTAATCCGGCCAAGGCAACGGGCGGTCCGCCGCCCGTTGTTCGCTTTCGCGGCCGACCGGCCCGAAGCACACGACAAGATCAAAGCTCAAGTCTTCCTAGCCACCCGTGAGGTCTAGCCCGGAACACCCAACAAACCGGAGGCATTGATGACTGATCCAAGACAGATGCATGCGCCCGCTTCCTCCGCTCCCACGGGGAAACCCGACGCAACCTGCTGCCGCGAGGCCGAACAGGATTGCTGCCGCGAAGAGACCTTGCAGAGCGCGGTGGATGGAGCCCTGGGCCCGGATGCATCCCTGGAACATCTCTTTGACCGGCTGGAGAAGGCAAAATGATGACAGCAATGCACAAAGCGCCAAACCCGGTGACCGCCGCACCCGATCCCGAAACGATGCCCGCCTATGATGTGCGGGAAATCATGCGGGGCGGGGGACAGGTTCGCATGCTACTGGACGGGCAAACTTATTTTCTGCGCATCACGCGCGCCGGTAAGCTGATCCTCACGAAATGACGGCGGGCCGTGTCGATCGGGCTGAAAAAGCCCCGGACCGGCCCTCGACCGCTGCGCGGCGTGGAATCCTCCCGCAGCGCCCCCGCGACACAGCAGCGCACCGCCTGAACAGCGGGCGCGCTGCGGCCTGGCTCCGCACAGCCGGGGCCTCGGTTCAACGGCGCTCATCACCGGGTCATCCCGGCCCGGGCGACGTTGATTCCCGGTAATTTGCCTTGCGCAGAGCGGCTTGTTCCCAAGTGCCGCTTTGCCAGACTGCCGCAAGGTGGTTGACGCGCGCCATGGGTCATTCCAATCCCCATGGCGCGCGTTGTAATTCGGACGATCAGTTCCCAGCTAGATATTGCATCAGCGAGGTAGCCAATGGCCAAAATCCCCAGCCCCTGTATCGACGTTTGCAAGTTCAAACGCGAAGGCGGACATTGCATTGGCTGTTCAATGACGAAAGCGCAGAAATCCCTGTTCAAATCGCTGAAAAAGGACGGCCACCGCGCCGCTTTCGTCAAGATGCTGACCGCCCAGCAGGACCGTCTGGGGCGGTACAAACACTGGACCAAGGCCTATCAGAAGAAGCTGTCGAAAAAGAAAATCGCGGCCGAGGATGTCCTCTGACCGCGATGTACCCTGTGCGACCGGTTACGCTGCGAGATGCGCGCGCAGGAACCAGGCGAATTTCTCATGTGTCTGACCCCGTGCGATGCACAGATCTTCGGTCAGCGTGTCTCCGTGTTCGGCCGCAAGCTCACCGCATCCTGCAAGGGTGGAGGCAAGCGTTTCCTGCGCCTCCAGCATCACCTTGATCATCTCCTGATCAGAGGCGTGGCCGTCATGTTCCGAGATCTTGGAGCGTTTCAGCATACCGGCCAGCTGGCCTTCGGCATGTACGTCCAGCGCGCGAATGCGTTCGGCCAGATCGTCCTGCGCGGCAAAGTGATCTTCGTACATCTTCTGGAACATTTCGTGCAGCGGGCCAAACGCCATGCCTTTCACGTTCCAGTGAAAATTCTGAGCGAGCATCGTGGTCACGGCCGTCTCCGCAACCGATTGGTTCAAGGCTTCGGCAATGGCAGTGCGGGCATCCGTCGTCAATGCGGCTGCAGTCTGAGTCATCTACTCATCCTCAATCAATTGAAAATCGGCTGGCTGGCGTCAAGCTGGCTTGCTGTGAAGCCTAACATAGACGCCAAAAACGGTTTGCCAAGGTCTTTTTAGAATAATTCTAATTCTGACGAAATTGCTCGGAAATTCGGGCCAGCAGGAAACCGATATATCGCCGGTCGGGGCCGGCCACGCGGGACCGCAAAAGAAAGTCGAGGCTGCTGTAATCATCCCCCTCGATGCAGTCGATGCAGCGCATCACCCAGGCCTCGTCGAACGACAGCTCCGACGTGCCCGGCACAAACCATTTGATCTGTTTTTTCACCGCGGTGGAGAGGCATTTGACGAAGGTATCGACAAAAGTGCGCTTGGCGTCTTCGCCATCCACGCTCAGGAGCGCGCAGGCTTCGAACAGATCGGCACGCGCCGCGGCGCGGCAGCCCATTGCCGTCATCCTGAGATGATTGAGAATATCGCGCTGGCCATCCGGAATGCGGGGATCCGCGTCACGTGGCTTTGGCTGTGCCGGATTTGGCAGGGGCAGGTTTGAAAGTGGCACCATATCACTGGCCATCCGACATTTGAGAACGGTGAACGACTCACCTCATTACATTCCTGACTATACTTATAGGGTATTAAAAACGGATCAATAAGCGAAATGCATATCGCGGTAAAAAACTGTCTCACAGTCACGTGCACGCCACAGGCAAAAACCTCGGTAATCCGTTTTATGTAAAAAAAAGATACATCCAGCCGGTCCCCCGAAAGCGCTCCAATGCCCGGCACATCCACCGCGTCGGGCATCCCGGCACTGGCGTGATCGTGATCGACCCGGGCCGAAACAGCATAAATCCGCCAGCGTACGGTCGGCGAAGGCGAAAAAGAGCGCGTCCGACCGCTCCGACCATCCGTTTTGCACCGCAGAAGGCATTGATGCCCCTGGACATTCACTTTATGCAGCAGGCTTTAACGACATGCCCGGAAAAGGCGTGATACCATTGCAAAAATCTCATTAACTGCTGTCCGCCGGACCTGGAAAAATTGCATAAAGCCGAGGCAATATATCCCCTTTGGTCCGTTCGGTACTTCGGTGTATAGAGCTCTGTGGCGCAGCAAACGGACGGACACTAACCGATGCAAACTTCCCATATGAAGGCTGGCAGCAAGGAGCTGCGCCGCGTACGCAAACGCAGCCGCACCCTCTACTGGGCCGTCGCCCTCTTCAGCCTCTTCGCCAACCTGCTGATGCTGACCGGCCCGCTCTACATGCTGCAGGTCTATGACCGCGTGCTGGGCTCCGGTTCCGAAGAAACGCTGATCGCGCTCTCCATGATCGTGATCTTCATGTACGGCATCATGGGGCTGCTCGACTACACCCGGGGCCGCATCATGGCCCGCGTGGGCGCGCGGTTCCAGGCGGATATGGACCGTCGTGTCTTCGACGCGGTGATCCGCAAGTCGGTGGTGGCGCCGGATGTGAAAACCCAGACCGGCCTCGCCGATCTGGAATCGGTGCAGCGGCTGATGACCTCGCCGGTGCTGATGGCCGCCTTTGACCTGCCGTGGACCCCGGTCTTCTTCGCCGGCATCTTCCTGTTTCACCCGGTCCTGGGATATTTCGCGGTCTGCGGCGCGGGCGTGCTCATCATGATCGCGCTCGCCAACCAGCTGCTGTCCCGCGAACCGCAGGCCAGCGCCACCCATGCCGGACATGTGGCCAACCTGATGTCCGACCAGATCCGCAACGAATCCGAAATGGTGCAGGCCATGGGCATGCGCGACGCCGCCTTCGCCCGCTGGCAAACCGCGCGCGGCCAGTCGCTGGGCCGGCAGGTGCAGGCCACCGACGTCACCGGGCTCTTTTCCTCGCTGACCAAGGCGCTCCGGCTGCTGCTGCAATCGGCCATGCTCGGCATCGGCGCCTGGCTGGTCCTGCGCAATGAAATGACCGCGGGCGCGATGATCGCGGGCTCGATCCTGCTGGGCCGGGCACTGGCCCCGGTCGAGCTGGCCCTGAACCAGTGGCCGGTGGTGCAGCGGGCAATGAAAGGCTGGGAAAACCTCTGCGAGCTGCTCGGTGCCGTTCCGGTGGAGCGGGAGACGACCCCCCTGCCCGCCCCCAAGGCCAAGCTCGCGGTCAAGCAGCTCAGCGTGGTGCCGCCCGGCGAACGCCAGGCCTCGCTCAAGTCGCTCAGCTTCGATGTGAAACCGGGACAGGCCATCGGCATCATCGGCCCCTCGGGCGCCGGTAAATCCACCCTCGCCCGCGCCCTGACCGGCGTCTGGGCCCCCACCGCGGGCTCGATCCGGCTCGACGGGGCGACGCTGGATCAATACGCGCCGCATGTGCTGGGCCAGCACATCGGCTACCTGCCCCAGCGGGTACAGCTCTTTGACGGCACCATTGCCGAGAACATCGCCCGGCTGGAGGCGAGCCCGAACCCGGAAAAGGTTGTCGAAGCCGCCAAGAAAGCCGCCGCCCACCAGATGATCCTCGATCTGCCCAAGGGCTATGACACCATCATCGTGGCCGGTCAGTCGCGGCTGTCGGGCGGCCAGATGCAGCGCATCGGCCTGGCCCGCGCGCTTTACAAGGATCCGGTGCTGGTCGTGCTGGACGAACCCAATTCCAACCTCGACAACGAAGGCAGCCAGGCCCTGAACGCCGCCATCCGGGCGCTGAAGAAGAACGGCAGCTCGGTGCTGATCATGGCGCACCGCCCCGCCGCCATTCAGGAATGCGACACCCTGCTGGTGCTTGACGGCGGCATGCGCATGGCCTTCGGACCCAAGGACGAGGTGCTCACCGGCATGGTGAAGAACCACAAGCAGATCAAACAGGCACCCGCCGGTGCGGGAGGCGTGACATGAGCGACAAGGCAAAATGGTCCGCGCGCAGGCCCCTGACCCTGGGGTTTGTCGGCCTTGTGGTGCTGGTCTGCGGCTTTGGCACCTGGGCGGTGCTGACGCAGATTTCCGGCGCCGTCGTCTCCTCCGGCCGGTTCGAAGTCGACCGGAACCGCCAGATCGTTCAACACGAGACCGGCGGCACCGTCGCCGAGATCCTGGTCGATGAGGGCGACAGTGTCGAGGCGGGCGAATTGCTGTTGCAGCTGGACGGGGCGCAGCTGACCTCGCAGCTCGCCATTGTCGAGGACCAGCTTTTTGAAATGATGGCCCGCCGCGGGCGGCTCGAGGCGGAGCGGGACGAAGAGGACGGCATCGAGTTCGACGCCGAGGTGGTCACCGCCGGCACATCCGATCCCGACGTGCAGGAGCTGATCGACGGTCAGACCAACCTCTTCAACGCGCGCCGCGCCTCCGTTGCGCAGGAAATTGACCAGCTGTCGAAACGCTCCGGCCAGATCCGCAGCCAGATCGCCGGCATCGAGGCGCAGGAGGTGTCCCTGTCCAAGCAGCTGGAGCTGATCGAAGAGGAGCTGGCCAACCAGCAATCCCTGCTGGAGCGGCAGCTGACGCAGGCGGGCACGGTGCTGCGCCTGCAGCGGGAATCGGCGCGTCTGAATGGCCAGCTGGGCGAGCTTGCCGCTTCCAAGGCGCAGGCCGAGGGGCGCATCACCGAAATCGATATCGAGCGGCTCAAGCTCTCCACCGGCACGCGGGAAGAGGCGATCACCCGCCTGCGCGATCTACGCGCGCGCGAGCTGGAGCTGATCGAACAGCGCAGCGCCCTGCGCGAGGAGATCGATCGGCTGAACATCCGCGCGCCCGGCTCGGGCGTGATCTACGGCATGCAGGTCCGCACCCCTCGATCGGTGATCCGCGCCGCCGAACCGGTCATGTTCCTCGTGCCGCAGGACCGCCCACTGGTGATTGCCGCGCGGGTGGATCTGATCCACATCGACCAGCTGGTGGCCGGGCAGGACGTGACCTTGCGCCTCTCCGCGCTCGATCAGCGAACGACACCGGAACTCTATGGTCGCGTCGTGCAGATTTCAGCGGACGCCTTCGAGGATGAGGCCACCGGCCAGAGTTACTACCGCGCCGAGATCGTCCTGAACGAGGGCGAGATCGACAAGCTGGCCGATGGCACCGTGCTGATCCCCGGCATGCCGGTCGAAGCCTATATCAAGACCGGCGACAGGACCCCCCTCGCCTATCTTGTAAAGCCCCTGGCTGACTACTTCGCGCGCGCCTTCCGCGAAAGCTGAGCCACGCGCAAATCGGAGACTACGCGGCGCATTAGACTCTGCATTGTGCGGTCCTCGGCCAGGTCGGGTGACCCTCTGCACCTCCCTGCCCCCAGATGACACGGCATGACGGCCACGGAGTCAGTTGATGACGCAGCCAGTGTCTATTTAAATTATTGATTTAAAACGATAATTTTATAGATCTATGCGAGGGTTACCCGTGGGTAACTCCCTGCCCCGGTTACCCACGGGTAACCGGGTTACCGAATACGTGGCCCACCTTCGAGCGCCGCTTCGAAGGCCTTCACCGCCTCCTCCAGCCGTGCCTTGGAGATCGTCGCGAAGTCGCGGTCGCTCACGATCCGGCATTCACCCATCCGCGCGGTCACCTTTGTCCCGCCGAGAAAGAACTCGAACTTCTGCTTGGGCTCCGCCTTCCGCTGCGCTGCATCAGGCGATGATTTCGATTGCGTCAGGAACGCCGTCAAAACCTGCGTCTGCGCCGCCGCGTCACTGCAGGCGGCCAAGGCCTTCCGCAGCTCCTCCGCCTGCCCTTCGTTCTTCAGCGCCCGCGCCACGTCCACCCCGAGATTGCGCGCAACCTCCTTCGGCCACCGCAGGCTGTCGCCCAGCACGGACAGCAGGAAAACAAAGCTGCGGATGTAAGAGCGCTTGGTCTTGTGCAACGCGCCGTAAAGCCGGCTCACCAGCTCCGATGGGTCCGTCTCGTCAATGCCGCCGTCCTGCGCCGCAGTGATCGCAACCTGCGCCATTTCCGCAAAGGTCAGGTCTTCCCGCACCACGTTTTCCTCGACCATATCGACGTAGCGCGCAATCCGCTCCCCCTGCCCCGCTTCGACCCGCGCAATGATCTCGCTGAAACCGGCATCGCCGGTTTCACTGTAAAGCTGCGACAGCGCGGTGAACCGGCGCCACCCCTTCTTGAGCTGATAGGCGTCATCCGCATCACGGTAGACTTCGATGGGCTCCTTCTGGCCCCGCTCGCGGATCGAGGCCTTCAGCTCCTCCATTTCATCCGACTGCGCCACCGCGTCCAGTTCCAGCCGGTCCCGCGGCAGGTCATCCGTGCGGATCTCCGTCAGCGCGATCCGGACCAGCACGCGGCCCTCCTCGCGGGCATCGCGAAAGGCCTTGGCATCCTCGGCATTGCGGCGGCGCTGTTCCACCTTGGCCTCGGTCGTCTCCTGAAGGCTGGCTGCCGCATCCCGCACCGCGGCGCCCATCGGCCCCGGGGTGCGGGGCCGCCGCGTGGTCGAGGGCGCGGGATCGACCGGCGCAAATCCGAACTTGTTCTTGCCCGTCATGCTGCATCCTCCTTGCGCCCGGCCTGCTCTTTCCAGGCCGCCAGAACCGTCTGCAGGAACTCCGCATAGGCCCTGTCAAAACTCTGGCGCGCGCGTTTCCAGGTTTCGCGGGTCATCTGGCGATAGTCCTGCTCGTACACCGACATCTGAAACCGGCCGGATTGTTCCACGGCCCGCGTCATCTCGATCGGGTTGGCGCAGACATCCGCGCCAAAGACGTTCTTGAAGGCATCCATCATCGCAAGATGCAGCGGATTGGTGCTTTCAAAGCGGGTCATCAGCAGACGGATATCGGCAAACTTTTTCGGCAAGGTTATGCCCGCGCGCGCAGCCAGCGCCTCGAACCCTTCGGAGATATCCGCCATCGCATCACCAAGCTGCCCGAGATAGCTCGTCGTGCTGTCGTATTCCCAATATCCGGGCCCGGAAGGGATATAGAGAATATCTGCCGCAAAAGCCGCATTTAGAGACTGGTATCCGATCGCTGGCGGGCAGTCGAATATGATGATGTCGTATTGATCATCCGGCAGCTCGTCGAGATACCGCGCGACACATCCGAAGAAGCTCCAAGCCTTGTGAATCGACCGGTATTGCGCCGAAGCGAATTCGACAAAGGCCGCGTTGGCGCAGGACGGGATGATGTCGATGGTCGGCCAGCAGGTCGGCTGAATGAAGTCCTGAAACCGCTGCACGCCAATGGAGCGTACATCGTCGGGCAAGTCGTCCGACGAAGGGTAGGGACACTCATCGGGGTCATCGTAGCTATCCATGATGCGGTCCGCCTCGCGGCACAGATCGCGGCACATGATGCCCCAGACAGTGTTCCACTCCTTGACCTCGGTGATCCCCATGGAATGGGTGAGGGTGGCCTGCGGGTCGAAATCGACGCAGAGCACCCGGTACCCGTCGAGTGCTGCGGCATTGGCCAGGTGCTGCGCCACAACGGTCTTGCCGACACCGCCCTTGAAATTCGAAACCGCGATGCGCATTGCGCGGCCACGCGGCCGTTCGGGCAACAGCGCGCGCCCCCGGAAACGAATGCTCCGGCGCACCTCGATGATCTCCTCCAGCGAAAACCACCGCTGGCGTCCGTCCTCCTCCGTCAACCCCTGGGGCAGGGTGGGATCTTCCGCCAGCTTCTTGCGCAACGTATCTGCGGGCACGTCGAACATGAACTGGCTGATTTCCCAGATGGAGAAGGGGCGCAGTGTCTTGATCTCTCCGGGCGAAAAGGTCGCTTTCCGCACCGCAGCCTGTTGTGCAAGGCTGCGTTCGTTCATGGTCAGAAGGTCATTATGATCTCTCATGGCGCTGCTCGTGTTATTATCTGCTGATCGATAAATAACGGGATTTCAGGAAATCGGCAAAGGTAATTTTCCAAATTCCAAAAATGCGTGAAGTCCCATAGGCTGAAAGCCCATGCCGCTAAGCCCAGGAAACCTATACTATATGGTGACAGGCAAAAGGTCCCAATGATCAGATATGGTGACAGCAGATGATGAATAAGGTGTCATCAATCGTGTCACCCTTATCCTATATACCAATTGAAATTTTGATTTTGTTCAGGAGAGCCATAATTCCTGTTTTTTCAAAGCCGTTGACAAAGTACGGGATTTCACGCTCTGTTTGAGAGAGAATGGAATCGGCCCGGAAAAGAGGTCGATCCAGCGAGGCAAGGATATGGCAAATTCGATGAGCAGGACAGCATGGAACCACTGCGGCTGACAGGACCGGGTGCGAGCGCGGTAAAATACGATGTGCTGACGGCGCTGTCGGTGGCAGGGCTGAACGGCTCCCCCACGTTTCAGACGTCGATGATGCGCCTGATCGCGCTGGTGACCGCGCGCTACAACTGGTCGCTGGACGAATTGAGCGTCGGTCAGCGTGACATGGCGCGGATGTGGTCGGTGAACGAGCGCACGGTGAAGCGGGAAATGAAACGGCTGACGGGGTCGGGTGTGCTGATCTGCAAACGGCAGGGCGTGCGCGGCAGGGTAGGGGCCTTTCGCCTGAACCATGCGCGGATCGCCGAAATTTCCGCGCCCTGCTGGGGGCTGGTTGGCCCGGATTTCGAAGCCCGCATGGCCGAGCGGCACAGGCGTCCCGAGGTCAAGGTGGTTCAGCTGCAAAGCTACCTGGCGCCAGCCCCGGTTGCAGGCCCAGAAAAAGGCACCCCTTGGCAGCGGGTGGTGGCCCAGCTTTCCGTACAGCATCCGGCGGCTTACGAAAGCTGGTTTTCGCGGCTGGAATTCCGCGACTACGGGCAGGGCACGCTCCGGTTGCGCGCCTCGGGGAAATTCGTGCAACGCTATATAGAAACGCACTTAATTGCGATTCTCACCGCGGCCTGTGAACAGGAGTTCGGGCCGCTTAATCATTTGGCATTCGGTGACTGAAAAACAGGCAGCTTCCGGGATTATTACATAATCCTATGGGGTAAGCCTGTGCATGACTTTTTCTACGCAGCACCCGCGTCCTGTGTTAACTTTTTCCACATTGGTTAATTGATTATTTTCAGGAGATTTTAGCATGGCTGTTCACCAGCAATCTATTGTTGCGCAATGGAATGAAGTGACCCTCGCCGCGATCCGCGAAGGCGCCGCAAAACCCACCGCCACCACGTATCAGCTGCACCTGAGCAGTTCGGCAATCTATGACGCCTGGGCGGCGTTTGATGACCTGGCATATGGCCACTACGCCGAGATCGAGACGCCGCTTGCCGCAACGGAGGACAACAAGGCCGAGGCGATCAGCTTTGCCGCTTATGCGGCTCTAACAAAGCTTTTTCCTGCACAAAAGGCGCTGTTTGACAGCTTCATGAGCGATCTGGGTTATGACCCCGCGGCGGCCAACCGTGATCCCGGAACGGCCGCGGGTGTGGGCACGCTGGCGGCGCAATTCGTCTTTGCCGCCCGCGCGCAGGACGGCTCGAACGCCGAGAATGATTTCGCTGATACTAGCGGGTATGTCCCGGTGAACGCGGCGGAACCGGGCGCGCCCGGCGCGCCGGGTGGCGCGGATTTCGACCCCAATCACTGGCAGCCGCTGCGGGTTCCGACAGGTGTCGTCGTGGATGCAAACGCGGTGCCGGTGATCGATGGCAGCAACCCGGCCAGCTATGTCGATCAGGTGGCGCTGACCCCGCATTGGGGGTCGGTCACCAGCTTTGCGCTTGCTGAAAACGATCAGTTCCGGCCGGATGCGCCGCCGATGCTGGGCGATCATTCCACATATGTGGATGGCACCGGCAAGGTCACCACCAATGATCAGGCCTATCGCGATCAGATCGAGCAGGTGATCACCTTCTCCGCCGATCTGACCAATGAACAGAAGGTGATTGCGGAGTATTGGGCGGATGGTCCGCGCACCGAGTCGCCCCCCGGCCACTGGAACCAGATCGCGCAGGATATCGCGCTGCGCGAGGGGCATAGCATCGACGAGGATGCGAAGATGTTCTTTGCGGTGAATGCGGCCGTTTTTGACGCGGGCATCGCCACATGGGAGGCGAAATACGCCTATGACTACGTGCGTCCGCAATCGGCGATCCGCGATCTGTACTATGATCAGGATATCGAGGCCTGGGGCGGGGTCAACGAGGGCACCCGGACGATTCAGGGGCAGGCGTGGCAACCCTATCAGAACGTGACCTTCGTGACGCCGCCCTTTCCGGAATATGTGTCGGGGCATTCGACCTTCTCGATGGCCGCGGCCAAGACGCTGGCGAGTTTTGTCGGATCGGACAGTTTCTATGACGGCACGACGCTGGGGAATTACGATCTCGACGGGGTCGCGGGCCGCGATTTGCTGGGACAGTATGTGACCAGCGAACTGGTCTTTGAGGCGTTTGGCGACGGCCCGCCGGTGGTGCTGCAATGGGAGACCCTGACGGAGGCTGCGGAAGAGGCGGGGATTTCCCGGCTGTACGGCGGGATCCACATTCAGGATGGCAATCTCAACGGTCTGGACGTGGGCAGGAAGGTCGCCGCGAATGCCGAAATCCGCTGGGACGCGCTGTTCACCCGGGGTGGGGATGATTTCATCCGGACGGAGCGGGAAGGCGGTCTGACCATTGCCGGCGCGGGGGACGATACGGTCATCGGGCGCGGCGGCGAGGACAGTGTCGAAGGCGGCTCGGGCAACGATGAAATCAAGGGACGGCGGGGCGAAGACACGCTGGACGGCGGTCTTGGCGATGACCTTTTGCGGGGCGGCGCGGACAGCGATCTGCTTGAGGGAGGTGCCGGAGAGGACACACTGAACGGCGGGCGCGGAGACGACATGCTGATGGGGGGTGATGACGCGGATGTGCTGCGGGGCGGTGAGGGCTCGGACGAATTCATTTTCGTCAAAGGCGAGACGGGTGTCGATTTCGTGGCGGATTTCGATGCGTCGGAGGATCTGATTGTCCTGATCGGCTTTGGGGAGGAGGCCGACGTGAGCTTTCTGCAGCTCAGGCGGAGTGTCCTGATCGAAGTGGATGGCGAGGCGATCGCCGAACTGCGCCGGGCGTCGGAAGACGATTTCGCGGTGGGCGAAAACGTGTTTCTGGATGACGGGTTGTTCGTCTGAGCTGAGGCCGGGGCAGGGGGCAACCTCCTGTCTCGGCCCCGGTCGCCTGGGCGTGATTACTCGGGGGCATCCCAGACCGCCTGCCAGGCGGCAAATTCGGAAGGTTTGACCCGGTAGCGTGCAAAGTTGCCGCTGTGCAGGCTCAGCAACTCGTCTTCGACAACGGCATGAAACCGCGCCCGGTCCTCGATCGGTACGTGGTCGGTGCTCCACGCGCGGATCCGCGCCGGTGTTTTGCCGCGCGGAATCGCCTCGCGCAGGATCGTGGCGACCAGAGCGCGCAGATCGTCGCGATAGCGCAGGCGGAAGGGATCGGGCTGGCCCAGCGATTGCTGCACCGCGCGGTAGCGATCCGCCGACCGCTGGTAGGCCCAGAGAAAGACGTCGCGCATCAGCGCCGGATCGCCGGTTTCATAGAACGCCAGCACGGCCTGCGTGTAGAGCGCCTGCGGTACCTCGGCAAAGGACAGCGGGACGAGGTTGTTCCGGATCATCGGGATATTCGCGGCAAGCCGGGACACCCGTTTGTTCACATCGTCGAAGGGTTGCAGGTAGGGCAGGTGCAGCAGGATGAACAGCGCCTGTTCGAAGGGATCGCGGATGGTCTCTGCACGCTGGCAGAGCTGGTCGAAGGCGGCCTCGATCCTTTGGGGTACGGCCAGCGGCTGAAACACGGATCCGCTGCTCGCAACATCGATCTGGCGCAAGCGCCCGGCGGCGGTGGGATCCGGCAGCAGGTTGTTGGCAAGCAGCGCGTGCAGGTTCAGCAGCGTCATGCGGTCAAAGGCCGTCTCGGACGCGTTGTCGACCAGAAATTCGATGGCGTCCTTGTGGTTGAGGATCATCTGCGCTTCGATCTGGTCCTTGCCTTCGGCGGCTTCCCCGAAGGCGATCAGACGGCGCGTGTCGAGCAGCGAATAGGTATTGCCCTCCAGACGGCTGGAGTTCCACGACAGGTCGATCAGCAGCCGGTCGAGGATGTTGCGGGCATAGGTGCCGGCGGGTTGATCCACGGCCCCCGGTGTCGCGATATCGGCAAGCCGCGCCCGGTCGTCGGCAGAGAGCAGCGCGCGCCTGTCCGGATCGTACCCGGCCAGAAGGGCGGCGTCATAGCCAACGGGGCGGCGCGCTGTCAGAGGCTGTTGCACATGGCGGCGCAGTGCCGCGCCTTCGGGTGAAAGCGGGATCGGTCCCGACGCCGCCTCTGAAGGGTCAGAGAGACGGTAGCGCACGGCGCGCGCCGCGCCCTCCCGCAGGACCGTACCGGCCTCCACAAGCGCCTTGAGGCGCGCCTGCAGCGTTCTGCGGGGCGGGGCGGGGTGGAGCGCCGCCGCGATCTCTGCCAGGGCGAGCGGCGCGCCGTGGGTGCGCAGGACGTCCAGCAGCTGATCAATCTCTTCCGGGGGGGTGCGACGGGCCAAAACTGTCTCCTGAAGCGCGAGGTGGGGATTCCTGCGCGGTTTTGAATCGCGCTGTAATGCCCGTATCACGCAAGTATGACAGTATCGCGCAAAAATCAAGCAATTGCGCAGCATTCCTGCGCGATCTCGTCCATTACCCGCTCAGATCCACGGGCAGGCTGCGCGGTCACGCCCCGACGCGACGGTGACGGTCCGCCGCCTTGGCCTCACGTGTCAAAGCTGGCCATTTCTCCATCCAGCCATTTGCGGAAGGCGCGGATTTTCGGCGCGTTTCGTCGGCTTTCGGGGTAGGTCAGCCAATAGGCGCTGCCATCGTCGCAGGTCAGATCGAAGGGTTGTATCAACAGGCCCATGTCGAGCTCGTCCCGGAAAAACGCAGGCGTCAGCATGACAACGCCGTGACCGGCCATCGCCGCGTTGGCCTCGATGACCTGGGCCCCGAAATTCTGCGCGGCCCGATCCGAAAGATCGACCTGATCGACGCCCGCCGCCTCGAACCACAGGCGCCACCAGGGGTCGGCATGGGCGAGGATCGGCAGTTTCAGCAGGTCTTCGGGCCTCGACACACCGCCAATTGTCTCTGCCAGCGCCGGGCTGAGCATCGGTGTAAAGGCGGTCTGCAGGATCTTGTGGCTGCTCAACCCCGGCCATGCGCCCTTGCCGCCCCGAATGCCCAGATCGAAATCGCTCGCGTTGAAATCGACAAGGGTTTCGCTGACCTCGATCCGCACGGCAATCTCCGGGTTGGCCAGTTGAAACCGTCCAAGGCGCCGGGCCAGGAAATTGGTCGCGAAGGTCGGAATCACGCTGATGGCCAGCGTACCCTGGGTTGTGCCTTTCGCCTCGGCATAAGCCTCTGCGATCATGTCCAGGGCGGCGGTTGTCCGCTCCGAGAACCGGGCGCCCACCTCCGTCACCTGAACCCCGCGCGGCTGGCGGTGAAACAGGGGGGCACCGACACGATCCTCAAGCACCTTGATCTGATAGCTGACCGCGGCCTGCGTCATCCCCAATTCGGCGGCGGCGGTGGTGAAATTACCGTAGCGCGCCGCCGCCTCGAAGACGCGCACGGCGGCCAGCGGGGGGAGGGGGGGCCGTGACATGCATCAATCTCGCTTATACCTGTGCCGTCCTGATTGATTGGGAAATTCCGAAAACTCCGGGCACCATCGCACCGTGCAATTCACCTCAGAGACTCGAAGGTGTCCAGATGCAAATATATCGGTTTATTGGGAAAAGGATAGGGTTTTTGCGAAACCCGCTGCGGCAGCGCAGAAAACTGCCGCGCAGCCCTGCCAGTGGTGACCAGGTTGCCGAGATGTCCGAGCACATGCGCAAAGACATTGGTCTTGTTGATTACAAGCTTCGGCGTTCTGCGCTGGATCTTTACCGTCCCTGGTTGTGATCTGCGCGCCGCTTACCGGTTCAGCACCGCCGTCGCCTCGATTTCAATCAGGGCGTCGTCTTCGATCAGGTCGGCCACCACGACCATGGTCATCGCCGGAAAGTGCCGCCCCATGACGCTGCGGTACGCGGCGCCGACGTCACCCTGGCGTGACAGATATTCCTTTTTGTCCGTCACGTACCAGGTCAGTCGGGTGATGTCGGTGGCCTGTCCCCCGGCCTTTTCCACGACATCCAGAATGTTGCGCAGGGCCTGCGTCATCTGGCCGATGAAATCATGGGTTTCGAATTTCTGAGCGGCGTTCCAGCCGATCTGGCCACCGACGAACAAGTGCCCCTCGGCGGTCAGGACACCGTTGGCGTATCCTTTGGCGGGGGCCCATCCGTCCGGGTCTATGAAGTGGTGCGGCATCGGTGCCTCATTTCTTGTCAGGGATTGAAAATTCACGATGGCCCGGCATCGGCGCGCAGGCGGAACCGCTGGATCTTGCCGGTCTGTGTCTTGGGCAGCGCGGCGATGAAGCGGATGGACCGGGGGTATTTATAGGGCGCGATGGTCTTCTTGACGTGGTCCTGCAGGTTTTTCACCATCTCTGCGTCCGGGTCATGCCCGGCGGTCAGAACCACATGCGCCTCGACGATATGTCCGCGGTCTTCGTCCGGTGCGCCGATCACGGCACATTCCATCACCGCGTCATGCGCCAACAGGGCGGCTTCGACCTCGGGGCCGGCGATGTTGTAGCCGGAGGAGACGATCATGTCGTCGTTGCGCGCGGCAAAGTGCAGATAGCCATCCGCATCCATGACGAAAGTGTCGCCGGTGACGTTCCAGCCGTCCCGGACATAGTCCGTCTGCCGGTCATCGGCGAGATAGCGGCAGCCCGTCGGGCCGCGCACGGCAAGGCGGCCGGGGGTGCCATGGGGCACGTCCTGGCCATCTTCGCCGATCAACCGCACCTGATACCCGGTGACCGGCTTGCCGGTGCAGGCTGGTTTGTGATCGTCAAAGCGGTTGGAAATGAAGATGTGCAGCATTTCGGTCGCGCCGATCCCGTCGAGCATGGGTTTACCGGTTTTCGCCATCCAGTCGTCATAGACCGGACCGGGCAGGGTCTCGCCGGCGGAGACGGCGGCGCGCAGGCTGGACAGATCCGCGCCGGCGTCCATCGCCTGCATCATCGCGCGATAGGCCGTGGGGGCCGTAAAGCAGACTGTGGCGCGATATTTTTCAATGATCTCGACCATGTTCGGTGGAGAGGCGGTTTCGAGCAGGGTGGCCGCCGCCCCGAACCGCAGCGGAAAGATCGCCAGCCCGCCGAGACCAAAGGTGAAGGCCAGCGGCGGCGATCCGACAAAGACATCCTCTGGTCCGACACCGAGGATCTCGCGCGCATAGCCATCGGCGATGATCAGCAGATCCCGGTGGAAATGCATCGTGGCCTTGGGATCGCCTGTTGTGCCCGAGGTGAACCCCAGCAGCGCCACATCGTCCCGCCCGGTCTCGACGGCGTCGAATTGCACCGGCTTTTCCAGCGCCAGCCGGTCAAGCTCCGCGTCATGGTTGGAGGTACCGTCGAAGCCCACGACGGATTTCAGATGCTGCGATCCCTTGGCGCAGGCCACCATTTCATCCATCAGCCGGGTGTCGCAGAGCGCATGGGTGATTTCCGCCTTGTCGACGATCTGGCCAAGCTCGCCCGCGCGCAGCATCGGCATGGTATTGACGACAACGGCACCGGCCTTGGTGGCGGCCAGCCAGCAGGCGACCATGGCGGGGTTGTTGGCGGAGCGGATCAGCACGCGGTTGCCGGGTCTGATTTTTAGATCATCGACCAGCGCATGGGCGAGCCGGTTGGTCCAGTCGCTCAGTTCCTTGTAGGTGCGCCGCCGCCCGTTGCCGATCAGCGCCGTGTTGTCGCCCATGCCCCTGGCCACGATGGCGTCGGTCAGTTCCACCGCGGCGTTCAGCCGGTCGGGATAATCGAATCCGTCCAGCAGAAACTCCGGCTGCGCGTCGGGCGGCGGCAGGTTGTCCCTGGCGAAGGTGTCGATATGCGCGGACGGACCCAGCATGGCTCACTCGTTGGCTTCGGGCGGCAGGAAATCGACGTCATGCTCGGCAGAGATGCGCGCGGCTTCCTCCGGGTCGGAGAGGTTGTGCAACTGATCGAAGAGATCCTTGAGCTTGCCCATGGGAGAGACCCAGAAGAGCGCGCGGCAGGGTTTGTCGGATTTGTTGAAATAGCCATGCGGGATGCCCTTTGGCATGCGGACCACATCGCCGGGATAGGCCTTGGACCAGACGCCGTCGAGCTTCAGATCAAGCTCGCCCTCCTGTACCAGAATGAATTCATCCTGCGTCGGGTGGATGTGCACGGGCACGAAGTCACCCGGGTTCGAATTGGTTTCAAAGGCGAATGTCGTGTCGCAAATCGCCTTGGGGAAATATGCCTGCCCGAGGATGTTCCATTCGGTGCCGCCAAAGCCCGCGCCGTTTTTGGTGATGCCTTTTTCAAGATCGGTCATGGTATATTTCCTTTCACTTGAGTGGGTTACGTGCCCATGGTCTGGCGCGCGATGATCACGCGCTGCACGTCCGACGCGCCTTCGTAGATGCGCAGGGCGCGGATATCGCGGTAAAGCTCCTCGACCTTCTGGCCCTTGCGCACCCCGTCGCCGCCGTGCAGCTGCACCGCCGTGTCGATGACTTTCTGCGCCTGATCGGTGCTGAAGAGCTTGGCCATTGCCGCCTCGCGGGTCACGCGCGGTGCGCCGGTGTCCTTGGCCCAGGCCGCGCGGTAGATCAGCAGGGCGCTCGCGTCGATATCCAGCGCCATATCCGCGATGTGGCCCTGCACCATCTGCAGATCGGCCAGCGGCGCGCCCTGTACCTTGCGGGTCTGGATGCGGGTCAGGCTCTCCTCCAGCGCCCGGCGGGCAAAACCCAGGGCCGCCGCCGCGACGGTGGCACGGAAGACATCGAGTACGGACATGGCGATCTTGAACCCTGCGCCGCTCTCGCCGATGCGGGCGGAGGCGGGCAGACGCACATACGAGAAGCGGAGCGTGGCCAGCGGGTGCGGTGCGATCACCTCGAGCCGCTCTGTCACCTCGAAGCCGGGCAGGTCTGCCGGGACGATGAAGGCCGAGAGCCCACGGGCGCCGGGGGCGTCGCCGGTGCGGGCAAAGACGGTGTAGAGATCGGCGATGCCGCCGTTGGAAATCCACGTCTTTTCTCCGTTCAGGATGTAGTCATCGCCGTCCTGCGTCGCGGTCATGGTGGCGTTGGCCACATCCGAGCCGACGTGCGGTTCGGTCAGCGCAAAGGCCGAGATTGCGGCGCCATTTCGTATCCGCGGCAACCAGTCGTGTTTTTGCGCATCGGTGCCAAAGAGCGATAGGGCACCGGTGCCAAGTCCCTGCATGGCAAAGGAAAAATCGGCCAAGCCATCATGGCGGGCCAGTGTTTCCCGGATCAGGCAGAGGCTGCGTACGTCCAGCGGCTGCGGCTCCGACGGATCAATTGCGGCATGGCGCAACCAGCCCGCCTGTCCCAGGGCCGCCACGAGGCCCCGGCAGGCGGCGTCGGTGTCGCCGTGGTCGATCCCCGCGAGATTGTCCTGTGCCCAGCTTTCCAGATCGGCGGCCAGCGCGCGGTGGCGGTCTTCGAAGAACGGCCATGAGAGGAAGCTCTTGTCTGCCATCAATCCCCCTCGAACACCGGTTTTTCCTTGGCGACGAAGGCGGTGTAGGCGCGTTCGAAATCACCCGTCTGCATGCAGATCGCCTGGGCCTGCGCTTCGGCCTCGATGGCCTGTTCGATGGACATGGACCATTCCTGCGCCAGCATCGTCTTGGTCATCATATGCGCGAAATTCGGGCCGGCGACGATCCGGCTCGCCATGTCGCGGGCTTCCGCCGTCAGGTGATCGGCGGGCACGACACGGTTGTGCAACCCCCCGGCAAGGCCCTCTTCGGCGCTCATGGATCTGCCGGTGTAGAGCAGTTCCGCCGCGCGGCCCTGCCCGATGATGCGCGGCAGGATCGCGCAGGCCCCCATGTCGCATCCGGCAAGGCCAACCCGGGTAAAGAGGAACGCCGTCCTGGCCTCGGGCGTGGCGATGCGCAGGTCGGAGGCCATGGCGATGATCGCCCCGGCGCCGACGCAGATGCCGTCAATTGCGGCGATGACCGGCTTGCCGCAATTCACCATCGCCTTGACCAGATCGCCGGTCATGCGGGTGAAGGTGAGCAGCTCCTTCATGGTCATGCGGGTCAACGGGCCGATGATGTCGTGCACGTCACCGCCAGAGCTGAAGTTGCCGCCCGAAGAGGCAAAGATCACCGCGTCCACGTCCTCCGCATAGACCAGGTCGCGGAACCAGTCGCGCAGTTCCGCGTAGCTGTCGAAGGTCAGCGGGTTTTTCCGGTCGGGGCGGTCCAGGGCAAGCGTCGCGATGCGCTCCGTGATTTCGCAGTGAAAGTGCCGTGGCGTCTTACGCATCGTCCGTCTCCTGCCGCGTGACTGTCAGGGCGGTGCCCAGATCATCGGAGACGCGTCGGGTGTCCGCCGAATCGAGCCCGCCCAGCAATTCGCTGACCCATGCCTCATGGGCGGCGGCCTGCCGTTCGAATTCCGCCAATCCGCTGCGGGTCAGGCGCACCCGCGCGGCCCGGCGGTCGCCCGGAACCGCTTCGCGCAGCATGTATCCGTCTTCGGTCAGCCGGTCGACGATGCCGGTGACATTGCCGTTCGATACCATGAGAATGCGGGACAGCTCGCTCATCTTGATGCCGTTGGGGTTGCGATAGAGCGCGGACATCACGTCAAAACGGGGCAGGGTGGTGCCGAAGTTCAGGCGCAGACGCTCGCGCAGTTCCGCCTCGATCAGCCGGTTGATCTTCAGGATGCGGAGCCAGAGGCGCAGGTGATCCTTGGAGGCAGGGTCGCTCGATGTCTGTTTTTGCGGTTTCATATCTCTCCCCCCGACAGTGAAAGCGCATGGCCATTGACCATCGCCGCCCCCGGCGAGGCAAGGTAGAGCGCTGCGGAGGCGACCTCCTCGGTGGTGATCAGCCGGCCGATCGGGTTCTTCGACACCACCATCTTGCGCGCTGCGTCCTCGTCGAGGCCGCGGCTCTGCATCACGCCTTTTACGGCGGCGTCGGCCATCGGCGTGTCGACGAACCCGGGGCAGATCGCATTGCAGGTGATGCCTCGGCGCGCGACCTCATGCGCCACCGACCGCACGAGGCCGAGAACCCCGTGTTTCGACGCGGAATAGGCGGCGATGCGGCTGCCGCCGGTGAGCGCCTGGGTCGAGGCGATGGCGATCAGCCGACCGCCGTCGGACATGTCGCGCAGGGCGGCGCGGAAGGTCAGGAAAGTGCCGGTGAGGTTGATGGCCAGCGTGGCGTTCCACTCTTCGAGGCTCACCTCGGCCAGCGGCGCGGCGCGCCCGGTCCCGGCATTGGCGATCACCACGTCAAAGGGCTGCGCAAAAAGTGCATCGACCGCCGCCTCGTCGGTGACATCGGCGGTGACGCAGGTCATGCCGCGTCCGTCATCGGTCTCGCGCAGCGCTGCGGCGCGGCGTCCAGCGATGGTGACGTGATCGCCCGCCTCGGCAAAGGCGCGGGCAATGCCGCGCCCGATGCCCGACCCGCCGCCTGTGACCAGAACCCGTCTCATACCGCCCCTCCCATTTCTGCTTCGCGGTCCGCAAGGCGCCAGAGCTGATCGCGCCCGGCCTCATAGGGCAGGGGCCAGGGCTGTGCCCGGTCGCCGATTTCCGCGCCGGCGTGCAGCGTCCAATAGGGGTTGGCCAGATGCGGACGGGCGAGGCAGACCAGATCGGCGCGGCCTGCCATCAGGATCGAATTGACATGATCGGGCTCGTAGATATTACCGACCGCCATGGTGGCGATGCCCGTCTCATTGCGGATGCGGTCTGAAAACGGGGTCTGGAACATGCGGCCATAGACCGGCTGCGCCTCAGTCGAGGTCTGCCCGGCGGAGACGTCGATGATATCCGCGCCCGCCGCCGAAAAAGCTCTGGCGACCTCAACCGCATCTTCGGGTGTGATGCCCTCGTCTCCGGCCCAGTCGCTGGCGGAAATACGCACGGACATGGGTTTGCCCGCGGGCCAGGCCGCGCGCATGGCGGCGAAAACCTCCAGCGGATAGCGCAGGCGGTTCCCGAGGCTGCCGCCATAGTCATCGGCGCGGGTGTTCGACAGGGGCGAGATGAAGGAGGAGCTCAGGTAGCCGTGGGCCGCGTGCAGTTCGATCATGTCAAAGCCCGCCCGCTCGGCCATTTCCGCGGCGGCGACGAATTCCGCCTTCACCGCGTCCATGTCTGCGCGTGTCATTGCGCGGGGCACCGCGTTTTCGGCCGACCAGGGAATGGCGGAGGCGGAGATCAGATCCCAATTCCCGGCTGTCAGAGGCCTGTCCATGCCCTCCCACCCGAGGTTGGTGGAGCCCTTGCGCCCCGAATGACCGATCTGGCAGCAGATTTTCGCCCGTGTCTCCGTGTGTATGAAATCGGTCAGACGCCGCCAGGCGGTTTCATGCTCCGGCGCGTAGAGACCGGGGCAGCCCGGGGTGATCCGCCCCTTGGCCGATGTACAGGTCATCTCCGTGTAGATCAGCCCGGCGCCGCCCTTGGCGCGTTCGGCGTAATGCACGAAGTGCCAGTCGGTCGGGCAACCTTCCACGGCCTTGTACTGCGCCATGGGCGAGACGACGACGCGGTTTTCGAGCGCCATGTCACGCAGCCGGAACGGCGCGAACATCGGGGCGCGCACGGGGGATTGCGGCCCACCGGCCTGGGTCTGGAACCACTGTTCGGCCCCTTCGAGCCATTCCGGATCCCGCAGGCGCAGGTTTTCGTGGCTGATCCGCTGGCTGCGGGTCAGCAGCGAATAGTTGAACTGCACCGGGTCAAGCCCGAGATAGCGGTGCACATCCTCGAACCACTCCAGCGAATTGCGCGCCGCCGATTGCAGACGCAGCACCTGCACCCGCCGCTCTTCCTGATAAAGGGCGAAGGCTTCGGTCAGCGTATCCTTGGTGGTGACGTAATCGGCCAGCGCAATGGCACTTTCCAGCGCCAGCTTGGTGCCCGACCCGATGGAGAAATGCGCCGAAGCCGAGGCATCCCCCATCAGCACGACGTTGTCATGGCTCCAGTTTTCGCAGAGCACGCGGGGGAAGTTGATCCAGGCCGATCCGCGGATATGGTTCGCGTTGGTCATGAGCGCATGGCCGCCCAGATGATCCTTGAAGACCTCTTCACAGACCGCGATGCTCTCCTGCTGGCTCATCCCGCCGAAGCCATAGGCGTTCCAAGTGTCCTCATCGGTTTCCACGATGAAGGTCGCGGTATCCGCATCGAACTGATAGGCATGCGCCCAGAGCCAGCCCTTGTCGGTTTCCTCGAAGATGAAGGTAAAGGCGTCATCGAATTTCTGCCGGGTGCCGAGCCAGACGAACTTGCAGGCGCGCATCTCGATGTTCGGCTTGAAATGATCGGCAAATTCGGTGCGGGCGATGGAGTTCAGACCATCGGAGGCCACCACCAGATCGTAGCCCCTGGCGAAATCGGCAACACTGTCGATCGTGTGTTCAAAGACGAGATTGACGCCAAGTTCCCGCGCGCGGGCCTGCAAGAGAAGCAGCAGACGTTTGCGCCCGATCCCGCAGAAGCCATGCCCGGTCGAGAGCTGTTTGCTGCCCCGGTAGAACACCGCGATATCGTCCCAATAGGCAAAGTGATCGCGGATCGCCGTGGCGCTGACGGGATCGTTTTCCATCAGGTTGTCGAGCGTTTCATCCGAGAGCACCACGCCCCAGCCAAAGGTGTCATCCGGCTTGTTACGCTCAAAAACGGTGACATCCGCGTCTGGTTGGCGCAGTTTCAGCGATATCGCGAAATAGAGACCCGCCGGTCCGCCTCCCAGACATGCGACACGCATGAGCTGCCCCTTTGCATTACATCGATGCGATCAGGGTAGGGGCCATGCCAAACTATTTCAAGTCTGAAATTTTAAGCTTGAAATAAAATTGGCGCGGGCATACCAACTTCGATATGGATCAGGGCGGACGCCCCGACCATCAACCCCGCGCAGAGGAGAGGCAAGCCGATGACCGATGCCTATGATCCTGAAACCGACGGCGCAAAGATGTCGTTCTCCAAGGATATGAGCTACGGCGATTACCTGGGGATGGATGGTATTCTCGGCGCGGCCAGGCCGTTGTCGAACGCGCATGACGAGATGCTGTTCATCGTGCAGCATCAGACCTCCGAGCTGTGGATGCGGCTGGTGCTGCACGAGCTCAGCTCGGCCCGCACGCTGATGTTGCAGGGCAAGACGCAGGAGGTGTTCAAGATGCTGTCGCGGGTGGCGCGCATCTTTGAGCAGCTCAACAACGCCTGGGACGTGTTGCGCACGATGACGCCAAGCGACTACACCGCGTTTCGCGAGGACCTTGGCCAGTCGTCCGGGTTCCAGTCGCACCAGTACCGGCTGATCGAATTCATTCTGGGCAACCGCAATCGCGCGATGATGAAAGTGCATGAGCATCGCCCCGAATTGCACCGCATGCTGGAGTACGAGCTGGGCCAGCCCTCACTCTATCATGTCGCGCTACGATTGCTTGAAAAGGAGCTTGGCGTGACGTTCGACGCGGATGTGTTTCGCATGGATGCGCCACATGTGGCCGATCAAACTATCATCGACGCCTGGACACGGGTCTACAAAGACCCGCATGCGCATTGGACGCTATACGATCTGGCCGAAAAACTGGTCGATCTGGAGGATTACTTCCGGCGCTGGCGCTTCAACCATGTCACGACGGTCGAACGGATTATCGGTTTCAAACGCGGCACGGGTGGCACCAGTGGCGTGAAGTACTTGCGCCGCATGCTCGAAGTGGAGTTATTCCCAGAGCTGTGGCATCTGCGCGGAGGATTGTGATGAGCTTGCCGAAGAAACACCTGTTCGATCTGCCCGAGGGGGTAATCTATCTCGACGGCAACTCGCTGGGTCCGCTGCCCAAAAGCGTTGCCGTAAAGGTGCAACAGGCCGTGACGGAAGAATGGGGGCAGGCGCTGATCCGGGCGTGGAACACATGCGGCTGGATGGACCAGCCCGCGCGCGTCGGCAATATGGTGGCGCGGCTGATCGGCGCGCCGGCGGGCAGTGTCGTGATGGGCGACACGCTGTCGATCAAGGTGTTTCAGGCGCTCTCCGCCGCGCTGGCGATGCGTCCTGACCGGCGGGTCATCCTGTCGGATACCGGGAATTTCCCGACCGATCTCTACATGGCCGAAGGGCTCATCCGGTTGAAGGATGCAGGTTACGCGCTGCGCACTGTCGCCCCGGAAGACATCGCAGAGGCGGTGACCGGAGACGTGGCGGCGGTCATGCTGACCGAAGTGGATTATCGCACCGGGCGCAGGCATGATATGCAGGGCATCACAAAAATCGCCCAGGATGCGGGCGCGGTCATGATCTGGGATCTGGCGCATAGCGCGGGCGCGCTGGAGGTGGATCTCGCGGCGGCGGATTGTGAATTCGCAGTGGGTTGCACGTACAAGTATCTCAACGGCGGCCCGGGCGCGCCGGCCTTCATCTACATCCGTCCCGACCTCACCGAGGTGACGGAACCGGCCTTGTCCGGCTGGCTTGGCCACGCAGCCCCCTTTGCCTTCGAGACGACCTATACGCCGGCGCCGTCAATCGAGCGGATGCGCGTTGGCACGCCGCCCGTGCTGCAGATGACGGCCCTTGAAGAGGCGATGCGGCTTTGGGAGGACGTGGAGATGTCGGACATCCGCGCCGCCTCCCTGCGCCTGTCGGATCAGTTCATCGAAGAGGTCGAGGCGCGGTGCCCTGCGCTCGAGCTGATCAGCCCGCGGGTGGGCGCGCACCGTGGCTCTCAGGTGTCATTCGCTTTTGAGCACGGGTTTGCCGCCATGCAGGCGCTGATCGACCGGGGGGTGATTGGGGATTTTCGCGCGCCGAACGTCATGCGCTTTGGATTTACGCCGCTCTATCTGGAGGCGTCGGACATCACGGCGGCTGTTGATGTTCTGGCGGATGTTCTGGACAATCGTCTCTGGGACGCGGCGCAGTACAAGACGGCGGGCAAGGTGACCTGAGCAGCGCTTCGGGGCCACTCAGGGCACTGCGTTTTCCTGTTCCCACTGTCGCACAAGCGCCTCGCTTTGCGCCGAGAAATGGGCCCCGGTCGGGGTGCAGCTCTCGATCCGGTCGATCCGGAAGTGACGAAAGGCCTGCCGCAGATCGCACCATGCCGCCAACAGGACCGCGTCGATATAGTAGACAAGCGCCAGCGGCCGGATCACGCGCTGCGTAAGTTCGGCGCCGAGATCGACATAGGTGATGTCAAGCTCTGCCTCTTCCCGGATGTAGCGCCGCAGGGTGGCTGGCGCGATCCGGGCTGTCGGGATGGTGTTCCAGCGCGAGACATGCAGCGGCGCCACCCGGCCCGTATCTTCGGGCAGAACATCCGAAATCTTGGCGGCGGCGCATTGTGCGGCCTGTTCCAGCCCCTGATCACCGGTGCGCCCGAGCAGCGCGAGGCCCACGACAATCGCCTCCACCTCGTCATGGGTGAACATCAGCGGCGGCAGATCGAACCCGGAGCGCATCACATACCCCAGCCCCGCCGCGCCATCGATCGGTAGCCGCATGGCCTGCAGCGCCGCCATGTCGCGGTAGATCGTGCGTTTCGTGACTTCGAGCGTCTCGGCGATCTGCTGTGCGGTGACCGGCACATCGGCCTGCCGCAGCAGCTGGATGATTTCAAAAAGGCGAGTCGAACGGGGCATGACGAAGCCTACCACAGACACTGCTGACATCATGCTGTCAGCAGTGTCTGTGGTACGAAATCCGCAAGGAGGCGCATATGCTTGCAGATTACAAAGCGGCATCCGGCACGTTCGAGCCGGTGTGGACACTGGAAATACAGACCCGGCCCGAAGATACGGACCGCATCCTCGACGGGGTGCTCAAGGTCCATCCCCTGGGCTATGGCCGCTATCATCGCAACGCGTCGGTGTCGGCCATCGGCCGGGAAACAGCGCAGCCGCAGCCTGCCTCCACAACCGCAACGCATAAACCCGGCTATCAGGCGGGGGCCCCGGAAACCTATCCGATGGTCGAGCTGAAGATTTCGATCGAGCGCGACCCGGCGGTGCTGCAACGCGTGATGGATACGATCCTCTACCTGCACCACTACGAGCAGCCGGTGATCTACCTGCGCGAGGATTGGGCCAGCCGGGCCACCTATGACCCCGAGAGCACCAATCCGAACCGGTGGTGGAATGACGGGCGCGGGCTGCCGCAACAACTCGACTGAAAGGACCGACATGATCAAGTACTACTACCCTGACGGAACCCACTGCTACCGGGCGCTGCACACGACCCATGCCGTGTTCCGCGCTGACGATGGCAAGCTGATCGCGCGCGCCATGCGGCCGGACAACAGCGCGCTTTATGAATTCGAAATCCTTGGGTTCGAACTCATAGAGTCGGGCAAGCGCTATGAGTAGTGTGAACATATTGCGCGACGGCTTCGACACCCGGCCCATCGACATGCAGCCCATGTGGCTGGTCACGTTCCAGGCACCGGAGGAGGATGTGGACCGTATCTTCGATGCGGTGGTTGCGATTGCGCCGCTGCAACAGGGCAAAACCGATCGGAACGGGTATCGGGCGCCCGCCGGGATCGAATACTACAGACCCCGCGAAGGCACGCCCACGGGCGCCGAGGAAGACACACGGCACCGTCCGGGTGTCGATGAGATGCGGTTCTTCCTGCCGCGGGACCGCGATCTCCTGACCAAGGTGATCGAAGCGATTTACGAGGTGCACAGTTACTATGAACCGGTGATCACCGTCGCCGAGGTGCTGCGCAGCCAGTGCAAGGGTCTGGATGACAGCAACAATCCGCATCGCTGGTGGAACAGGCAGGGCGACTGGAAAACCTGACCCGGATTGCAGGGCCTGGTCGGCGCCGGCGGGTGGTGTGGCGTGCCCTAACCCCGACTGTAAGCGGGGTAAGCGGGAGCCGCGCTGACGGCTCCCGCCTTCATGTCAGGCGAAGCTGAACATATCCGCGTCCAGCTCGGCCAGATGCGTGTTGCGCAGTGTCAGGCTGTCTTCCTCGCTGAACTGGAACGTGACGGTGTGCCGGGACTGGCTCGCCGTTGCGATCAGGTCTTCGAAGCTGTCCGTGCCCTCGATGTCGATGACAATCTGGTCAGAGGGCAGGCTGAAGAACCACCAGTCGAATCCGGCGTCGAAATCCTGGATCAGATCGTGACCGCCGTTGAAGACGAACGTATCCACGCCGAAACCGCCGCGCATCTGGTCGTTCCCGGCCCCGCCGTCCAGCAGGTCATTGCCGAAACCACCGTTCAGGCGGTCGTCACCTTCGCCACCGCGCAGCAGGTCGTCGGACCAGCCGCCGTTCAACCGGTCATTGCCTGCGCCGCCATCGAGCGTATCCTCGCCCCAGCCGCCACTCAGGCGATCATTCCCGGCGTCGCCGCGCAGGTCGTCATCACCCCATGCACCGCTGAGGCGATCATCGCCTTCCCCGCCGGAGATCAGGTCATCGCCCGACCGCCCGTTGATCCGGTCGTCATCGGCGCCACCGCGCAGCAGATCGTCCCGGAAGGTGCCGCGATAGCGGTCTTCCGAGGCTGCGGCCTCTTCGGAGGTGGTGAAGTTGAAGGTCGAGGTATCGCCTTCGTCGATGCCTTCGAACCCCTGGCCTTCGCTGTCGACAAATGCGCCATCCTCGATTTCCACGGCATACCGCGCATCCGCTTCGAGGTGAGACGGGGGCGTGACGATCACCGTGTCGCCCTCGACGCTGACAAGACGCGCGTCGGTCACGTCGATTTCGGTGCGCGCGCCGGTATCGCGGTTGACCAGCGTGATGATGCCTTCGCCTGCTTTGACCTCTTCCGTGAAGGTCTGGGTGAGGGCTGCGTCGTTCTCCACGTCACGGCCGTTGTCAGACGGGGTTGCAGATTTCAGGAAGGGGGCCGGATCGGCGTCGAAATCAACCTCCTGCGGGAAATAGACCGACCCGTCGGAGCTGTAGCCCAGACGCCCATCCGAGTTGGAACCCCAGGTGAAGACGGCACCGGTATCGCTGACCGCGATGATCGAGTTGGGGCCGGTCTGGATTTCCACGATATTGACGTCATCCAGCTCGGCGATCTTGGTGGGCAGGAAGCTGACGTCGCTTTCCGCGGCCGGATCCCCATCGAGCCCGCCGGTCGGGCCTTCGTCATTTGGTCCCCAGGCATAGACATCGCCATCTTCGGTCAGGGCCACCGCCCAGCGGGCGCCGCCTTTGACGTCGATCACATTGTCCGGCAAGCCAGTCAGCTCGACCGGTGCAGCCACATCCGCGGGATCGACGGTAAAGGTGCCGTCACCGTTGTCGGTGCCCTGCAGCAATTGCCCCTTGTCGCTCTGCCCCCAGCCAAAGACCCGGCCATCGGCGGTGACGGCAAAGGAGGTCTTGCCATCGGCGGTGACGCCCACGATGTCGGCGGGCAGACCATCGACCAGCACGGGGTCGATCACCCGGCGGTCGTCGCTGCCATCGACCTGATTGTCGGTGTTGCTGCCAAAGGCATAGACCTCACCATCCGCTGTCAGCGCCAGGGTATGCGAGGTGCCCGAGGACACCGCAACCACGGTTTCCTCAGACAGCGCCTCGACGGCGGTGGGAACAAGCCGTTCCTCCTGATCGCCGGTGCCAAGCTGCCCGTTGGTATTGCTGCCCCAGGCATAGAGCGTGCCATCGGCCGCAAGCGCGTAGGACACACCATTGCCGTTTTCGATGCCGGTGATCTCGACATCGTCCAGCGCGTCGATCTTCACCGCCGACTGGCGGCTGTCTTCATCGCCAAGACCCAGCGGCCCGCGGTTGTTGAAGCCAAAGGCATAGACATCGCCGTCCTCGGTCAGGAATGTCGTGTGCAGCATGCCTGCCGAGACCGATTTGATCGTACCATCGAACCCCTCCGGCATTTCCACGGCCAGCGGCGCCTTGACGTCGAAACCGACGCTGCCGTTGCCCAACTGGCTGACGATGTTCTCGCCGGAGCTGTAGAGCACGCCATCCTTGAGGAAGACCGAGAAGTGATTGCCCGCGCCCACGGTGCTGGCCACGATCTGCGCCTCGCCCTCATAGGCTTCAACCGCGCGGGGGCGCACGAGCTGGCCGTCGTATTGATCCGAGCCAAAGATCGCTGTCTCGCCTGCATCAAAGAAGTCGCCATCGCCGTTCAGGTTGGTCAGTTTGACCACGTTGGCGTCACCGCTGAAGCTGTTTGCGGTCAGGATCAACCCGCCGTCTTCATCTGTGGCAAGTGAGAAGCCGATCTCGGCGGGAATGCCATCCGGCATGAAGTTGGCGTTCCAGACTTCGACCGCCTCGAAAACACTGTCGATCTGGCCGGAGCCGTCGAGGTCGTTCAGACGATAGATCTTGAGGATCTCGTCATTGTCGGGGAACCAGGTCAGCGTGTAGAGCGACCCGTCAATCGCCACCGCGCTGGAGATATCGACCGGTGCGCCAAAGTTCATGTCGTCCGAGATGAAATTGGTCACCTCATCCGTCTGGATCGTGCCGTCGCCGTTGAGATCTTCGATGCGGTAGATGACGTCCGTTGCGAAGCCGGTCAGATCGTTGAGGTAGGCGACGTTGCCGTCAAAGCTCAGATCGAAGGGCACGGCGGTGTCGATGATCGTCTGCACGTCGAGCCAGACGGTGGCCTCGCCTGCGTCATTGGCATCGCCATCGCCATTGAGGTCCACGGTGCGGTAGATCGCATCCTGCGGCGCCGATGAGGTGCCGGCGTTGGAAATGTAGATCGCGCCGTCCGCGCCCTCTGCGATCCCGTTCGGCGTGACGGTCGACAGCCCACCCGCGTTCTCAGCCGAGAACCAGACCTCGGCCTCCCCCGCATCCTGCGCATCGCCGTCATTGTTTCGGTCTTTCAGCCGGTAGACCGTGTCGCTTGTGCCATCCCCGATGTAGACGGATTTGTCCTCCGCCTGATGTACGGTAAAGACGCTATTTGTCGGTGTTTCCAGCCCGCTGGCGTTGGTTTCATCGAAGAAAACCGTCGTTTCTCCAGCCCCGCTCGCCGTGCCGTCACCGACCAGCTCCTGCAGGAACAAGAGCTGATCCTTGCGTTGGTCGCCGACCAGAATCCCG
>ERZ1740065.167-NODE-167-length-31113-cov-4.374235_pt1 | contig 31113 bp, 32 predicted proteins | sample MGYA00581738_ERZ1740065 | MGnify/ENA primary metagenome ERZ1740065 (study PRJEB43018, sample SAMN04849749) | marine metagenome | isolation source: floating plastic debris | place: Pacific Ocean | collected 2008-09-01 | study: EMG produced TPA metagenomics assembly...
AAATAACCTGAATTACTATCAAAACGGGGAGCGAATCGATTCCACCTTGAAGGGTGTAACTATTTTAGGGGACAAACAGCATGTAGACCACCATACATTGGTACATCATGCACAGCCCAATTGCGAAAGCCATCAAGACTATAAAGGTGTTTTTGGCGATAGGTCAACAGGAGTATTCAACGGCAAAATCATCGTAGACAAGATTGCCCAAAAAACGAATGCTTTTCAGCAGAACAACAACGTTATCATTAGTGACAAAGCCACGGTAAATACAAAACCACAGCTTGAGATTTTTGCTGATGATGTAAAGTGTTCGCATGGCTGTACCATTGGTCAATTGGATGAGGACGCGATGTTCTCTTTGCAATCACGAGGTATACCTAAAAAGGAAGCTCGCGCTTTACTGATGTATGCCTTTGCAAACAACGTTTTGGAAAGTGTGCGCATTCCAGAGTTAAAAGCGCGTATCAACGCCTTGATTGCTAAAAAGTTGGGTGTTCGCGTTGGGTTTGAGCTATAAAGGAACCTAAAAATTTCAGTTTCATTTTTAACGCTTGGCTTCGTTGTATTAACGAAACCTTACCTTTTGCCAGTGTTGTTTTCGGCTAGCTTCGCTTAGAAATCTCAACAAATTCTAAGCAAAAAATGACGAAACATGTAGTATTGGCCCTAGGTCTTTTGATTTCGATTTGTGCCACGGCACAAGACAAGAAATGGAGTATAGAAGCGAATTATCCCATCTCTGTGGGTGATGAATTGGGGAACGACAATCCGGCGATTATCGATTTAGGAGTAAAATACCGTTTCACCAAACTGGGAATTATAAATATTGGGGCAGGACTAAACGCAGGGGTTTTTAGAGATAACATTACTTCTGTCACTGAATCGATTTCAGTTGATTTTGATGAAACGAACTGGTTGATTCAACCAAAGGTTTTCGCAGAAATACAAGTTCCAGCGCTACCCAAGTTAAGGCCGTTCGTAAGTGTTGGACACACAATAATAACCTCAAAATTCAAAGGAGATCTTCTTGTGGGCGATGCAAATGTAGAATCTTCTACGGATGGCGGATTCAATTTGGGATTTGGACTTTCGTATGATGTAACCAAAAACTTCTTTATTCTAGTTCAATATGATTATGTCCGGAATACTATCGGTATAGATGGGTTTCCTGACATAAAACAAGATTTGGGTTACTTTAAAATTGGTGTTGGCTACCGGTTTTGATGGGGTACGAATTACCTTCTTCTTTATCAGTGCGATACCAATGGTTTTAACATTTGTAGGTATCTTTGTACTCTTATGATTGCTATGATAGATGTAGAAAAAATTCGGGAAGATTTTCCTATTTTAAAGAGAGAGGTTAATGGTAGGCCGCTTGTGTATTTAGACAATGCAGCCACTTCACAAACCCCTAAACAGGTTATTGATTGCATTGTTGACTATTATCAAAATCTGAATGCTAACATTCACCGCGGGGTGCACACCTTATCTCAAGAAGCGACCGACGCCTACGAAGCGGCTCGCAAAACCATTCAGACCCATTACAATATTGCCCATGCACACGAGGTCATTTTAACTTCAGGAACAACCCATAGTATCAACTTGGTGGCAAACGGTTTTTCATCTTTCTTGAAATCAGGGGATGAGATTTTGGTATCCGCCATGGAACACCACTCCAATATTGTGCCTTGGCAAATGTTGGCAGAGCGTACCGGTGCGATATTGAAGGTGATTCCCATGAATGAAAATGGGGAACTGGTCATGGAGGCGTATCACAACCTCTTAGGCGACAAGACGAAGTTGGTTTTCTGCAACCATGTTTCCAACGCTTTGGGTACAGTCAATCCCATAGACGAAATTGTAGAAGCTGCACATGCACATGACGCCGCCGTGCTGATTGATGGTGCCCAAGCAGCACCGCATATCAAAGTGGATTTGCAAGCTCTGGATGTAGATTTTTATACCATGTCTGCCCATAAGGTTTGTGGCCCAACCGGTATTGGTATGTTGTATGGAAAACAAAAGTGGCTCAATGCCTTGCCACCATATCAAGGCGGTGGTGAGATGATTGCTGAAGTAACCTTTGAAAAGACCACCTATGCCGATTTGCCCCATAAGTTTGAGGCGGGGACACCCAATATTTGTGGCGGTATTGCCTTTGGCGCAGCGCTGGATTACATGAACGCCATCGGTTTTGAGGCCATTGCTGCTTATGAAGCCGAATTATTGGCCTACGCTACCGAAAAGTTGCTCGAAATCAAGGGAATGAAGATTTACGGGACGGCAGCTGAAAAGACTTCCGTAATTTCATTCAACATACAAGGCATACACCCGTATGATATCGGAACGATTTTGGACAAGTTGGGGGTTGCCGTACGTACGGGACACCATTGTGCCCAACCCATTATGGACTATTATAAAATCCCGGGAACGGTGCGGGCCAGTTTTAGTTTTTACAACACTATGGCCGAAGTAGATGTTTTGGTTGAAAGTGTAAAACGGGCGCAAAGCATGTTGCAATAACGTTTCTGTTAGGATTCCCTTAAAAGATTGATTTACAAATCACTGAATCGTATTTTTGAATAAAAACCGGCAAAGACCATTACGGAGATACAAGAAGATATCGTAGATGAGTTTTCCATGTTTGACGACTGGATGCAACGCTACGAGTACATGATAGAGTTGGGCAAATCCCTTCCGCTGATTGAAGAGGCTTACAAAACCGATGACAATATTATTAAAGGATGTCAAAGCAAGGTTTGGGTGCATGCCGAATTGGATGAAAACAAGTTGGTTTTTACGGCAGATAGTGATGCGATTATCACCAAGGGCATCATAGCCATATTGATTCGCGCGTTCAGCAATCAAAAGCCGCAGGACATTATTGATGCGGATACCGATTTTATCGATGAAATAGGCCTAAAGGAACATTTGTCCGCAACACGCGCCAACGGATTGGTAAGCATGGTAAAGCAGCTAAAGTTGTATGCCATTGCGTACCAAACCCAATTAAACTAGAAAAAAATGAGTGAAGAAATTACCATAGATACCCAAGAACTTGGTGAAAAAATCGTCAAGGTCTTAAAGACTATTTATGATCCTGAAATTCCAGTGGATATTTACGAATTGGGGTTGATTTACGATGTATTTGTCAACGAAGCGAACGACGTCAAGATTTTGATGACCCTTACTTCACCTAATTGCCCGGTAGCCGAAACACTGCCTGTAGAGGTAGAGGAAAAAGTCAAATCCTTGGACTTGGTAAAAGATGCTGAAGTAGAAATCACCTTTGACCCGCCTTGGACCCAAGACTTGATGAGCGAAGAAGCGAAGTTGGAATTAGGGCTTTTATAGTTTCTCAGACATCGGAGGTCAGATATCCGGCGTCAGAGAAAGAAATAAGAACGTAAATTAAATAGAAAACAACCTCATTTCCGTAAAGTGGATTTTATATGGATAAGGGGTTTGAACAGATTCTTGTTTGGAAAAAGGCAAGACAACTCAATAAAGAGATTTACCAACTGACAAGTAAAAACAGCTTTTCCAAGGATTTTGCCCTTCGGGACCAAATCAGAAGAGCTTCAATTTCAGTATCCTCAAATATTGCGGAAGGCTATGGCAGGAAAACAAACAAAGAGTTTTTATACTTTCTTGGTGTTGCCAAAGCTTCTTGTTATGAGGTTAAATCTCAGCTGTATCTGGCTTTGGATGTTGAATATTTGAATAAAACCGAATTTGACAAGGCCTTTTTTATATGTGAGGAAATAGCAAAAATGGTTCATGGTTTAGCAAAGCACTTAGAATCCAAATTCTGATAACTGAATACTGAAAACTTATGTCTGAAATCGTAAACAGAGTAGCAGAAAGTAAACTCATCACTTTTGACCTAGAGGATTTATACCAACCTGGCGAAAGGGTTACTTTGGATATTGCCCAGTGGTTGTATGAAGGCTTGATTTTGCGCGAAAAAGAATTTCGAGCGCAGTTAGATGAATTGGACGGAACAACCTATCAAGATAAATATGTAGCCTTGACTTGTTCTTCTGATGCGATTGTGCCCGGTTGGGCCTTTATGTTGGTCGCCTCCAAACTGGTACCCTTTGCCAAAAAAGTAGTGCAGGGCGATTTGGAAACTTTGGAAACCGCATTATACCAAGAAGCTTTGTCTGGGTATGATTTTTCGGACTTTGAAGACAAACCCATAATTATCAAAGGCTGCTCGAACAAACCCGTACCCCAAAACGCTTACCTTATTGCCATTGCTGAAATCCAAAAAGTAGCCAAAAGTGTGATGTATGGCGAAGCTTGTTCTGCGGTTCCACTCTTTAAAAAGAAAAAACCTTCTTATAAGTAGGCACTTGGATTCCATATCGCACTTCGACTTCATTTCGACTTCGCTCAATGACCGTCTCAGTGTCCGTACGAAATGACTACCTGCTTATAATGGGTAAGTAGCTGAATGGTTGCTGAGCGGAGTCGAAGCATAATTCGGCGGACAGAACTGTTTACCCGCTAACCCGGACGAGATTTAAGTTCTTTTTCAACTTCGTAAGAAACGACATTCAGAAAGAAGTGACATTTTTTACCTTTGGGGTCTAAACAGTAAACTCCATACTATGAAACGACTCCTTTTAATGCTTTCCTTCGTCGGTTTGGCTACTAGCCTACAAGCACAAACGGCTGAAGAAATCAAGGCCGAAATGGCCCCTAAAAAAGATTCCATTGCTGCCATTCAAGGGCGGGTTGATGCTCTACAAGCCCAATTGGATGCCCTTCCGGGTTGGAAAATTGGTGCTTTTGGTACCATTGGCGGTAGTATTTCTGAATTCAACAACTGGTTCGCCCAGGGTATTCCGAACAACTCCTCAGGGAACATTGGTTTTACCGTAAATGCATTTGCCAACCTGCAAGAAGAAAAATTCTTCTGGCGCAATGCGGCGAATGTTAACTTGGCTTGGGTAAAACTAGATGATCAAGACGACCCCACCGATGATGATAGCTTTCGTGAAGCTACCGATGTGTTCAACATTACATCCCTTTATGGTAGAAAATTGAGCGAAAAGTTCGCTGTATCGACTTTGGCAGAATATCGTACTACGCTTTTGAGTAATGTCAATAATCCGGGGTATTTGGATATTGGTATTGGTGCTACTTGGACTCCAATCAATAACTTGGTGGTAGTTATCCATCCGTTGAACTACAATTTCGTTTTTAGCGATGAGGATACCATTTTTGAATCTTCTTTGGGTGCGAAAATCGTGGCGGACTATACCCGACAAATTGGAGCGGTAAGTTTCAAAAGCAATTTGTCTATGTTCCAAAGCTACGAAAGCGGTAATTTGAGCAATTGGACCTGGACCAATTCATTCGCCTATACACTATGGAAAGTGATTGGGGTAGGATTTGATTTTGGACTCCGAAACAACAAGCAAGAAACCTTGAACTTTGTTCAGAATTTGGCCCCTACGCCAGACCCTGAAGCGACCTTTGATTCCATCGACAACGAATTGCAAACCTATTGGACTTTAGGATTGAGCTACTCGTTCTAAAACCCAATATTTTTTAAAGAAAAAAGCCCTCAATTTGAGGGCTTTTGTATTTGGGGCGAACTGCGTTTAAGTATCTTGAAAACCACAGTCAAAAAGTAGGTTAAGTTTATGGTAGACTCGTGGTAACACTAACACTTAAAAACAATTTGAAATTAGGTTTTCTGTGGCTAGACCTTAAATTTTTGTTGTGAACGCAGACAAAGTTGTGGTAGAAAAAGTTAAGGGTTGTCGTTCGTCGACATTCTTAACATTTTGTCTTTTTTAGGCGGAGAATTCATCCAGATTTTCTGGATACAAAAAATGATTGTATGGAAATCGGGTAACATGAATATCCCGAACTTCTTTATAGACCCTTTGCCGGAATTCATCCAAATTTTGTTTGTTCAAAGCGGAAATAAACAAGACGCGGTCACCCAGTTTGCCGTACCAAGTATTTTTCCATTCCTCCAAAGTAAAATGCACTGAGGTGCGTTCGGTGACCAAATCGGTTTCGTCGTAATCTTCAGGGCGGTACTGGTCAATCTTATTGAACACCATAATAGCCTTTTTATCGGCACTTTCAATTTCATCCAAAATCTGATTCACGGAGGCAATGTGTTCTTCAAAATTGGGGTGGGAAATATCTACCACATGCAACAACAAATCTGCTTCGCGAACTTCATCCAAGGTACTTTTGAAACTCTCTACCAGTTGGGTCGGCAATTTTCGGATGAATCCCACCGTATCACTTAACAAAAACGGAAGGTTACCGATGACGACTTTTCGAACGGTGGTATCCAAGGTGGCGAACAATTTGTTTTCGGCAAAAACATCACTTTTGCTGATAACGTTCATCAAAGTGGATTTGCCTACGTTGGTATACCCCACCAAAGCGACCCGGACCAAAGCGCCGCGATTGCCGCGTTGGGTTTCCATTTGGCGGTCTATTTTGACCAATCGCTTTTTGAGTAAAGCAATGCGGTCTCGAACAATCCGACGGTCGGTTTCAATTTCGGTTTCTCCAGGTCCACGCATACCAATACCCCCTCGTTGGCGCTCCAAGTGTGTCCAGAGTCCGGTAAGCCGAGGCAACAGATATTCGTATTGCGCTAACTCTACTTGGGTACGGGCATAACTGGTTTGCGCCCGTTGAGCGAAAATGTCCAGGATAAGGCTGGTGCGGTCCAGAATTTTGCATCGGAGCAACTTCTCAATGTTGTTTTGCTGGGCAGGCGAAAGCTCATCATCAAAAATTACCGAGCCAATGTCGTTCGATTTCACGTAGCGCTCTACCTCTTCCATCTTTCCACTACCGATATAGGTCTTCGGATTTGGGATTTCCACCCGTTGCACAAACCGTTTGGTAACCTCCCCACCGGCAGTATAGGTCAAAAACTCGAGTTCGTCCAAGTATTCCTTTACCTTTTCCTCATTTTGGTTCTTATTGATGACTCCAATAAGTACCGCTTTTTCGTATGCAATGGCCTTTTTTTCTAGCATTCAAACCGTAGATTGTCTGCAAAGCTACGTAATGTTTTGAAAGCGTTTTTTGTATTTTCGATGAGAATCGTAGCCCCATTAAGGCTTGTCGCTAACCTCTCTTTATTTTGGACAACCGTTTCACTGTAGCGTTTTACAATCTCGAGAACTTTTTCGATACCACAGATGATCCTCATACTTTGGATGATGATTTTACCGAAACTGGGAAGAAGCATTGGACCGAGAACCGTTTCCGAAAGAAAACGAAAAAGCTTGCAAACACCATTGCGCATATCGGCAAGGAAGAAAGTTCAATTCCTCCTGTTTTGGTTGGACTAGCGGAAGTGGAAAACGCCAATGTGTTGAAAGCCCTTACTAACACGAAAGCCTTGGAAGCGATTCCTTACGATTGGGTACACTTTGATTCCCCCGATGAGCGAGGGATTGATACTGCCCTGCTGTATAACACTGACCATTTTGAGGTTTTGAATTCTGAGATTCTTCCACTTTTCATTCATGAAGAGAACGGGGTCCGCGACCTTACCCGAGACATATTATATGTATACGGAAAGCTAAACGGAGAACCTGTACACATTTTTGTCAACCATTGGCCTTCGAGAAGAGATGGTGCGAAAGAAACTGAGTTCAAACGCCTAAAAGCGGCGAAAACCGTTCTGGCTAAAATCGATACGATTGATAAAGAGGTATTCAATTGCATTGTGATGGGAGACTTTAATGATAATCCTACAGCAAAAAGCATCGAAACTTTGATGCAGTCACAGCGGTTTATCAATCCCATGCAAAGTTTGTTATCTCGAAAAATGGGTAGCGCCAATTACAAAGGACAATGGAGTTTGTTTGACCAAATTATTTTATCCCATAGCTTTTTGAATTTTGAACCTGGCACACATAACTACAAAGGCGCACAAATTTTTGCGCCTAAATTTCTGCGAGAACGGAAAGGGAGGTACAAAGGCACCCCATTTCGTACCTATGCCGGTAAAAAATATCTGGGGGGCTACAGTGATCACTTTCCCGTTTACGTAATTTTCCAGAAAAACTAAAAGAAAGAAAAGTACTACACCACACAAAATTCACCTTTCACAACAGCTCGTCTGTAAACAGTGTGTAGTTCATCGAAATAAAAGGGTTTTTTATCGATGAAAACACAGCTAAAAATAGATTTGTAGTCCAAATCCTACCAAACCAAGGAATTATGGACTATCCAAACCGGACCAAAACGCATTGCGGGCACCTTCTATTTTTCTGCGCTTTTGTCTTTTTTCAATTCGGGTTTGCCCAAGAAATACATGTGTCATCTGTTGATGATGAACTTACCGTTAAAGCGGATTTGTTGTCTTTAATAAAAGACTTCAAATATGAGAACGAAGTTACACAAGCTAAGCTAGGTGTTTTGTTTTCGAATCACATGAAGTCTACAGAAAATGGTCGAGAGTTGGGGTTGGTTGATTTGGGTGAAGATGGAACGCCACTTTTTTATACCACCTATGCCAATATTTCAAGCTATGTTTCCAGAGCAAATTCCCTTTACACGGATGGGCTTTTGAATTTGGGATTGGATGGTGCTGGAATGCAGGTTGGGGTTTGGGATGCTGGCGTAGCACTTAATTCCCATCAAGAATTCCAGAATCGGGTACGTTCCGGTGACGCTTCTAATGATATTAGCAGTCATGCAACGCTAGTTACGGGCAATTTGGTGTCAACAGGTCTTAAACCTGATGCCAAAGGAGTTGCTTTTAAAGCCAACGCTATCAGCCATGATTGGACGCGAGATAAAATTGAAGTGGCTGAAGCAGCCGCTCAAGGACTGCTATTGAGCAACCATTCCTACGGGATTAAGTCAGACCGTGTGCCAGATTGGTATTTCGGTTCCTATATCAAGGTTTCGCAAGATTGGGATAAAATCATGTACAATGCGCCCTACTATCTTATGGTAACCGCAGCGGGCAATGCGCAACGTTCGAAAGACAATGCATCACCTGTATACGGACAAAGCGTAGACGGTTTTGATATGCTTTTGGGCTTCGCCACAAGCAAAAATGGTATTACAGTAGGGGCTGCCAAAACCACTATTGGAAACCAAGGACAGCTCAAACATGCTGAGGTTAGCACGTATAGTAGTTTAGGACCGATTGACGATGGGCGTATCAAACCAGATTTGGTGGGCGATGGTGCTTCCATATTTTCAACTACCTCAAAAAACAATACCAGTTATGGTACTTCTACGGGTACCTCTATGGCTGCTCCGGGAGTTACTGGTGCGTTGCTGTTACTTCAGCAGTATGCCAAACAAAGTTTCGGCTCATATGTGAAAGCGGCCACGGTGAAAGGTTTGGCCTTGCATACCGCAGATGATGTAGGTGTAGCTGGGCCAGACTATAAAATGGGATGGGGCGTTATGAATGCCATGAACGCCGCGAAGGTGATTCAGAATGATGGTTTTACTTCTATAATTGAAGAAAATACTTTGCTGGAAGGTGAAGAACATACCATCAACATTAGAGCAAATGGTAGCGAACTGTTGTTGATTTCCATTTCATGGATTGACCCTGAGGGTAACACGGTGAATTCAGGAATATTGAACGACCCTACCAAGGCCTTGGTCAACGATTTGGACATTCGTTTGGAAAAAAATGGAAAGGTCTTTTTACCTTGGCGATTAAATCCGAAACAAGCAGCCGCCGCTGCTACCAGAGGAGATAACTCGGTTGACCCTTTTGAGCGTATCGATGTGGCCGATGCCAAAGGAGAATATACCTTGGTTATTTCCCATAAAGAGAGTCTTACGAACAGTGAACAAGCCTATTCGTTAATCGTTTCCGGAGCAAAAGTGAATCAATGTTCCGCTCAGGTTCCGGAGGAAGTGGGATTGGAATCCACTTCAGAAAATGGGGTGGCCATTCATTGGGGCGGTGTACCAGATACTTTATATGAGGTGCAATTCAAAACAGCATCTGACGACCATTGGATGTCTTATTTCACTGAAGATAGCACACAACAATTTGAAAATTTAGAAAATGAGAAGACCTACAACTTTCGCATCCGTTCCATTTGTACTGAAAGTGTGGTCTCCGAATTTTCAGAAAACTATACTTTCACTTTCGATGGTGAAAACACCGTACTGGAGGAGAATAGTATCTTTTCCATTGATGACAATGCACTTCAAATTGAGGTTTTTCCCAACCCTGCCTCTGACTGGGTGACCATAACCTCGCCGTACTCATCCAACGCCATGTTTGCTTTGGTTTCGACCTCAGGAAACACGTTACGCATGGGAAGCGTAACCGAAAAAATCAACGTTTCAGATTTAGCCTCAGGACTGTATATTTTGATGGTTCAGGATTTGGAAGGTATTCGTAGTACCAAATTCTATAAAAAATAGGTCATGCAAGCAAATGAAACCCTAGAGGAACTTATTGAAACCGAGGCGAAGCTTCCACTCCAGAACAGCATTCGTTTTCTCAGAGTTTTTTTATTTCGGTTTCAGCGATAAGCGGTTCGTTTCGCATCCGCAGAAAAACTTGGGCAGTGGTAACCACATCCAATTCGCAATAGGTTACAATTCGGTCTAAATTGTTATCCTCATAAAAGACGGTACGAACCATACTGCCATCCATATCTTCCTTTGGGGATGGAATTTCCAAAACATGGGCCAACAGTTTTAACGAGGTGAAATTTTTATAATCACCAAATTTCCAGAGTTCCATGGTGTCCAAATGTGGTACCTCCCATGGTTTTTTTCCAAATAAATCCAGTTTGTGGGGAAGGTCCATTCTATTGATGAGCATTCGACGTGCGATGTAGGGAAAGTCAAACTCCTTTCCATTATGGGCGCAAAGCAAAAATTTAGGGTGCTCATAGTGCTGGTCCAACAAGTTTTTGAAGGCTTGCAGTAGGGTTTTTTCCTCACCAAAAAACGATTTAATCCGAAAATCGTGTGCGCTTCCCTTCAAGTTAAAATACCCAACTGAAATACAGATAATTTTCCCAAACTCGGACCAAATCCCAGCATTTTCATAGAAAGTGTCTGCTTCAATTTGGTCTTTCCGTTGATAACGGGTTTTATGCTCCCAAAGCGCTTGAGTCACTTCATCCAAACCAGCATAGTTCGGTTGTTGTGGAACAGTTTCAATATCCAGAAACAAGATATTATCAAGGGGCGTTTTTTGTATTCTCATAGGCTGAAAAATAACAAATTAAGCAGCATTTCATAGCGATGGATTTATAAATCGTATATTGTAATTGATGAAAGCTATGAAATCGAAAATCCTATTTGGGATACTTTTCGGCTATCTAATGGTAGCCTGTAGTTCAGATGATGAAGGAACTACCTCAGAGCCAATCCCTCCCTCTCCCACAAGTTTTATCGCCATTGGAGAAAATGACACACAAGTGTTGCAATATTCTTATGATGCGGAAGCGAATGCAGGGATGAGTACCAATCTGACGGAAACTGTTGGTCTTCCCATTGGGTACTTGGCGATCCGCCAAAATGACGAAGTAGTTTCTTTTTATACCTTTTTTCAAGGAGCTTTCAACCTGTATCAATGGGATACCCAGCAACTGCAAGGAATGGTTTTTGAGCGGTTTTATGAACTTACCGATGAGCGTTCCGTGGCATGGGGCACAGATTTGGGAAATAATGTTCTTTTTGGCTATTTCGGACCCTTTACCGCCAGAGACCTGGCACTGCAAAGAGTAAGTCTTTTGGGAGATGCAGGCACGGACGTGACCATAGAAACAAGCGTGGCTTCCACATCAAGACCGCTTACCGCCAATGAACGTGTTTACATTTCATACGTTGACAGCGAACAGGATCATAAGTTGGTAGTATACGATTGGACGACGGAAGAACTGAGCGTTATCTTGAATTTTGGAAAGCAACCCTTTAGTTTTTTTGTGACTGAGAATGATGAGGTAGCTGTTTTGAAAAACGAGGTTCCTCCGGTAATGGAATTGTACGATGCCGCTAATCTCGATTTTTTGAATCGGATGACGTTGAGTACTAACCTTCGTTTTGATTCAGGGCCTGTAAATGATGTGGTGCTATTGGACAATAAGGTATATTATAATTTCACTTTTGCGCAACCTTCAACATTAACCAGCGGACCAGCGATCTATGATTTGGATTCTGGTGATAATGTAGTTTTCCCGTTAGATAATATCGTTGATGAGGTAGAACAACAAGTTGAACAGAGCATAGGGATTACTACTCAAGTCTATGACAAAGTAAACAACGTTTTTTTAGTCGGCTTTGGAGCCTTGGATGCAACCAATAGAGGCGGTGTATTTCAACTCTCTGAGGCAGGTGAACTCATTGAGGTATTTGAGTTTCCGTTTACCCCAACCTACCTAGTGCGTAATTAAAACAAGGATTGCTGCTGTACAGGACTCTCAAAATCTAGCAACCACTTTTTTCGAGATAGTCCTCCGGCGTAACCAACCAAATCACCGTTGCTTCCAATAACTCGATGACAAGGAACTACAATCCATAGTGGATTTTTACCGTTGGCGGCAGCTACCGCGCGAATGGCTTTAGGGTCTCCCAATGTTTTGGAAAGTTCTAGATAAGAAACGGTTTTCCCGAAGGGAATTTCCTGAAGTTCCTGCCAAACTTTCTTTTGAAATGCTGTTCCTTGAGGATTGAGTTTAAGGTCGAACTGCTTACGTTTCTTATCAAAGTATTCTTGAAATTGATATACGGCGTCTTCCAAAACCTCGGGGATGATATCAATCGGCCTTGTTTCGTCTAGAACTTTTATGCTGGCTAGGCCATGTTCATCGCCTTTAAGCTCTGCAAAACCGATAGGGGTTTGAAAATAGGCAACTTCCATCAGTCCATTTCAGTTTCCTCCTCGATAATGCCCAAGCGTTTCGCACGGGTCTGCCAATTTCTTCTGGCGAGTACTTGAAGGTCTTCTACATTGTCACTTTCGTCCATAATTTCGAGACCAAGCAAGGTTTCAATCACATCTTCCATGGTGACCAAACCACTCACGGAACCATACTCGTCTACGACCAATGAAATGTGGTTTCGTTGTTCAACAAATTTTTCAAAAAGCTCAGGAATAGGTTTACTACGATTGGTCACCAAAATCTCCCGCTTTAAAGTCGAAAGCGGTTCTTTCCCTTGCTTATTGATGATGGCTTCCATCAGCTCATCTTTCAAAAAGAAACCTGTGATATTGTCTGCCCGTTCTTTAAAGAGGGGGATTCTAGAGAAACGCAGAGGGCGGTTCTCATCAAAAAATTGTTGGATACTGGTTTCTTCCGATGCGATTTTCATTACCGTTCGCGGGGTCATGACATCTTTGGCTAGGATTTCATCAAAACGTAGTAAGTTTTTAATGACTTTAGATTCCGATTCTTCGAAAACCCCTTCTTCATGCGCGATATCCGTCATTGCGGTAAAATCTTCGCGACTCAACACGCTGCCATGATGCCCTTTTTTGCCAATTAGCTTGGTGAACAACTGTAATAGCCATAACAATCCGGTCCATTTTAAAATGAATACCATGATGTTTAGGGCTTTTGCGGTAAAGTTGGATAGTTGTTTCCAATAGGTAGCTCCAATTGTTTTGGGAATGATTTCGGAAGCAACTAAAATCAAAATGGTCATGATGGTAGAAACCACCCCAACCATAAGGTCCTCCGTAAATTCAATACCAAAAATGCTTCGGGTTTGCGTGCCATACAATTCCACATAAGCTACCTTTGCCTGAACTCCAACCAAAATGGCACCCACGGTATGGGCTACCGTATTTAAAGTTAGGATAGCAATAAGCGGCTTGTCGACATCCTTTTTTAGCGCTTCCAATTGTGCCGCGTATTCTTTCCCTTCTTGTTTTTTTACATTGAGGTAGGTAGGTGTAATGCTGAGCAGCACAGCTTCCAAAATGGAACACAAAAACGAAAAGAAAATGGATATAAAGGCGTAGAAAAGGAGAAGTCCCATAGCTTAATTGGTTGATTTAAAAGTAGGGATAATTTTTTAGGATTTAGCCCAATACCTGCACCACATCTTTGGCAAAATAACTGGCAATAATGTTAGCTCCTGCTCTTTTGATGCTAAGCAGTTGTTCCATCATAACCGTATCATGGTCCAGCCAGCCATTTTGGGAAGCCGCTTTGAGCATCGCATATTCTCCAGAAACCTGATAAACCGCCACGGGCACATCTACTTCGTTTCGGATTTCGCGAACGATGTCCAAATAAGGTAAACCTGGCTTCACCATGACGATGTCAGCCCCTTCATCAATATCCATTTGAGTTTCTCGGATGGCTTCAAAACGATTGGCGGGGTCCATTTGATAGGTTTTCTTGTGCTTGGGAACGTTTTGCATGTCCACCGGAGCGGAATCCATAAAACGCGCTGGCATATTTCGCAGATTAGCTCATGATACCGGTGTTTTGAAATCCCTCGTCTTCCAGTGCTTCGCGAATTGTCAGGATGCGCCCGTCCATCATATCGCTTGGTGCGACAAAATCTGCGCCAGCTTGGGCATGGGAAACACTCATTTCCGCCAAAACCTCTACCGTTTCATCGTTTAAGATTTGTCCATCAGCCACAATACCGTCATGTCCTAAGGCTGAAAAGGGGTCGAGGGCCACATCGGTCATGACCAACATATCCGGGCAAGCGTTTTTAACGGTTTTGATGGCGCGTTGCATCAGCCCTTCCGGATTTAGTGCTTCAGTACCTTTATTATCCTTTAGGTTGTCGGGTACTTTGACTAACAATAGCACAGCACAAAGGCCCATCTCCCAAAGGGCTTTGATTTCTTTTTCTAGATGGTCCAAACTCATGCGGTAGTAGTTGGGCATAGAGGGAATTTCTTTTTTGACATTTTTCCCTTCGACTACAAAAAGAGGGACTAAAAAGTCATTGGGAGTAATGATGGTTTCACGAACCAATCTTCGAATGGATTCGTTCTGTCTGAGTCTTCTATTTCGGATTAATGGATACATAAAAATAGTTTTAGGCTAATAGCTAGCTGCGTATTACTTATTTCTAAACCTCAATTTCACCAATGAGATAAGGAGCAGCTCGTCCTGAGATTTTGAGACTTTCTCCTAGGTATTCACAAACCAAATCGCCTCCCCGTTGGGAAAGCTGTTTGGCCGTTAGTTTAGTTTTTTTCAATTTCTGAGCCCAATAAGGGGTTAGCGTTGTATGCGCTGAGCCCGTTACAGGGTCTTCTGGGATACCACATTGTGGGAAAAAAGCTCTTGAAACAAAGTCAACGGCTCCCCCAGGGGCTGTGCAAATGACCCCGCGACAATCAATCTTATCCAAAAGGAAAAAGTTGGGCTTTAAACCTTCAATAACTCCCTGTGATGGAAACACCAACATATAATCTGTCTTTCCTTTGAAGGTTTCCAATGGGATTTCTCCAATGGCTTCGTTTATTTCAGGAACCGGGCTCTTTTCTTCAAGAATGTCAGTTGGAAAATCCAGACAAAGTAGACCGTCTTCCGTTTTCTTCACGATAAGTTGGCCACTTCGTTCCGAATAAAATACAATTGTATCTGATGCATGTCCGTAGTATTCAAAAAGCACAAAAGCCGTCGCAAGTGTGGCATGTCCGCAAAGGTCAACTTCGGTTTCAGGGGTAAACCAACGCAAACCGTATTGTTCACCGTTTTTAATGGCAAATGCCGTTTCGGCAAGATTATTTTCTTCTGCGATGCTCTGCATGAGGTCATCAGCCAACCAATCTTCTAGAATACAAACGGCCGCCGGGTTTCCTGTGAAAACCTTGCTAGCAAACGCATCGATTTGATAGATTTTTTGTTTCATGCTTTATGAAGATACTATTAAACCCAAGCTTTGGGGTGTTGCAGAACCTTTATTAAGTTTTCTTCTCTACTTCCTTGTTCCGGATGATGGTCATACTTCCATTGCACATGCGGAGGCAAACTCATTAAGATGCTCTCAATGCGACCGTTGGTTCTCAGCCCAAAAAGTGTCCCTTTGTCGTGCACCAAATTGAATTCAACATAACGTCCTCTTCGAATTTCTTGCCAGTCCCTTTCCTCTTTGGAGAAAGACATTTCCTTTCGTTTTTCAACTATAGGAACGTACGCTTCCAAAAAGCTGTTGCCTACTTCTGTGACGAAATTATACCAGTCTTGCATGGTCATGCTTTCTGTTGCTTTGCAATAGTCAAAGAAAAGTCCGCCGACGCCTCTAGCTTCATTTCTGTGCGTATTCCAGAAGTATTCGTCACAGCGTTTTTTATAGGTAGGATAAAACTCTGAGTTATGCGTATCACAGGCTTTTTTGCAGATGATATGAAAGTGTGCTGCATCTTCTTCAAATAGATAATATGGTGTCAAGTCTTGCCCGCCACCGAACCACTGGTCAACAATAGCTCCTGTTTTATCATACATTTCAAAATAGCGCCAGTTGGCGTGCACGGTAGGTACCATTGGATTTTTTGGGTGTAGGACCAAACTCAAACCACAAGCAAAGAAATCGGCATCCTGCACCCCAAAATACTGCTGCATGCTTTTGGGGAGTTCTCCATGAACCGCAGAAATGTTGACGCCGCCTTTTTCAAATACATTCCCATTTTCAATCACCCGCGTTCTACCGCCACCGCCTTCGGGTCGTTTCCAAATATCTTCTTGAAATTGTGCTTTTCCATCAATGGCTTCAAGCGACGAGGTGATGGTATCTTGTAATTGTTGGATATAGGCGTAAAATGCGTCTTTCATGTTGTTTTGATGTGTACGAATTGTTGTTTCAATCGATTAAAATCCGTTTCCATGGTAATTTGAATGGATTCGCTTGTCATTCTTTTCAGTATGTGCATCACTTTTTCTTGGTCTTCCCCATGGGTCTTAAACAGTTGTCTTCCAACGGAATTATTGTGTTCATCCATTTTTCTGGCTAGCGTGCTATTGCTAAAGGCGTCTTCATGCCAGTCCGTAATGTGTTTTGTCCACCGTAACACCTTTGAAGGGTTATTCCGCCAACTCAAGCATCGTTTTGCGATGAGGTAGTTCCATAAGGCATGCCTAAAGGCATTTTCCGGACCGTTTTGATAGTGCTTTCTACCATATAATTCCGTGGATAAAAACATGCATTGCTTTGTTGCCAAAAACGTTGGCATGACGAAACGGATATGGGTTATTGACAGCCAGAGTAAACTCCCAAACATTTTGGGGCGTACGCGTGTCAACAGCTTTATCCATTTCACGCACCATATGATTTGACAGCGTCAATAAATGCTTTGGCGTTTTCCAACGGAATATGAGGTAAGATACCATGTCCTAAATTGGCAACGTATTTATCTTTTCCAAAGGCATCAATCATTTGTTTGACCATCTTTTTGATTTCCTCAGGAGGTGATAGCAATCGAGCTGGGTCAAAGTTGCCCTGCAAGGTAACTTTACCTCCGGTGAGGTACCTGGCATTCTCCGGAGAACAGGTCCAATCCACACCAACAGCTGAAGCTCCAGAATTCGCCATTTCTTTCAAGGCAAACCAACACCCCTTACCAAAAACAATGACAGGAGCCTCGTCTTTTAAGGCATTCACGATTTGTTGAATGTAGGGCCAAGAGAAGATTTGATAATCCGCTGGGGACAGCATGCCGCCCCAGGAATCAAAAACTTGAACGGCGTTTACGCCCGCGGCCACTTTTGCTTTCAGATATGCGATGGTAGTGTCAGTAATGCGTTGCAGTAGCTGATGGGCCACTTCGGGTTGGGTAAAGCACAATCCTCTTGCTTTATCAAAACTCTTGCTTCCTTGACCTTCTACGCAATAACACAAAATCGTCCAAGGCGACCCTGCAAAGCCAATCAATGGTACTTCCTCATTCAACTTTTCTTTGGTCATGGTTATGGCATCCATTACATATCCCAAGGCGTCGTGAACATCTGGTACGATTACCTTTTCTAGGTCTTGCGCATTCCGAATAGGATTGGGCAAATAAGGCCCAAAGTTGGGTTTCATTTGAACTTCAATGTTCATGGCTTGCGGAATCACCAAAATATCACTGAACAGAATTGCGGCATCCATACCATAGCGCCGAATGGGCTGAACGGTAATTTCAGAGGCTAACTCAGGAGTTTGACAACGCGTAAAGAAATCATACTTTTCTTTGAGTGCCATGAACTCGGGCAAATAGCGTCCGGCTTGACGCATCATCCATACTGGTGGCCGGTCTACAATTTCACCTTTGAGAGCCCGAAGGAATAAATCGTTTTTAATCATTTTGGTTGAAAAACTTTATGGTTTGTACCAATACATTTTCAGTCGTGGGACGATTGGCAATGATTATGGTGTCAAAATGAGGTTTTGCGGCCTCAGCGGTGGTTTCACCTATACAAAATGCTGGACTTTTAGGGGTGGGATTTGCTTCGGTATAACTACGAATACCACTTGGACTAAAAAAAAGCACCCCGTCAAAGTGTTGTAAAAAAGGTTTCGGTTTAAGTTGGGTCTCATACCCTATAACTTCGTCATACCAAACGTTATGATTGGAGAGGCGCTCAGGCAACTCATTTCGACGAAGATTGCTCGAAATATAAATAAACCGATTGGTTTTATGATTTTTAATGATTTCCTCAGCCAATTCATGGGCGTTTCGAGCGGTTTCTACAACGGCAAGTTCTTCTTCTTCCAAAAACGCTCTGGTTTTATCTCCAACACAGTAGCATTGGTAAACACTCCTATCTTTGGACGCTTTCTGTATAGCATTTATAAAAACCTTCACTGCATTTTTGCTGGTAAAGATGAAGTGATGTTCTTCCAATGGAATAGCTACATCAGGAAAGAGGATGTGGATGGCATTGTATTCCACGAAACCTACTTTTGCATTTAGCAAAAGCTCTTTTTGCGAAGGCGAGAGCACTTTAGTGGACAGCACTGTTTTCATCGCGAATGTGTTGCATCAAAATGTTTCCACCAGAATCTAAAACTTCATTGGCGCAGCGTTGACCAAAACCTGAAATCTCTTTTTCGGGAATCGTCTTTTCTACTTCGATTTTCTCTTTACCATCCAGAGAAAAAAGGCATCCTTTAAAATAAACCGATTGGTCTTGTAATTTGGCAATCGCTCCGATGGGCGCGGTACAACCCCCCTCTAGGGTTCTCAAAAACTCACGTTCAATCTGGGTTTCGACTTCAGTAGCAGTGTGATTGATTTTTGATAGGGCTTCCTTGCAATAATCGTCTGAATTGGTGGTGACCACCATCATGGCACCCTGTGCTGGAGCGGGGACCATCCAATCCAAGTCCAAGGCATCTTTGGGTAACAGTTTTATACGTTGCAGGCCTGCTTTGGCAAAAACGGCTCCTTGCCAATCATTTTCAATGAGCTTCAATAAACGCGTATTGACGTTTCCGCGAAGGTCCACCACACTATGATGAGGATAACGATGTAACCATTGTGCTTTTCTGCGCAAACTACCTGTGGCTATAGTGATATTTTCCGAGTCGGATGACAGAAAATCAATGCCTTTATGCACCAATATGTCTTCCGTGTCCGCACGTTCCAAAACGGCTGCTTGTACGATTCCCTTAGGCAATTGCGTGGGTACATCCTTCATCGAATGCACAGCGATATCAATTTGTCCTTTAAGAAGGGCGATGTCAAGAGTCTTTGTGAAAATCCCGGTTACGCCAAATTCATATAGGGGTTTATCCAATATTTGGTCACCTGTGGAAGTAATAGGTACCAAAATGGTATCACAACCCAAGTCCTCTAACTTGGATTGCACCGTTTTTGCTTGCCAAAGGGCCAATTCGCTCTCGCGTGAACCAATTCTTATGATTTTGCCCATTCGGAATCTATTTCCAGCTGAAAGATTTTTTGAATCAGTGCCAAGCTGTCTTCAGTATCTACATCTGATTTGCGAAGATGGTTGGCAAACTGCTTGGTTATTTTTTGGATAATACGGTCTGAAATAATTTCGGCCTGGTCTTGGTTGAAATCGGAAAGTTTTCTCGAGTGAAAATCGATTTCTTCTGCCTTCATTACTTTGAGCTTTTCTTTCAATGCACTGATGACGGGAGCAAATTTTCGAGTTTCCAACCACTTTAGGAAATCTGTTTTGATTTCGCTAATGATTTCTTCCGCTTGCGGAATGAACTGCCGGCGTTTTTCCAAGGTTTCATCCGTTAAGCGAGAGAGTTGGTCAAGGTGCACCAAGGAAACATTATCCAATTCTTCTACATCGTCGGAAACATTTTTAGGAATAGAGAGGTCTAAAATCAAAAGGGGTTTCTTCGGATGAATCAAAGCTTTCGAAACGGTTGGGAGCTGAGCACCAGTGGCAACAACCAAAATATCTGCCTTGCGTATTTCGGTTTGCAATTCACCGTAGTCCTTTACGGTAAGTTGGAATTTGCCTGCGATGGCTTCCGCTTTATTTCGAGTGCGGTTGATTAGGGTAATATGCGAGTTGTCAGAATGTTTGACGAGATTTTCGCAAGTGTTCCGCCCAATTTTTCCCGTTCCGAACAGCAAAATATTCTTCTCGGAAACGTTAGGGTAGTGCTCCAAAATATACTTTACGGAAGCAAAAGCTACCGAAGTGGCACCCGAAGAAATCTGTGTTTCATTCTTGATACGTTTGCTGGCTTGAATCACCGAATTGCACAAACGCTCCAGAAAGGGATGGGTCATTCCATGTTTTTTAGACCGATAAAACCCTTGTTTGATTTGACTGATAATCTCAAAATCACCAAGAATTTGACTGTCTAGTCCTGTACCTACACGAAACAAATGTGTAATCGCATCATGGTTTTTATGAACGTAAGCAACCTCTTGGAATTCTTCAACGGTTCCTTCTGTCTGGTCACAAAGCATTTTGATAAGCTGATAAGGATGTTGCGCAAAACCGTAAAGTTCAGTTCTGTTGCAGGTAGAAATAGCGAGCAGTCCGTCCAAGCCTTCTGCTTTTGCAGTGACCATGATCTGGTCGATAGCCGGGACATCTAAACTGAATTTTCCACGAATATCGGCATCAGCTTTTTTGTAGCTAAGTCCAATACCGTAGAACGAACTATTTCTCGAATTACTGGTATTCCTCATGAAAGGCAATCGATCAGCACAAAAATAGAAGCCGTATATTTGATAAAATAACGCTAGCGGAACTTTTAATACCGCATAAAGCTCCAGACGAAGCCAGATTTCTAAAAAATCCAGGATTGTCAATGAAAAAGGGAGTTTTGAAAGAAAAATATGTTAATTTAGAGTAGTTCTAAATAAAGTTGCATTCGCAGAATTTTAATTTGCATTCATGAAAAGTATCGCTACAGGTTCGTACGAGGAAGTTTTGGTAGAATCTGGTTTTTTTGTTCTTAAAATTCAAAATGACAGTGAGGAGGAAACACTTGTCGAGCGTGAGATTGATAGTTCATTCATTCAATTTCACTTTTGTTTGAAGGGCAATTCAAAGTTTCTTTTTAACCAAGGCGGTAATCAACTCGAAGTGTCTGAAGAAAATAGCTTACTGCTTTATAATACCCAACGTGATTTGCCCCTCCATGCTATAGTCTCGCGCAATTCTTGGCTGTTGGCCGTGATTATGACCATTCGAAAATTCCATTCCCTATTCTCAAAAGAGGCAGGGTACATTCCTTTTTTAAGCGAGGAGTTTAGAGAGAAAAAATATTATGGTCAAGAAATGGTTTCGCCTTCCATCGCGGTGGTGTTGAGTCAGTTGATGCAATACAATTTGAATCCTTTTATGAAGGAATTGTACGTAAAAGGTAAGGTTTACGAACTCATTTCCCTGTATTTTAATAGAGCCCCCGAGGCAGATTTGGAACAATGCCCTTTTCTGGCGGATGAAGAGAATGTGAGGAAGATAAAAATGGCGAAGGAAATCATCATTGCTCGCATGGCTGAGCCGCCCACTTTGAATCAGCTTTCGGAAGAAATCGGTTTAAGTCTAAAGAAGCTTAAAGAAGGCTTTAAACAGATTTATGGGGATTCCGTTTTTGGCTTTTTGTTTGATTACAAAATGGAGTTTGCACGAAAAATGCTCGAAACCGGCAGGCATAATGTCAATGAAGTAGGGTTAAAAGTGGGTTATAGCACCGCAAGCCATTTTATAACCTCTTTTAAAAAGAAGTATGGGACTACCCCCAAAAAGTATTTATCTTCCATCGCTTAACATCAACTTATGAAACGCCTAACCCTATCGCTGTTGTTGCTCGTTTTGTGGAGCTGTTCCAATGCCCAAACCAATATAGAAGAAGATACTTCAGAAGAAGTGGTTCCCGCGAAATTTGTTTTGGTATTTAGTAAAACGGCTGGTTATCGTCATGAATCGATAGAAAAAGGAGTGGAAACCCTTCGAAAGCTCGGACGTGATAACGGTTTTGTGGTATTACAGACAGAAACGTCCGAAGATTTCAATGCAACCAATTTGGCCAATTATCAGCTTGTAGTTTTTTTGAGCACTACCCAAGACGTATTGAACGATGAACAACAGGTTGCCTTTGAAAACTATATCAAGGGTGGTGGAAGTTTCATGGGGATTCATGCAGCAACGGATACCGAATACGATTGGCCCTGGTTTGGAAAGCTGGTTGGAGGCTATTTTAATGGTCATCCGAATAACCCAAACATTCGTGATGCAAAAATAGATGTGCTAAACAACACCCACCCGTCAACCGTTCACCTGGGCAGCACTTGGCGACGAAGTGATGAGTGGTACAACTATAAAAACCTGAATCCGAAAATGAAAGTCTTGCTAAACTTGGATGAAACAAGCTATGAGGGTGGGACTAATGGCGAAAACCATCCAATTGCGTGGTATCACGAATTCGACGGAGGGCGGTCTTTCTACACAGGAGGAGGCCATACCAAAGAAAGCTTTGACGAGCCAGATTTTCAAAAACATTTGTTGGGAGGAATTCTTTGGTGCTTGGACGTAAAACCCTAGTATTTTAGAATATGGGTCTTGCAATTATAATTCCTGTATTGTGCTTTATTTTTTTCAGATAATCTACCAAAGGCACCTTGGTAATGGGCACTTCACCCGATGTCGAAGCTTGCAGTAGGTGAATCCGTCCTTCTTTTTCGATAGCTAATCCCGTGTGGGTTACATCCAAACCTTTAATGGAAGTGGCTAAAGCAATGATATCGCCAGATTGAATAAGGTGTTCTTTTTCCACAATCATTCGTTGTGGGAGAATGCATAGTTCTTCCTCGGCCAATTCAGCTTCTACCGCTAGAATGGCGTTATGATTTTCATCTGAAGCCAGAAAAGGGTATAACTTACGATGGGTACCCATAAAATTGATGGGTTTTGACACCATTTCTCCACCTAGTTCATTTGTGATGTCTTTAACCAAACCCTTTTGGGCATTGTTTCGAATCCAATCGGTAAAGTAATGTAGTCGAGAGGGATAGCCATTGAGCATGCCATCGCGATAGCGAACAGTTTGTAGTGCATTTGTAAAATTTTCAAAAGCATACTTTTCGCTTTTGACCAGCGTCCCGAAGGCTATGACATTTTCCACAAAAGTGGTGCAATCCAATCCTCTTAGGTTTATAACCAGTTGCTCGGTTTCGCCAACTTCCAATGTTTTTTCCACGTAAGACGTACCTAAAAACGTTTTCCCTATCGTGACAATTGAATCCCCCAAGTGCGTCGCACGGATAGACTTCAGCTCTTGGATTTTTGCCTCAAACCGAACTGAATCTTCCTGTGAATAGACTACCTGTGCTGATATGGAACCAATACCCCAAACAAATAGTAACAGGAAAACAGCATATCGCATAGGTAAATAATTTCTTTAGGTGAAATTAGCGTTATCTATGGAATTATAAGGAAACTAATGGGTGTATTGAAATGTTAAATCAGCTTCAAGTAGTATTTTTGCACCCTAGTAAAAACTTATTTTTCCCGCTATGAAAGGTGTTTTGTTGGTGAATTTAGGATCACCGGATAGTCCTACTCCTAAGGACGTTAAGCCGTATCTCGATGAATTTTTGATGGACGAAAGGGTAATTGATGTACCCAAATGGTTGCGGAATGTTTTGGTGCGCGGGATAATTTTGCAAACGCGTCCTAAAAAATCAGCAAAGGCTTATGCAAAAATCTGGTGGGATGAAGGTTCTCCGCTCATCATCATTTCAGAACGCTTCGCGGAAAAGGTGCAACAGCAAATCGACATGCCTGTTGCCTTGGGGATGCGTTACGGTACCATGAGCATTCAAAAAGCACTCAAACAACTTGAGGAAAAGGGGGTTGATGAGGTATTATTGGTGCCTTTGTACCCGCATTATGCCATGTCTAGTTACGAAACCGTGGTGGTAAAGACGATGGAAGTGCAACAAAAGCACTTCCCAAACATGCACTTGACTACCATGCCAGCTTTCTATAGTAATCCAGAGTACATTAAAGTATTGGCCGAGAGTATTGCTGAAGGACTAAAAGATTTTGAATACGATCATGTATTGTTTTCTTATCACGGGATTCCTGAAAGACATATTCGAAAGTCTGACCCGACCAAGTTCCATTGTAAGATTGATGGGAGCTGCTGCAAAGTCAACTCTGTGGCACACCATACCTGTTACCGTCATCAGTGTTACGATACCACCGAATTGGTCAAGAATTACCTGAATCTCCCTGAGGAAAAAGTAAGCACCTCTTTTCAATCCAGATTGGCCGGTGACCCGTGGTTGAAGCCTTACACTGATTTTGAGTTTGAACGCTTGGCGAAGGAAGGTAAAACAAGATTGGCTGTCATTACCCCAGCTTTTGTAAGTGATTGTTTAGAAACACTGGAAGAAATCGCCATGGAAGGCAAAGAAGAATTTGAGGAAGCGGGAGGAGAACACTACAAACACATTCCCTGTTTGAATGATAGTGATGCTTGGGTTTCCTTAATGGCGAAATGGATAACAGCTTGGGAAGCCAAAGCTGAACTCCCCGTTTGACCCTTTTTCCACAATCCCTAGTTTGAATTAAACCACTAGGGAATTTATACAGGCATGGCAAAAGTACTATCAGACCAATTGGGTACTGAACCCATCGGAAAACTGCTCGTGAAACAAGCAGTTCCTGCAGGTATTGGTATTCTGGTAATGTCATTGAATGTGCTAGTTGACTCAATTTTCGTTGGGAACTGGATTGGGTCCATTGCCATAGCGGCGATTAGTGTCGTACTGCCCATCACCTTTTTTATAGCGGCCCTGGGAATGGCCATTGGTGTTGGAGGCTCCAGTATTTTGTCTCGAGCCCTTGGAGCCAACCAAAAGGAAAAGGCGCTTAAAACCTTTGGCAACCAAATTTCATTGACGCTTTTGGTCACCACCACCATGATGATGGTTGGCCTATACTACACGGATAGTTTGATACCGCTTTTTGGAGGTAAGGGTGCTATTTTTTCGGTAGCTAGGGTCTATTATATTATCATACTTTACGGAGTTCCTTTATTGGGTTTTACCATGATGGGGAACAACGTTATGCGCGCAGAAGGTAAACCAAAGTTTGCCATGTTTGGTTTGATTTTACCCTCCGTGGTCAATTTGCTGGCCGACTATATCTTTATTTATGTTTTGGATATGGGTATGGCTGGTGCAGCTTGGGCGACTACACTTTCCTATGCCGTATCTGCGGTTTATGTAGCCTTGTTTTTTCTGTATGGCCCTTCAGAGTTAAAAATAAATACGGGTCATTTAGCATTTAAATCTTCCATTCTTAGAGAAATAGGTTCTTTGGGTTTTGTGACTTTGTCTCGGCAAGCGGTGGTTAGTTCCACCTATTTATTGATGAACAACATCCTGTTCAACCTTGGAGGTGAGGCAATGATAGCGGTCTATGCCATTATAGGTCGTATTTTGATGTTTGCTTTATTTCCCATTTTTGGAGTTACTCAAGGGTTTTTACCCATAGCTGGATTCAACTACGGAGCGGCTTACTACTCTCGTGTAAAAGAAAGTATCAATAAAGCCGTTTGGTACGCCTGTGTATTAGGGTCATTGATATTTTTGGGCCTCATGCTTTTTCCAGATGTGATAACTGGGCTGTTTTTAAGTAACCAACCCCATCAAAGCGCGGATGAACAGGCCATGAATCAGTTTGTATTGGCTAATACTCCAAATGCGATTCGATGGGTATTTGCAGCCACGCCAATTATTGCCCTTCAACTCATTGGCGCAGCCTATTTTCAAGCTATTGGAAAAGCGATTCCTGCTTTGTTATTGACCTTGACTCGGCAAGGCTTCTTTTTCATCCCTCTGATTTTACTGCTGCCCAATTTCTTCGGTGAATTGGGGGTTTGGCTTTCTTTTCCTATCGCAGATGTATTGGCGACAATAGTTACGGGCTACTATCTACGAAAAGAAATCAAATCAACCCTAGAAGTGCCTAAGGGATAGTTATTCCTCGATTTTGGTCGCCGCTTTACTAATGATTTTCCATTGCCCATCCAGTTTTTTGAGCAGAAATAAGTCGATAAACCTCAAATTAGCTTTAGGGATGTAGATTTCAGCCTTAGCCGTTGCAATATTATTGGCGTAATCAACCGCAAGTATGGTACCTTCCCGGCCATTGTATTTTCCTTGTTCTCGTTTTCCCATGGCAGTGGCATATTGCTGTGGGGTCCAAAGAAAAATATCTTCGCCTTCTTTGTACAGGAATAAATCCGCCTCTTCGTAAAAGGCTTCGAGAATGGTTTCAGGTTCGCTGTAAGAAGAGCCTCTTAAATATTTATTGAGGGTTTCTTTAATGGCTTCAGTTTCAGATTGTGCCTGTAGCGAAAGGCGCAAACAGCAGATGGATAGTAAAAGAATTTGTTTCATTTATTGAGAATTTGAATAGGTTTTTGGAATAATTTGAATCAGTTTTCCGTCGTCTTCGTCCGTGAGGATGTATAGCTTTCCTTGAGGACTTTGTCTCACTTTTCGAATGCGCACTCGGTCATCAATAAAGAGTTCTTCCGCACTTTTCACGGTATCATTTTCAATACGGAATCGCCATAAGCTTCCTCGAGACAACCCAGGAACCAATAAGTTGTTTTTCCAATCGGGGAAGTCCGCACCAGTGTAAAAAGTCAATCCAGTTGGCGCAACGGTATGCGGCCAAAACCAAACCGGCGAAGTAAAAGAAACCCCAGGAAGTTTTGGAGGTTTGTAATTGGGACTTCGCAACTTTCCAGAAGTCACGTTGGGCCAACCATAATTCGCACCCGCGGAAAGCATGTTGATTTCGTCACCTTGAATGGTACCATGTTCAGAGAACCAGATGGCTTTGGTTTCTGGATGTATTGTTAGTCCTTGGGCCGCGCGACTCCCCATGGCATAAATGCCCGGAATGGCTGCTTCTCCAAAATCAGGGTTGTCTTTAGGAATACTTCCATCAGAATTAATACGATAGATTTTACCGCGTTTGTCTTTAGGATTTTGTGCATTCGGCATAGGTGGATTGTCACGTTCCCAATACAAACGTTCGCCAATGGTGATGTACAATTTTCTATCAGGTCCGAACAGCATCCCTCCACCGAAATGGAAATATTCTCGAGCAAAAGGTTCGGCCACCAATAGGGTTTGATGGTTGACCAACGAATCGTTTTCCAATTGGGCTCTAACCACTTTGGTGGTTCGGCCCTCTCCATGCTTTTTGGCGGCATAAGAAAAATAAACCCATTGGTTTTTTTTGAAATCAGGGTCTAACAACACTTCAAAGATTCCTGAGTTGTCACCAATGCTGTAAGCTCGAATACTATCGGTCAGGTCCTTGGGAAAACCTTTAAGGATGGTTTTGGTCCTGGAAACTAAATCGATTTTAACCAGGTCACCATCTTTTTCGGAAACAAGCGCTTCGTCTTCCGACAAAAAGGCAATACTCCACGGATGATTTAATCCCTCAAACACTACCTTTTTTTCTGGATGATGAGGGTTGGGAGATTCCTTTTGTTGCGTCTGGCACCCCAATAATAGGATAAGAACCAGAAAAAGAACGTTTTTCATTTCAGGCGTTTTACAAAGCAAAGAAGCTTTAACCCGATGGATTAATCTTTTAAAAACATGAATCTTAAAACGAAAATTAGTTTTTAAAGAACGCATTTCGATACTGCGAAGGCGTTTTTTTGGTTTGTGCCTTGAAGGCTAAGTTGAAGGAAGTAACGTTGCCAAAACCACAGTCAAAAGCTACGCTAGCGATTTTTTCTTTTTGATATTTGGGCTGCTGCAATAGATTTTTTGCCTTTTCAATCCGGTAATGGTTCACAAAACCCGAAAAATTGGTTTGTTCGGTTTGGTTGATGGCTTGGGAAAGAATTCTGGGGGTAACCTTGAGTTCCTTGGCGACATTTTCCAACGACAATGTACTTTCCAAGTAGACTTCTTCTCGTTGAAAAAGCGCTTTCAAATTTTTCATAATTTCTTCCGAAGCGTTTGAATCTAGTTTGGAAGCATTGTACTTCCCCAATTGAAAAGCATGTTTTTGTAGAAACAGAAAAGAGAAAATGTAAATCAGTAATGAGAAGGACAGGGCGCCACCGATGTAAAAGGAGAAAATGCCAGAAAGGTGCCCCATATAGTAAATCCATAAAAAGGCAACTCCAACAACCAAGTTGCGATACCAATTCGCTTTTTGCGGATGCACTTGTTTTTGATGGTTTGCAAAAATCCTGAACGAAAGAAAAAGGTAAAGCGCCAAATGAGCAAAAATGGAACAGTACACGACAACTCCAATTAGGGAACCATTATTGGGAATCCATCCTGAGAAAAGAGCAAACAAAGCAAAAACAAAAAAATGCTTCAGATGTTTTGAATTCCATTTTTCGCCCGCTAACAATACTTTACCGTACAACCACAGACTAGGACCTGTAAGAAGCACACCTGATAGTCCTAAATTTCGTTGCCAAGGTTCAAGGTCCAAATAGACATTGAGTACAGATTTTCCGATGCGGATGGTCAATCCCAGAATCACCAAAGCCAGTAAAATATTGGCACTTCGTTCCCCTTTTTTCAAAGTGAATAAATACACACAAAGGAAGAGGGCTTGACACAACCCCAAGCTACTCAATACCAATATTAAGACCTCCTTGCTCACCAACCAAAAATATTAAGAAGGGGTCAAAGAACCTTCAATTGTCGAATTAAGTTGTTACTTTCAGCCAAATACCTTGATAGAGATGAGATTTTCGTACGCAGGCCTTATTTTGCTTTTGTTGATGACCCTAAGTTGCTCAGAAAAAGAAACTATGACAAAAAACTACACCTTGTTCGTTGGGACGTATACCGCTGGAGCGAGTGAAGGAATTTACAAAGTATCTTTTGATTCAAATACGGGTCAGTTGGATAGCACGTTATTGTTAGCCAACTTACCCAATCCCTCTTTTTTTGCCGTTTCTTCAGACCACCGATTTTTATATGCGGTACAAGAGACTGCTGATTTTGATAGTTTGGGCGGAGGTGTTACCGCGTTTTCCCTTCAAGATGGGGTTTTGGAGGAACTGAACAGTATGGGAACTGGAGGTGCCCATCCGTGTCATGTGGCATTATCTGGGGAAGACCAATTGGCTATCTCAAACTATACTGGTGGGAACTTGAGTGTTTTCGATTTGGAAGGTGATGGGCGTTTGGGAAAAAGACAGTTGATAGACCATAAAATTTTGGACAGTGTGAAAACTTCTCATGTACACAAGACCCATTTTAATGAGGGAGGATTATTCGTCTCGGATTTAGGTTTAGATGGTATTAAACGATATACCATGAAGGGTGAAGATTGGGAGCCAGCGCATCAAGCTTCCATCGAACTAGCCGATGGGGCTGGTCCGCGTCATTTTGTATTTAGCGAAGCTGAGAAATTCTTGTACGCAATCAATGAATTGAATGCCACAATCACCGTTTTTGAACAAGATGATGAAGGGAGTTATAATCCCATCCAAACGGAAAGCACTATTGCTGCCGATTGGGAGGGTGCAAAATCTTGTGCGGACATTCACTTATCGGCGGACGGAAGGTTTTTATATGGGTCCAATCGCGGCGAAAATACTATCGTTACTTTTTCAGTGGATAAAGCGACCGGAAAAATCAAGTTTTTGGAACGAACATCAGTTCAAGGAGACTGGCCCCGGAATTTTACGATTGACCCTAGCGGAAACTTTTTGTTGGTCGCCAATGAGCGAAGCAATTCGATTTCCGTCTTCAAAAGAGTTTCAGAAAATGGAACACTGGAGTTTCTGCATAAAATAGATTTTCCAAGTCCCGTGTGTTTGGTGTTTTTGGATAACTAGCGTCCGAACAAAATTTGATTTGTAAGAGCAAATTCAAGATTTACTAAAGAGCGGATCAGCCTTTTTTTCATTAGAACCTTTCGCAAACCAAGTCATGATATGTTTTTGAGGCCACCTTCGAATTAAGGTGTCAGCCTTTTTATCATACCAAACCGCGTCAAAATCACCTTTTGTGGGCAAAACTACGCGCCATTCCTGTTGTAAAAGCGCTGGGTCTTTGTAATTGGCGTTTAGATTTTCCCAGTCAATTCCAGAAAGTACTTGAGGGTCAAGATGAGCCATGACTTCTTCCTCGCTTAAAATGGCGAGCCAAATCGGTGATGACAAATGTTCGATAGAGAGGTCTTCTCGCTTTCCGCCCCAACCAATTTTGATGTCAGCCCCACCGCGAATGGCATCCATTAAAGCACCTTTACTTCCCCTTAAGATTTCTCCATCCTTATTGGTCTTTAATACCACATTCCATGTGTCAACGTTTGAAACTTGAGAGGTACATGCGCAGAAGAGCCCTGATAGCAGAAGGCAACTCAGTTTTTTCATGATTTTGTTTTTTGAAGTGAATTTCAAAAAAGGTACAAAAAGCCATAATAGGAAAAGGTGTCGCCGACGTTCTAGCGGTTATCCGAAAAAGAATTCATGCAAATATCGTCCCGGCGCCAAGGTAAATCCACCAGCAATACCAATGGCACCGAGGTACAACAAAACCATTTTTCGTTTATGGGCCTTCACATTTCCTTTTTTGATGGCCGTGTATGCGGTAGGTACCGTCCAAATGGTTAGAAAACTGAACAGGTGAATCCAACCAAAATGATTGAGGAATCTTCCCCCAACATCGGCAGGCATAAAAAGGGTGAGTAGCGC
>ERZ1740065.168-NODE-168-length-30991-cov-6.180308_pt1 | contig 30991 bp, 27 predicted proteins | sample MGYA00581738_ERZ1740065 | MGnify/ENA primary metagenome ERZ1740065 (study PRJEB43018, sample SAMN04849749) | marine metagenome | isolation source: floating plastic debris | place: Pacific Ocean | collected 2008-09-01 | study: EMG produced TPA metagenomics assembly...
CCACCCGGCTCATCGGGCGCACATGTTCTTGTGTCCAAAGGGCAATCAGGACCAGTGCAATCCCGACAACCGCCGCCCCCTGCACCACGCGGATCAGTTTCAGTGCGGTGAAATCGGTCAGCAGAACCCCCATGATGACGGCGGAGAGGCCCATGCCGACCAGGAACATCACGTAGAGCAGCGCCACCACGCGCGGCCGCGTCTCATCCGTCGCCCGGTCCGAGGCCAGGGCGAGGCCTGCGGTCTGCGTCATATGCATGCCCAGGCCGGTCATCAGGAAGGCGAGCGCCGCCAGCACTTCACCGGCAAAGGGGATCTCGTGCACCACGTCGCCACCCAGCACAAGCAGGGCGAAGGGCATGACGGCGAGGCCGCCGAATTGCCAGAGCGCCCCGAACCAGATGTAGGGCACGCGTTTCCAGCCGATGGCGGATTTGTGCGTGTCCGAGCGGAAGCCGAGCAGGGCCCGGAAGGGCGCGATCAGCACAGGCAGCGCAATCATCGCCGCCACGATCATCGCCGGCACGCTCAGTTCGACGATCATCACCCGGTTCAGCGTGCCGAGCAGCAGCACCGATGCCATCCCGACCGAGACCTGGAACAGCGACAGCCGCAAAAGCTGCCCCATGGGCAGGTCGGGGCTTGCCGCATCGGCAAAGGGCATGGCCCGGATCGAGAGGCGCTGCAGGCGAGAGGTCACGCGCGCACCTCCATCGCCTGTGAAATATAAAACCCGGAGGACACACGCTCCACAGGGCGGATCATGCCACTCACCCCCTGCGCGCGGGCGGCCTGCGCCAGCGGTTGATGCGCATGCGGGATCATGACCGGGCTGCGGTCGGAGCGCGGAAAGAGTTTGCCCGCATACCACATTGCCATCAGAAGCCGTGTGCGCGGGGCCACGGTAAAGACGATGGTGCGCTGCGTGCGTCTCTCCAACCCGGCGAGCGCCGCGCCGATGTCGCGCGCGGCGTAATAGATCAGGCTGTCCATCGCGACGACGTGATCGAAGTGACCGAGGCCTTTGTCCAGCATATCCCCGGCGGCAAAGCTGACCTGCTTGCGATATTCTTCCGGCAACCGCAGCTCGGCAATGTCCACCAGCTGCGGAGAAATGTCGATCGCCAGCACCTCCGCGCCGCGCGCGGCCAGCTCCACGGTCATCTGACCCGCACCGCAGCCCGCATCCAGCACGCGCTGACCGGTCAGATCGGCGGGCAGCCGGCTGAGGATGAGCGCGCGCATCCGGTCGCGCCCCTGGCGTAAGGTTTCGCGGATCTTCGCCACCGGCGCATCCGAGGTCAGCAGTTCCCAGGTCCGGGTGGCGGTCTTGTCGAAATAGGTCTCGACCCTGTCCCGCGTCACATCATAGCCGGGCCGCGACTCTGCGGCGGGCTCGGGCACGGGGGCCGGTGATGGGAAGGGTGCGATGTCCCGCATCAGTCAAATCCCAGCAATTCAAAAATATCGCGATCCGGCATCGGGGCGGGGGCCAGCGGTTCGGTCCCGTTCCAGAGGGTTTCGGCAAGGCGGATGTATTCCTTGCGCACCTGCACGATTTCCTCGTCGTCCGGCATCTCGAAAAGCGTCTTCTTCTTCAGCCGCGAGCGCCGGATGGCGTCCAGATCGGGCATATGCGCGATGCGGTTGAAGCCCACGGTCTTGCAGTACCGGTCAACCTCGTCGGTCTCACGGCTGCGGTTGGCCACGCAGCCCGCCAGGCGGACCTTGTAGTTGTTCGACTTGGCCTGCACGGCCGCGATGATCCGGTTCATCGCATAGATGCTGTCAAAGTCATAGGCGGTGACGAGCAGGGCGCGGTCGGCATGTTGCAAAGGCGCGGCAAAGCCACCGCAGACCACATCGCCCAATACGTCAAAGATCACCACATCGGTGTCTTCCAGCAGATGATGCTGTTTCAACAGTTTCACCGTCTGGCCGACCACATAGCCGCCACAGCCGGTGCCGGCAGGCGGCCCGCCGGCTTCGACGCATTTCACCCCGTTGAAGCCGTCAAAGACGAAATCCTCCGCCCGCAGCTCTTCGGGGTGAAAGTCCACCTCCTTCAGAATGTCGATCACCGTCGGCACCAGCGACCCGGTCAGCGTGAAGGTGCTGTCATGCTTGGGATCGCAGCCGATCTGCAGCACCCGCTTGCCCAGCATGGAAAAGGCGGCAGAGAGGTTCGACGAGGTCGTCGATTTGCCGATCCCGCCCTTGCCGTAAACCGAAAACACCTTGGCGCCTTCGATCTTCGCGGTCTCGTCCTGGTGCACCTGCACCGAACCTTCGCCGTCCTGGCCGCGCAAGACCGGCGGTGTTCTGTCGAGGGGACTCATATCGCACGTCCTTTCAAAGGGGACCACACCCCTTCATTGTTCCAAAAATATGCTTGCCCGCTGCCCGGCAGGCGATGCCGACATCGCCGAGAGGGGAGGCGTCCCAGTATTCTGTGGGCGATGCGTGTCATTGTGCCGCGATCCCTTCCAACTGATCTTCCAGCGCATCCGCAGCCTCCTGAAGCGCGGCTAGGGAGTCGGCATCTGGCGACCAGTAGTCCCGGTCATGCGCTTCGAGCAGGCGATTGGCCATGCGGCTGGAGGCGGTGGGGTTGAGATCCGCGAGACGCTGGCGCATCTTCGGGTCCAGAACGAAAGTCTCCGAGATCCGCTGATATACCCAGTCGTCAACCTGCCCCGTGGTGGCGGACCAGCCCAGCGTGTTGGTCACATGCGCCTCGATCTGGCGCACCCCTTCGGGTCCGTGTTTCAGCAGCCCTTCGAAGAACTTCGGGTTCAGGCTGCGGGCGCGGGTTTCCAGCGCCACCTGGTCCTTCAGCGTGCGCACCTTGCCCGCGCCGCGCGTCTGATCGCCGATATAGACCGCCGCGTCCGACCCCTTGGCGCGTTTCACCGCCCGGGCGATGCCGCCGAGCGTGTCGAAGTAGTGATCGACCGTGGTCACCCCCAGTTCGACGGATTCGAGGTTCTGATAGGCCACGTCCACCTCGGCCAGCGTCGCCTGCAAGAGCGCCGCATTGGCCGCCGCCTTGCCGTCGGTGCCATAGGCAAAACGCTTGCGTGCCTCATAGGCGTCGGCCAATTCATCCTCGTCGCCAAAGGCAGAGCTGTCGACCAGGCCGTTCACGTTCGACCCATAGGCCCCTTCGGCATTGGAAAAGACCCGCAGCGCCGCTTCTTCCATCGCGCATCCGTTTTTCTCGGCATAGGCCAGCGCATGGGCGCGGATGTAATTCTGATCCAGCGGCTCATCTGCCGTGGCGCATTTCAGCGCAGCCTCGGCCAGCATGCGTGTCTGTAGGGGCAACAGATCGCGGAAAATGCCCGAGAGCGTCATGATCACGTCGATGCGCGGGCGGCCAAGCGTCTCCAGCGGAATGAGATCCGCGCCGGAAATCCGCCCGAAACTGTCAAACCGCGGCGCGCAGCCCATCAGCGCCAGCGCCTGCGCGATCGGGCCCCCGTCGGATTTGATGTTGTCGCTGCCCCAGAGCACCAGCGCGACCGTGCGCGGCAGGCTGTCGTGGGTATCGAGCAGCAGCTGTGCCTGTTTCGCCCCGTCCTGACAGGCAAAGGCCGTGGGCATGCGGAAAGGGTCAAAGGCATGAATGTTGCGCCCGGTGGGCAGGATCTCGGGCGAGCGGATCAGGTCGCCACCCGCCACCGGCGGTGTGAAATGCCCCGCAAGGGCGGCCATCAGGGCGTCCAACTCGGTTTCCTGCTGCAACAGGTGGTCGATGCGGGTCCGGGTGTCGTCGTCCATATCCGGCAGAATGCGCAGATATTCCGCCCGTTCGGCGTCGCTGAGCGGCTGGCCGAGTACATGCAGACCGTCCGGGATCAGCGCGTCCTCGGTTTCCAGCAGTTTGATCCACAGGGTTTCCGGCGCGGTGCCCACCATGTCGACGGCTGCGGCCTGCTCGGCGATCAGAGCTTCCAGCTCCGCCCGCTCGACCGCATCGGGAGCGGTACCGCGCCAGCGGGTCAGGCTGTCCTTCAGCTCGGCCAGCCCCTTGTAGAGACCGGCGGTGGCCAGGGGCGGCGTCAGATGGCTGATGGTGACCGCATTGCTGCGCCGCTTGGCCAGCGTCGCCTCGGACGGGTTGTTGGCCGCGTAGAGATAGACGTTCGGCATGTCGCCGATCAGCCGATCCGGCCAATCCGCGCCGCTTGGCCCCGCCTGCTTGCCGGGCATGAACTCCAGCGCGCCGTGCATGCCGAAATGCAGCAGCACATCGGCCTTCAGCGTGTTCTTGAGCCATTGGTAGAAGGTGGCGAAAGCATGGGTCGGGGCAAACCCGCGCTCAAAGAGCAGCCGCATCGGGTCCCCTTCGTAGCCAAACCCGGGTTGCACGCCGACAAAGACCTTGCCGAATTGTTTGCCAAGGATGAAGACACCGCGCCCGTCCGATTGTACCCGGCCCGGGGCCGGGCCCCATTGCGCTTCGATCTCGTTCAGCCAGGGGGTGGTTGCCACGATCTCGTCGGCGCTGACATGAGCCGCGACATTGGCTTCCTGACCGTATTGCGCCGCGGTGCCCTGCAGGACCTCGGCACGCAGTGCCGCGACCGATTCCGGCACCTCGACATCGTATCCTTCCGCCTTCAGGCGGTTTAAGGTATTGAAAAGGCTTTCAAAAACGCTCAGATACGCGGCGGTGCCAGCAGCACCTGCATTGGGGGGGAACCCAAAGAGGACGATCCCCACGGTGCGATCAAAGGCTTCGGAGCGCCGCAGTTTTGCCTGCCGTTCGGTACGGGCGACCAGCGCCTCGACCCGTTCGGGGCAGGGCGCCATCGCCTTGGCCAGCGCCGCGCAATCGCAGTTTCGGGTACAGCCGTGGCACCCGGTCTGACCGTGGCGGCCGGCAAACACGGTTGGCGTCGTCGCGCCGTCAAGTTCGGGCAGGGCGATCAGCATCGTCGTTTCGATGGGACCAAGCCCCTGCGCGGAGGCCGACCATTGCTCCAGCGTCTGGAATTCCAGCGGATGCGCCGCGATGTAGGGCACGTCGAGCGCCATCAGCGTATCAATCGCGGCGGCATTGTCGTTGTAGGCCGGGCCGCCGACGAGGCTGAACCCGGTCAGGGAGACCAGCGCGTCGATCTTCACCCCATCCACGTCCCGGAAGTAGCCGTCGATGGCCGGGCGTCCGTCCAGACCCCCGGCAAAGGCGGCCAGAACCCGGATGCCCCGCGCCTCGAAGCCGCGAATGACCGCATCGTAATGGGCGGTGTCGGACGACAGCACGTAAGAGCGCATCATCAGCAGCCCCACCGTCATCTGCGCGTTTTTCGGGCTCGGAATGGTGGCGGCATCGGTGGTGATCCGCCCGGGCAGATCCGGGTGATAGAGGCCCGCATCGGGGTATTCGATGGGGGCTGCGGCCTCCGGTGCCGCTTTCCAGCCGGTGTTTTTCGCATAGCGACCCAGCAGGAAGCGCACCATCGCCTCGACGTTGTCATCCGACCCGCCGAGCCAGTACTGCATGGTCAGGAACCAGGCGCGCAGGTCCTGGCTCTTGCCGGGAATGTACCTGAGGATCTTCGGCAGGCGGCGCAACAGCGCCATTTTCTGGGCGCCGGAGGAGCTGGAGGGTTTCGACGAGCCGCGCAGCCGTTTCATCAGCTTCATCGCGCCTGATTGCGGGGCCATCATGTCGAGCGCGCCCATGCGGGTCAGCTTCACGATGGCGGCATCCGCAATCACGCCGATCATCGCGTCACAGTGGTCGCGCCGGGCCTGCAGGCTGGGCAGGATGCGGCTGATGTGTTCTTCGAGAAAGAGCAGGTTGGCGATGATGATGTCACCGGTTTCGACGGCTTCCTGCGCCGCCTCGAACGCCCCCGGTGTCTCGCCCCATTCCGCAGCCGCATGAATCGAGAGCGAGAGCCCGGGGAAATCCTGGCCAAGCGTCTCCATCGCGCGCAAGGCCGGACCGGCGGCGTGGCTGTCCAGCGTCAGGATGACGACGCGGTAGCCGGGCAGACGCCCGTTTATGACCCGGTCATCGCGCATAATGGGCCTTGGCCTCGTAAAGCGTGTCGACGCTGATCTGGGAAACACCGCGTTCCGTTGCAAAGACCTCGGTGTTGCGCCGGGCCTTGCCGCGTACGAAGAAGGGGATCTTCTTCAACTCGCGCTCCGCATCCTCCAGCCAGATCACGTTTGTGCCCTGTTGTTCCTGAACGGGGGCTTCCTGGGGCGGTGGTTCGCTTGCAGCCTCCGGTTTCGGCGCATGGCCGCCGTGATGTGAGGGGCCTGCGGCATCGTGGAACTCGAAATCGTCGCGGAACATGTGCAGCAGGTGCTCTTCCAGCCCCATGACCAGCGGATGCACCCAGGTGTCGAAGATCACATTGGCACCTTCGATCCCCATCTGCGGCGAATAGCGGGCGGGAAAGTCCTGCACATGCACGGGGGCTGAAATGACTGCGCAGGGGATGCCGAGGCGCTTGCCGATGTGCCGTTCCATCTGCGTGCCGAGGATCATTTCGGGCTGCAGCGCCTCGATCACCCGCTCGACCTCGAGGTAATCGTCGGTGATGGTCGCCTCGACGCCAAAATCGCGGGCGAGCGCCCGGATCGGCCGGGCCATCTCGCGGTTGTAACAGCCCAGCCCCACCACCTCGAAGCCCATCTCGTCCCGCGCGATGCGGGCGGCGGTGGCGACATGCGTGCCGTCGCCGAAGAGGAAGACGCGCTTGCCGGTCAGATAGGTGCTGTCGACGGATTTGGAGTACCAGGGCAGGCGCAGGCGGCTCTCGTCGAGATAGGGGTCGCAGCCGGTGATACTGGCGACTTCGGCGACGAAATCGCGGGTGGCGCCGACGCCGATGGGCACGGTTTTGGTATAGGGCTGATCGAGCTCCCGCTCCATCCAGCGGGCGGCGGATTCGGCGGTCTCGGGATACAATAGCACGTTGAAATGCGCCGCCCCGAGGCGGGCGATGTCCGAGGGGCTTGCGGTCATCGGGGCCTCGTCGTTCAGGCTGAGGTCTATGTCCGAGTGCTGCGAGGTGATCTCGGTGATGTCGGCGCGGTGCCGGAAACCGAGCGCGGTGGGTCCGATCAGGTTGCAGCTGATCTGCGCGGTGCGCTCGGCCGGTTTGGCCAAGGCGCGCACGATCTGGAAGAAGGTCTCGTCCGCGCCGAAGTTTTCCTTGCGCTGATAGCTCGGCAGTTCCAGCGGGATCACCGGCACGGGGATGTCCATGGTTTCGGCCATGCCGCCGGGATCGTCCTGGATCAGTTCGGCAGTACAGGACGCGCCGACGATCAGCGCCTCGGGCGCGAACCGGGTATAGGCGTCCTGCAGCGACGTCTTGAAGAGATTGGCGGTATCGGATCCCAGATCGCGGGCCTGGAAGGTGGTGTAGGTGACCGGCGGGCGGTGATCGCGCCGCTCGATCATGGTGAAGAGAAGGTCGGCGTAGGTGTCCCCCTGCGGCGCGTGCAGGACGTAGTGCAGGCCCTTCATACCGGTCGCGACGCGCATCGCGCCGACATGGGGGGGACCCTCGTATGTCCAGACCGTGAGCTTCATGGCCGGTGCCGCTTTTGCATATTTTTGGAACAATGAAGGGTCATTCCGCAGCCTCCAGTTTCAGGAGGTCGGCGCGGCGGATCGGGCGGGAGAAGAGGCCCGCGAGATCGCCGGCCTGTTCGTAGAAATGCACCGGCGTGAAGACCAGTTCGATGGCCCATTTGGTGGCGAGGCCGTCGGCTTCCAGCGGATTTGCGAGGCCAAGACCGCAGACGGTGAGATCGGGGCGTGCGGCGCGGCAGCGGTCGAGTTGCAGATCGACGTCCTGCCCCTCTGACAGGGTCGGGCCCTGGGCCAGCAGGTCCAGATCGGGGCCGACGATGCCCTTGTGGATGAAGGGGGCGCCAATCTCGATGGCCGTCATGCCGCATTCGCGGGTAAGAAATCGGGCCAGGGGGATTTCCAGCTGGCTGTCCGGGAAGAAGAAGATCGATTTGCCGCGCAGGGCTTCGGAGGCCTGTGCGATCGCCTTGCGGGCCCGGGCACGCGGGGCCGCGGTGACCCGGTCGAAGGTGTCCGCATCGACGCCGAATTCCTCGGCAATGGCGCGCAACCACGCGGTTGTGCCTTCGTCGCCGAAGGGGAAGGGGGCCGCCAGATGGCGTGCCCCGCGGCGTTCGAGGGCTGCGTGCGTGTCGGCGAGGAAGGGTTGCACCAGTGCGAAGACCGTATTTTTGCCCAGGCCCAGATCCGTGTCTGACCGGGGCGCGGGCAGAACCTTGACCGGCCCGATGCCCATATCGGCCAGGAGGGACAGCGCCTGTTCTTCAACCACGTCCGGCAGCGCGCCGACCAGCAGCAGCTGACGTTCGTCGGTGTCCGGCAACACGGGCACCATGGACGCAAGACAGGCGTCTTCGCCCTGGGTGAAGGTTGTCTCGATGCCTGATCCGGAGAAATTCAGCACCCGCACGGAGGGCGCGTATTTCTCGGTCATCCGTTCCGCGGCGCGGGACAGGTCCAGCTTGATCACTTCCGATGGGCAGGAGCCCACGAGAAACAGCTGCTTGATGTCGGTGCGGCGCGCAAGCAGCTGGTCGACCACCTTGTCGAGTTCGGCCTGGGCATCGGCAAGTCCGGCCAGGTCCGTCTCTTCGAGAATCGCCGTGCCGAATCTCGGTTCGGCAAAAATCATCACACCGGCGGCGGATTGCAGCAGATGGGCGCAGGTTCGGCTGCCAATGACCAGAAAAAAGGCGTCCTGCATTTTGCGATGCAGCCAGATGATGCCGGTCAGCCCGCAGAAAACCTCTCTCTGCCCGCGCTGTTTCAGAATCGGTTGGCTGCGACAACCGCCGGAAGTGGGAAGGCGCGGGACCTCTGTCATGCGGTCACCTCCCGAGGCGGTTTTCGGGCGGCATCCGCCTGCTGTCGGGCGGCCCTGAGCTTGAGCAGGAACTGCGTCGCGTTGATGACGTATGCCGCGTAAGCGGTCAGCGCCAGGATCATCAGCGGAACCGGTGCCAGGGCGGCGGTGAACAGCGCCCAGAGATAGGCGGTGTGCAGCGCGAGCACGGCAAAGGAAAAGACATCTTCCCAGAAGAACGCAGGCGCGAAAAGATACTGACCGAAAACGATTTTTTCCCAGATCGCACCGGTGATCATGATCAGGTAGAGCAGCGCGGTCTTGAGCAGGATCGAGGCGGTCGCCGCGTCGTATCCCAGACCGGTCCAGAGATAGCGGAGCACAAGGACGAGAGAGACCAGAAAGACGAGGAATTGAAGCGGGGCGAGAATGCCTTGAATGAGGGTCCAGACGGTTTGATCGCGCCGGGCGCGTTCTTCGTCTGTGTAGAGTCCTGCCGGGGCGGATTTTCGAGCCTTTTGGCTGTGCATCGCGCGGTTAATCTCCCTCGTTTTCTTGTGTCAACGGTAGCTGCATTCCCGGAAAAGTGTCAACTAAAACTTACACCAATGACAGATCAGATTTACACTCGAAAACCCTCTGCTGGCGCCTAAATTCGGGGCGGATGTGCGCTTTCGTTAAGGATTATGGGTCCCGGAGGTGCGATTCATGAGGGAAACAGGCGTGAAATCTGTCAATTTGATTTGACATTGACCGGTGCAAAGCAGAAGCTTGGGACAGTCAGAGACTCTGTTTGGGCCGCATGTCTGCGATGCGATTGACCTGCGGGGTCAGACAAGGTGGTGCTATGTCGCAATATGATCAGACAGAGATGCGCGGCCTGCAGCGCAACCGACCGGAGGATGTCGGGGCGCTGGCGACAACGGTCATCTCGGTACTGCGGGACCGTCAGGTTGTCAGCCGTGAGGGGGTGCGCCAGTTCGCGCTGGACCATCTTATGCGCGCGATCCTGTCGCGCGCGGCGTTCGATCCGGCCCTGCTGATGGAAGAGATGCGCGGCCACCGGCTGACCATTGATGCCATCATCGATCTCTATATTCCCCAGGCGGCCCGCACCCTTGGTCAGAACTGGGTGGATGACGAGATCAGCTTTGCGGATGTCACCATCGGAGCGTTGCGCCTGCAGTCGCTGCTGAGCGAAGCCTCACTTGGCGCGCTGATCGATTTGCCGACCAATGATACCCTGCTGCACGCGATGGTCGTCCTGCCCCAGGGCGAACAGCATTTCCTGGGCGTGAGCGTGGTTGCCGCGCAGTTGCGGCGCGCCGGTTGCGAGGTGTCGGTTTCCTTTGACGAGACGCTGGGCCGTCTGAGCGCGCGGGTGTTGGACGAAAGCCCCGATCTGGTTCTGATCTCCTGTGCGCGGCGAGAAGGCCTTGAAACTGTTGTGGAGACAGTGCAAACAATCCACGCAGCTTCTGTAGACAGTCCCATTGTTGCGCTTGGAGGCGCGGTACTGGCCGATGCTGAAGATTTAAAAGAACGAACGGGCGTGGATATCGTGACGAGTACCGCAAAGGACGCTGTGACCTTCTGTTCAAAATGCGGTCAGGCGCCAATCCGTAGATGACAACCGACGGCAATACCTTCTGGAGCAGCGGTGCAGTCCCGCTGATCGAACCCGAGTTTCTGAGCAGCATCATCGCCGCCGCCTCGGATATTGCCCTGGTCGTGTCCGCAGAAGGGATCATCCTTTCGGTGGTGCTGAATACGAACAGCGAGTCCTTCGGCAATCTCAAACACTGGGAGGGGCGACCCGTCGTTCAGTTCCTGACCCGCGAGACCGCGCCAAAATTCGAGGCCGCTCATGCCGCCTATCTGGGGGGCGAGGTCCCAAGCCGACCGCTTGAGCTGAACCACAGCGACAATGCGGTCTGGCAATATCCCATTCGCTACACCTTTCACCGGTTCGGGCATGAAAATGCGGCGCTTCTGCTGGGGCGTGATCTGCGGCCTATCGCGGAGACGCAGCAGCAACTGGTTCAGGCGCAGATCGCGCTCGAGCAGGGATACGAGGCCCGACGTGCGTTTGATGCGCGGTTTCGTGTGCTGCTGGCGAATACCGATCAGGCGATTGCATTCATTTCGGTGCAGACCGGGCGGGTCGATGATGCGAATGAGGCCGCTGCCGCTCATCTTGGACTCAAGCCGGAATCGCTCAAGGGCAGCTCCTTTGCGCAGCATTTCGCGGATCGCTCGACGGTGGAGCTCACCGAGAGCCTGATGAACGCCACGCTGGCGGAAGAGGGCGGCAAGGTGACCCTGCGGGCCCAGCGGGGAGGCCGGTCCCTGACGGTGCGGCCGGTCGTGTTCCGGGCAGGCGGGCAACGCGTCCTGATGTGCCGGATTGACGCCGAGGACGAGCCGTCGAAATCTTCGGATGCCGCCGCCAGCCAGGCCTTGTCGCTGTTCCGGTCGGGCAGCGATGCAATGGTGTTCATGACCCGCAAAGGCGTCATTACCTCGGTCAACGAAAGTTTTCTCGATATCATCGGCGCGGCGCATCTTTCAGATGTCGTCGGGCGCAGCTTTGCGGATTTCCTCGGGCGCGGGCAGATCGACCTTGGCGTTTTGATCGATCATCCGCAGCGGTCCGGTCAGATGCGGGTCTATGCGACCAAGCTGATCAACGATCTGGGCGCGCGCCTGTCGGTCGAGATTTCGGCATCGCAGCTGGAGGATCCGGGCGCGGCCGTGATCGGCTGCATCATCCGCGATGTCAGCCATGTCGAGGCTGGCCGGGCGCAGGCCGGTGGCTCCGCTACCCATATGCCCAAGGAGCCGGCCCGCAACGTGATGGATCTGGTCGGATCCGCTTCGCTGAAGGACATCGTGGCGGAGACCACGGATGTTGTTGAGAAGATGTGCATCGAAACCGCCGTGGAGCTGACCGGAAACAACCGGGTGGCCGCGGCAGAGATGCTGGGCCTGTCGCGCCAGAGCCTTTATGTGAAACTGCGCAAATACGGATTGCTCAGCAAGAACGGCTGAGAGCCCGCGCGCCTCTGTCCTCTTGCGCCGACTCAAAGTGTCATCCATAGTTGACACATGTCTGTCACTCAGGTCATACAGTCGCGCCGTTTTCCTGAACCAGCAGCGACGCTGCGCTTGATCAAACCCATCACGTGGTTCCCGCCGATGTGGGCCTATCTCTGTGGTGTCATTTCCTCGGGCGTGTCGCCCTCGGGGCAGTGGTGGCTGGTCATCCTCGGTGTCATCCTTGCCGGGCCGATTGTCTGCGGGATGAGCCAGGCGGCCAATGACTGGTGCGATCGTCATGTCGATGCCATCAACGAGCCGGACAGGCCGATCCCGTCGGGGCGGATTCCGGGCCGCTGGGGCCTGTGGATCGCCTTGGCCATGTCGGTGCTGTCGCTGATCGTCGGGTGGCAGTTCGGCCCCTGGGGGTTCGGCGCAACCGTGGTTGGCGTGCTTGCCGCATGGGCCTACTCCGCCGAACCCGTTCGCCTCAAACGGTCGGGGGTCTGGGGGCCGGGACTGGTCGGCCTGAGCTACGAAAGCCTGCCCTGGTTCACCGGTGCGGCGATCCTGAGCGCGGGCGCGCCAACCCTGCAGGTGATCGTCATTGCCCTGCTCTATGGCATCGGCGCGCATGGCATCATGACCCTGAACGATTTCAAGGCGCTAGAAGGGGATCGGCAGACGGGCGTCAACTCGCTGCCGGTGACGCTGGGACCGGAGCGGGCGGCCAAAGTCGCCTGCACGGTGATGGCGGTACCCCAGGTCGTGGTGGTGGCCCTGCTCGTATTTTGGGACAAACCGGTACACGCAGCAGCCGTGGCGGCCGTTCTGGCAGCGCAGTTCTGGGCCATGACCGTGATGCTCAAGGATCCCAAGGCCAAGGCGCCCTGGTACAATGGCACCGGCGTTCTGCTCTACGTCAGCGGCATGATGATCACCGCCTTTGCAATACGGGGGCTGTCATGACGCTGAGTTGGTTCGCGATTGTCCGGCTGGGTCTGGTTCAGATGTGCCTGGGCGCCATCGTGGTTCTGACAACCTCGACGCTCAACCGCCTGATGGTGGTGGAACTGGCCTTGCCCGCGGTGCTGCCGGGCCTGCTGGTCGCCTTGCACTATGGGATCCAGATCACCCGCCCGAACTGGGGTTTCCTGTCGGACACCGGCGGCAACCGGACCCGCTGGATCATCAGCGGTATGGGGGCGCTGGCCGCAGGTGCAATGCTGGCAGCCTACGGGGTCGTCTTGCTCGAGACGCAATTTGCCCTGGGGCTGGTGCTGTCGATCATCGCCTATGCCTTGATCGGCCTGGGGGTAGGGGCCTCGGGCACCTCCCTGCTGGCTTTGCTGGCAACGGCAACGGCGCCGACCCGGCGCGCGGCGGCGGCGACGATCACCTGGTTGATGATGATCGCGGGGATCGCGGTCACGGCGGGTGTCGTTGGCGCGCAGCTCGATCCTTATTCTTCAGGGCTGCTGCTGCGGATCGTGGCCTGCGTCACCGGCGGCGCGTTTCTTCTGACATGCCTTGCTGTCCGCGGGGTCGAGGCGCGTGTCGAGGCCGCCCCAGAGGCGGCGCATGTGCCCTTCCGCGAAGGGCTGGCAGAGATCTGGTCAGAGCGTAAGGCGCGCAATTTCACCTTCTTCGTCTTCCTGTCGATGACCGCATATTTCATGCAGGAATTGATTCTCGAGCCATACTCCGGCCTCGTCTTCGGCCTCACCCCCGGCCAGTCCACCTCACTCTCCGGCGCGCAGAATGGCGGGGTATTCATCGGCATGGTGCTGGTGGGTGTGATGGCGACCGGGTTCAAACTGGGCAGCCTGCGGGCATGGGTCATCGGAGGATGCCTGGGCTCGGCTGCCATGCTGGCCATCCTGGCCACGCTCGGCCACGTCGGCACTGGCGCGCCGCTGATGCCGGCGGTTGTCGGCCTGGGGTTTTTCAACGGTGTCTTTGCCGTTGCGGCCATCGGTTCGATGATGGCCCTGGCCGGGCAGGGCCGCCATGCGCGTGAAGGCACGCGGATGGGGCTCTGGGGCGCTGCACAGGCTTTGGCGGCCGGCTTTGGCGGTCTGGTGGGGGCGGCCCTTGTCGATGTGATGCGTGTGGGTCTTGGCCGGGATGCCACGGCCTTCGGTACGGTTTTTCTGATCGAGGCGGCGCTTTTCGTTGCGGCCGCATATATGGCGCTGCGGGTGATGGACCGGCCCGGCGTGCCCCATGAGGTTCTGGTTCCGGGAGAATGAGCCATGTATGATGTGTTTGTCGTCGGCGGCGGCCCCTCTGGGGCAACGGCAGCCCTTGATCTGGTCCATTCGGGCCACCGGGTTGCCCTGCTTGATCGCGAGGGGCGGATCAAGCCCTGCGGCGGGGCGATCCCACCGCGGCTGATGCAGGATTTTGACATTCGCGAAGACCAGCTGGTGGCCAAGGTCAACACCGCGCGGATGATTTCACCTACGGGGCGGCATGTGGACATCCCCATCGAGAACGGTTTTGTCGGCATGGTCGACCGCAAGGATTTCGATCCTTTCCTGCGGGAGCGTGCTGCAGCAGCGGGAGCCGACGCGCTCACCGGCACGTTCCTGCGGATCGAGCGCGAAGACGGGGGCACCTTCGTCATCTACCGCGAGAAGGCCACGGGTGAAGAGCGCCGGGTCCAGACCAAGCTGGTGATCGGTGCGGATGGTGCCCGGTCAAAGGTGGGGCGGGCCGAGGTGCCGGGTGGTGACAAGATCCCCTACGTGCTGGCCTATCACGAGATCATCAAGGCACCGGGCAAATCCGACGTCTATGACCCGGTGCGCTGTGATGTGATCTATGACGGAGACATTTCCCCCGACTTCTACGGTTGGATTTTCCCCCATGGCGACAGTGCAAGTGTGGGCATGGGCACCGAGGTATCTTCTGTCGATCTGAAACAGGCCACGGCGGCGCTGCGCGCAGCGGCGGGGCTGAGCGGTTGCGAGACCCTGCGCAAGGAGGGCGCACCCATTCCGCTCAAACCGCTGGACCGCTGGGACAATGGCAGTGACGTGGTCCTGGCAGGCGATGCGGCGGGGGTCGTGGCGCCATCCTCCGGTGAGGGGATCTACTATGCGATGGTGGGCGGACGCGTGGCCGCAACCGCCTGCGCAGCGAGGCTGGCGTCGGGCCGTGTCAGGGACCTGCGGCTTGCGCGCGCGCTTTTCATGAAGGAGCACAAGATGGTGTTCCGGGTTCTGGGTTCCATGCAGAACGCCTATTACCGCAGCGATGAGCGGCGGGAACGGTTCGTGTCGCTGTGTCACGATATCGACGTGCAGCGCCTGACGTTTGAGGCCTATATGAACAAGAAACTGGTGCGCGCCCGGCCCATGGCGCATCTGAAAATCGGCCTCAAGAACCTTGCGCATCTCAGCGGACTTGTGGCACCGACGCGCGTATGACGATCATGATCCCGGCCTGGGTCGATGGCACGCTGACACCGGTGGAAAAGCTTGAAGCGCACCTGAAGGGGCTGCGGCACAAGGCGGTATCGGTGTTCGTGCTCGACGGGGATACCGTGCTGATGCAGCAGCGCGCGATGGGAAAATACCATACGCCGGGGCTTTGGGCGAACACCTGCTGTACGCATCCCGAGTGGGACGAAGCACCGCTTGACTGTGCTCTGCGCAGGTTGAAGGAAGAGATCGGCGTGACCGGTCTGATGCCCGAGCATCGCCATCATCTGGAGTATCGTGCAGAAGTGGGTGGCGGTTTGATCGAGCACGAGGTGGTCGATGTCTTCGTGGCCGAGGCCTCAGCGGATCTGGACGTCACGCTGAACCCGGATGAGGTCATGGCGGTTTCCTGGATGCGGTTTGACGACCTGCGCACGGAGGTAGACGCCACCCCTGAGCGGTTCACGCCCTGGCTGCGTATCTATCTGCGGGAGCATGGCGAGACGATCTTCGGCGACCTCGCCGCCGCGCCGGTGTCCTGAACAAACACACCGAGTGCCCTACGCCTGTCTTGTTGTAATGTGAGTTATGTAAATAATTGCTCTTAGCAGAGCGACGCCTACAACGACGCGGTAATCCCGCCGTCGACGAAGACGGTTGTGCCGTTCACAAAGGATGACGCGTCCGAGGCCAGGAAAATACAGGTGCCGACCAGCTCTTCGACCTTGCCCCAGCGTCCTGCCGGTGTGCGTTTTTCAAGCCAGGCGGAAAATTCCGGATCGGCCACAAGTGCTGCATTCAGCGGGGTGTCGAAATAGCCGGGCGCCAACCCGTTGCACTGCAGCCCGTGTTTTGCCCAATCGGTGGCCATGCCCTTGGTCAGATTGGCCACAGCACCCTTGGTCATCGTGTAGGGTGCAATGCCGGGCCGGGCCAGCGCGGTCTGGACCGAAGCGATGTTGATGATCTTGCCCCGTCCGCGGCCGATCATGTGCCGCGCGCAGGCCTGGCCGACATGAAACACGCTTGCGATATTGGTCTGCATCAGCCGTTCGAAAGCATCGGCGGGAAAATCCTCCAGCGGGGTGCGATGCTGCATCCCTGCGTTGTTCACAAGGATGTCGATGGGGCCCGTCTCGGCCTCGAACCCGTCTATTGCGGTGCGAACGGCGTCATGGTCGGTCGCATCGAAGTTCAGCATCTCGACGGCACCGCCCAGGTCCGCCGCAGCGGTGTCGAGCTTGGCGGTATCACGCCCGTTCAGGACAACCTCGGCCCCGGCGGCCTGCAGCCCCCTGGCAAGGGCAAATCCGATCCCCTGCGAGGAGCCGGTGATCAGGGCGCGCTGCCCGTTCAGGTCAAAAAGGCTAAGGCTCATGTGGGTCTCTCTTTGCGCTCGACGTCAATTTCGAAGCTGGTTATGTTACCGGTAACGCACGAAGTCAAGCAATGCAAAGGTCGCGCCTGCGGCGACCAGGGAGAAGACCTTATGAAATCGCTGGTGATCCACGCCCCCCGTGATCTGAGGATTGAAGAGGGCCCCGAAGAGACACCCGGCCCCGGTGAGGTTCAGATCGCCATCGCCGCTGGCGGGATCTGCGGTTCGGACCTGCACTATTATCAGCATGGCGGTTTCGGCACGGTGCGGATCAAGGAGCCGATGATCCTCGGCCATGAGGTCTCGGGCCACGTCACCGCGCTGGGGCCGGATGTGACGGGGTTGGAGATCGGGCAGCTTGTCGCGGTGTCCCCTTCCCGGCCATGCCGGGCCTGCCGCTACTGTCAGGAGGGCGCGCATCACCACTGCCTGAACATGCGGTTTTACGGATCTGCGATGCCGTTTCCGCATATCCAGGGTGCCTTCCGCCAGGTTCTGGTGGCGGATCAACGGCAGTGCGCCCCGGCCGACGGGCTGACGGCGGGCGAAGCTGCGATGGCCGAGCCACTTGCGGTCTGTCTGCATGGCGCGCGTCAGGCGGGTGCGCTTCTGGGCAAGCGGGTGCTGGTGACCGGCTGCGGGCCGATTGGCGTTCTTTGCATCCTCGCGGCGCGACGGGCGGGCGCGGCAGAGATCGTGGCCACGGATCTGACCGATTTCACACTCAAGATGGCAATGGAAAGCGGGGCGGATCGGGTGATCAACGCCCAAGCCGAGCCCGAGGCCCTGCGCGCCTATGAGGCGGATAAGGGTACTTTCGATGTGCTGTTTGAATGCACGGGTGCGGCCCCTGCCCTGATCGGCGGGATCGCGGCGCTGCGCCCGCGCGGGGTGATCGTGCAGCTCGGGCTTGGCGGTGACATGACATTACCGGTGCAGGCGATCACAGCCAAGGAGCTGCGCCTGTGTGGTTCATTCCGGTTTCACGAAGAGTTCTTCACCGGCGTGCAGCTGATGCGCAAAGGGCTCATCGACGTGAAGCCGCTGATCACGCAGACGCTCGACCTTGCGGACGCTGTCGAAGCCTTCGAACTTGCGAGCGACCGGACGCAGGCAATGAAGGCGCAAATCGCCTTTGCATGAACCGGCCAATCAAGATTGTGCGGATCGTCCCTTTCGATTTGATCCGCAGGTGATATCGTCGGCATCGATAACGAAGGGGAGCAGCAGTGTCTTTCTTTGAAGTGCATGACCCGGTGTTCGGGCGATATGTGATGGGCAATGCCCCCGTCAAACAGCTGGCCACGGGCTTTGACTGGGTGGAGGGGCCGGTATGGTTCGGCGACGCGGGATGCCTGCTGTTCTCGGATATTCCAAACAATCGAATTCTGCGCTGGACGCCGGAAGCGGGTATCACCACCTACCGCGAACCGTCGAACTACGCCAATGGACATACGCGGGACCGGCAAGGGCGGCTGATCTCCTGCGAACATGGCACGCGTCGGGTGACCCGCACCGAATGGGATGGCAGCATCACTGTGATCGCCGACAGTTTTGACGGCAAGCCGCTGAATTCGCCCAATGACGTGGTGGTCAAATCGGATGGATCGATCTGGTTCAGCGATCCCCATTACGGGATCATGACCAATTACGAGGGCTTTGCGAGCGCACAGGAAAACGCCTGTGTCGTGTATCGCGCGGATCCCGAGACGGGCGCATTGGACGGTGTGGGTTATGATATGAATTGCCCCACCGGTCTTGCCGTCTCGCCGGACGAGATGTTGCTCTACGTGGCGGATACGGGCCGCATGTTCAGCGATGATCCGCAGCATATCCGGGTCTATGATGTACAAGGCGATGGCGTGGCGAATGGCCGCCATTTCCACAAGGTCGATGCCGGGATCGCGGATGGTATCCGCATCGACACCGACGGCAACCTGTGGTCATCCGCCGCCAATGGCGTGCATTGCATCGCACCGGATGGGCGGCTGCTGGGGAAGGTATGGGTGCCCGAGGTGGTGTCGAACATCTGCTTTGGAGGCCGGGCCAAGCATCAGCTCTATATCACCGCGACAACGAGCATCTATCGCATCACCCTGAACCGGTCCGGAGTACAGTTTCCATGAGCAGCGAGATCGGCCTGATCGGCCTTGGGACGATGGGATCGGCCTTGGCCCTGAACATCGCCGAGAAGGGGTTTGACATCGCGGTCTGGAACCGGACCGCGCAGGTCACCCGGGATTTCCATGCCGAGGCCGGTGATCTGGCGACACGGATCACACCGCCCGAGACGCTTGAGGATTTCGTCGCTGAGCTGACCGCGCCACGCGCGATCATCCTGATGGTGCCTGCGGGCGACATCGTGGATGACCAGATTGCCGCCCTGCGTCCACTGCTTGGTCCGGATGACCTGATCATTGATGCGGGGAATGCCAATTTCCACGACACCAACCGGCGCATGCGCGCGGCGTCCGGCCCGTTCCTTGGGGTCGGTGTTTCCGGTGGCGAGGATGGCGCCCGGCACGGCCCGTCGATCATGGGCGGCGGGGCGCGCGGCCATTGGGACCGTGTGGCACATATCCTCGAGGCCATCAGCGCCAAATACGGGGGGGTGCCATGCGCCACCTGGATGGGCGAGGAAGGTGCGGGGCATTTCGTGAAAGCCGTGCACAACGGGATCGAATATGCCGACATGCAGATGATTGCCGAGGTCTACGGCGTGCTGCGCGACGGCCTGGGATACGATGCTCCGGCGATCAGCGAGGTATTCGACCGCTGGAACGATGGCCCCTTGCGGTCTTATCTGGTGGAGATTTCTGGCAAGGTTGCCGGCACGATGGACGCGGCGACGGAAGCCCCGCTGTTGGATGTGATCGTGGATGCGGCGGGCCAGAAGGGCACGGGGCGCTGGACGGTCATCGAAGCACAGCATCTCGCGGCCCCCGTGCCGGCGATCGAGGCGGCCGTTGTCGCCCGCAACCTCTCCTCGCGGCGCGATACCCGTGCAGCGGGCGAGGCGCTCTTCGGCACGGCTCCCCGCGCAATGGCCGCAGGGGTGATCAGCGAGGAGGCGTTGGAGCAAGCCCTGATCTGCGGCAAGATCCTGTGCTACGCGCAGGGTTTCGCGATGATTTCCGCCGCGTCCGAAGCATTTGACTGGGCGTTGCCCCTGCCCGATATCGCGCGGGTCTGGCGCGAGGGCTGCATCATCCGCTCTGACATGCTCAACGACATGGCGGATGCCCTGACGGAAAACCCGGCGCAAAACCTGATGTTCGCACCCTATTTTGCGGATCGGCTCAAGGAGAGCCACGACGCCCTGCGGCAGGTCGTGGCAGGGGCAGCGCTGCATGGCATCGCAGCCCCTGCCCTGGGATCGGGCCTGGCCTATTTCGACGCGATGCGCACCGCCCGCGGAACGGCGAACATGATCCAGGGACAAAGAGACTTCTTTGGATTGCACGGGTTTGCGCGGCTGGACGACGGCAGCACGGATCAACACGGCCCATGGGCAGGGTAACGCCACCGCCGCCGCGCGTATCCGCGGCATATGTCTTTGCGAAAAAACCATGTAAATTCAGTTTATGACCGCTTCTGTCGCGCCGATTCCCCGCACCGACCTGATCGTTTTCCTGCTTTGCGACGCGTCTTACTGGCTGGCGAGGCCGGGCCATGGCGAATGCGCTTTCTGTCACCGCTGCCATACGGTTCTGATCATGCCGCGGCGCAAGGCCGGGTTGCAGATCATCGCGCTGTCGGTAGCTATTGTCATCCTTATCACCGCTGCGGCGATCTTTCCGTTTCTGTCGATTGCCGTGGCGGGCGCCCGCAACTCTGTCTCGATCCTCGATGCGGCGCTTGCCTTCAGTGACGGCCCTCTGGTGGTGCTGTCCCTCGCCACGGCAGCGCTGATCATCTTTGTGCCGCTGGCGCGCGTGCTGCTGTCGCTCTACGTGCTGGTGCCGATTGTCATGGACCGGCCTCCCGCACCTCATGCAACACAGGCCTTTCGCCTGGCGGAGGCTCTGCGCCCGTGGTCGATGGCCGAGATTTTCGCGATTGGCTGCGCCGTTGCCCTGGTCAAGATCAGCGATCTGGCGGATGTGAGTTTTGGCCCCGCGTTCTGGATGTTCGCCATCCTCGTGGTGCTGGTAGTGGTGCAGGATAACTTCCTGTGCAGGTGGTCGGTATGGAACGCGTTGAGCAAGACGGCGAAATCATAAACGCGCGCGACCTCGGCGTCGTTGCCTGCACCCGTTGCCTGCAGGTCTGGCCGCAGGAAGTCCAAACCTGCGCACGCTGCGGGCGTCGTCTGGTGCAGCGTGACGTCAAGAGCCTGCAGCGGGTCTGGGCGTGGTGGATTGTCGGGCTGATGTGCTACATCCCGGCCAATCTCTACCCGATGCTGCGCACCCGCACGCTGTTCTACGTTCAGGAAGATACCATCGTCGGCGGGGCCATCGAACTGATCCACTACGGTAACGTGGGCATTGCCCTGATCATCCTGCTGGCCAGTGTCGCCATACCCATGGGCAAGTTCATGGCGATTGCCTTTCTTGCCTTCTCTGTCACGCGGCCCTCGGCCATTTCGCAAAACCAGCGGCAGATGCTCTACGAGGTGGTGGAATACATCGGGCGCTGGTCGATGAGCGATATCTTCGTGGTTGCGATCCTGTCGTCACTGGTGCAACTCAAGATACTGGTGGCCATCAACCCCGGACTGGCCAGTCTTTTTTTTGCGCTCTCGGTGATTTTCACTATGCTTTCAGCACAGGCATTTGACAGCCGCATGATCTGGGATGCGCAGCAGCAGGGCAAAGGACAAAAATAAGAATGAATGACGCACCTGCCCCCGTGCCGATTGATCCTGCGCGCGAGAGCTATCTGGGCCGCGCATCCATCGTCTGGCTGATCCCGCTGATTGCGCTCATCATTGCGCTCGCCGTTGCCTGGCAGTCCTACAACGACCGCGGGCCGCTGATTTTCGTCGAATTCGAGAACGGCGCCGGGATCGCGGCGGGGCAGACGGAATTGCGCTTTCGCGACGTCTCCGTGGGTCTCGTTGAAAATGTGACCTTCGCCGAAGGATTGGACGGCGTGATCGCACAGATCCGGCTGGAAAAGGATATCGCGGAATTCGTGGATGCGGGGGCGTCGTTCTGGGTGGTCCAGCCGGAGCTTTCGGTGCAGGGCGTCTCCGGTCTCGATACCGTGCTGAGCGGGATTTTCATCGAAGGGTCCTGGGACAGTCAGGTTGGTCCGATCCGAACGCGGTTCAAGGGGCTTGAGTCCGCACCGTTGTTCCGGCCGGGAAAGGATGGGCTGCAGCTTGCCCTGCGCACGACGCCGGGTGGATCGCTGACAGACAATGCGCCGATCCTGTTTCGCGGGATCGAAGTGGGTCGCGTCGGTCCGGCCCGCATTTCGCGTGAAGGCAGTTTCGCGATTGCCGAGGCGATCATTTACGAACCGCATGGCCGGTTGATCACCAGAGCCACGCGGTTCTGGGATACCTCGGGGTTCAGCGTGTCGCTGGGTCCTGCCGGTGCGGAGGTTGATTTTTCGTCGATTGCCTCACTGGTCGGAGGTGGGTTGACGTTTGACACATTTGTCTCCGGCGGCAGGCGGGTGACGGATGGCACTGTCTTCGAGGTCTATCCCGATCAGATCAGCGCGCGGAACAGCGTGTTCAATGCCTCGGAGACCGAGCTGCTCGAACTCCGGGTCATCTTTGATGAGAATATCTCCGGTCTGGCCATCGGTGCGCCGGTGGAGTGGAGCGGCCTGCGCATCGGTTCCGTGGAAAGCCTGTCCGGCATCGTGGACGAGGAGGCCTTTGGCGACAATCGCGTCCGGCTGGACGTGGTCATCGGCATTCAACCCGCGCGACTGGGTCTGCAGGAAGAGGTGAATCCGGAAAGCGCGCTTGAATTCATGCGCGTCCGGGTGAGCGAAGGCCTGCGCGCGCGCCTCGCCACCGGAAGTCTTTTGACCGGCGGTCTCAAGGTCGAGCTTGTCGAAGTTGAAGATGCCGAGCCGGCGACCATTCTTGTGTCCCCGGATGAAATTGCCACCCTGCCTGCCACGGATAGTGAAATCTCGGACGCCACCGCAACGGTCGAGGGCGTCTTTACCCGCATCAACAGCCTGCCCATCGAGGAGTTGCTCAACAGCGCCATTGGCTTCATGCAAAGTGCGGAAGCTTTCGTGTCGAGCGAGGAGCTGCGCGAAACACCGCAGGAGGTGCGCGCGCTGCTGGGCGATGTGCGCGGTATCGTGACGTCGGAAGATGTGCAGAACATCCCCGCCTCGCTCAATGCAGCGCTGAGCCGTATCGAAGCGAGCCTTGCCCAGATCGATGAGGGTCAGGCTGTCGAGCGGGTCGTAGCAGCGATTGACGCCGCGACCGAGGCGGCGGGTTCCGTCAATGCCTCCGTGGCTGGGGTGCCGGAGCTGATCGACAACCTCAGCAGCGTGGCGGCCAAGGCGGAGGCCATGCCGCTGGAGGAACTGACCGAGCAGCTGACCGAGTTGCTCGGCTCCGCTGATGCCATCCTCGGCACCCCCGCGGCTCAGGATCTGCCCGCCTCGCTGGGGGCCGCGCTGGATGAGTTGAATGCAACGCTGGCGGAATTGAGGGAAGGCGGTGCGGTGCGCAACGTGAACGCGACCCTGTCCTCCGCCCGCGAGGCGGCCGACGCGGTAGCCCTGTCGAGCAAGGACCTGCCCGCATTGGTCGAACGGATTACCGATGTCTTCGATCAGGCCAGCCGCACCATCGAAGGCTACAACCGCGGTGATGTGCTCAGCCGCGATGCGCAGGCGGCGCTGCGGGATATCTCGGAGGCAGCGGATGCCATCACATCTCTGGTGCGCTTGCTGGAGCGCAATCCCAGCGCATTGATCAGGGGACGATAGCCATGAAATCGAAAAATCCGTTCTTGGCCCTTTTTGCGCTCATTGGCCTCATGGCCTGCGGCGCGGCACCCGATCGCTACATCGTCCCCAGCCCGGAGGTTGTGGAGCGGCAGCGCATCGGGTTCCGTGCCGTCGAAATCCGCGAGATTTCCCTGCCTGCCTACGCCGCGTCTGACGAGATTTCGCAGCAGGGGGCGGATGGCAGGGTTACCAGCGATGGTGGTGTTCTCTGGGCCGACACGCCAGAGCGGGCCGTCGCGCTCGAGCTTGCCCGCCATTTGTCACGTCTGAGCGGTGCGCGTGTGGCCTCAGCACCCTGGCCGTTCGAAAGCTTCCCTGATGCCCGACTGGATGTGCGCTTTGAAAGCCTGGTTGCTAACGATCAGGGTCAGTTTCTTGCCAATGGTCAGTATTTCGTGGCCGTTGAGGATGGTCGGCGCGAACGCTCCGGGCTGTTTGATCTCTCCGTTGCCTTCGATCCGGCAGGCGGGCCGCAGGCGATTGCGGCAGCGCGGGGCCAGAGCATTCTCGACCTTGCGCGGTTTGTTGCCGCCAATGGGTTGCGCTGACCTGGCGCCCGGCGCGGGCACGTCGGGGTGCCCGCTGTGACACCGTTGCTTGCAGGGCGGCCTCTGCGGATGTCGGTGCTGGATTACGGTCTTTTCCAGGTGCATGCCAACGGACGTATCATCGGCATCGCCGGCTTCGTCATCCAGACCGATGCGGGCGAGACCGTGCTGATTGATACGGGCTTTCCGGAGAAATATGCGACCGATGCTGCCGCGGCCACGGCGGAGGATGATCTGGGTTACTTCGGTCAGGTCCTGTCCCTTGGCCCGGCAAATCTGGCGCCTTCACAACTGGCCCTGCTGGGGCTTGGCCCTGATGATGTGGATCTGATGATCCAAAGCCATACGCACATCGATCACATCGGGTTCATCCACGCTTTCCAGGATGCTCCCATCGTGATCGCCGTGGCGGAGCGTGCCCTGCCCCGGCCGCTCTACTGGTCCGGAAAGCGGCCTATGGATTGGCCTCCGGGTGACTACGTTACCCTGACGGAAGACACCAAAATCGGGCCCGGTTTCCATGCCTATCTGGTGCCGGGCCATACCCCGGGCCAATTGGCGTTTCAGATCACGCTGCCGAACACGGGAACTGTGTTGCTGACCTCCGATGCGATCAGCCGCCCGGGCGAGCTTGACGATGGATTTGCTGGCGCATGGGATGAAATCCAGGCCCGGACCAGCGGTGCCCGGCTCATGAAAATCGCGGCCGAACAAGACGCGATGATCATCTTTGGCCATTGCCCGGAGCAATGGCCGCGTCTGCGGAAAGCGCCGGAGTGGTACGACTAGCGGCGAGTCTCTTGGCTTAAACCGGCCCGATCAGGGGCGGCTGCGCGTTCAGAGCATCCACATCGAAACCGGCGAGGGATTTGTACTTGGCGGAATGCGCGGCGAGGTCGGCACGGGAGATGATCGTTTCAATATCATCGAACCGGCCACCGCTGCGGTCCTCGACCAGCTGCAGGATCGCGTCCGGACCCGCACCCCGGTTGGCCAGGGTCACGGCGCTGGTCCGCGGTCTGACAATTTCCTCATAGGCCTGCAGCGCGTCTTCGGTCGGGCCGTGGTGCTTGATCTGGGCACCGACGACGCGGGCATCCACGATCGCCTGGCTCGCGCCGTTGGAGCCCACCGGATAGGTCGGATGTGCGGCATCCCCCATCAGGGTGACAGGCCCGCTTGTCCATTCATCGACAGGATCCCGATCCACCATCGGGTATTCATACACGGCGCCCGCCCCGCGGATCAGCGCGGGCACATCCAGCCAGTCGAAGATCCACGTCTCAAATGCGGGCAGGAAGTCATCAAGCTCAGCGCGACGGTTCCAGTCTTCCTTGCGCCAGCCCCGCGTCGGGTCGATGCGGCGTTCCGCGATCCAGTTGATGGTTGCCTGACCCGTTGCCGGATCGGGAGGTGTGATCGGATAGGCGACCAGCCGCTGGCTGTCGTGTCCGGCGAGGATCATGTCGGCACCACCCAGGAAGGGGGCCGCCCGCGTTGTGCCGCGCCAGAGGATCGCGCCGCCCCAGACGGGCGATCCCTCCTCGGGATACATCTGCCGCCGCACGGCGGAATGGATGCCATCGGCCGCGACGATCAGGGCCGCGCCCATTTCCCTTGGGCCATTCGTTGTCTCGAGATGCAGACTTCCACCTGAAAACCCGGTGGCCCGGTGGCCGGTCACCACGGATGCCTGCCCGGCCCGCGCCACAAGCGTCTCGTACAGCAGCATTTGCAGCTGCCCGCGATGCACCGAGAATTGCGGCCAGCGATAGCCTGCGGCAGTGCCGCGCGGTTCCGTCCAGATTTCGTGTCCGAACTTACTATAAAATCCGAGGCTTTGCGTGGAAACGCCGATCCCGGTCAGTTGATCCGTCAGCCCCAGATCCATCAGCTCGCGCACCGCGTTGGGTTGCAGATTGATGCCGACGCCCATGGGTTTGAGTTGGCGCACGGCTTCGAAAATGCGAAACGGCACGCCGATCTGGTGCAACGTCAAGCCAAGGGTTAACCCGGCGATCCCTGCCCCTGCGATCAGCACCGTCATGTCAGCGCGCCCTCCCGGCGCATCCGGTCAAGCGTATCAGCGTCATATCCAAGGGCCTGCAGAACCGCCTCGGTATCTCCGCCGATGGCCCGGGGGCGTTTGGGCGTGCCGGGCACGCTGCGGCTGAACCGGGGTGCCGGTGCCGCCTGGGTCACCTCATCCGCCTCGTAAAAGACGTCTCGCGCTGTGTTCTGCGGATGCTCTGCGGCTTCGGTAAAGTCGAGAACCGGCGCGACGCAGGCGTCGCTGCCGTCAAAGAGCGTCACCCATGTATCCCGTGGTCTGGTTTTGAAAACATCGGCAAAGGCAGCGCTTTGGGCGGGCCAATGTGCCGGATCATTCTGGTCAACGCCATCGGGCACGGGCAACCCGGCAAGGCGGATAAGCTCCGCGTAGAACTGCGGTTCCAATGCGCCCACCGAAATATACTTGCCGTCCGCGCAGGCATAGCACCGGTAGAAAGGCGCGGCTCCATCGAGCCAGTTGGCGCCCCGTTGGGGTGTCCAGCTGCCCCTGGCCAGCATGCCATGTACCAATCCCATCATCGCGGGCACGCCGTCGATCATTGCCGCATCAACCACTTGCCCTTTGCCAGAGATACCGCGTTCGATGAGCGCCGACAGGATGCCGAGCAACAGGAACATCGTTCCCCCGCCAAAATCGGCAACGAGGTTCAGCGGCGGCGGCGGAGGGCGGTCCGCCGGTCCCATCGCGTGCAGCGCCCCGGTCATCGCCAGATAGTTGATGTCATGCCCGGCGGTTTCGGCACGCGGGCCGGTTTGCCCCCAGCCGGTCATGCGCCCGTAGATCAGCCTGTCCGGACACTCCGATGGTCCCAATCCCAGACGCTCCATCACAGCCGGGCGATACCCTTCGATCAGGACATCGGCCTCGCGCATCATGGCTCTGGCGGCGGCCAGCCCGGCGTCGGATTTGAGGTTCAGCGCGACGCTGCGCTTGCCGCGCCTGTTGATGTCCGCAGGATCCGCCGGGCCCGATGCGCGGTCGATGGTGATGACATCGGCCCCGAGATCCGCGAGCAGCTGACCGGCCAGAGGCGCCGGACCGAGCCCCGAGAATTCAACGACCTGCAAGCTTGTGAGCGGGCCTGCCATCCTGATCCGTCACTCCGCCATGTGGCAGGCCACCCGGGCGCCACGAATGTCCTGCATGTCGGGGCGTTTCTCGCTGCAGATGGCCGCCGCCATCGGGCAGCGCGGGTGATAGGCACACCCGGCGGGGGGATTGATCGGGTCCGGGATTTCGCCGGTCGGCGGCGGTACTTCACGTCCGAAGCTGTCAAGCTGCGGCGCGGCGGCCAGCAGCATCTGGGTGTAGGGATGTTTGGGATCGTCGAAAAGCTCGTCCGGTCCGGCTTCTTCCACCAGCCGGCCGAGGTAGAGCACGCCAATCCGGTCCGCCATATGCTGCACGACCGTGAGGTCATGGCTGATGAAAAGATAGGTCAGCCCGAAGCTTTCCTTCAGGTCGCTCATCAGATTCAGGACCTGCGCCTGGACCGAGACATCGAGCGCGGAGGTCGGTTCATCGCAGACAATCAGCTTGGGCTCCGAGGCCAGGGCCCGCGCGATGCAGATGCGCTGACGTTGACCGCCCGAAAATTCATGCGGAAACTTGCCCGCATCCCTTGCCGATAAGCCCACCTGCTCCAGCAGGCGTTCCGCCATGCCCTCGGTATCGCCGCCGCGCGCTGCGACCGGTTCCACGATGATATCCCGGACCCGCCAGCGCGGATTGAGCGAGGCGAAGGGGTCCTGAAAGATCATCTGGATGTCGCGGCGGATCGCATCGACCTTCGCGGCATCAGTTTCGCGCGCCAGATCGGTGCCGCGGATTTCCACCGCGCCGGTGCTTGGGCCGAGCAGCCCCACGAGCATCTTGCCGATGGTCGATTTGCCCGAACCGCTCTCGCCCACCAGCGCATAGACGCTGCGTTCGGCAATCTCGAAACTCACGTCAGACACAGCCGTCAGATAGGATTTCTGACGGCGTTCCACCACACGGTTGAGCCAGGGCTTCGACACATCGAAGATACGGGTCAGATTTCGGACATCGACAAGCGCCATCAGGCCACGGCCTCCCGCGTCAGGGGAAAGAGGCAGGCGGCGCGCCCCGCGCCATCCTCGATCCGTGGGCCGGGCGAGACGCAGCAGGCCTCCTGCACCCGCGGGCAGCGGGGATGAAAGGCGCAACCCTCCGGCAGCGCGTCCAGCCGTGGCATCGCGCCGGGGATCTGGTGCAGACGGTCCTTGCCGCGCGAGGCCAGCGGGGTCGATCCCATCAGGCCGTCGGTATAGGGGTGATGCGGTGCCGTAATCACGTCGCGTACTGGGCCCAGTTCGGCCAGCTTGCCCGCATACATCACCGCCACACGGTCCGCGGCCTCGGCAATCACGCCCATGTCGTGGGTGATGAGCATCACTGCCGTGCCCCGTTCGCGGCAGAGCTTCTTCAAAAGCGCGATGATCTGCGCCTGTACGGAGACATCAAGCGCTGTGGTCGGCTCATCCGCGATGATCAGGCTGGGTTCGGCACAGAGCGCCAGCGCGATTACCACCCGCTGACGCATCCCGCCGGAAAACTCATGCGGATAGCTGCCCACCCGTTCCGCCGCACCCGGGATGCCGACCTCTTCCAACGCGGCCACCGCGCGCCGGTCTGCTTCCGCCCGGCTGATGTCCAGATGCGCGAGCATGGTTTCCGTCAGCTGATCGCCGATCCGGAGCAGCGGGTTGAGCGAGGTCAGCGGGTCCTGAAAGACCATGCCGATCTCCTTGCCGCGCAGCCGTCGCATCGCGTCGCCCTTGAGCTGGTCAATGCGCGTGCCCCGCACCTGGATTTCGCCCGAGGCAATATGCGCGGGTGGGTTCAAAAGACCGATCACCGCATTGCCGGCCATGGATTTGCCGGCCCCGGATTCGCCCACAACGCCAAGGATTTCCCCCGCAGCGATGTCGTAGCTGACGCCGCTGACCGGGCGCAGGATGCCGTGCCGCGTGGGGATTTCAACAGTGAGATCGCGGATGGAGAGAACCGGATCGCTCATGTGACAACCGCATCCACTTCTGTCTCGACAACCCAGGCCGGATCAATGAAACGGGAGACTTCGACGAAGGTGCAGACCGGCCTGATATCGGAAAAGACCTCGCCATGTGCCCGGGCCGCCTCTTCCCAGCTGTTGATGTCCGTCAACATGATCCGGGTGCGGATGACGTCTTCCAGCGATGCACCCGCAGCTTCGAGCGCCGTCCTGCTGATCTCGAAGCACAGTTTCGTCTGCGCATAGCAGCCCTCCGGTGCGGCGCCACCCTCCTGCGGAATGGGGGCGGTTCCGGCCACGCTCACGTGCTGATCGACGCGCACCGCCCGTGAAAACCCGATTTTTGGCTCCAACGGCGAGCCTGAGGAAATATTCTTGCGCATTATCTCAACCTTGGGTTCAACGCATCGCGGAGCCAGTCGCCGAGCAGGTTGACGCTGAGCGCCAATGCCAGAAGGGTCACGGCGGGGAAGAGCAGGATCCACCACTCACCTGAGAAGAGGAAGCCTTGCCCGATGCGGATCAGCGTGCCGAGCGAGGGTTGCGTGGGTGGCGCGCCGACGCCGAGGAAGCTCAGCGTCGCTTCGGCGATGATCGCCAGCGCCAGCGAGATTGTCGCGATCACCAGCACCGGGGAGAGCACATTGGGCAGGATGTGCCGCAGCATGATCGCACCCGAGCCACGCCCGATCAGCCGCGCCGCCTGTACATATTCCTTGTTCTTTTCGACCAGGGTCGCGCCACGCACCACGCGGGCGAACTGCACCCAGTCCGAGAGACCAATCGCGATGATCAGCACCCAGATGGCCATCTGATCGCGGTACTCCACGGGGGTGATCCCCTTGGCGATGCCAAAGATCAGCATGGCCACGAGGATGGCTGGAAAGGTCAGCTGCACGTCGGCTACGCGCATGATGATCGTTTCGGTCCAGCCCCCCAGATAGCCTGCGATCAGCCCCAGCGTCACCCCCAGCACCATGGCGAAAACCACTGCCGCCGCACCCACGAACAGTGAAATGCGCATGCCGTAGAGGATGGTTGAAAACACATCCCGCCCCTGGTCGTCGGTGCCCAGCCAGAACGTCTCGCCGGTGAAGGCATTGGGTTCCATCGGTTTGGAAAACCCGTTCATCAGGTTCAGCGAGGCCGGATCAAACGGATTATAGGGCGCAATCAATGGTGCGAAGATCGCGCAGAACACCATGATCAGGACAACCGCCGCAGAGACAATCGCAACGGGGGATTTCCTGAACTGGTAGACGAAATCGCTGTCCAGCGCGAGCCGCAGCCGGGAACGCTCCTGGGCCGGTGTGGCTGTATCGAGAGAGGTCTCGGCCATCAGTGCGCCGCCGTTCTGTCCACGCGCAGGCGCGGATCAATTGCAAAGTAGAGAAGGTCTACGATCAGGTTGATCGCCACGAACATCACCGAGATCAGCATCAGATACGCCGCCATCACCGGGATATCGACAAACTGGATCGCGTTGATGAAGAGGAGCCCCACCCCGGGCCATTGAAAGACCGTTTCGGTGATGATCGCAAAGGCGATGATGGAACCGAGCTGCAGACCCGTCACCGTGATCACCGGCACAAGCGTGTTTTTCAGCGCGTGGCGGAAGTTGACGGCGCGCTCCCGCAGGCCGCGCGCCCGGGCAAAGCGGATGTAATCCTGCCGGAGC
>ERZ1740065.169-NODE-169-length-30965-cov-12.228308_pt1 | contig 30965 bp, 16 predicted proteins | sample MGYA00581738_ERZ1740065 | MGnify/ENA primary metagenome ERZ1740065 (study PRJEB43018, sample SAMN04849749) | marine metagenome | isolation source: floating plastic debris | place: Pacific Ocean | collected 2008-09-01 | study: EMG produced TPA metagenomics...
TTAGAATTATGGTTCGCATTATCAGTACTCATCTCTTTTATGTTCTTTTATCAATTATTTTTCCCTCTTTTTTCCCTTAACCTTACCTTCTTCGCCACGGTGGCTCTTCCACATGACATTGCGCTTGTACCTGCAATGCGTTAAACTATTTTCTTGATGGTAAGTATGTCAATATCTCACCTGTATCACCAGTATGCCAGCTCCGATGCCGATGAAGATCATGCTCTTACCCGAGATGTAGTTGTATATTGAATCGTAGCATCCCTGCGACAAAATACTTCGTGTAACAAACTGACTGCAGTACTAAACACATTTCACACAACTAGGTGTACATATGAAAGCTTATTAATATTAAAACAAGGGTGCATTCATATGTAGCATTAAACTAAAAATTAATTACAAAGAGGATTAAATCAATCTACTAATAATTTATCCACAAACGTTTTTACTTGGATAGGGTCATGCGTGCGATGAGGGGGGGCTGGAATAAACTTCATTTTGAGGAATTACTGTAAAAGTGCAATCATTGGCGGTAGAAATATTTAACATTTTCCCAAAATGAGCAAAATAGCGAGAAAGTGTTAGTTTGTGGATGGAGTACATTTCGAAAATTGAGTACAAATATGTTCCCAATAAGAAAAATCAGCATCTATGATGTCACGATCATGGGAGTCTTCCATCGGGGAGTTTTCCATTAACTATGAGATGACAACTCCAAAGATTTGTCATGATGCGACAACTCTGATTGAAACGAAGTCGTATTTATCATCTATAACTTCCTTCCAACCCCTGTATTCACTAAACACTTTTCTACGCTGAATTTTCCACTTTTACAGTATGACTCACAGTTGCTGACGGTGAGGTAAAGTTCTGTGACTGCATGTCATCGCTATGTCCTAATTGACTTCTTACGATTCGTGACGGAGAAGTTTAGACTAAGAGGTCGTTATCATATGTAACGGTAGCCGCCCTCTACCTGCGTATTAGCGACGTATGTGGCATTCTGATAACAGCTGGCATCAGTGATGGTGAAGGACGCGCCGCCATCTGCCCACATCTTGTCAATGATAGTCTTCAGATTGTCGTCAGACTCCGTGACGCTACAGCACGTGGCGGGTATCGTGACACTGTCGTAGTCTGAGGCGCCGTTGATTCCGCAACACATGTACTACAGCGTTTATTACAGATTACAGTCGGCTAGTGCGATGATGCAGAGACAGATCAGTTGACCCCTAACCATTACCTCCATCTGCACGATGTCAATGGCCTTGGAGAGAAGGTCACTGGACGAGTAGGTGATGGTTGTGCCATCGGTGCCGCCCGGAGTGAAAGTGCTCTTGTATGTGTTGGTGGAGCCGAGAGCATTGCCGAGGTTTTGTTTCACGGGTTCGACGATGCGATCGGAGAATACGGCAGCAATGACAACGGCAGCGATTTCAACGAGCAGGATGACGCTGATGATGATGGCGTACTGCGAATACAGAGCGACCAGTGTGTCAGAGCTGTGTCATACTGGCTTCACACAAAATACACAGCAACAATGACTCAAAACGAAACAACAACTAAACTGAACAGGCTATTGCTCACGGAGGTACCCATTATTGCTGAGTGCATTCATTCATTCTATGATAGATTGTGTGATGGAAGGAGAATCTTTACAGCTATTGGAGGAGTTTTCCTCGAGCTTATATTTTCCTGATTAGTTGCAAGTTACAAGTAGGTCTACTATTTTAGTTATTTGAGTACCAGTATGGCAAATATTTCCCGGGATGCTTACCACCACCAGGAGACATTTGTTCTTCTTCCAGGCGCCGCAGCATCCGAGGAAAGCGATGAGGAATACGGTACCTCCCACAGCAATCAGAATATATGCAGCCTGACTGATCAGGTTACCAATGGCCGACGAGTCGGGGATATTGGCGAGCAGGTCAAAGAAAATAGTGCCATCAACTGCCACCCATATTCCTACGCCAAGAGCAGCCGCTCCAATGAGCTGAAAGAAATAAACAAGCATGACACGGAGGCATTATGGGTGTAGAGGATTGTGATTGCGCAGAAAAATCTGCTGTACTATGGCCTATTAACGCAGTAGTTATCAAAATTGATCAGCGTATCCATTTGCGTAGCAATTGCTTTCACCGCCATTCAATATCAACTGATTGAGTTTGAATGGACCTAGGTTTATTGTAAAGCGCAGGCATATTTTTAGGCTTTGTAAACATGTGAACTAGGTAAATGCTGCTCTCCTCTGTCTATGATTGACGACTCGCTTGCGCTAGCGAGATAAATTGTGTTGCCGCTGCCTTACATGCTGGCCTGCTAGCAAAGCAAAGGAGACAAAGGTATAACAAATGGTAAAGTAACTTACAAAGAAAACTATGTTAAATGCTATCAGCACAACTTTTGCACATCCTTCACATCCCATTTCTGAGCTCTTGGTTGTCTTGTCTACAATACAAACACGGGTGTGTAAATACTGGTGTGTATCTTGAGTGGAAGAGACACTTATATGCGGCTAGAACCACAAGTAGGGAATGAAACAACCTAGTCACGGATAAAACCACACCCATTATGACACCCACCCACCATTACTTACTATTATTCTGTATCGACTAGAAACTAAACACCTCAGCACCTTGTGAGCGTGATTCATTATAAATCGAATAGTAATGACGTCATGCCATGGCAGGCAGTCTACCACTACGCAACTAAACAGAACTTCATTCGAAATAAAATGACTAAAAACACTGAGGGAACTGCTTCGGAGAGAGAGAGAGAGAGAGAGAGAGAGAGAGAGAGGAGTGTGATGTAAAAATGTGTGATAGGAAAACAACGATAGTGTGAAAGACGTCTTAGCCTATACACAGAAGAATCAATAAGTCGTGTGAGCATCAATTAGATCAATGGAGACACCGTGGAAGCAAAGAACACACGATTTACTCAATAATAGATGATGTACGGTGTGAATGATGTAGTAGTACTAGACAATATCATGAGAATAACTTACAGCACGTATGCGAGAAGTGCGGCTGCTTGCTGCAAGGGTGTTGGCTCGTAGGGCAGGTCAATAAAAACTACTCGACGATTGGTAATCGTTCGCTATACTTCGGCCTTGTTTTGACAAGCTCGATGCTGATTGGCTGTTAGTCTTAGAGACGGACAACATTGTTGTCAACACATGATCACCCGGCTGACAAAGTGCCATGAGCGGTGATTGTATTGGAATGAGCTAACAGAATAGAAGGCTGAATAGAGTTCATTATACAGTACTAGATGTATCATGGCATACTGAAATTAATTCCGCAAACTGTTGCAAAGGTATGAGAGATTTCGAGGACTTAGACACAGGTAGGGTGAGCTTAGTGGGGTGACCACGGCAACAGTAAGCGACGACAAGACCGTAACCACTGACTGAAGGCTAGACCATACATGAATGACCAATGTCTGCCTGACTAGAGTGACAGTCTATGATTAGACGGTGGGCGCTGTGGTAGGGGAGCGGCGATATTACAGCGGGGTCGGGAAATGAGCTCTATCTTGAGTCATTGTGTGTGGCAAGAGAATGGGACATTCACGCGTCACAAAACTCTAACTATTACTGCCATAACTTGAGAGACGGAGTGTAGCATCTATTATTGATACATTGAGTGAGATTGACTGAGGGTAACGTCGGCGATAGTATCGCACATCAATAGTTGGGCATCTATTCACGATAAGACATTGTAAAACTAGCTCAAGAGGTCCTAAAATCGCTCGCTGCAAACAAAGTTCCTGGTCAAAGATGATTCACCAATCTTCTGTGCGGTCTAGAGGTCAAGGTCCCAGTTAGTAGATGTCTATGTCTATGTAATGTCTATGTAATGCCGATGATGTCCATGACGCCCTCAGATTGTGACTGCAGTGAGATTATCGAGCAGTCATGGCTGCTCACGCTGGCGATGATGTCGGAGTTACCAGACGCCACTTTACCTGACCTGTAAAAATAGCGCAGACTTATCAGGACAGACTGGTAGTTGAGTAGTGTGGTGACACTATTCAAACACACTTCACAATCAACGATACTGCGTACAACTAGGGCTCTATGTCAGGGTCAAGATAAATCCCCAATGGTTACAGGATACGACGCTAGGATACGACGCTAGGATACGTACTCGGATTGGGAGTTGGGAGTCGCCCGAGTATCCCAAACTAGTATCACATTGTCCAGGCCAGCTGTCAAATGGTAGAATATATTAGGATGAGTGAGGGGGAATGAGTTGGAGGGAGAGCGAGTTGGAGGGAGAGTGAGTTGGAGGGAGAGCGAGTTGGAGGGAGTGGGTCAAGGGAGCATGTTGGGTTTTGCGGATTGAGGCACGGCGCTGTCATTGTAAGATCTGCAACTCATCACTTACACCAAACTGCCTGACACAACTTGATATGGCTGACATTGTCACTAGACAAAATTTTGTGACCAGTAGAGAGGAGGGAAGAATAGCTGTGACAGATGGATATCCGCAGACAGAGCCGTGATACCTGAACAGAGGAGTGAACCGTCGGTACTAAACTCGAGACAGTGGACTGTGTCTGTGTGGCCCTTCATCTCCTTAATCAGCTCGCCAGACGCCAGGTCCCAGAGGCGCACCTTCCTGTCCTCCCCTAAACCGCAGCATCACACAACAATGTCAGCACCAAAGAACCATGCAGTTTAGTCGCTGCGCTGGACGTCAGCAGTGATGAGATTGAGAGAGATTGAGAGTGAGAAGACAGAGACCTGATGAAGCGAGCTGTTTTCCGTTGGGTGAGAACGCGAGGCAGAGGATGTTACTCTTGTGTCCCTGCAGCAGACGGACACATTTACCGTCCTGAGTGCTCCACAGTCGTACGGTACGGTCTTGGGACCCGGTGGCAAGGTAGCTGTTATTTGGGTGAAACTCCACACACTGCCATCGACACAGGGGGCACATTCAGGGCAGAGTATCAGGGGAACGTGAGGGACAAGTAGGGAGGAGCCTTACATCGACGGCGAGTGTGTGTCCAACGTAACTCCTCAGCGGGAATGTCCTCTCCGACGTCCACAGCCGAGCAGATCTGTCTCGCGATGCGCTCGCAAAGTAGCTACATTGATGTCTACAAAAAATCAGCAGTAAGTTCAGCCTGCCGCTATGCTCTAAAGGTGAGATCATTGGGTTTAACGGACCCAGCGGCGAGGCCCCAGACGGTCTGCGTGTGGCCGCGGTAGATGACTCTGTTGATACATGCCTCCGTGTCCCACAGTCGAACTGTAATACAATCACTATCAGACGTAAGCGTAGAGAGGTTTAGATTCCATTGCAGTGTTTCTACAGTAAGTCTGATGTCACACGCACTAGGTATGTGCTGTTCAAAGAGCAAGGATTTCATGTGAACTTCTTACGTGGGATTGCTCCTCATATACACCTATACGCTGCACATGGAAGTTAAACTTCATGAGGTAATTTTGCTCCCAAAGCAGTTGCCACCGAGTCAACCTATACGAAGACTGAATGAGTTTTGGGAAACGATCAGAGGTGGGTCTTCCCACTATTGCATATGTTGGAATTTGATCTGCATTTCATCAAATCCTGATAACTAGGCTAGTATAATGGCTAATATTTCTATCTAGTTAGATACAATCTAATTGAGCTGCTAGGAGCAACATAGTGAACTATTTTTCTGATTGATTGAATACAAAATTGTTAGACCACAAGACATTTTTTCATTTCTAAATTATCAAGGTGACTAGGAGACAATTTCAGGAACAAAACAGCTGGTGTGGCCTTGACATCGCGGGTTAAACTTAAGGTTGAAGAGGCTTGAGATAACTAACTAGTTTTATCCGCCGAGCAGGAGAGTACGTATGAGGAGCTGTCCAGCGACGTGACGTCATAGACTTCTGAACTGTGACCTCTCATGGTTATACAAGGTCGCGGCTCAAACTTCCTGTCAATCAGGAGTGAAGGCGCTGTCAATTAGAGATCACTCTCGGACTAGCGAGGCTGAGGTAGAAATCGATATAAATGATAATAATGAAATCACCCGCTGAGAGCTTCTCTCTCGTCCACATCCTCCAGCCAATCCTGCGACAGGTGCACTTGTGACACGTCTGGCCATCTCTGTACGCCGTCACGTGTCACGTCATGACATTGGGGAGCGATGGACTTGCCGTTTCGACTCCACAGCCGCACTGATGAGTCGCTGCACCCAAACACCGCATGGTCTTTGGTCACACGACCGCAGATAACACTGGGAAATACCAATGATCCCGTACAGCATACATGTAAACTTCTCTCATCAGAAATTCTGGTGTGAATGTCAATTTTACCGATTTTAGGACACTGCCCCCTAAAGCTGTGGCTAGTGAATTATTTAGTTGGGTAATGGAAAGTGGATCTAATGGTGGCAAACTTAGCTTCAGTTCCTATCACCTAGAGGATAAAATGTAAGAGTTACGAAATAATTCATGGCCGTGTGGCCTGTCTGGCTCTGGCGCTACGCTGTCCCTCGCGGAGTAAATCTATGCCTGTCTGGACCTTTAGACAGGTGTACAGGCTGTACATAGAATGGCTCAATCATCAAACGCTCATAGAGAATGTTGTTATGTATACGTAAGAATCACGCCCATTCCGTACGCCAGCTCAATAGATGAACGAATCACATCTCCATTTCCAAATCTACACTGCATTGAGTCTGGCGAGCTGCATTGTGAGCCTGCTTTTGTACGGAAACATAGCAGACCAAACTACCGCATGCTACAATGAAATGAAGGTATATTCAATTTAAGTCGAGCGTGCCTAACTTCCCCGTCAATCATTATTATCGGCAGCGCGAGGACATCAACTGGCAGCACTAGCAGCTGTCTCACGCACTATTGACGGAATAAATCCTGCCATCAAACCATCTACAGACGTCTGTATATCGATGATCGGTCACAGAAAATAGCCTCATGTTAGAGATGGGCTCCGAACACAACTGGTGACATTCATTTATTTTGGGAGTTGTCTTCTCGATATATTGAAATGTCAAACTACTCACAATGACCGGGAAACATTAAAAAACTGAACATCAGTATCGGATCTCGTAATAAGCCAGACACCAGTCTTTATTTACTTCAAGTAAAGTTTTTTAGCCCAAATATATGATATTACTTGAAACTATATTTATACGCGGATGCTGCATCTGATACGGTACAATAAATTTGATATTCTGATTTGTAAATTAGTTCTCTAGGGTTCTTCAATGTAGAGAAGACAAATATCGAATTCTGATATCCAATATTGGTATTGAATCCATCCCTATTTCATGTCCTCAATAGGTGAATCACTGTTACGATAGATGGAACTCTCCTGTCGGTCACTATGCTCGAGAATTACTCGGCGCGACTCAGGTACAAATATTGTGTTACAGATGAATGTTTCTTCATTTGTTTGACTACTTATTCTTTATTGCATTTAAACAAAATCTTCCAAATATCATCATCTTCCCTGATATTCTTCTTACATATGCAATATCACTTATGAATAACAGACAACAATGATAGATAACATTCATTGCATCTTTGAGAGTGTAGCTTTAGACCAATATATCAGTAATGGCAGCCTTTAAGTCGTAGGAATGTCAGTGAGGAAAATTCAGAGTGAGAGAGTAGGCGCCTGTTGTTCTTAGGAAAGGAAGCAACCAAGTCATAGATAAAAAGCCTACCAGTTCCTTATGCGAGCCTAAGAACGCCAAGGAATAGTAAAAATTGCCCGAGGACTGAGGTCTAAGGAAAGGTAAGAACTCCTGAGATCGCCTGGGCGTTCTTACAAAAAACCCGGTGCGGGCCTTAGGCGTGCCTGAGGCGCGCCAAGTAATTCTTTAGCATAGTGACCGACAGGAGAATTCCATCTATCTATGCGACAATGATCTATGTGACGACTTTCTATGCGACGATGATTTATGTGACGACTTTCTATGTGATGACGATCTATGTGACGACTATCTATGTGACGACTAGACAGTTTATAGTTATGTTTTTTCTCGTAATGCTGAAGGGAGAAGACTCTAGCCTACTATAACGCTTTACCGCTATTGCAGGATGAGCTTTGAACGAGCCAGTTTAGCGCCATACCTGGGGTAGCCAGATGATATAGAGTTCAGCCTCATGCTTGGCAAGGGTGGGACAACTCTCCGCATCCTGTCAATGGCACTTTTCAGCGACACCAGCGACGCTTCGTCATGCACTGTCCTTGTCATGGGCGGAGACACGAGACACTCAGCGGGAGTCGTGCTCTCCATCATCTGCTCTGTCACTGTGAATCACAAAAATGAGGTGTAAGAGACGCGATGTTACGATCGTATGAGTGAGGAACCGGGTGTACGCTGGCCGACCTTCAATGGTGAGATTCGCGTTGAAAACTTGCAGGACAATCATGTTGTCTCCACTCTGAAAGCAAAGCAAACCGTTAGTAGTCTTGACTTTAAGAATATTTGCAGACGGCTACCGCTTACCTTCAAGTAGTTTAGTAAGTAGCTGAGGGTCTCTGGTGTGAACGCCACAGTGAATTTATTCTCTCTGAAACAGTATAGGCTTTATAAGTGCGGCAAGAGAGAGGAGAGAGAGAGGGAGGAGAGAGAGAGGGAGGAGAGATAGGGAGGAGAGAGAGGGGGGAGAGCGAGGGGGGGGGGAGAGAGAGAGGAGGAGGAGAGAGAGGGGGGAGAGAGAGGGGGGGGAAGGGGGGGGGGGGATAGGGAGGAGAGAGAGGGGGAGGAGAGAGAGGGAGGAGACAGAGGGAAGAGAGCGAGGGGGAGGAGAGATAGGAAGGAGAGGATGGGGGAGGAGAGAGCCCGAGTCAGACTGTAGGATGAGTACCCGAGCTCAGTGTGGAGTATTTTGTTCATTGGCAGGCTCCGGTCTCTGTCACACTTCTGCACGACTAATGATATGGACTCCATTGATGTCTTGTAGATTGGCAGGTTGCCAAATATAGTCTTATTCTTTTGGTGGAATCTATGAGCTACAGCCGATATTATGTAATCAGACAAAAAGTTATAACCCAAGATGAGCAAAAATTATGTAATCAAATTCAAAATTTTTTGGTGCACATAGGTACCGAGATACCGAGATATTTTGGCATTTTTTACTCTTATGTCGATAGGCGGCCTATTCATGCCCGCCTGTACTAATCCGGACCAACTCCACGTAAAGCAGGCAGCATGAATTAGGTGCCTACCGACATAAGAGTAAAAATGCTGATATGGCCAGGCTGAGCTCGATCACAGCTCTGACATGGCAATACTCCTAAAACATACGCAAAGGCCTATAGCAGTGCATACTTGCGGACGTATACTTTCCACAACCAATAAAAAGTATAGGATATGGATCGATGCGAACCGCATAGGTCGGGTTTAGGCAAAATACCCGAGTTCAAGGGCTGCTTTCATGTTAGAATAAGGAGTCCCAACCTCCACCAGTCAAAAATTCTCACTGCAGGTCTCGAGAGCCACCGAGGAAATTTTTGATCTACGGCAGTGCTATAATGTCATCAACAGCTCAATAGTTTTCATAGTAATCATTTAAATGTAGCCTATATTTGCACCATTATTGCCACAAAATATTGCTTTCTTATGATATGATTTTACTTATGATGTAATTTTCCGAGGGCAGTGAGAGATAGTGACTGCAATCCAAACTACCAAGCTGAGTGAGTCAGTGCTACAGGAAATCCATCTTTCCATCCTTACGCAAGCTCAAGATCCGGACAGCATTAATCCTCCCCCTAGATAATGTACAGCTAGGCTAGTAGACACAAACATACCCGCCTGCTTGATGCCTGACACCAGCATATCTACGTATATGGAGATGAAAATCGGGAACAGAATCTGCATGAGAGATTGCTTGTGTTTGTCAGGAGCATCTTTGACAAACTGTACCAGCCTGTAACAAGAGCGTAATACTAATAGACTATGCTTCTAGTGCACATACAAAAAGCCCAGTGTAAGCAGTTGTCAGTATTTTACCTGCTAAACTGGACTTCATACTCAAAATTGTTACCGTCCATGACACACCCACAGTTGATAGCGCCCAATGAGCTCACTTCTCCGTCGGCGGCTAGATTCAAGAGACTAGATGACAAACTATGCTGCAATGATTTACTCGGTATCGACTGTCCCACCTGTAAACGGATTCAAGTGCTGTAAAAATAGTTACTGGTGCTTCCACACAAGGCATCGTTATATCACTTACATAATTCCTGCTTTTGAGATACTTTTCCACGACTGTATTTATGTGTTCCTTACTGACTCTTTTCATCTTACACCTTGATGAAAAAGATCAAGACATCACGTAACGTTGTCAATCCGTGCCGAGACATGATAGTAACGAATTAATATAATACTTACACAGCCCCTCAGCGTCACATCACAATTCACTCACCAGCAATAATATTGAGTAAGTACGTTCGCAGTAAATGAAAGTTACGAGGCTGACAGATTAGATTATAGTCGTTTGTGAGCTGCAATAGAAGGCTGCCTGTCTCAAAACGGAGTCACAAAATGTTGGCTCAATTTCGATCTCACGTCGCAGAACTCTTCAATTTCGTGTACTTAGCAGAGTCCACAGATGTTACAGAGATAAAATATCAGTGGGAAAGAGTTGAATGGTAGATTATCAGGTAAGAACAAAGGAAATGATGGTGTAGAAATTGTAGTGAATGCTGTTTCGGCAAGCTTCGCAGTACAGTAGAGTACGAGACAGTTCGCACTGCAATCGTCTTTCTCACTTCCCGCTGCAACGATAGATATAGAGGACGAACTTTGGCGAATAAGCGACGGCTTAGAGTTGTCTCCTCTCTATTTGAGCGCCCGATCATTGGTCACTGCTGTGGAGGGTTTATCAGCCGCTATCACCAGTGGTTAGCTGTTTCCCGCTGAAGTTTGGACGAGGAAAGGAAGCAAGTACTATTGCACACGGGTAAATATATCTATTGCCACTTTCCCGTTGATTTTCATGGAAAATTACCTCATCATATGTAATTATTTATCTCATAGGTCATATACCCTTCCAGAAACAGGAATGTGGTGGGATTTGGACTGTGGACTGATCGTCAAGAAAATTACGGAACGAGCGAGGTGAGATAGCTATGATTTGAAGTCCTCATGACCGAGGTGCAGGCAGCAGCGTGTAAATGCTTTATTTTAGTTGCTATTGTATGGAATAGTCATCTGGTACGACCAGTCGCGGAGTGCATCTGCGTCATAATCGTAAGTGATACAAAATCAGTTATTGAGTGACGGCTGAGGGAATAAGCACAGTTAGTTCGGCAACTTGTGTTGCTACTGAACAGTGTACAACGGGCCTGATAATAGCAAAGGATGCAAGACAAGTAGGCAGGATGAGCATGGAAATGGGACCAGCAGTCCATACAGCAGTGGCTGGGAGACAATCTGTCAAAAATGATAAAGCTCTTGCAAGACCAATAGTTCCAGCATTGATGTATCCGATGAAACTTTTAGAGCTGAACTGCACCTCCAGTCATCTGAGCCTGATGGAAAATAGATGAGCAGTACTTTGTGATGAAGAGGCAGACAACGAGTGACATACTTTATCATTGAACCCATGCTCTTACAACTGAAACATATTATGGATGGGAGAAATATATTGTCATCATAGTTATGGCCTGCTGATGGTGCTGTACATAGACCATATCCAGCACCCGCATCTGAAAGGAGCGGATCCAGCACCCGTATCTTCAGGGAGTGGACCCAGGACCCTATAGGGCTCCAACTCAATCTTTACCCAGCTTGGGTTTGGAGCCAATTTTTGCTTAGACTCAGTCCATTGTGGGAAATCGAGATTCATGCAAATAGGCTCTACACCTGTATCTACACCTGTATCTATGTTATTGAGTTGCACGGCTTGGCAACTCAATGAATGCAAGATCCGGACCGACATGGGGATGCGGGCACCCATCTGAATCAACCTCTGATCTATACAGATACGTGAAGTCACCCGAAATAAAAATGTGCAGTTGGAAGGACACGTACTGGCTTTCCATGCTGTGTATTACCATTAAGATAGCAGAACTATGACCAGTGGAAACTCTAGCTAGCTATCATTCATGCATTATTTATCCTAGGGATAGTAAGCTAACTGTTACGTGCTAGCATTTCCCCCTAATCTATACCAAGATACACTTTCCACTAGAGGTGTTGACTTGCACCATTTCAACCCTGCTCTAATTTTACATGAGCACCAGCTTTCAATGCTGCAAAAGTGATGAAGTTCTGATCATCATAATGCAGAGGGGTGACAATTCCAACTATTCCATCAACACACACTTTCGCTGCCAGACAACAATTCTGGTAATAATGGTAAAACCCACAAAGTGGTGACATAAACAATGCAGCCAACATATGCATATGTCTCTACAATGGACTCTGAGCCAATTGCTGCACTTTCTGTAAGGTAAGCTGCATTCACACAGAGGCGAGTTTTGGGCGGTTTTAGCTTGTGCCGAGATCGCCATTGATAATCGCCTAGTGTGAAGTGTGCCGGCAAGTGCGATATTGTCAGAAAGCTCGACACACAGCTACTGTGCACTGCACCATTTTAAGCCGATATCGCCACTGCTCTAACCAATAGCAACCCGCAACAGAGTGACTCATAAACCGGGAACAATAGCAAGTCTAGCTTGAACGAACTAATAGCACAGAACTTGAGACATTGGATAGGATATAACTATAGTGCCCATGCACCTTGATCATCTCGTTGACTGAGGAAAGTAGAAACCCAAGAAGACTGCTGGCATTGGGCACGTTTCCTGTTCTGCGGAACACGAATAGCCACAACCATAAGAATAAGCACAACACAAATAATTTCCAAGTCTTGATCCATGATGAATATATTTACTACTGAGAAGTGAGACAAAAGCAGCCGTTCCGCTGCATGTGAAATGAAGCTCTAGTCAGAAGTAGCGACGAAAGCAGTCAACAAGAGTGGCGATTATCGGTGTGAATGGTGCCTCGCCAGGGATTATATTATGTAATATTAGGATGTTGACCTCGGCAAATCACCCAAAAACTTGCCTCCGTGTGAATGCAGCTGTACAGACTTGTTTCACCTGTGGTAGCATAGGTTCTACGGCTTCTCCTAGTACTTTCATTGGCTTCATTTAGTCATGAACTTCCTATAAAGTTCACACTCCGGCATTTGTCAGGATACCGACCTGTGATATGAGAAGGCAGTTGGCCAATGGGAATGGAACCTTCCCTTTATCTCCGGAGGCGTGCTGGAGGGTACCTGAAGTCCATGCAAATAATTGGTGGAGGACAAGGAGTTTTCATCTTGAGTTAGTGATGTGCGAAGGTGTGGTAGTTTGTAGACTTCAATGTCATCTGCTGTAAACTAAGTTTTTGCTGAGTTATCCATGAGGAGAGAATAGCAGCTGAAACAGTTGGCAATCGAAGTTGGACAAGCACCTATATGCAAATATACATATTCAAATTGCAATTGCAAGTTTTGATAGCTAGAAGAGCCATACAACAAAAACAACACAGCGACTTTCCTTCATCCATCTGGACTCAGGATTTTGCTACAGTATATCAAGCCAGTGAAGCACAGAACAACTAAGGATAATCATGTGTTTGCAGTACTTGTAGATTGCAAACAGCAGTACAATATATGACTAGCATGACAAACACAGCACAACACCATTGTTCAACAGCAGACTCGTGACAGTGGGTCCAGCTGCTTCTTATTGGAGTTCTTCATTGTCAGAGAGCTGATGGAAATCTGCCTATGCTAGTGGAGAGTCTAACTGTACTCTCTCGCTTCAGCCTATAATAGGTCTCATCAGTCTCTATGCTCCTCCCAGAAAACCCACTGGATAAGCTCCGCCCATAAATGGTCTTAATTTGGAATATAGAATCTGATATAGCAGAATACACTCCCTTTTAGCTTTTCCTCCACATCAATAGAAACACAAGAAATCTGGAGTTATACATCCTGATGGTGAACTTACTTGAAAAAACAGGAGTTATGAAAACCTTGCAGCATTCATAGTGATAATGAGGAAGAAAACATTACAGAGATCCATGGCATTGACAAGTGATTGCTAAGATGCAGGAAAAGAATTGACTTCCTTCCGTGCTCCTTGTGCAGAGCGTGAAAACTTTTCTGCATGGAACCTGTTTTGCAGCGGATTTCAATTTTGGATGAGACAGCGGTGCAGTGGCTCTTGTGATGATTGATTGTTTTTCCTCTGCTGGATTCTGACGGCAGGCATTTTGGTAGCGCATGGCGCTGTGTCCAAATCACGGAATGACAAGTGACAAGCAGGTGTCAACATCCAGTCGAAAATGGATTTTAAATTTGAATTATTCCATGGCTGGGTGACCAGGCTTGTGAGTCAATGCACCAAGTGATTGTGGCTATACCATATCTTGCTAGAAATGATCTCTATATGATTAAAGTTGGCTGACATCTATTTTATTTCATCAGAGAGACTATGGAGCTTGCTATTCTTCAATGGCTAGCATGCAATGCTCTGTTGCTGCTATAACCCGCTGTAACTTCAGGTATTACCTGGCCGTTGCCACCAGCAGTGAATCAATGATGTCTTGCATGACCACATAAGCTGAACGTCCGTACATGTGAGGGAATGGATAATATATTATTATTAGTGTCTGCATTCACCTAAGCTCTGCAGTAACCAGCTCATGGGTTATCAACCTACACGTATAATAATGTCTCTATGTTAATGTTGGTTCAAGTTATGTTTTCTAGACTGCACCACACAACCAAGCATCAATTTTAAGTCGGCCAGACACTTTGGGCACAATGACTAACCTCAAACTTCCAGCTCTGGTGGAGCTGTATGTAAAGTCAATCACTGAGAGTGATGAATGCACTCCATTATACTAATCGTCAGTCCCTAATGAAATTCATTTACTTGCCAGCACAAAAATGAGGACATCGTGATAATTCCTTCCTCGGGCCAAGTACACTCTCATCACTCCCTTTCTATGAGTCATGCGTGAATACCAGTGCATCTCTGTCCAAGGCACTCAAAAACTTGGAGCAAATAGTTGTCACGTGTGGTTTTGGATGTATGTATGAAACACTAGGAGATTTGTCAGGTGCATGGGTGCTATGGCATTATCAGACAGTGTCTCCGGTTACAAGCTGAATATGGATGATACGATTATCCTCCTCTCTGTTCTTCTGCGCAAACTTGTATTGGATTTCAGTTTAGATGGTAAGAAAGAAGCAATGGGGGGGGGACTGGTCAAGAGTGTTCCAGAAAGAATAGAAATGAACATGAAAAGCAGGATTTCTAGCAATAAATTCTCCTATTATTCTGGTCTCTTTTTCATGGTTCTTCTCAACAGGAGGCTCATGCCATAGGCACTTTCAGCTGTCAGCTCCATTGTGTTGCCATATATTCATTAAAAAATCTGCAAACCAGTGTTAGTTCACTTTTCTATGGATCTAAAGTTGGCGCCAATCACCATCATCGCTGAATTTCATTACGCCCACTTCCATGTGGTTTATTGCAATCCGATGGTGGAAAATCTTTTGGAATAAATTCTTTCCTCAACTGTTCAGATTAACAACACCCAGTCCTTACCCTATTCACCTGGATATGACTGCAATCGTTTCCAAAGAATTTCTGATTTGCCGGTTCTAGACCGTGATGCATCACCTACCCGGAAACTGGAGTTGGCTTGGGATCAGTGGGACAACAGTGTGGATGCTGACTGCGAGTGAATGAAATACCACTGACCTGCTGGAGATCATTCTCGGGCTAGGAAGTTAGCATAGTGGGCGCCGATGGTAAGTGGTCTTCCAAAATCAAACCTCTATGCCAGGAGTGGTATCATCTATAAATTCCTTTCCATTTTGTTTGTCGATATCCTAGAGTTCTTGTTATGTACATTTCTACTGTAAGCTATAAATAGCACAGATGTTTTTCTGCTACCCTGTCAAATTAATGTGCAATGCATCATATTCTCGAAGGCTTGCGACAGCTTCAATGATTGCTCTCGCGCATTTTATGGCACCCATTACTCATCCAGGGGCATGTTTGTTCTTTTTTAAGCCAGTCACATGACTATTTATCAACCGATTAATCTCTTGCCACACCGCAACTTTATTCAGATTCTCCTTACCGTCGGTGCCAAAGTTGACCGGTTTACTGAGTCACGTGCTGGCGCACAAATACCTGGAATTTGAAAGCAGTTAATCAGCAGAAAAAGGAGTTATACAACCCGTTTCTATTGCCGGCTACCGGTGCCAATAAATCAATCACCTCATCCTTTATTGTCTTGTCCTTTAGCTCACTCCGTGAAACCTTAGCTGCACACCATTGATCGTCTTCTGCAATACGACGTAACAACACGTGGTGGCACGTTAGTACCGTGCCTCATTCACATTGCCACATGGAGAGTAGAGGCGGTTGAGCTATGGCCCATCAACGCTCCAACTATGCGAGTTGTTGATGAAAAGGTTGTTTGAAAAGTTGTTCCAGGCCATGTAATTTCTTCTACTACGTGAACCCAGCAACAAAACAGGAAGTCTGTTCACCCATTGCTAAGATGCATCAGATATTATTTTCCAAACTGCTACCAAAGCCATGATTGATGACAGCGGATTTGCATTCACCGACTGGCTCTCTCACACACACAATTCATCATGCGGCATCGGATGACAATCTTTAATCTTGTTTTTCATTTTCGGTGCCAAAACACAACTCTCACAGCAGATGCTTCGTTTATTTATGAAGTACCAAAGCGCGCTGCTAACCAACTCGGCTCAATCACTGCACGCAACGCAGTGCCGGCGTGTTTTTCTAAGAAAGTCATCTTTTGGTAGCAACTATGAAATGTTTAAGTGGTACGATCATTTACGCATCATTTGAAGTGATGGAAAACTTTTCTCTTGCCAGAAGCTTGGGTTTATGCGTAACCTCCACTGCAGGTATCTATACCAGCCTGTTATCATTAGCAGTACTACTGTTATTGCTTTAAGACATCAAAGTTACCTCTTTCCTAAAAATCTAATTTGTTACTCTTAATGTGTTTATTAACTGTGGCTGAAGAACAGTACAACATCATTGTCTTATATTGTCTTAATCATATTTGCTGTATTGATATGGCATTGACATTATATTGACTATATAGATGTTATACATACACTGTGCTGATACCTCATTGCACTTCGAATGCGCCACTGAACTTCTCATGACAGCTGCTGGATTGTTGTGAAATCAGGCAACAAGTGTGTTATACATACTTGATAGAAGATTTCATCTAATGTATGTTGTTTTGTTCTGCATTTTCAGAATCCCCATTTGTCAGGTCGAAAGTGTGTGGCAACTGGATTAAAACCAACTAACCTGGCTCTCTGTTTGGTGACTTGTGGCCAGTTTTCACCATGTTTTCGTTGGTGATCCCAGCTAGGTGGAAGGTGTGGCAGTTTACTGGTTGATATAATCTGTGATGAAACTCAGGAGTGTGAACATCAACATACTTATCTTCTTTATCCCATCAATAAAATGACTACTGCACCCAGTCTCCGTTCATATCATGCCTATAATTGATGGTTCCACTCCATAACTCCATTGAATGTTAGAAACAGCACTAAAACTGGCCAACTTTTTAAACCGCAAACTGAACAGTGTTTAGATTAGAATCTCATTCAGTGCCAGCGAAAGCAGTGAAATAACAGTCACACTTTACTGATGGTTCTACTGATGTCTGTGAAGTTCCATGAAACATTAGAATGGACACATCACACACATTGGCGAAGACCAGCAGGTGGTTGGTGTTAGTACTTGGACTGTTTAGATTCACTTTTGATGAAGACACTATATGAAAGATACGAAGTGACATTGGATAGCATATGAGCACATTGAAGTTGCTGCCATCACCACCTAATTGGACACCTCATGCGTGACCCCTACAAGTTGTCTCACTTCACACAAGTTCGTCTATGATTTCTAGTTGGGTGCACAGAAGGTATTCCACTGACAAACAAGTCACGCCCCTCTGGTGGTAAACAACGCAATACAATTGGCTCCCGTCTACCTTCTGCATGCTTTAGCAGCTTATTGGACGATCAAATCCATACGGCAGTATATAAGGCCGGCAGCCCTGTAAAATTCATCATATCAACAGGGGAACATCTACCATCCTTAAAATCTCCTCCGGTTAAATCTTCTACAGCTTCAGTGATGGACAACAGAACTGCGGCAAGCGAGGCCGCCCTGCTCAATGCCAGCTTGCAAGAAAACATCAATGTTTTCTTTGACATCATTGTATCCATGATCATATTCTGTAAGTGCAACTTTTTCTGCTTCCTTTCGCTTGATTGACCTGAAGAATTGCATGATGGTTCACGGGATCGGTTTCTTTCAAGTGATGCAGTGCGGATTCGCATTTCTTGAAGCTGGCTCAGTAAGAAGCAAAAATACAACAAACATTCTGCTGAAGAATCTACTCGACTCCTGTAAGTACTTTATAATCACATGACGAATTGGCATTGACATCTATCTAGCTATCTTGATAGCAAGTCACTATCGTTCGTCATACGTTGAAGAGATCGAGATATTGTTACATCTCATACCACATGCGATGAAAGTTCATATCGAGGGATTGTATTGTTGATCTGTGGCAACAGCAGATTGGTGATGTTTTTTATACTATCAGCTTTGGCTCAAATCATGTCATATCATATGCCTCTTTTCCAGCTGTAGCCGGCCTTTCTTATTGGGCATTAGGCTACGCCTTTGCATTTGGCGAAGGAGGAAGCTTTATTGGGGCATCAGGCTTCTTCGGGACGTTTCCGGAGAATGAACTCTCCAAATGGTTCTTCCAGATGGTATTCGCTGCCACGGCGGCTACCATCGTCTCTGGAGGAGTGGCCGAGAGATGTGAATTTGCAGCCTACCTTGTGTACAGTGTCGTACTGACAGGTACGTCGCCTTCTGTTACCATGACAACGTCTTCAATTCTGTCTGACTTCAACTCTTGACACAACAATTAATCAAGAACAGAATGAACTGTGTAATGACTGCTATTGATGGCTATCCGTGTTCTTCAGCTTTCTGCTACCCGGTGGTGACCAGATGGACCAGAAATGGAGAAGGTTGGCTCGCTGATGGCGTGTCAGTGATAGAAGGAGCTGTCTATCAGGTACTGGTTCACTGTCTATTACTAGTCTGCAACCTCGGGTGAGTTCCTCTAACTGTAGCTGTTGTTCTGCAGGATTATGCTGGCAGTGGTGTGGTACACGTCGTCGGAGGCGTTGCTGCTCTCTGTGGCGCAGTCTTCCTCGGGCCCAGGATTGGCCGATTTGACAAGGGAAGAGAAATCACTGGTCACTCCGTGCCGGTAAGTCAACCGATCTGCTGTAGACTTGCTTTGACGTTGCACAACCGCAGCAATTCTAAGAATCAACCTACTCTCTAATTCCAGCTCTCGGCTCTGGGAGGTTTCATTCTGATGTTCGGATTTTTTGCGTTCAATGGAGGATCCAAGTTTACCATAGCTGGTGAAGGAGACGGTTTGGCTGTGGCCAGAGCCGTGGTGAACACCATGCTCGCAGGAAGTGCTGGTGGAATTACATCCATTTTACTGCACAGGATAATGAGCGCCTCAAGACGAAATTGTGTAAGCCTTGATATTGTATCTGCACATGTTGATCTCTATGACTGCAGTAATCGCAGCTGCATATTCATACCTGATTGGTATGGCAATGGTAGCATCCTCAACCTTTTATCGAAGAATATGGTGTCTCAGTGAGCAATTGTTGTCAGAGGCAGAACCGAATATGAATCAATGACGAGTTTCAGTACCATCGCGTCACTTACATCTGTAGTATTACACGGAGTCTCATAATCTACACTTTCTGTATTGCAGTTCCGCCACAGTACCTGGAGTCTGCTCACTGCCATTAATGGAGTCCTTACCGGAATGGTGAGTCCCTGCTCTCTCCATCAGCTGTCCTTGGGCCATTTCCTGTGTTACAATCATCTCATTGCTTTCAGGTGGCTATCTGCGCTGGTGCCGATGCCATGTACACGTGGGGAGCTTTCCTCACAGGAATGGTCTCTGGTTTCGTCTACTACTTTGGCTCTCTCCTCATGGTCAAGATAAAAATCGATGATCCACTCGACGCTGTGGCTGGTGAGACATGAGATGCTTCAGACTACGGCGCTTGGTAAAAGCATGGTGAAATGACAGATATTTATATATTCTTTAGCACATGGAATGGGAGGAACATGGGGTCTGATTGCTGGACCTTTGTTTCATATGGATGGCATCATCATGACAGGAAGTGCCCAGGCATTCAAGGTAAAAATCAATTGTTTAATATTTCCAATAGATACCTTTCAAGCTCAATTCTCAATTGCATAAACCTGAAGCATGTGGTCTTAGCGAACTTGTAGTTACAGAGTGAGGTGTGTAGTTACATGATTCATATATTTACTGATACTTTTCTGTTACCCGTAGGTTCTGGCAATGAATTTTATCGGCTGGTTGGCGATAGTATCATGGACTTTGGCCATTTGTGTGCCTATGTTCGCCATACTTAAGGCGACCAAGCTACTGAGAGTGGACCCCGAAATCGAGCTGAAAGGTATGTCAAACTCACCAATTCTAATGGTCTGTCTATCACCCTCATCCAGTTTATCATGATACCATATGTAGGTCCCTCTCTCTCCTCACTCTCTCCTCTCTCTCCCCTTTTCTTCTACTCGCACGCTTATTGTTCACTCTGCCTTATTATCGTCCCATCCTCCCCTTCCTACCCTCTATCCCACTTGCTCAATCTCTCTTTTCTCCCTGTTTCTCTCCCAATATCCCCCTCTCTCATGCCGTCTCCTCTCTCTTTATCAGTTCATCTTGCGTATGATATTACAGTTATGTGAGGTTGCATTTAGACATCAGGTGAAGTCAGCGGTGACAGCTGTTGTGTATTTTTTTCAGGTCTGGATGTCCCGAAGCATGGCGAGCCTGCCTACCCAGTAGAAGCATGGGGAGATGGTTGGGGAAATATCATGGAATACCCCCGTGGCGGGCTAGGTGAGATTTATGGGGTTTATTTATCTTCCGTAGCATATGAACATTTTGGTGAGATACTGATTGGATACTTTAGTGATTGGATGGTCAATTACTTACATAGCTACTTACTTGTTTCAGGCTCACGAGGCAGTATCAACACATCAGCCATAGATATGCCAGTTGTAACTGGAAAATCGCCGGAATACTCTTTGGAAAATGAGAATGATGTGAAGTTCACATCTCAAATTGAGGAAGACCATGGTCATGACAACAAGGCAGTGGAACGGGACATGGTTTGAGGAGAGAAGCATTGCTATTATGCTGTATCTCAAAATAGCCTGAGAGAAAAGCCTGGCATGTGAAGTGTCGCACTGCTAACATCGCCAATCTCTTTCTTCCACAATGGCTGCTGCTATGTCCATGTCAAAGTGTAGACAACGGATAATTTCCCATCATGCTTGCACAGACACCAGAGTTTGTGTAGCCACCAGATGATAGCAAGCAGCTGCCTCAGACAGCACTCAGATAGCTAATCCCCACATTTACTGTTATTCCATGTACACTTAGATCTGAGTCGTCTTCACACATGGCCGACCATTGAGTTTGGATCCTGACTACCGTATTTCTCCTATTACAAGGACTATATAACTAGCCACTATATTCATCATGTGACTTGCAATGTAACTCAAGTAATATATACAGCACCAACCTCATAAAATGCCATAGTCTTGAAGTATTGTACTAACAACTTTGTCAAAGACAGCCTGGTGTTTCATTTTCTAGCAAAAATTAATGCAATTTTAATGCTTTTGGGAAGAAATAAAACTGAAAAATTGCATGAAACAATATCCCTACAAAGTTATTCTTTGTTGATAAGTTTATAAGTTGTAACATGGTACGTTCTTCCCACTCTCCTCCTCTCGTCTCTGCCTCCCCCTCTCTCTTACCTGCTCCCCTCACTGCCTCCTCTCTCTCTCTCTCTCTCTCTCTCTCCCCTCTCTCTCCTGCCCTCTCACCTTATCCTCAATTTCTTTTATACCACAGTGTGAATATATCGTATAATAGATTGTTGACCTTATTAATCCGAATAATTGCTCTGCAAGAACATCAGAAGTATCAGGATCCAGGCAATCATAGCCAAACCAATAGGTAGGCTGATTGACGAAAGATGCATCGGGATTTGGTATTATCTCGTCCAACTATATGTTCCAGTAGAAATGTGGTGCATGAGAATGCAACACTACAGGAGCCTATTCAATTAGGAGTTGTGTTCTCTTGCTGTAATACATTCGTACTAAATGAGCAGCCATGGCTGGGTGAGAGGTACAGTAAGCTGTTGTATGAGTGATCCCAATCACGGTGGTACCAGGAAGATAATCTGACTATAATTGCTCCATATTGCTACTGGGCAGACGTAGGTCATCAACCTTAGTTGGTTGCTATCTACATGTAGATGCTGATTCACACTTGATCGCTACTGTCGGCGATAGTGTTTGCGCTGGTTTGCCGGCAATCACAAAGCCTGTTAGCAACCCACATTCACACTTGTCGCTAGTGTTGCCGATGACCACGTGATTATTAGAATTGTCTACTCGTTATAATTCGCTCGGCTGTGAGAGGTAGAACAGACGTGTGTTTCCAGTGTGAATATGGCGCCTGGCAATGAAGATTGATTCTTCCACCAGTCCATTGTTAGAATCCTTGTGCTATTAAGAATTAGACGCAATATGAAGGTTGAAAGGTTAAGGAAACAGAGAAGGAGATTCTGGGTCAGGCCAATGCTGTTTAAAATCTGGCAAGCTTTTGTCATAGATTACCGGAAACAGCCTTACAGCTTCCACCAGTTCTTCTTTTGATATAGCCGTTCGAAGTATGCTTCCTCGCGAATCCATGTTGGTCTCAAACTGGAATTAGCAACATTTGCAGTGCATTGTGGTTGTCAGTCTCATCGCCATGTGGCTCGCAAGCCATTATGGTCGCCTATGGTGATCCCAAAAGTTGAATGCAGGTCAACTCATGTGATCGGTCTTGCGATTGTTGCCGCCACAATCCGCCACAATCATTAGCTGATTCACACCATCGCAGCATCGCCGACAAGCCAGCGCAAGCACTGTTGCCGACAGTTGCGATGAGTGTGAACCAGCCTTAAAGGAAAACCCCTGATTGCAAATCTCCACCACCTTGTGGCTACAGCTACACCAGGAAAGGCTTCAGGAGTAAACAGGTCAGTCCACCATGGACTTCAGCAGTGTCCTGGCAGCTCATGCAGAGGCGCTGGAATCACGAATTTTCATGCTGTCTTTACTATGGACTGCTTCTGAGCTGTCGCCCAAGTAACAGCCTGTCATCCATATTCTTCTACCCAGGTACTGCACACTGAACAGGCCAATTCAACTTCACACCACAGGATCGATATAGCTTAGCCTTACCTGCCATGTCAAGGCAACGCATCAGTGTGTAAAAACTGCAGTACTGCTAAACTGATAGAAGACTACAGCAATGATATTGATATCGCATCTAAGCTGCAAGAACGAATGTGGCGGATAATTCAGTTAGGAAAAGAGAGTAAAGAGAGTCGAGGGTTTATCCACATGAAAAATAATATTGGTAATGGGAAAGTACCGCGTTTGCCAACTACTCATTTGACATTCAGGGTGTAGCCTCCTTGTGAAGAATTGTCCTCTCGCACCAACAGTTTTGGGAATTTTATTTTTGAATCAATGCATCCACTGAGGGGTTTGGTTATCATGGTAAACTGCATGCCTAAGCCACACCCACAAGTGAGTTGTCAGCTCTCAGCCACAGCTCGTACCTTCGTGCACGTACTCTGAAAGACGAAATTTATTTATTCGTTGTTTCAGTAAGCATGTTTGTAAAGAAGACGATTTTGTATGTGTAGATGTTCGCATAATAACGCTGTCTTGACTGCAACCTATGAGACTGCACTAGGATGGCTTATGATTCAACAATCCTGTTACAACTGGTAGCAAAGATAGTAAGGTGAAAATGACCTAGCACACGTAGCAGCATCCATTGAATGATTAATACACGAGTAGACAGGTGGTTGTCATGGTGATGAGTGACGCTAACAGTGTGATTGATGGACCCAGTGTTCTGTTGGGTATAATTGGATACGTGAGCAAATCATTCTTGCTGTGTATTTATTAGCAGGTATGGAAACACGTAGGCGTCATTGACCTTCAGTCTAGGCGTGGAACCTCCAATGTATCAAACATGGAAGCTGAGCAGTGAATTCTGGTTACTTCTGGCTACGCTGACTCTGTAAAGCTTTTTCAGGTCAATTGTAGACTGACCACACTCCGTCTGTTACACTGGTAGTTGTGGTGTCATGTCGTGTCAATGATGCAGCTACCGTTCCCATAGTTACACTGACAGCAGTATGAGATGGTGAAGAGAAATGATATGAGCCACTGGTACATGAATGAACTGCATCTACCTCTGACGATAGCCCAAAAATTGGCTACCATAGTGATTGTTCTTTGATCCAGCAATTCAGAGCTTGTGAAGTATTTGTAACATGCTCCACATGATATGTGGAGCGTATCACGATTAATTCAGTTAACACTCAAAACTTATGAATGTCCATGACTGATAGTCTGCATATTGCCAAAGCACAGAGCTTCACATAATTTCAGATTGCCTCTGACTTTCATGAATCCCAGCAACTTTAGTTTGATGACTGGAGTCGTATTTGTTTTGCTGTATGATTTACCGGCAGTAGAAAGTGAAACAAATAGCATGAAGTTCTATGCCAGATTAGTTACGCTTTAAATGTCACGTATGAGCGTATAGTTTATTGGAACTGCAAAAACGTCCCAGTCGGAGCGGATATCAGAAGATGATCCATCCTTTTATGCATGGAGACATCCTTCATAGTAGTGATAACGGCACCTTCAGTGTGAGCAGTGCTGGGCTCCGCTGACACGATTTATTTTGTTATTCTGGCCGTTGGCAACCTCGGTATCTGCAGCTGCACCTTGTTCCAGCAATTATAGCACTGACTATCATATCCTACTGGCATCATTTCAACCCAGAGGATGTCAGACTCAAGCCTGTAATTTATTGTAATTCAGCTCGGCCAATGTGGGTGGTCCTTCCCACAATGCCGAATAGGTCACACTGCTTGTGTATCGAACTCACTTCTGTGGGAAATAGGCTACCATAAACTGATGAACGAGTATAAAGATTTCAGTGCTGTATTGTCTCATCAAAAGTAAATGTGTCAGCATGGCTGCTCATCAAGATACATGTTTATTCGTAAGACACTAGGTCTGCATCCCCTATCTTCATGGAACAACAGCAGTGAGCATGGCTGTGACAATGATGTCAATGTCATTATTAGATGCGGAGAGATAAGTGGTATCATCATTGGCAGGGAAGCAATCGGGATTATGTGCTGCCATTGGGATTGCTTCCAGTTAGGAGATCACATACCGCAATCATCTAACTGGAAGATTGTCCTCCTTTTGGAAGGAAGCAGACAGCTAGTAACAGATAGCATGGCATGGCAACCAGCATTGCAGCCTACTGGTCAAAGATGAGAAAATAGTTGACCAAATTTCATTGAATTTGATTGGCGCAAAAGCTGCACCCCTACCCATAAAGATACAATGCGTGTATCATCCATCCATCTGTACCCACTGGTGCTTGGCAGGCTGGGTGCTCCAATCACATCCCAGTGTCGCCACCTATCAACCACACATCCAAAGCACCTAAGTCCAAGAAAGAACAATAAGAAGGTAATGCACAGTGGCATGACTACGTACCATGATGATTATGTCACAAAGCAAATACTAAATAATGATCAGAATGAGGGAAAAACCGAGTAGCACGCAGTGGCATGGCTGAAACAACACTGAATAGTGGTTTGGTGTCATATAGATCATGATACACTGTGTCTTTAGGGAGTCAGACTCCGTGTTGTGTTGCCTAACCCCTGGACCTTCATAACATTTTTAAAAGCTGATGAGATTTTCTAGGATTTTGTCAATAACTCTTTAGAACTCAGTGAAACAAGTTTAGAATTAGCTGAAGCTCATTGAAGGGAAACGGATGATCATCAAGAGTGAATACCAGGTCTTTGTTCAGGCTAGAAAAGAAGATTTGAGCACAGCTACAGTGGTTGATATGCATGTGCTTTAACCCTGGTCCTTCTATATTTCTAAGCTAGTATTGCTCATCAATGGTACACAGATGTGCACCAGACTCCGATGTAGATAGCCGTGACATAGAATAGTACCAAACCTACCAACTGCTCCTAGCAGAAAGGTCAGTGACCCTAAAGCTCCAAGGTCTCTCTAAACAGAACTGCGCTATATTGATGTACATAGTGCTTAGGAGATTGCAAAAAAATTATGATTGAATGCTGTTGGTTTCAAAGCAACAGTCATGCATCGTCTGGCCGTAGGTTATAGTGTAGGCTGTAGTCCAGTGATCAAGACTATGCAACTGTGCCTAAAAACTATTTCTGCAACCTGATTTCAGCAGTAGACATCCTTCCCTACTACAATTTAGGGACTGAATCCGTCACTCATCTATTCCTGGACTTTATTTTTAACTCTGATGGTTTAACTTCAAAAGCGGACATAGTGTTTACGATACCAGTGCATAACGTCATTATCTATTTACATCTGGTCCTTATTAGTAAGTAAAACCTGACCATCCGCGACCATTGACAGGCTTTATGCATGCTGTCCAAACGTTGACTTCCAACGCTGGTGTATAAGGTATAATTCATTCATTGGCCAGGCAGCTGAAGGATGGAACTCAGTTCCATCTGTGGGGGACCTGAGTATCCATTTGGTTGCAGCATATTATGATGTGTTCAGTAGCTCCATTCTTTGTGAGGCTGAGACACGGTTAGTGGCAGCAATGTTCTTCGTGACAGATCCTGCCTCTGCACAAGCACTAGCACAGGCTGCAACAACATGAACAATAGCCTCATCTAACTAGAGAGGCATTTCTACAGTTTGTTATCGGAAGGATTTTAACCGGTGTGAAAGTACAGTATTTTACCCATCTATTCTTGCAGCCTACTCTGCAACTATCCCACAGGCGAAATATCAGGTGACCATTGGCCCCACGCAGTGACCACGCCAACCTCAGATTTAGCTGTCCGTAGGCATGCTTAAGTTTCCTGTCCGCCAGCTGATATTCTCATGATTATCTGAGTGTGGGTATCTTCAAAGAGCTCCGGAGTTAACTTCATGCAAATCAACTGAAGGGTAGAGGGTTGACAAGTTCATCCTTGCCCACCACTTCAGTATGGATGAATAGCTTGCATGCTTTGGTTGCCGGAGGTATTTCTGAGACCAATTTTATGATGCAGCTTAATGAGCAATGAGAAGTGATAAATGCTGTGCAGCCATTACCACTATAAACAAGTCTATGATTGATATGATGTTGCCCAATTTCATTTGAGACTCACCAAACTAGATTTTTCTTGTAGACGTATAAAATATTCGGCTTTTGTGAATCACCCATCAGTGTGCGCACATCAATGGGAGATTCACAAAAGCCAAATATTCCCCTTCCTGCAACAGCATACATGCCTTAAGTCAGACAATGTATGGTCTGTGTAGGTTTGGTTAATGGTGTTTGTATAGGTGCCAACACAGTAAATGAACGAACAGACAAACTACTGCATAGCTTGATGAAGTCATAGTCTATATGAACATTGATGAACAATGAGATACTTCTTTTAGAGCGTATATTTAATAAATACAGTACGTACATGGGCAAAAAGTGGGTCTCACAAACTTCCATGCAAACTGGTGACAGGCGGGTTGGCTACTTGCCATATGCATATGCTTGCATGACAGAAATTGAATATCATTCACTTGCTCTGGCCACTCTTCAGCAACACAAAGCGTCTTTGCTTCATCCACCAACATGCTGTTGACTGACTCCATGAAGGTTTCTGTCGGGTCGATGAGCCGCTGGCTGTCTCCCTCTGATTTCTGCAGCGTACCGACCTTTGACCATTGATCATGACATGCGTGTACCTCATGGCTTATTCTATGTGATGAAGTGACTCAAATTCCTAAATGAGTTTCTTCACGCTGCACTGGCTACGTAAACCTCCCAACTCCCTACGACATGTAGTCACAGAGCTGATAGTGGCCTTAATTCATGACCCCTGCTCCGCGTTTCAATCAACTCTGCTGAGCAGTGTCCAAGCAGTAGCAATGCACACCTATGCTTGTATTGGGCATCAGTCAACCCTTATTATATCCTAGCAGTTTCATGGGATTAAAATCACCAAAGGTCTTACAGTTCTTACACTTTCAATCGCTCTAACAAGCTACTCTGTACTCTCTGAATGCAGCAAATACTTCACTCTCCTTCTAGAATTCCAGAGATGAGCATACTTTCACCAAAACGATATCATATAGCGTTACCTACCGAAGTATGTTCTATTCAATCGGGGACACAAATTGCTGTCCAGTTTGGGCTAAATACTGGCGTTCTTATCTCTCAAAGCATTCCTTATTCCATCCAAAAAAGTTCTTGTTTATTTCATTTTCTGATGTTTTTACGTCTCATAAAAGTTATAAGTGGCCGTCAACAGCTTGACATGTAAGCCTTGATATTTTAAAAGGTGACATCACTCTAAGACACCAATGAGCCATAAAGAGGGGTGCTCGTTCTTTTTTTAGACGAAGCACGTCATCATTAATCACACAATCAGTCTCTCACTACAGCTGAAATTGTGCCAGTTGGTCGGTTCTCCTCACGGTGATGTGTGCTGGAGGTGTTGCGGTGAGTCGAGTCACCAGCTACATTATTCCACAGCAGATCAGGACATAATACTGACTGACATGTATCTGCTATGCCATCTAATGAAGCCTCCTCTGTTTCTTATCCTCTCTACCATCCAGTCCTTACAAGACCAGTGTCTCCTGAGTCTCCTCTCTGGGTGGCAGTCACGTGGTTGCAGGTGACTGACAGCTGCACAGCGCTATCAGTCCTGCTACTATACGCACTGCTTTATCATTGATAGTGAGATCACTTGGCGAGTTGGGTATTGTTATGAAACTGTTTGTGTTTTAAGCTTAGGTTCCATTAAGGCCCGGCTACATACTCACAGAAAACATGTGAAATGCGATGGGGAGTAGCGAGTGGCTGAGGTGCTACACACAACCAGCTATTCGCAGAACAATCTCTTTCTCAGCCAGCTGTTCAGTGTACACCTAGCGGTCCTAGTTTAACCGGTGTGGATAGCCAATCAGCATCTTACTCTCAAATCCGTAAATGTTCAAGTTCAATATGCTTTGCGAGTGGCGAGTAGTGGATTGCACTAGTTTGAGCATTCTCAAAGGTAGATTTTTCACAGATTCTCTGTGAGTATGTAGCCTACCCTTTAGATACCTAACTCCTTTGATAGGTGTTGCTCCACTGTGTTAGTACAAGCCATGTGTCAGTGAAAGCTCAAGTCATTCGGCAAACTCCTCCATTTTACTCCTGAGCATTGACTATGAGGCCTGATATATTTACATGGTGGGGTATATCCTCCTATAGAACGAGTTAAACGGACGGTAGCCTTCTCGAATCACTCAGTACTTTCAGACAGTGGTTTCCACATCCATACTGGAAGAATCATGTATCAAATAAACTGCTTTAGACCAGCCCGTCATCGCAGCCATTATCATGCTTGAAGCTTGTGTGTCCATTCATTCGTTGCATGCAATGCAGACATGATTTTTACATGGTGCTAGAAAATGAACTTTAGGCAGCGTTAGGCAGTGCTAAATACCCGTAATTGATATGATACCTCATGACTCATTAGCCACGATCAAAAGCCGTACGCTACCCTGCAGCACATGTTACACAAGTTCGAGGTACACGTGAACGCATATGTGCGTCTTCGCATGCGACATCTACGATTAGTGTTGTTTACGGAAAGATTCACTGAATCGATTGTATTAATAACTGCCGTGTTGTGGTAAAACTTCCTCAAATTCATAAATACAATCACCGTGGTGAGGAAATTAAAAATTTACGTACCCTGGAGAACAATTCGTTTGCTGCTTCAGTGGGCGTTTTTTCATTTCCTGTTTCTAAAATTCATTTTCTGCAAGGCATCAATCTTAATACCAGTGGGACCAAAATACTCTGAGTGGAAGAGCTTGGAGAGCTTCAGGTTTTCATCATTTTCCTAGGAAATAGTAGCCTGCTGACTTAGCTCTAACGGGAGTTGACTTTACAATTCTATGGATGCCCGTCTGACCTTCAATACTGGCGTATTTGAGTGAGTTCCATGCACTGCTTAAGAGGCTGCTCACAGTCTTCAGTTCTTCATGATACAATGAGATGCAGCAATCCTCCTAGTGCATATACACTGCTGCACCTTGATACCTACACACTCGCACCTTGATACCTACACACCCGCACCTTGATACCTACACACCTGCACCTTGATACCTACAAAGCCGCACCTTGATACCTACACAGCCACACCTTGATACCTACACAACCAGCGAGATCTGTATGGCCATCTCTGTAAAACCCAGAACGGTGCATGATATTGCAGCTTGGCAAAGTTCAGATGGTCGTCACTCGCTTTACATCTGATAGCTCAGGGTAATCCTATAAAACTTTCCTGGTGATCAGTTGGAGAGGATACAATGACGAATACTGATTTGAATACACAGTAGCTACACCCTATCCTATCTCGCCATAGCAATCTAATGAGCCAATAGTTATACAACCATACTCCTGCACACGTGATTCGTCCATGACTGGCCATACAGAAATCTTCTCTAACTGTTCAGTAATTGATGTTGCTACAAAACCGGAGGCGGCAGTGAAAGTAAGAAAGCGCTATCTTGCTGTAACTGGACCCAGAGAGAAAAATCCTCATGTATATTCAGCACCAAGTTTCAACACCAGCCCCTCTCCCTCCC
>ERZ1740065.170-NODE-170-length-30964-cov-5.326345_pt1 | contig 30964 bp, 24 predicted proteins | sample MGYA00581738_ERZ1740065 | MGnify/ENA primary metagenome ERZ1740065 (study PRJEB43018, sample SAMN04849749) | marine metagenome | isolation source: floating plastic debris | place: Pacific Ocean | collected 2008-09-01 | study: EMG produced TPA metagenomics assembly...
CACCGCCCCCCGTCGCTTTCAAGCCCCCAACAATTCGGACAGCGACCATACCCATCCCTTTTTTCACCGCGATAGTGGCTACCTCTACTTTAGCTCTCGCCGCCAAGGGTCGAGCGATATTTACCGCATCAAAATTTCCCTTCCCGCCCTCCACGAAGTCGCCGTAGCGGGTCGGGTCATCGTGGGCAACGACCACCAACCAGCCAAAACGGTCATTTTTGCAGGACCGAGCGAGGATCAATTTTTCCGCTACGTTCACGAGTCCACGGACGGGCACTACCGCATCAGCATTCCCAAGGGAGCGCCCTACGAAATTGTCGCGCAGCGGCCCGGTCATGTGGGGCAAGTAGCGGAAGTGGAATTCCAATCGTCACACGTTTTTTTCAAGGATTACCAACTCGATCTGCAGCTGTCACCGCTGACGGCCGGTGACGTAATTCCAATCAAAAAGATTTATTTCGAGCAAAGCAAGGCCGTCATTTTGGAGCGATCGCACAAACACCTGCTCCGCTTGGTGGAGCTGATGCAGCAAAACCCGGAGCTTATCATTAGCATCGAAGGGCACACCGATAATTTGGGGGAGCCCCAGCAATTGCAAGGGCTGTCCGAGGCGCGGGCCCGCGCCATTGCTGATTTTCTGCTGAGGGAAGGGGGAATTGGAGCGGAACGAATGCAGACCTTGGGTCACGGATCGCGTTTTCCCCTCAACGACAACAGCAGCGAAGCCCTCCGCGAACGCAATCGGCGGGTAGAAATTCGCGTCGAGCACTTGGTTGACCTAAAATAAGTCGGTAACATTTGGGTGGGCCCGGATAAGATTTTAATTTTAACGCTCGTTAGTAAGGGTAATTGGATTTCCTCTCTTCGCGAGTCGTTTGATTAAAAGATCCCTAAACATTTACAGATGCTGCGCGCGCCCGGTTTGGTTCTTCTGCTACTGGTTCTTGGCCATTCGCTAGTTGCCCAACGCAAATTGGAATTGGAAAAACTCCATCCCCAGGTCAATACGGACTTCGACGAGATTGCTCCCCTGGTAAGCCTGGATGGTAAAACCCTGTATTTTACCCGACTGGGATCTCCCGATTTTGAACGTACCCTCATCGAAGGGGAAGAGGACCTGGCCACCAAGCTCAGTGCGGCGGACTACGAACGTTACCTCGGAAAAATTTATACCACCCTGGCGGGTCGTACCGTAAGCGATCCCTTCCGCTCGGCCTTCAATCAAGACGTTTGGATCGCTTATTCGGAAGGGGATGATTTTGACGCCCTGTGGCATCCCGGCTATCCCCTCAATAATGCCTTGCCCAATAGCATCAGCTCGCTGACCCCGGCGGGCAACGAAGTTATCGTTATCAATCAATTCATCAAGGAAGGAGGAATGGGCAAGGGCTTTTCCCTAGTCCGACAAAATGCCGATGAGTCCTGGACGTTCCCCGAACCCATCACCATCAACAACTATCACAATTCTGGTCCCGATGTCAGCATGTGCATCAGCGCCGATGGCAGCGTGATGATTCTCTCTTTGGAGCGAGCCGATTCCCGGGGCAAGAGCGATCTCTACGTTTCTTTCCGGGAGGGCGAGGGTTGGGGTACCCCGCAAAATATCCGCTCCATCAATACCGCCCGCCGGGAAGCGACCCCCTTTTTGTCCGAAGATAAGGAGTACCTGTTCTTCGCCTCCGATCGTCGGGGCAGAACTGGAGATAGCGACATTTACATGGTACAACGCAAAGACGACAGTTGGCAAAACTGGTCGCGACCACTGCGCTACCAAAAACCCATCAACTCCAAATACGACGATAGCCGCCCCTACTTCAATGCCGAAACCGGTTACCTCTACTTCACCTCCAAACGCGATGGCAGCAGCGACATCTTCCGCGTCCAGATCGCCGGACCCAATCCGATGTTTGTCACCATCACCGGAAAGATCATCAACAGCAGTACCGGCGAGGCCATCCCCGCCGAAATTCAGACGGGCTTTGTCGATAGTGAGGTGCGTAATACTTACGTATCGACGGATGGGACCTTCTCCATCAAGGTCCCCAAGGGAGGCGAATACAGCATCCAAGCACGCAAACCGGGCTACGTCGGCCCCATCGCTACGGTCAACTACAAGAAGAAGTACGCCTACTTCTAAGAAAAACGCATCGAGCTCGAATAGACCCCCCTGGAAGTCGGGGAAAAAATCGAACTGGATCCTATCTTTTTTGCCCAATCCAAAGCCACCATTTTGGAAAGATCCTTCCCCGCGTTGGACAAATTGGCGGAATACCTAAAGGAAAATGCCTTTATCAATATCCGCATCACGGGGCATACCGATAACCGGGGTACCCCCGAAATTCTCCAACGGCTTTCCGACGATCGCGCCAAGGCAGTCAAAGATTACCTGGTGTACCGGCGCCACATCAATCCCCTGCGGATCGAAGCCCTGGGAATGGGAGCGAGCCAACCGGTCAATGACAATTCTTCCGAGCGTCTGCGTGAACAAAATCGACGGGTGGAAGTTGAAATTTCAGAAATCACCAAGCCGTTACCGCTTGGGATGCAAGGCGAAGGCGATAAATGAATAAGGTTTTGTAGCTTTGCGCATTCGTGGGGATGGGGTCCCCTTAAATCTGATTGTTATGCTGCGCTTTTTGGCTCACTTTTTCTCGATCATCTGTCATCCGATCTTTATCCTGACCTACATGCTGCTCCTGCTGTTGATGATCAATCCCTACGAGTTTGGTGTCAATAGCATCGGTCAAAATAAGTTTCTGATCTTGATGGTCTTTTCCTCCACCGTCTTCATTCCGGGAGCGGCCATTCTCATGATGCGCCCCCTGGGCTTGATCGAAAGCTTGCGCCTGGAAGATCGCCAGGAACGAATCGGCCCCTACATCATCACCGGCATTTTTTACCTTTGGATATTTCGCAACCTACTGGGCCAAACCAACATTCCGGTGCTGTTCAAAAGTTTCGTGCTGGGCGCCACCATTGGTTTGTTCTTGGCCTTTTTTATCAACCTTTTTTCCAAGATCAGCATGCACACCGTGGGCATGGGAGGTCTGCTGGCGATGACCCTACTGGTGATGGGGCAGGCGAGCTCCAGCCACTTCTGGTTTCAGTTGCCCTTTGCCCAATTCGAGATGAGCCTGACGAGTTTGCTCATGACCGTCATCCTACTTTCCGGCATCGTCGGTACGGCGCGCTTGTTGTTGCGGGCGCACGATCCCCAAGAAATTTATGGGGGTTATCTGGTTGGTTTGCTGACCCAGTTTATTGCCTTCCAAATTTTGGTCAATTAAAAACATCAAGAGAAATCATACCTTATGCAAGCATTACAATCCCTCATCGAAAAGGCCTGGGAAGAGCGCAGCCTATTGGAAGAAGCGGATACCCTAGCCGCCGTTCGCCAGGTCATCGACCTCCTCGACCGGGGCGAACTCCGCGTCGCCGAACCCAGTGACCGGGGCGAGTGGGTGGTCAACCAGTGGGTCAAAAAGGCCGTCGTCCTGTATTTTCCCATCCAAAAAATGGAGACCATCGAAGTGGGACCATTTGAGTTTCACGACAAGATTCCCCTCAAGCGGGACCACGCCAAGCACGGCGTACGGGTGGTTCCTCACGCCATCGCCCGGCACGGCAGCTACCTCGAACGCGGGGTGGTAATGATGCCCAGCTACGTCAACATCGGGGCTTGGGTCGGCAGTGGTACGATGGTCGATACTTGGGCAACGGTGGGTTCTTGTGCGCAGATCGGTCGGCACGTGCATCAGAGTGGGGGAGTAGGTATCGGTGGGGTATTGGAACCACTACAAGCTTCGCCGACCATCATTGAAGACAACTGCTTTATTGGTTCCCGCTGCATCGTCGTGGAAGGGGTGAGGGTAGAACGCGAATCGGTACTCGGAGCCAATGTAGTGCTGACACAGTCGACGCGGATCATCGACGTATCGGGCCCGGAGCCCATCACCTACCGGGGCCGCGTACCCGCTCGATCGGTCGTTATTCCCGGTACCTATACCAAGGAATTTCCCGCCGGCAATTACCAGGTGGCCTGTGCCCTCATCATCGGCAAACGCAAGGAGAGTACGGACAAAAAAGTATCGCTCAACCAAGCCCTACGCGATTTCAACGTGGCGGTGTAAGCATCCACCGTCAAATGCGTACCTCGTCCAATTGCGCGCCGGGAAAGCGTGTGCCCCGCAGCCGCGCCCCGCGAAAGTCGGCTCCCCGCAAGTCGCAGTTTTCAAAATCGGCACCACTCAAATCCGCATCGACAAAACGGGCGGAGCGAAGATTGGCGCGGGAAAAATCCACCCCCTGCAATAGGGCGCACTCGAAATTAGCCTCCAGCAAATCCGCATCGGTGAAGAGGCTGTGGGAAAGGGTACTGCCCACGGCGGACAGGCGGGGTAGCGAGGCCGCGCAGCAGTTGCTAAAGGGCAGTACCCGCTCGGACAGACCAAGGCCGGGAGTCAAGCGGCGGTATTCCAGCGCAAACTGCTCTTCGAGATCGACGCCCTCTTTTTGGTAAACCGCCGTCACCAATCCATTGAGCAATAAGGTCTGCCAATGCCCGCCCGCCCCACCACCACGCAAGAAGTGATGGTGGGCCTCGATGAGGGCCTCCAGTTGGCTTGCGGATACGGCGGTGCTCGCCGCCGCGACTTGCCGAATACGGTGGTAGTTGATGCCTTGGACGGGAGCACCAGCTTCTTGAGAATGGGGAAAAATCAGTGCGCTGCTTAAAGTTTTCACGGTTCTAAAGCTATTATCACCTTTTTGATTTCAAATTTATCCAAAGTTACCAAAAAAATTATAAATTTCAAGAATTTTTATTTGTCTTTGCCTTAATAAATGGAGGAAAACCCTCGCGCTCATTGGTTTCCCAACTCCCCATCGTCTCCGGCCTTGGTCCCGATGGCTGTCTAAGCCGAGCTGACCAGCAGCTTGGCACAGTAAGGTAAAAGCAGTATTTTGCACTCCTAAACCCTTATAATTCCGAATTATGCAATTCCGATTTCTGTGGCTCTTCGGCCTACCCCTCTTCTTACTCGCCTGTGGAGCGGGAAAAAAGGCCACCACCATTCCCGAGGTCATTGTTGAAGAAACCGATCTGGATACCCTTACCGTCAGCGCACCGCGTGAGGTGAGTGCGCCTCCGAAAGTGGAAAATTACCGTTTGCCCCGCTACAACCCCAGCTACCAGCGCCGCAACGATTTGCTCCACACCCGGCTCGACCTTCGTTTTGATTGGGAGCAACAAACCGTTATCGGCAAGGCGGGACTCACACTAAAACCCCTGTTTTACCCCGTTCGCAGCCTCGTTCTGGATGCCCAAAATTTTGACATCCACCGCATCCAACTCAACAATCAAGATTTGAAATACGAATACGACCAACAAGTCTTGACCATCCAACTGGACCGCGAATACCGCTCGGAGGAACAGTACCGCATCGAGATCGACTATACCGCCAACCCCACCAAAGGGGCAATCGGAGGGAGCGCCGCCATCACTTCGGATCAAGGGCTCTTTTTCATCAATCCCGACGGCAGCGACCCCGATAAGCCCATGCAAATCTGGACGCAGGGGGAGACCGAATACAATTCGCGTTGGTTCCCCACCATCGACAAACCCATCGAGCGGAGTACTCAGGAAGTTTACCTCACCGTCAAGGAACGTTTTCAGACTTTGTCGAACGGCATTTTGGTGGCCTCCAAAAGCAATGACGATGGCACCCGTACCGATTATTGGAAAATGGATAAAGCCCACGCCCCCTACTTGTTTATGCTGGCCATTGGCGAATACGCGATAGTGAAGGACAAGTGGCGCGACATTTTGGTCGACTACTACGTCGAACCCGACTACGAAGAAGACGCCCGGGCCATTTTTGCCAACACCGTGGAGATGCTCGAATTCTTCTCCAACCTGCTGGGTGTCGATTACCCCTGGCAAAAGTACAGCCAGGTAGTGGTCCGCGATTTTGTGTCGGGGGCAATGGAAAATACGACGAGCGTCGTCTTTGGAGAGTTTGTACAACGCACCACCCGCGAACTCATCGACAACCACAACGACCGAATCGTAGCCCACGAGATGTTTCACCACTGGTTTGGCGACTTCGTCACTTGTGAGAGCTGGGCCAACTTGACCCTCAACGAGGGCTTCGCCAATTACAGCGAGTACCTCTGGACCGAACACAAGTACGGCATCGAAGCGGCCGATCACCTACTGCGCGGCGATCAGGAGGGCTACCTCCAATCGACCGGATACACGGGTATTCACCCTCTGATTCACTTTGCTTACGAAGATAAGGAGGACATGTTTGACGCTCACAGCTACAACAAAGGGGGAATCGTAATGCACATGCTGCGCAATTATCTGGGGGATGAGGCCTTTTACGCGGGATTGAAAAAGTACCTTCTGGATAATGCCTACACCGCCGTCGAATCCCACGAACTGCGAATGGCGTTTGAGGACATCTGTGGAGAAGACCTCAATTGGTTTTTTGACCAATGGTACTTTAGCGCGGGTCATCCGCTGTTGTCGATCAACTACGAATACGATGAGGAAAAACGGGAGGTCGTGGTACGGATTGAGCAGCAGCAGGATCCCGAGACCAATCCGCCAATTTTTGTCCTGCCCATGGGCGTCGACGTATACCTGGGGGAAGGGGGGCCGGCGCATCACGACATTGTAGTCAATGAACGGACCCAGATTTTTCGCTTCCCAGCCGCCCAGCGGCCTCAGCTGGTCAATGTCGATTCCGACAAGATGACCCTTGGTATCAAGCGGGACAACAAATCCGAGAACGAGTGGATTTTTCAGTACAAAAACGGACCGAAGTACCTCGACCGTTGGGAGGCTTTGAATGCGCTGCAGGGTAGCCTCAGCCCCGCCGCCCGGGAAGTTTTTGTGCTGGCCCTACAAGATTCCTTTTGGGCACTGCGGGAATTGGCCCTGGCTGAGCTCGCAGGCAGCGAAGATCCCACCGTGCTGCAAACGATCAGCCAACTTGCCGAAAAAGACGAGCGTTCCGACGTCCGCGCCACCGCCCTGGCCTTTTTGGGAGCGACGGAGCGTGTACAGTACGCCGACCTATTTAAACGGGCCATCAAAAACGATCCCAGCTATCCGGGGATGGCCGCGGCCCTGATCAGTCTGGTCCAGGTAGCTCCGGAGGAGGCCCTAAGCATTGCCAAGGACTTGGAATCGGAAAAAAACCCCGGGGTGGTGGAGGCCTTGGTACAGGTGTACGGTCTGGCGCCGGATATTCGGTATTTGCCTTACTTCCAGCAGCAAAGAAATACCCTCGATGAGTACGGGGCCGTTAGTTATTTCGACGCGTACCTGGGAACCATTCAGGTCGGCACTCCGGAGCAGCAGCAGGAGGGTCTCCAATTTTTGATCAGCCAGGGCAAGGAAAACAGCTCACCGTGGCGGCGACTCGGGGCGGTACGCTCGCTTTACGGGTGGACCCAACTGCTCGATGGGGGAGCCGGCGACACCGATGTGGTTTCGGTGGATCGGGTACGCACGGCCATTCAAGAGATCATTCGGGAGGAAAAAGACCCCCAATTACAAGAGATTTACAAGCAATTACAGTAGCGGAGCCACCGTTTAGATGTTAAAAAGGGGCGAACGGCTTGGCCATTCGCCCCTTTGGTCTTTTTTCTCTTGATTTTAAGACTTTGAATGAATAATTTAGGTAGGCGATGGGGACATAATTCTCGGTCTGACCCCCGATTTGTGGCCGGGCCACGCATCTATTGCGCAACATCAGTCGTATAATTGGTGTTTACCTTTGGCTAGGCGCTCTTTACAACTTTACCACCTCGATCATCAATGGCAATGCTCAACAATAATTACCAGCAACTCCTCCACAAGCTCGATCAGTTCACCCGCAAATACTACCTCAACCAGTTGTTGCGGGGTGCCCTGTACTCGACGGGACTCATCCTACTCCTCTTTTTGGGAATGAACCTGCTGGAGCACTACTTTTTCTTCGGTACCGGCGGGCGGAAACTCCTGTTTTTCTCCTTCCTGGGTGCCAGTGGTATTGCCCTGACCTTTTGGGTATTGATGCCATTGCTGCACTATTTCCGCCTGGGAAAACTGATTTCCCACGAACAAGCTGCCGAAATCATCGGTGATCACTTTGGGGGGGTCAAGGACAAGCTACTCAACGTTTTGCAATTAAAGCGGCAGGCCGAGCAATCCCCTCAGACCGACTTGCTCCTCGCCGGTATCAACCAGAAGACCGAAGACATCAAATTGGTCCCCTTTCGAAATGCCATCAATCTCAACCAAAATCGCAAGTATCTGCGCTACGCCCTGCCGCCGCTGCTGCTGCTGTTGGTCATCCTCTTCGCCGCTCCCACGATAATTACGGAAAGTACCAACCGCCTCATCAACAACGGCAGAGAGTTCGAACGCGCGGCTCCCTTTAGCTTCCAACTGAACGAAGAACAGTTGGAAGTGGTACAGTTTGAAGATTACCTGCTTGAGGTCACCGTGAGCCCCAAAGAAAACGGTGGCATGTTGCCCGACGAAGTGTACATCGACATCGATAATTATCAATACCGCTTGCAAAAGGAAGCGCCCGATAAATTCAGCTACCGCTTTAGCAACGTACAGAAAACAACCGATTTCAACATTTTCGCCAGCAGCCTGCGCGATCGCGTGAGCTCGCCGGAGTTTACGCTGGACGTACTCAAAAAGCCCAATATCCTGGGCTTCGAAACCCAACTGCGGTACCCCCGCTACACCCAGCGGAAAAACGAGACCCTACAAAATATCGGTGACCTGGTAGTCCCTCAGGGTACTCAGATCAGTTGGCTGTTCAACTCCCTCAACACGGACGACTTGGACCTGCGCTTTTCGCTCGCCGAAGACGTCAGTGCGGCCAACCGCTCGGACGAAACCTCCTTTAGTTACAAGAAAAAAGCCCTCCGCGACGAGACCTACCGCATCTACGTATCCAACAAAAATTTGCCCAAGGCCGATTCCGTTAGCTACTCCATCACGGTGGTTCCCGACCTCAATCCCAACATCAATGTGGATAAGTTTGTGGACAGTACCGATTCCAAGCTGCTTTTCTTTATTGGCGAGGCTTCCGACGACTACGGCTTACTGAGTCTCTCCTTCAACTACCGCATCCAACGAAACGGCGTACCGGGCGAGTTGCAAACGGTAAAGATGAAAAAACCGGAGGCCCGCCAGATTTCCTACAATTACACTTGGGACCTGCGCGAGATCGAGCTCCAACCGGGAGATGAAATCGTGTACTACTTTGAAGTATACGATAACGATGGAGTGAACGGAAGCAAAGCAGCCCGGACCAATTTGATGAATTTCCAAATGCCGACGGTCGAGGAGCTGCAGGAAAAAGAAGAACAAAACAACGATGACATCAAGGAAGACCTCAAAGAATCGCTCAAGGAATCGCGGAAGCTACAACGGGAAATGAAGGAGCTGCGCGAGAAGCTCTTGCAGGAACGCGAGGTCAACTGGCAGACGAAGGAAGAGCTGGAAAAGATGATGGAGCGGCAGAAAGAATTGGAAAAAGCCATCGAAGAGGCGAAAAAGAAATTTGAGGAAAACCTCAAAAACCAGGAAGAACTGAGCGAACAACCCCAGGAAGAAATCCTCGAAAAACAGGAAAAAATCCAGGAGATGTTCGAAGACCTGATGAGCGATGAGATGAAGAAACTGATGGATCAGATCCAAGAGTTGATGCAGGAATTGGAGAAGGACAATGCGCTGGAGATGATGGAACAAATGGAGATGAACGACGAAGAATTGGAACTGGAGCTCGATCGGATGCTGGAACTGTTTAAGCAATTGGAGATGGAGAGCGAGATTCAAAAGCAGGTGGATCGCCTGGAAGAACTGGCCGAAGAGCAGGAAGCATTGAGCGAGGATACCAAGACGGGGGAGGAGTCGCAGGAGGAATTGGAGAAACGCCAGGAGGAAATCAACGAGGCGTTTGAAGAAATCCAGGAGAAGCAGGAAGAGTTGGAAAAGAAAAACCAGGAGCTGGAGCGGCCCAAAGATATGGGAGATCAGGACGAGAAGATGGAAGACATCGAACAGAATCTGCAACAGAGCCAGGAGCAACTGAACCAACAGGAAAATAAAAAGGCCTCCAAGTCGCAAAAGAAGGCTTCGGAGAAAATGAAAGAAATGGCCCAGTCGATGCAGTCGCAGATGCAATCGGGGCAGATGGAGCAGATGGAGGAAGACATGGCCTCTTTGCGCCAATTGCTCGAAAATTTGGTGACCATCTCCTTCGATCAGGAAGGTTTGATGGACGAACTGGCCCGATCGAGCATCAACACGCCCCGCTACGTAGAGCTGGTCCAGCAGCAATTCAAGATTAAGGACGACTTCCAAATCGTAGAGGATAGCCTACAAGCTCTCGCCAAACGGGTATTCCAGATCGAGTCTTTCGTGACCGAAAAGGTGGGAGAAATCGAGGAGAATCTGGGAGAAAGCCTGGAGCAATTGGAAGAGCGCAAAAAACCACAAGCCGCTGATAATCAACAGCGTACGATGAAAAATGTCAACGATCTAGCCCTGATGCTCAACGAAGTGATGGAGCAAATGCAGCAGCAGATGTCAAGCATGATGTCGGGCAATCAGATGTGTAACAAACCCGGTGGCCAAGGGAGCAAGCCCGGCAAAGTGCCGATGGATAAGATTACGAAGTCGCAGGGCGAGCTCAACCAACAGATGGAGCAGATGAAGAAGGCCATGGAAAAGGGGAAGCAGGGAAGCAGTAAGGAATTTGCCAAAATGGCGGCCAAGCAGGCGGCCATGCGCAAGGCGCTCCGCGAGATGCAGAAAGAAAAGCAGCAGCAAGGCCAGGGGGGGGAAGGCGGCCAACAGTTACAGGAAATCATTGATCAAATGAATAAAGTGGAAACCGATCTGGTCAACAAGCGTTTAACCAATGAAATGCTCAAGCGCCAGCAGGAAATCCTCACCCGTTTGCTGGAAGCTGAGAAGGCCGATCGCCAGCGGGAGTACGACAACAAACGCAAAGCAGAGCGGGCCAGCCAGCAGGAACGCAAGATGCCGCCTTCCTTGGAGGAATACATCAAAAAACGCGAAGCAGAAATCGAGCTGTACAAAACCGTCTCGCCAGCATTGAAGCCTTACTACAAGTTTTTGGTGGAGGAATACTTCAAATCCTTAAAGAAAAATTAATTTTCAAGGTGTTTGAACCAAAAAAACGGTTTCGTCGTAAGATTCAACAGTAACAATTTATTCATTGTCACTGCATAATGAGCAAACAACTGCAAATGCTAAAGTTAAACTCCGACCCTAGCAACGTCGCTCGCGTAGAAACCTTTGTGGAAAAAGTCGTTGCCAAGTATTGCATCAGCCCCGATATGTACGGCAATATTCTAATCAGCCTCACCGAAGCGGTTACCAATGCCATCACCCACGGTAATCACAGCGATTCCAATAAAACGGTTTCCGTACGGTTAAAAGACATGGGGGGAAAATTGGCCTTCCGAATTTCCGACGAGGGAGAAGGCTTTGATTACGATAACATTCCCGATCCGACGGCTCCCGAAAATCTCCTCAAAATTGGCGGACGCGGCGTCTTTCTCATGCGCCAGCTCTCCGATGATGTTCTCTTCCACGACAATGGCAGTACGGTCGAAATCCAATTTAAATTGTAAATTGTGCCCATCGAAGCCGAGTCGAATCATATCCATTTTCATTTCGAAGCCGTTGACCCTCCCTTTACCAACACCGATAAGTTGGCCGAATGGATCCGCGAGTGTATCCACCACGAAGGGGGAATCCTGCACTACATCAACTACATCTTCTGTTCTGATGAATACCTCCACCAAATTAACCTCGATTTTCTCCAACACGATACCCTAACCGACATCATCACCTTTCCCTATTCCGATGAGGCCATCGAAAGCGACATCTACATCAGCATCGAGCGCGTGGTAGAGAACGCGCAGACTTTTGGCGTCAGTACCCAAAATGAATTGCGGCGGGTCATGATCCACGGCGTACTGCACCTGCTGGGCTACGACGACAAAAGTCCTGAAGAACAGCGCAGTATGCGGGCCAAAGAAGAAGAATGTCTCCAACGACTGGGAGAATAGGACGCTACGAATCAAAGAAGGGCTTTACAGAGATGACACATATCCTTATCTTTGTCCGCTTAAGGAGGAAAGGTCAATAAGATTCCTTTTGCCACAACCTCCGCACCAATTGTACGTACACCTAGTGGTACCGTATTGATAGGTCCTAAACCCTCAAATCGATGAAAGTATTAAAGTTTGGCGGATCATCAGTCGCCCAGCCCGAACGAATTGAACGCATTGTAAAGATCCTTAAAGACTACTACACCCAGGGAGAAGAATTTACCGTAGTCTTCTCCGCCTTTGGCGGAGTCACCGACTCCCTGATCGCCATGAGCCAGGCCGCCGAGAAGGGGCAGGAAGAAGAATACCTCCAGTTGGTTGAATTTTTTAGCCAACGCCACACCAGTGCCGTCAAAACCCTCCTCAACGAGTCGACCCAGCAAAAGGTCTTACCCGAATTACTCGACAACCATCAGACCCTCAAAAATCTGCTCAAAGGTATTTATCTGGTCCGGGAAGCCTCGGCTCGTACGATGGATTACGTGCTGAGTTTTGGAGAACGCAACTCAGCCTACATCATTGCCCACGCCCTCCAACAGGAAGGCATCAATGCCCATTACCTCGATGCACGCAAGGTGATCAAAACCGATAAAAACTTTGGCTCCGCCAAGGTCGACTTTCAACGGTCTTACGAAAACATCAGCGATTACTACGGCAACAATCCCGGTATACAGATCGTCACTGGTTTTATCAGTTCGGCTCGGGGAGGACTCACCACTACCCTCGGCCGGGGAGGCTCCGACTATACCGCCGCCCTACTCGCCGCCGGACTGGATGCCACCTTGATCGAGATATGGACCGATGTCGATGGCGTACTGACGGCCGACCCCCGCAAGGTCAAAAAGGCTTTTACCATTCCAACCCTGTCCTTCGCCGAGGCCATGGAAATGTCGCACTTCGGTGCTAAAGTCATCTATCCCCCTACCTTGCTCCCCGCTCTGGAAAAGAACATTGCGCTGGTAATTAAAAATACTTTTAACCCCAGCCACCCCGGCACTTTTATCTCCAGCAAGGCCAGTACCAGCCAACTACTCATCAAGGGCATTTCCTCCATCGGAGAAATCGCACTGCTTACCCTTCAAGGTAGCGGTATGTTTGGCGTACCGGGCATTTCGGGAAAACTGTTTGGTGCCCTCGCCCACGGAAACATCAACGTGGTACTTATCACCCAGGGTTCTTCGGAGCACTCGATTAGTTTTGCGATCAAACCCAAAGATGCAAAGCGAGCCAAAAGATTAATCGATAAGGCCTTTGAATACGAAATTCAGTCCGGGATCATCGAACCCATCATGGTGGAGGCGGACCTGTCGGTGGTGGCCATCATTGGAGAGAACATGCGCTACCAGCCGGGCATTGCCGGGCGTTTGTTTCAAGCCCTGGGGAAAAATGGAATCAACTGTGTCGCCATCGCCCAGGGATCATCAGAGCTCAACGTATCCGTCGTCATCAACAAGACGGACGAGACCAAAGCCTTGGTGGCGCTTCACGAAGCTTTCTTCTTATCAGATACGCGGGTTCTCCACATCTTTATGGTGGGGGTGGGCCTGATCGGTAGTACCCTCCTGGAGCAAATTCAAAAGCAAGCGAAGTATTTGCTCGAAAAACAATCCATCGAAATCAAGGTTGCGGGACTGTCGAACAGCCGACGGATGCTCTTGGACGAAAAAGGGATTGACCTTGATCGGTGGAAGGAAAGTCTGGCGGAATCCGAAGATTGCGAAAAAGCACATCTCCCCAGCTTTGTACAAAAGATGCAGGAAATGAATCTGTCCAATACCATTTTTGTGGATAATACGGCCAGCGAAGAAGTGTCCACTTTTTACGAAAGTATTCTCGAATCAAGCATCTCAATCTCGACGCCCAATAAGATTGCCACTTCTTCCTCTTACTTACAATACGAACGACTGAAGACCATTGCCAAAAAACGAGGCGTCCGCTTTCTGTACGAGACCAACGTCGGGGCGGGCCTACCGGTCATCACAACCCTCAACGACCTGATCAACAGCGGCGATCGGATCCTCAAAATTGAGGGGGTGCTGTCGGGCTCGCTGTCTTTTATCTTCAACTCTTTTCAGGAGGGTACTCGGTTTAGCGCTATCGTTCGAGAAGCTAAGGAAAGGGGCTATACCGAACCCGATCCCCGTACGGACCTCAATGGCATTGATGTCCGTCGGAAATTGATCATCCTGGCCCGGGAAACGTGGCTCAAGATTGATGCGGGTGACGTCGTCATTGAAAATGTTTTACCAACGGCCTGTCAGGAGGCCGCCGATGTTCCCGCCTTCTTCGAGGCTATTCAGGCGGCGGATGAGCTTTTTGAGCAACGGCGGGCGGAGGCAGCTGCTCAAGGAGGTGTACTGCGTATGATCGCCAAGCTGGAAAATGGCTCGGCCAAGATCAAACTCCAGGCCGTCGACCGCAAACATCCTTTTTATACCCTCAGCGGTAGCGATAACATGATTGTCTTTACCACGGAGCGCTACAAGGAGCGACCGCTGGTGATTCGCGGACCCGGAGCGGGGGCGGAAGTAACGGCTGCTGGGCTTTTTGCCGAGATTATTACCATTGGAAACTTTCTAAACTAGGGGGTGTCTGAAAAATGTTTTTGCTCGCAGCTTCAGCAGATTTTGGTTCTGCTCGACGCTCCTTTTTTCTGGCGTAGCCGTAGCTACGGCTGGAAAAAAAGCGGAAGATCAGGTTCTAAAGATGCCAAAGATGCGCCGAAGGATAATTTTCAGACACCCCCTAATACAAATAACACGTTTTCAGTAAAATACAAATAACAGGAGTAAATATTTTTAGTTTACTGCTGCATGGCAAGTAAAATAATTATGAAATCAGGTTTAAAAGTATTTGCACCAGCTTCGGTGGCCAATGTGGCCTGTGGTTTTGATACGCTGGGTTTTGCATTGGAAAAACCAGGAGATGAGATCATCGTCCGCTTTTGCGATACACCGGGCTTGCGAATCACCAAGATTACGGGGGCCAAGCGCAAGCTACCCTTTGAGTTGGAAAAAAATACGGCGGGCTTTGCGGCCTTGAAGTTGTTGGAGCATCTGGGGGAGGAGAAAAGGGGGATCGAGATGGAGATCCACAAAAAGATGCCCTTTGGTAGTGGTTTGGGATCGAGTGCGGCCAGTGCTGCCGCCGCAGCCATGGCGATCAACGAGCTGCTACGCCGACCACTGACCAAACGAGAGCTGCTACCTTTTGCGGTACTGGGCGAGCAGATCGCCGATGGGTCCTACCACGCCGACAATGTCGCCCCTTCCCTACTCGGCGGAATGATCTTTATTCGTGACAATCCAAGTTTGGATGTACACCGCTTGCCCTTCATTCGAGGCTTGCACGCGGCGGTATTGTATTCGCACATCGAGATTTTGACCCGCGAGGCACGCGAAGTATTAAGCGATACGGTAAGCTTCAAAAAGAGCCTCCAACAAAATGGAAATTTGGGTGGCTTAATCATCGGATTTTACAATGGTGACCTGGATTTGATCAGTCGTTCATTGCACGATCACATTATCGAAGCGCAACGGGCCCCTTTGATTCCCTATTTTTACGAAGTTAAGGAAGCGGCGACGCAGGCGGGAGCTTTGGGGGCCAGTATCTCCGGTGCGGGGCCTTCCATCTTTGCCCTCTGCGCCAACAGCCTAGTGGCCGAGGCAGCGGGAGTGGCTATGCAGGCGGTCATGACTAGCCACGGAATTAAATCTGATTTGTTTGTCTCCCCCATCAATCAGGAAGGTGCCGTTTTGCGCTAAATTCCTCAATCTTTTCCAATGAAACTTTACAGCACTAAAAATAAATCAAATCTGGTGGAGCTGCGGGAGGCGGTTTTCAAGGGTTTGCCGGAAGATAATGGGTTGTATATGCCCACTCAATTCCCCCAATTGGATCCAGCGTGGATCGCCCAAATTGAAACCCATTCCTTCGAAGAAATTGCGTACGAGGTTTGCCGACGCCTTTTTCAGGGCTACCTACCCGAGTCGGACCTAAGAGTACTAATCGAACGGGCGATTAATTTTCCCGCTCCGGTGGTTGCGCTCGACGAGGAGGTACACATCCTCGAACTTTTTCATGGTCCATCCCTAGCTTTCAAGGATTTTGGCGCGCGCTTTATGGCGCAGCTCATGAGCTATTTCAACCAGGAGGAATCCGATGAATTGGTCATACTGGTTGCGACATCAGGAGATACGGGGGGAGCCGTTGCGGCTGGTTTTTTAAATACTCCTGGTATTCAAGTTGTCATCCTCTACCCTAGTGGAAAAGTGAGCCCGCTGCAGGAAAAACAGTTGACCGCACTGGGTGGAAATATTACGGCTTTGGAGATTGATGGTACTTTTGATGACTGCCAAGCCCTGGTAAAAAGTGCCTTTCTCGATTCCGAGCTACGCCAACAGATTCGTCTAAGTTCTGCCAATTCCATCAATATTGCCCGTTTGGTCCCCCAATCTTTTTATTACTTTGAAGCTTACAAGCAGGTCGTAAAAAAAGATATGCCCGTAGTATTTATCGTTCCGAGCGGTAATTTTGGTAACCTCACTGCGGGGCTCTTTGCCCAACGGCTGGGACTTCCCATCCACCACTTTATTGCCGCCACGAATATCAACGATGTCGTTCCCAGTTATTTAGAAACGGGTGTTTTCACCCCTCGTCCTTCCGTCGCCACCATTTCCAATGCCATGGACGTCGGTAATCCCTCTAATTTTGTTCGCATGCTGGACCTCTATGGTTCCACGTGGAACAATTTGAAAACCAATATCTCCGGCTATCGCTATACCGACGACCAAACCCGATCGGGTATCAAAACGGTATTTGATCGTTACCAGTACACCATTGATCCCCACGGGGCACTTGGTTTTTTAGCTTATGAAGCATACCGCCAAGAAAACCCTGGCACCATTGGGATCATTTTAGAAACGGCCCACCCCGCGAAGTTTTCCGAAGAAGTAAGTAAAGTCACCCAAAAAGAAGTAGACATCCCCGAACGGTTGGCCAAACTCGCGAACGCTCCCAAGGTCGCTACCCCCATGGGAATTGAATTTTCCCCCTTCCGAAATTGGTTACTCGAAAAATATACTTAGACTGCTCCTGGGGGGCTTGCTTGCTCTCCAGCTATTAAATGTTCCACGTGAAACATTTAGAAGGAGTTAGATTATAAGTAGCTAATGTTCCACGTGGAACATTAGGCCTGTGCAGGATCAATCACATACTCCCCCTTTTCACAAGTTCAATTTACTACCCCAAGGGCACTCCCCCGTGCCTTTCTAAATCCCACCGAATAAGGGCTTCCCACCTAATTTCCAATCCAATTTGGGTTCAACCAAAATCCACGAAAATGGTTACTCTAGTAGTCTTTCGGTCAATTGGCCCAACACTATTTTATTATCTTTACGCGCTTTAATCTTCTGAATTCTATTGTCTCACATCAAAAAAGGAAAATGACGAATCAATTCAAGTCCGCCACGGCCAACTGGTGGATTTTTTGCTCACTCTTATTGCTACTTCCTGGCACTAGCTGGACGCAAGAGAATACCAATCAAAACAAATTTCGCCAGCTGGGGCAAGAACTTCCTACCCCCAATGCCTTCCGCAACGCTGCCGGTGCACCCGGTAATGCCTATTGGCAACAGCAAGCTGATTATAAAATTGATATTGTCCTCGATGACAAGACGCAGATTATTAGCGGGGAAGAGACCATTACCTATCATAATAATTCACCCGATCCGCTGGGCTACCTCTGGCTACAGCTGGACCAAAATCGCCGAGCGAAAGAATCGGATACTTACAAGATCAATACCCAAGAAATTAATGAGGACATCAGTTTTTGGACCCTCAAAGGCTTGGAAAATAATTTTGACGGCGGCTTTAAAATCAGTGGTGTCACGGAAACTTCGGGAAAACAACTCCCCTTTACCATCAATAAAACCATGATGCGGGTAGATTTACCTACCGATCTGGTTTCGGGTCAGTCCTTTTCCTTTAAGGTTTCCTGGGAATACAACATCCAGGACCGGATGAAGTACGGTGGCCGGTCGGGCTACGAGTACTTTGCCGAGGATGATAACTACCTCTATACCATTGCTCAGTTCTTCCCCCGAATGTGTGTATACAACGATGTGGAGGGCTGGCAAAATAAACAGTTTCTTGGTCGTGGTGAATTTACCCTACCCTTTGGCGATTATGAGGTCAATATCACCGTGCCCGATGACCACCTGGTGGCCGCTACCGGGACCCTACAGAATCCCCGGGATGTACTGAACAACAAACAGATCAAACGTTTTGAGGCCGCTCAGAAAGCTACGGAGCCCGTTATCATTGCCACCCAAGAGGAGGCCATTGCCCGGGAACAGGAAAAATCCAACCGCCAACAAACCTGGACCTTTAAAGCCGACAATGTCCGAGATTTTGCCTTCGCCAGCTCCCGCAAATTTATCTGGGATGCCATGGGCGTACCCCAATCGGATGGACGGATCGTGATGGCCATGTCGATGTATCCCAAGGAAGGTAACCCCCTGTGGGAACGCTACTCTACCAAGGCCGTCGCCCACACCCTCAAATGGTACTCGCACTACACTTTCGATTACCCCTACCCGGTAGCCTGGTCCATCCACGCCGATCGGATTGGAATGGAGTATCCCATGATTTGCTTTAATTTTGGTCGCCCAGAAAAAGATGGTACCTATTCCGCTCGAACGAAGTACGGGATGATCGGCGTCATCATTCACGAAGTGGGACACAACTACTTCCCCATGATCGTCAACTCGGACGAGCGCCAGTGGACCTGGATGGACGAAGGCCTCAATACTTTCTTGCAATACCTCACCGAGCAACAGTGGGAAAGGGATTACCCCTCCCGTCGTGGCCCTGCCAATAAGATCGTCGACTACATGGGTGGCGATAAGGATTTTATCGTTCCCATCATGACCAATTCGGAGTCGATCTATCAATTTGGCAACAATGCCTACGGCAAACCCGCTGCGGGACTCAACATTCTACGCGAAACCATCATGGGTCGTGAACTCTTCGATTACGCTTTTAAAGAATACAGCCAACGCTGGATGTTCAAGCATCCCTCCCCCGCCGACTTCTTCCGCACCATGGAAGATGCCTCGGCAGTTGATCTGGATTGGTTTTGGCGAGGCTGGTTCTACACGACGGACCACGTCGACATCGCCCTGGAAGAAGTCAATTGGTACCGGGTTGATACGCAGGACCCAGCGGTAGAGTTTACCGCCAAAAAAGCCGAAGAAGCGAAAGCACCCAAAAATATCAGCGCCATCCGCAATCAAGAAAGCATCACCCAAACTCAGGATGAGATCGATACCTCCCTTCGTGATTTTTATACGGAGTACGATCCGTTCAAAGCCACGGTTCTCGATGAGGAGGATTACAACAAGTACATTGGTGCGCTCAGTGAAGAAGAACGCGAAATCGTACTGGCGGGTAGCAATTTCTACGAAATCAGCTTTAAAAACATCGGTGGCATGGTGATGCCCATCATTATCCAATTTACCTATGCCGACGACAGCAAAGAACTCGTTTACATCCCCGCGGAAATCTGGCGTAAAGATCACGAACGGGTGACCAAGATTTTTGCTCGTCAAAAAGAGGTGACTTCCATCACGCTGGATCCCTTCCTCGAAACGGCGGATGTAGATGTGAGCAACAACCACTATCCCCAACAGCAAACGCTCAACCGCTTCCAGCTTTACAAGCAACGCAGCTACTATGGCAATGGGGAAAACCCCATGCAACGCGACCAACGTGCCAAAGAAAAAAGCCAGAAATCGGGTACCAACTGATGCTACGAAAAAAGCCCCTCCGCTGAGCGCGGAGGGGCTTTTTTTTAACCCTTAATGCCGCCAAGGAATTCTTGAAGGACGTGGTTAAATTTTTCCTGATGTTCCATCATTGGAGCGTGACCGCTTTCGGGGATGACGACCAAGCGGGAATGCTCGATCAGTTCGTTAAACTTCTCCCCCACAAAAAGCGGCGTCACCGAATCTTCTTTTCCCCATACCAGCAAGGTCGGTACCTTGAGTAAGTGCAACTTGTCACTCAGATTGTGTCGAATTGCAGACTTGGCGGTAGCAATGATACGTATCGCTTTATTACGATCATTAACGATGTTATAAACGTCATCCACCAACTCCTTGGTAGCTACCTTAGGATCGTAAAAAACATCCTCCGTCTTCTTTTTGATGAAGTCGTAATCGCCACGCTTCGGAAAGGTCGAACCCAAAGAATTTTCAAACAAGCCCGAACTCCCGGTGAGGGTGACCGAACGGATGAACTCAGGATTGGCCAGGGCAAACAAAATGGAAATGTGCCCACCCAGTGAATTCCCCAGCACGTGAACTTTGTCGTAACCCTTGAAGCGTACGAAATCGCCGACGTGATCGACCAAGCCGGAGACCGATACTTTGCGAATGGGAAGATCAAAAATGGGTAGCATGGGAACCACCACATTGTAGCGTGGTGAAAAGTCGGTAATGATTCCTTCGAAATTACTTAGGGCACCAAAGAGTCCGTGTAGCAGTAGCAGCACCTCTCCTTCTCCACCAGTTTCAACGTATCTATAGGAATCATCTTCCTTGATCGGGTAATCCATTTTGTCTTGGAATGTTATCAGAAATTGCTGCAAAAATAACCTTAATAATTGGTTAGTCCAACTAATCCATATCCTACCCCTCTTTTTATTTCGGATTTCGCCCAACGCGGTGTTAGATACGGTAGTTTTCCACAGTCAAATTCATTTTCCACAATTCACCACTTTTTCCACAATTTAATGACCACGGACCCCCAGCGATCGGGAAACGAATACCTGCTGAGAGTGGAAACAAATGATAGGATGGCGCAACCTCATGCGTAGAGAGACTGTGGATAACTTCGAAGGATTAAAAAATATTGAAATAAACAAAGAGAACCTGGTACCTAATTAGATGGTTTATAATATACATAAAAAAATGATAATCAAAACTTTACAAGGAAAAAAGTAGAAATATTTACGCTCAATGGAGTCGGTCCCACTTTATCCACATTACCAACAGGTCATGTTAATTACGCACGGGTCGCAACTGGAAGTTGACAAATAAGAGGGCCGCTAGTAGCAATAGAGCCACCCCTTGGTGAAGGGTGCCGTAAGTCACGGGAATACTACCAAAACTGTTGATAACTGTCAAAACACCTAGGGTAAATTGAGTTACCAACAGGATTATCAACAGGTTTAGACCGCGGTTGAGTAGTGGGGAAATATCCCGTCGTTTGGCCCGCACCACCAGCCAAATGACCAGGCCGGTAAGCAGATAGGCCAAGGCCCGGTGCACCACCTGGACCACCGCCTTAACGAATACCGCCCGTTCGTAGTTGACCACGCCCGCTAAGTCCGCCTGATCGGTTTGCCCCAAGGCGTACCACAAGCGCTCTCCCTCCACAAAAGCCGGCCAGTAAGGATGCAGCAAGCCGGCACGCATTCCCGCCATTAAGCCTCCAAAGAGGATCTGAACGACCAAAAGTACGGTAAGCCCCCAAGCAAAGCGGCGCAGGTATTGGTGGCGTCCATCGCGCCCGCGAGGCGTCGCACCCGCTTTCAGACAGGTCCAGAATAAGTAGGCAAAAAGCGTAGTGGCAATTCCCAGGTGGGTAATGAGTTTGTAGGCACTGACCCAGGTTCGCTGGTCATTGTTGAGCCCACTCTTCACCATGACCCAACCCGCCGTGGCCGCCACCATCGCCAGGAGTATGACGACGCCAAGCCGGCGAAGTAACCAGCTGGGCATCCATTTTTTCCACAAGAAGAAGAGGAAGGGGAAAACGAAAACAAAACCCATCAGGCGGGCCCAGAGTCGGTGGAAGTACTCCCAGAAATAAATCACCTTAAACTCGGAAAGCGTCATGTCCGCGTGCAAGCTTTCGTATTGCTTTTTGGCGGCGATCTTGTACTGCTCAAAAGCATCCAACCACTCAGCGTGATTGAGCGGGGGAAGAGTGCCCTGAATGACCGCCCACTCGGTGATCGACAGTCCCGAATCTGTCAAGCGGGTAACCCCACCGATGACGACCTGAAAAAAGACCATCACCAAACCAATGTACAACCAGATTCGCACCGGTCGCGCCACTCCCTGAATGTTGCGGGGCGCAACCGCCAGACTTAGCTCAATTAAAACGTCGTTTTCCATACTGCCATTTATTTGCTACAATTTGCCTTACAAAATTAGTCTCCCCCCATTCGCTCCGTTCTCCACTTTTCCACTAATGTCTATTAATAACTATTTTAAATTAAATTCTTAAAGCCCCTCATCATTAGGGCTGTTAGTTTGTAGATAAAATTTATCGCCATTCTTTGTCCAAATCAATCCTAAGATTTGACCGATGTTTACCAACAGGCTTACCAACAATCCAGTAAATTCATTTTCAATTACTTAGCGATTTATTCACAAACGGTGGAGAACTTGTCCACGGAATAAAAACTTGCTCGTCATCCCGCCACTTTTTCCTTTTGCCTGTCGATAAGTGAGGGGGAAATCCACATTTTTGGCTTTAAAGCAAGATTACTCATATGAGTGATATTTTACTTCTTAGTGGCTGTGGAAAAACCCACCCCTTTTTCACGTCTTATTCCACATTTGATGTGGAAAACTCCAAAACTTAAACGCTTCATTATGAGTTCTTTACGAATAGGTCAAATTTCGAGCTGTGGAAAGTTAATTTATTCCTTATCTTATTGAATCACACCATTGTAAAATCAAGCCCTTTCTTATGTGTGGACGCTTTTCTTTGGCGACTTCTCGCCGAGATATCAAGGAACAGCTCGGAGTCGATCATCCCAATCCGCTGGAATTGCGCTTTAACATTGCCCCTACCCAAGCTGCCTACGTAATTACCAACGAGGCACCTCGCCAATTGCAACAGCTCAACTGGGGTTTGGTTCCGCACTGGTCGAAGGAGGGAAAAAACGCGGGAAAGCTCATCAATGCACGTAGCGAAACGATCGCTACCAAGGCCTCTTTTCGGCAGCCCATCCGCCAACGTCGCTGTCTGGTGCTGGCCGATAGCTTCTACGAATGGCGAGGCAGTGCCGGTCAAAAGATTCCCCACCGCATCCTCCGCAAAGACCGCGGGCTCTTCACCTTTGCTGGCATTTGGGACCGCTGGACCGATGGCCAGCACCGGATGGATACTTTTTCCATCATCACCACCGAGGCCAACGAAGAGGTCCGACCCCTGCACCACCGCATGCCGGTCATGCTACTGGAGCCGGCAGCACGCCGTCGTTGGCTTACTGACCTGCCACTGGAGGCACATCTGGCCCAACTCCATCCCCCATCCCCCGGCCACCTCGAATACTACCGCGTCTCTACCCAGCTCAATTCGGTGGCCAATGACTCGGCCACCCTCCACCAAAAAGTAGTCGAACCGCCCACCCTTTTCTAAGCGCCTGCGTATCTTCGCCTCTCAATTAAGTAACAATCCAATGCGCGTATTGATCCAACGAGTAAGTCAAGCCTCCGTCACCATTGAAGGGGTCGTCAAGTCGGAAATCGAAACGGGAATGCTCCTGCTACTCGGTATCGAAGCCGCCGACGATACCAACGACATCGAATGGCTGTGCAACAAAATCAGTAAGCTCCGTATTTTTGCGGATGAGGCGGGGGTAATGAACCGCTCGATAATGGAGGTTGGCGGAGCACTGCTGGTCATCAGTCAGTTTACCTTACACGCCAGTACCAAAAAGGGCAATCGCCCATCTTACATCCGCGCCGCCAAACCGGATATTGCCATTCCGCTCTACGAAGCTTTTGTCCAACAATTGCGGAAAACGACGGGTTTAAAGGTGGGCACTGGTGAATTTGGTGCCGATATGAAAGTACGTTTGCTCAACGACGGTCCGGTGACGATCTGGATCGACTCCAAACAAAAAGAATAAAAGAATAAAAGAATAAAAGAATGACCTTACAAGAAGCCCAAAGCATGGTAGACCAATGGATCAATACGATTGGTATCCGTTATTACAACGAGCTCACCAATACGGCCATTCTCACCGAAGAAGTCGGGGAAGTTGCTCGTTTAATGGCACGACTCTACGGCGAACAGTCGTTTAAAACGGAAGCCCAGGCCGCTAGTGCCCCGCAGGATTTGGCCGATGAGATGGCCGACGTCCTCTTTGTTCTCCTCTGCTTGGCCAACCAAACGGGAGTGGACCTGACCGAGGCCCTGCGCAAAAACCTGGATAAAAAGTCGATTCGCGATGCCTCCCGACACGCGAACAATGAAAAGCTAAAAAAGTAAAGATGAAAAAACAATTGCTCTGCTCGATTCTCCTGCTGGCTAGTGCGCTGCTGATGGCCCAAAAAAGTGAACGCCAGGTACTGGCTCTGGATGCTCCCGGCGATCAGTTGGACGTTTGGCACTCCATCCCGCTGCGTGCCGATCCCTTTCTGGCCTTTTCGGTTACCTGGGAGTCGCTGGTGAAGCAATCGCTTTTCTATCGTTTTGCCAACGATGATCGTACCCAAAATTGGCAAAGCCTTCCCCGCGACGCACACGGCGAAAATCTGGTAAGCGAACTGCAATTCGTGGCGGCGGATTGGACGCGGGTCCAGATTCGCAGCAGTGCGCCCGAGGAGTTGCGAACGCTAAAGTTACATTTCTACAGCCCCGGCCGGAGCGAGCTCAGTGCTCAGGCGGTCCACCCCTCGGCCACGCTGTCTGCCTGCCGCTGTATGACGCCCGACTTTCGCCAACGCGAGGATTGGTGCCCTACCGGCAATTGTACCCCCCACCCCAATCCGCAAGCGACCTCGGTGACCCACCTGATCGTACACCACGCTGCCAGTACCAACGCCAGCTCTGATTGGGCGGGCGTCGTTCGCAGCATCTGGGACTTTCACGTCAATACCAACGGTTGGGATGACATTGGTTACAACTGGCTCATCGACCCCAACGGGGTGGTGTACGAGGGGCGGGGTAACGACATCCAGGGGGCTCACTTCTGCGGTCGGAATTCGGGAACGGCGGGATTCTGTATGCTGGGCAATTTCAATACCACCGAAGCGCAGCCCGCCGCCGTCGAAAGCCTGGTCGAAATGCTGGCCTGGAAAAACTGCGATCGCGACCTCGATCCGTTGGCCACGACTTTTCACAACTCCTCCGCTCGGAACCTGCCCGTGATCGCCGGCCACCGCGACGGCTGTAGTACCGAATGTCCCGGCAATCTATTCTACCCCACCTTTTCCGTCCTCCGCGGAGCCGTCAAGGCTTACCTCGATGGAGCCTGTCAAACCACCGCACTTTCCGGGGCCGAGCCCGAGCTCACCGCGATCCGTCTGGCCCCTAACCCCAGCCCCCGCAACCAACACCATATCCAGTTGGCCTTCTCCGGGGCGTACCGGGGGCCCTTTCGCATTCACCTTTATCAGGCCACTACGGCTCGAGTTCTCCGGAGCTGGCGGTTGAACAAAAACGGTTCCCACTGGTCTGGCCCCATCGAACTGGAAGGGCTGGCGAGTGGGCTTTACCTCCTCCAGATTCAGACCCCTACCGGTAGCCAAACGCTAAAACTGCTGCGCGAATAATGCAGGCGGTCATTTCTGCTGGGTCTTGTTGGAGAATCCCTACCTTTGCGCCATGAAAAGACTCCTTCTTCGCAAGGGCAAGGCAGCCTCCGTACACCGCCGGCACCCCTGGGTGTTCTCCGGAGCCCTCCAGCGTCATTCTCCCCTCCCCGAAGATGGCGAAGCCGTCGAAATCGGTGACCACCAGGGCCAGTACCTGGCTACCGGCCATTACCAATCCGGCCGCAGTATCGTGGTGCGTCTTTGCGCTTTTAGTCCCACCGACTTGGGCCCCGACTTTTGGTCCGCCCGCCTCCAACAAGCGCGACAGTACCGCCAAGTAGCGGGTTTGCCCGATGCAAACTGCAATTGCTATCGGTTGGTACACGGCGAAGGAGATGGACTGCCCGGTTTGATTATTGATATCTACGGAACTACCGCAGTGATCCAGTGCCACTCAATTGGAATGCACCGGCAACTCGCCGATATTGTATCTGCCCTGCAAAGGGTATTGGGTACGGAGCTCAAAGCAGCTTACGATAAAAGTGCCGAAACCCTTCCTCCTCGCTACGCTGCGGGCGTAGAGAATGCCTACTGCTTTGGCCAAGCCGCCCCGGGAGAAGTACGGGAGTATGGCCACCGTTTTTGGGTAGATTGGGAGACGGGACAGAAAACGGGTTTTATCTTGGACCAACGCGAGAATCGCCGTATGCTACAGCGTTACGTTCGGGGTAAAAAAGTACTCAACGCTTTTTGCTACTCCGGAGGCTTCTCCATTTACGCCCTCGCTGCGGGGGCCGATTTGGTCCACTCAGTCGACGTCTCTAAAAAAGCCATCGAGTGGACCGAGCGCAACGTCGCCTTGCTTGACGACCACTCCGGGGTACACGAATCCTACGTGGAGGACGTCCTCCAATTCCTCCGTCGCGACGGAGCAGTCTACGAGGTCATGGTGGTGGATCCACCGGCCTTTGCCAAAAACATTTCCAAAAGACACAATGCCGTACAGGGCTACAAACGCCTCAACGCCCAGGCCCTGCGTCGGCTTGGCAAGGGGGGGATCCTCTTTACGTTCTCCTGCTCGCAGGTCGTCGACGATCGCCTGTTTTACAACACCATCGTAGCTGCTGCGATTGAGGCGGGGCGGAAAATTCGCGTCATGCACCGGTTGTCCCAACCGGCCGATCATCCAGTGAGTTTGTTTCATCCGGAGGGTTCCTACCTCAAGGGCTTGGTATTGTGGGTAGAATGATCTGCGTCTTCGATATCACCATCGCCATCTGACTTAGCCACTTCCCGGTGGCGGGTTTGGGAGTCCTGGGTATGTAAACGAATCAGACGGATGGCGTAGTAGAGGCTCAGCGTCAAGGTGACCGCGGTAAGGACCATCAAATTTTCATTGTACTCTTGTAGGATAAAAAAATCGTATAGGCCGTGGATGAGAACGACCTGGAAAAATCCCCAGGCGATCAGTGACCACCGCCGGCTGGGGTGGAACTTGGCGAGCCCCACGTAATAGCCCATGATGACGGCCAGAGCGCCGTGGGCCGGTACGGCGGTAAAGGCGCGTACCAAGGTCGTTTGCCAACCGAAGCGGTAAGCGTAAAACAAGTTTTCTACGATGGCAAAGCCCATGGCCACCATCACCGCAAAGACGATTCCGTCGAGGGGCTCGTTGAAATACCTACGGGGGTAAGCAAACAACAACAGGGGCAAGCTTTTAAAAAACTCCTCCCCCAAGGCCACCAGGATAAAAGTGGAAAACAAGAGGGCGCCAAAAGTCAGTTGGCCCTGTACGGTGGGCAGTTGATTTTCCAATTGTTCTACTTTCATGGCCGGAATGGTGACCAACATGCCAAAGAAAAAGCAAAGCAACAAGCTCAGGTGGCTCTCCCGATCGTAGCGATCGAGTCGATAGATATAAGCGATAATGATCAGGGCGGGTAAGATGGCGAGGGTAAAGACGAGGACATTCATCGGAGGTCAGGACTGCGCCGTACAGAATTGGTAAAACTGTTGGATAGCTGCTGCTCCCTTTTTTGGAGCTTCCAACAAGCCCATGTGACCGACTTTGGGAAAGACGTGGATCTGAGCAATGTCCGGCAAGTGGGTTTGCGCCAACTGCTGGTGGAAGGGGATCAGTTCGTCCTGATCTCCGAGGATGAACAAGACGGGTACCTCACTGTGGCGCAGTACGTCGGTCCGGTCGGGACGCTTGGCCATGGCCTCCAGGCCTCCTTGGATGCCTTCGGTTGGAAACTGGCTGGCCCAGTGGGTGAGGCGATCGCTGATGTAGCGCTGGCTGGTGAGAAAGGAGGGGGGAAAAAGTTTGGGAAAAAGTTGCTTGACGTAGGGAATCGATCCGTTGCGTTGGATAAACTCGCGGCTTTTGGCGCGGTTGATACGCGTCACTTCCGTATCGGCGAAGGGGTGGGAATGAAACAGTCCCCAGCCCGCGAGGTACTCCGGATACCGCTCGGCAAAGGCTAGGGTGGTGTAGCCTCCCATACTGTGGCCCACCATCACACAGCGGTCGATACGCAGCTCATCCAAAACTGCTTTTACCCCCGCCGCAAAATCATCAATACTTCCCCGTTCCAGCGGTGCGGACTGACCAAATCCCGGCAGGTCGATGCGGAGTATCCGCCCCAGGTCGAGCTGCTCCACCAGTTCGTCCCACACGCGGTGGTCTTCACAAAATCCGTGCAACAGTAAGAGCGGAAAGCCCTTGCCCTCCACCTGGTAAAAAACCTTGCGTTGTTGGTATTCGATTGCTGGCATAGTCAGAGGTACATCATTTTTTCAAAACTGGTATCGTAGCGTCCGGCTAAGTTAACCCAATCGTAACGGCTGACAAAATTTTGCAGCGCAGCACTGGCTTTTTCCCACGCTGGTATCCGGGGCCAATCCCGCAGCAGCACGGTCAATCGCTGTTTCAAGTCTGCTTCGTCCGCGTACAAATGCGTCGCCCGCCACTGGGTAGGCAGGTGCTCCGGGTAGGCCAATCGATCGGGTAAGAGGGGATAGTTTTTGGTATAAATGGCCTCCACGACGCTGCCGCCAAAAAAATCCTGGATGGCAGTGACGGGCAGGATATCCGAGCGCCAGAGCCACTGGCGGTAGCTCGCCCGATCCGCTACAAAGCCAAAGTGTAGGATGCGGTCCGCCAGTTCCCTTCGGGCCCGTTCGAAAATGGCGGGCTGCTGGCGATAGGCATTGCCCAGCACTACCAATTGAAAATCCAGCCCTTCGGCAGCCAACTGGAACAGGCAATTGAAAAAGGGCTCCGGTTGTTTGTCGTATTCCCAGCGGTGGTTCCACAGGATGATGGGGGGAGTCCCGGGGCTCTGGTTGACGCCCGGGTCGTGGGCCCGCAAATCCATACCGAGGTAAAGCACTTGACTTTTCTGTCGGATACCCTCGACCAGCTCCAGTTCCCGGTGGTCGGGAAACTGCCGTAGGAAATCGGGTAGGGCTCCGATAAAGGAATCGAGGTGGTACTGCGAATTAAAAAAGAGGGCATCGGCGGCTAAGGCGCTGGTGTAGTTGAGAAAGCCGTACTGGTTGTCGCGTCGGAGCGGCACATCGGGGTCACTTGGGGACCAGGGGTAAGTGATTTGATTTTCGTGAAAATAGAGGGCCGTGGGAATGCCGGTCGACCGCTGGCGGGTGAGGCTCAGGAAGGTGGTCAGGTCGAGCATGTCACTGGCCAGGATGAGGTCGGGCGGTTCGGGCAGTTGCATAAATTTTTGCGCGAGCGATACCGCCCCTCCGTACATGCGCCATTTCCAGTGCCGCCCCGGAAGGTGTAGGTAGCTCAGCTGGTGGCGACTCGCTTGGCACCAACCCTCCGCCCAGCTTTGGTGGCTGCCTTCCCAAAAGGGTTCGACTAAGAGTATTTTCATTCCCGAAAATAAATTTTCTATCTTTATAATCCACCAGTTGTCCTTCAAAAACCATTAAGCGGTATTCATGACACCCAAGCAATCGGCTGCGCCCCCCTTGTCCCCCAATCAGAGAGCCTGGCGCCGCTTCCGCCGCAACCGCCCCGCCGTATTCGGACTGGTCGTCATCATTTTTGCCTTGCTGATTGCTATTCTGGGGTATTGGCTCGCCATCGATGATACGCCCCACGCCAACGATCAACTGGTGGAGGTACAGTTGAAAAATCCCGGTTTTCGCGTCGACCTGCTTGCCGTACGTCGCAATGCGGTGGTGGAGCAGCGCAGTGCTTGGTCGCGGATGTGGTACGGACAACCCAATCCGCGTCGTTTGATTCCCATCACGGATTACCGTTTTCACGCCGACTCGATCACGGTGAGCCTGTACGAAGGAGAGGAGGTCCTGCGGGGAGGGGCGCTGAAAGAATCCTTTGCCCTGGTCGATGTGATTTTCCCCCTTCCGGTGGAGCCGCAGCGGAGCCACGTTGCCGGGCTAGTTCGCTTTCGGGATCGGGCCGGACAGCTGCGGCAGTACCGTACCGAAGAATTACAACAAATAATAAAAAAAGATCATCTGTTTACGCGGAGCTATCCATTGGGAAGCGATATATTTGGACGTTGTCTGTACAGTCGACTGATCTTGGGTGTCCGAATTTCCCTACTCGTTGGTTTGATCGCCGTTTTTATTTCGCTCAGTATTGGCATTGTGGTGGGGGCGCTGGCGGGTTACCTAGGCGGCTGGGTAGACGATGTTCTGATGTTGTTTATCAATACCATCTGGTCGATTCCGACCTTGCTTCTGGTCTTTGCCATTGTACTGGCTTTGGGGCGGGCGATTGAAAATATTTTTATTGCCGTGGGTTTGACCATGTGGGTAGAGGTGGCGCGGAGCGTTCGGGGGCAGGTGATGGTGGTCAAGCGGATGGCTTTTGTGGAGGCGGCGCAGAGTATGGGTTTGGGTTCCGGTCGGATTCTGCTGCGACACATTTTGCCCAATGTATTGGGGCCAGTGATGGTGGTGGCGGCGGCCAAGTTTGCTACGGCTATCTTGGTAGAAGCGGGCCTGAGCTATTTGGGTTTTGGAATTGAACCGCCCCAGCCCTCATGGGGAACCATGCTCAACGAAAACTACGGCTACGCCATCAGTGGCAAACCGCTGGTGGCACTCGTACCGGCCTTGGCAATTTTATTGCTGGTGCTGGCATTTAATCTAGTGGGAAACGGTTTTCGGGATGCTTTGGACGTAAAGGCCTAGGATGTCCCGGGGTGGATTAAACAAAACCTGACATGTCAAAATTTTCAAAT
>ERZ1740065.171-NODE-171-length-30921-cov-5.717650_pt1 | contig 30921 bp, 28 predicted proteins | sample MGYA00581738_ERZ1740065 | MGnify/ENA primary metagenome ERZ1740065 (study PRJEB43018, sample SAMN04849749) | marine metagenome | isolation source: floating plastic debris | place: Pacific Ocean | collected 2008-09-01 | study: EMG produced TPA metagenomics assembly...
GCGGGAATGCATTGCCCGCGGCCGTTGTCCTTGGGGCGAACGGGCGGCCATTGCCGTCCGAAAACATCGAGGATGATGGCTTTTCCTCTTTCGATCCGGAGACCGACGGGATCGATTTCTGGGAAAGCCTCGAAGGGATGCTGGTCACAGCGCCACAACCTGTCGCGGTTTCCGGCACCAGCCGCTTCGGCGAGGTTTTTGTCGCCGTCGATGGCGGCGCGGATGCGACAGGGCTGTCCGAGCGCGGCACGCGCAACATCTCATCGGATGACTTCAACCCGGAAAAAGTGCAGATCGACTGGGACTTCGGCCGTGATCCCATCGACGTGAACGTGCGCGCGACCTTCGAGGAGGTCACCGGTGTCATCTCCTACGACTTCGGGAATTACCAGATCAACCCGACCGCGCAACTGGTGCAGATTGAGCCGTCACCACTTGAGCCCGAGGTGACCGATCTGGCGGGAGCTGAAAACCAGCTGACCATTGCCAGTTACAATGTGCTGAACCTCGACCCGATTGTGGAAGATCAGGCGCTGACCAACAATGGTGAAGCCCGCAATGTCGATGACGATGTCGGCGACGGGCGGTTTGCGGCAATCGCCGGCCAGATTGTCGGCAATCTTGGCAGCCCCGACATCATCGGCCTGCAGGAGATACAGGACAATACCGGCGGTGAGACCGGCGATGGCGTCATTTCCGCCGCCGAGACGTTCGAGACGCTGATCGACGCGATCGATCTGGCCGATGATGGGGTGATGAATGACAGCTCCGGATATGCCTATATCGACAATACATTCATCACCGATCTGGCCAGCGGTGGGCAGCCGGGGGGCAACATCCGCACCGGTTTTCTCTACAAGGAGGAGCGTGTGAGCCTTGTCGAAGGCTCGGTTCAAACCATCGGCACACAGGACCCCGGCGGCGCCTTTGAGGGCGCGCGCCTGCCTCTGGTGGCGACATTCGCGTTCAATGGCGAAGAAGTCACGGTGGTCAACAACCACTTTTCGTCCAAGGGCGGCAGTGCGCCGATCCTGGGGGTCGAACAGGACTTTGCGGATCGCCAGGAGGACGTGACCGTCAATGGCTCGCTCGATGAGCGGCAGGCACAATCGCAGGCCGTGGGCGATTTCGTCTCGGGCCTGCTGGCCGAAGAGGAGGACGCCAATGTCGTGGTTGTCGGCGATTTCAACGAGTTCGAGTTTGTCTCTCCGGTCACGGGTTTGGAAGATGCCGGATTGACCAACCTGACCAATAGCTTACCCGAAGATGAGCGCTATACCTTCAATTTCCAGGGCAACAGCCAAGCGCTTGATCACATCCTGGTGTCGGATGCGCTGCTGGAAGAGGCCCAGTTTGACATCGTGCACGTCAATTCCGAATTTGCCGAAACCGACGGGCGCGCCAGTGACCATGATCCGATCCTCGCCCAGCTGACGATTGGCGACGTGGCGCCAGAGACCATCGGGGTGGCGGTCGCCTTCGAAGAAAGAGGTTTCTTTGGCACGCGCGCGATCGAAAGCATTGCAGGGGATGCCGTCGATACCGACCGTCTGCCGTTCTTCAAGGGGGCTGTGACCTTTGGCGATGTGGACGTCCGCCTGAAGGCGGTGGCGCCGGGGCGGGAAACACTGACCTTCTTTGATGGCGAGGTCGGTGTATTGTCCCGCGCGGACAACATCTTTGCCGGCGAAGGTGCCTTGGTGAACGACGACGAAGAGTTGCTGTTCAAGCTGCGGGACGGCCCGTTCGGGGACGCGACAGAGGTGTTTTTTGATTTTGCAGACCTGCGCGGCGGCGACGAGGTTGAGGTCATCTTCTTTGACGACGGCATTCAGATCGGGTTGGACGTCTACGACGCCAGCGGCGGTGAGGTCACCGCGGATCTGGATGGTGTCAGTTTTGATGTGGTGCGGATTGGCAGTGTCGGGGATACGGCGTTTTCGCTTGACGGTTTCGCCTTCGAACGGCTCGACGCGGATGAGTTTGCCTTTGCCTGAAGACGGCGCAGCCATCGCCATGAAGGATCGCACTGGGACACTCCCCCGGTGCGGTCTACGCTCCTTTTGCGGCATTTGACGAAAGGGCCGGGGCGTCCCCGAGGGCAGGGGCTTAGCGCGTCGGACGTGTATCGGGCAGGTGGATATTGGCCACCTGTTCGGCAATCGGATCGTTGGACAGGGGGTGGGTGTCCGCGCTGAAGGCGCTTGGATCCTTCATCTTCTGCCAGCTGCCACCGATGTAGACTTCCAGCCCGGAGAACTTGGATTTGTATCCCATCTTCTGGCTGCCCGGCACCCAGTAGCCTAGGTAGACATAGGGCAGACCTGCCTCCTCGGCGATCTTGATGTGATCGAGGATCATGTAGGTGCCCAGCGAGCGTTTGGGATTGCCCGGCTCGTAGAAGGAATAGACCATGCTCAGCCCGTCGGAGAGCACATCGGTCAGGCTCACGCCGATCAGGGCGCCGCCGTCCTTGTTGGTGTATTCGACCACCCGGCTGCGGATCGGGGTTTCCTCGATCATGGCGGCAAATTCGAAGACATCCATATCAGCCATGCCGCCTTCTGCGTGGCGACTGTCGAGATAGGTGCGAAAGAGCTCATATTGTTCTTCCGACGCCCAGGGGGAGGTTGCGCGCCGCTCCAGATCCTCGTTGCGTCGCGCGGTGCGGCGCTGGCTGCGCGATGCGGTGAAAGCAGAGACGTCAATCCGCGCGCTCAGACAGGCGGAACATTCGGCGCAGGAGGGGCGGTAGAGCACGTTCTGCGAGCGGCGGAATCCCTGCTGCGAGAGGCTGTCGTTCAGCTTGTCGGCGTTTTCACCCTGCAGCGCGGTGAACAGCTTCCGCTCCATGCGCCCGTCGAGGTAGGGGCACGGTTGCGGTGCAGTTACATAGAACTGCGGAGCGATTGGCAGAGTGTGGCGCATGAGATTCCAGAGATTGTCCGGATCAGAATAGCAAGACGTGCGCCAGCCGCCAAGCCGAAGTTTGCAACCTTAGCGGTGGGCAGCGCGGCGGTTTATCATGACCGTGCCCACCATGTGATCGCTCAGCCCCTGACCCCGTTCCGTCGTCGCCATGAGCACCATTGAAATCAGTTGCAAGGGCGCCACCGCCCAGCTGATCGTGTAACCCAAGGTGTGGGAGAAGGCTGCGCCAAGGTCGAGCGGCATCCCCTGTGAGGTGCGCAATTCGATGGCAAAGAGCCGCATGCCCCAGGTGGCGGATCCATTGGCGATGGTGATCGTGCGGTAGATGAAGCCCACAACCAGAAACAGCAGCGGAAAGAAGAAAAGCCCGGTGAATGCCGTGAACGGCAGGATCACAAGACAGGCCAGAAAGGTCAGAACCGCATCGACGCCCCAGGCCATGAAGCGTTTGAGTGGCACGTCCTTGTAAAAGTCCGGCTGAGTCTGCGGGTCGGGCGTTGCCATGGTGCGGGAACCTTGCAAAGGAAATGGGATGTGCCGGGAGGTGCCCCGGCACATCTTTGGTCAGGCGTTGGCCGTGCCGTTATCATTCTTTTCGGCGCGGTCGTTCATGAACTGGTCGAATTCTGCCTTGTCTTTTGCATCGCGCAGACGCTCAAGGAAAGCCTCGAATTGCTGTTGCTCATCCTCCAGGCGGCGCAGCGTGTCCGCCTTGTAGGCGTCGAAGGCCGAGTTGCCGCTGGGCCGCATGGCGCGCATGCCGTGACGCATCGATTTGGACTTACGGCTGCAGGATTTGAACATATCTTTGCTCCAGATCATGTAGAAGAGAAGGGCAAGGCCGACGGGCCAGAAAAAGACAAAGCCAAGGACCATCGCGGCAATCCACGCGCCCTTACCTTTCGAATCGAGCCAGTGCTCGGCGCGGGAGAACCAACCGGGCCGGCTGGGCAGGGGTGGCATTTGAGTCGCGGTGGTCATCAAAGTGCCTTTCTGTTCGGGTTGTCGGGTCCCCGGTGCGTCGGGGATGTGAATGTCTTTCACATTAAATAGATTGGCATGCGTGCCACGCCTTACAAGACCTTATGTGAATGTTTTTTACATTTTCTGATATAGTTATTTATAAGCAGTGCTTTAGCCGCACGAAATTCCTCGCAGAACTCTCTGATTCCTGTGTGTTTGGGACATGTCGCCGAGCCCAGGGGGCCATCTGATGGCCATTGACCTTACTGCGCTGCGGCGCAAAAGCTGGTGGCAATGAGCCTCGTCAGCAAAATGACCCGTTGCCCGCGTGCTTTCGACCCCGACCGGGGGCAGGAGGCCGTGGATGTTTTGCCGCCGCTGGGCACCGAACTGACACAGCTGATCAAAGGGGCTGCGGGGTCGAGCCCCTACATCGCGAGCCTTGTGAGCAAGGAGGCCACGTGGCTGGAAGATGCGCTGGCAGAGCCGGAGGAGGTACTGCGCCAGGAAATCGACCGTGCGCGGGATGCGGGTGCCGACGGGCTCGCCGATACCCTGCGTCAGGGAAAGCGGCGCATCGCCCTGTTGACCGCGCTGGCTGATCTGAGCGGTGCCTGGCCGCTCTCGCAGGTTACCGGTGCCTTGACCGATTTCGCCGATGCGGCCTGTCACGCCGCCCTGCGGGCCGGTATCGCGGTGCAAATCAAACGCGGCAAGCTGCCGGGCAAGACAGACGTCGATCTCGAAGACGCCGCAGGCATGTGCGTGCTGGCCATGGGAAAGATGGGGGCAGGGGAGCTCAACTACTCCTCGGACATCGATCTCATTTGCCTCTTTGACGAAACCCGCTTTGATCGGGCGGACTTTCACGATGCCCGCGCCAGCTTTGTGCGCGCCACCCGTGCGATGACGGCGACGCTGAGCGAAATCACCGCGCAGGGCTACGTCTTTCGCACCGATTTGCGGTTGCGGCCCGACCCGGCGGTGACACCGGTCTGCATGGCGATGGAGGCAGCGGAACGGTACTATGAAAGCCTCGGGCGGACGTGGGAGCGCGCAGCCTATATCAAGGCGCGGGTCGCGGCGGGTGATCACCGGGGCGGGGCGCGGTTTCTGAAAGAGCTGTCCCCCTTTGTCTGGCGCAGGCATCTCGACTTTGCCGCCATCCAGGATGCCCATGACATGCGTCTGGCAATCCGGGAGCATAAGGGGCTTGGCGGTCCGATCACCCTGCCCGGACATAACATGAAGCTGGGCCGTGGCGGCATTCGCGAGATCGAGTTTTTCACCCAGACACGGCAGTTGATCGCAGGAGGGCGCGATCCGGATCTGCGCCATCGGGGAACTGTCGATGGCCTGCGTGCGCTGGCGGCAAAGGGATGGGTCCCTGCGGATATGATCGAAGCGCTGGTGGATCACTACCGCGCCCACCGGGAGGTGGAGCACCGGTTGCAGATGGTGCAGGATGCGCAGACCCACAGTCTGCCGCAACAGGATGACGGGTTCGAAAGACTGGCCTGTCTGATGGACCGCGATGTCGCATCGCTGAAAACGGAACTGACGGACCGGCTGGAAGCAGTGCATGAGATGACGGAGGGCTTTTTTGCCCCCAGTCGACCGGACACCGCCCCGCCGGACATTCTGGAAAACGAGATGCTGACCCGCTGGTTGAGTTATCCGGCGCTGCGCAGTGAACGCAGCCGCACCGTCTTTCAGCGGTTGCGCCCGGATCTGTTGGCACGGCTGGCGCAATCCGCCCGGCCCGATGAAGCGCTGCGCGCCTTCGACGGATTTCTGTCAGGCCTGCCCGCGGGGGTGCAGCTTTTCTCGCTGCTCGAAGCCAATCCGCAACTGACCGATCTTCTGATCGACATCACCGGCACCTCGCCCGCGCTGGCTCAATATCTGTCGCGCAACGCCGGGGTGTTCGACGCGGTCATCGCGGGGGACTTTTTCACCGAATGGCCCGGTCAGGACGGCTTGGAAACGCTTCTGGATCAACGGCTCCAGACCGAAGCCGACTACGAGGCGCAGCTGGACGCCACGCGGCGCTGGTACAAGGACTGGCATTTCCGCATTGGCGTGCACCTGTTGCGCGGGTTGATCGATGCCGATGTGGCCGCACGCCAATATGCTGATCTGGCGCGCGCGGTGCTGGTCGTGCTTTGGCCGCTGGTCATTGCGCAGTTTTCGCTGCGTCACGGGGCGCCGCCCGGGCGTGGCGCCGTTGTTCTGGGGATGGGATCCCTGGGGGCGGGACGGCTCAACGCCGGGTCGGATCTGGATCTGATCGTGATTTACGACCCGCTGGAGGAAGATGTTTCCCAAGGTCACAAGCCACTTTCCACGCGTCCGTACTATGCGCGCCTCACACAAGCGCTGATCACGGCGCTGACCGCGCCGATGGCGCAGGGCAAGCTGTTCGAGGTCGATATGCGCCTGCGCCCATCGGGCAACCAGGGGCCGGTTGCGACCAGCTGGGCCTCGTTCCAGAGCTATCAGCGCGACCAGGCGTGGGTTTGGGAACATCTGGCGCTGACGCGGGCGCGCGTGATTGCGGGACCAAAGGGTCTGGCGCAGGATGTCGAAGCGTTTCGGCTTGACCTTCTCCGCGCCCCTCGCAAGTCCACTGAGGTGTTGAAGGAAGTGACCGAGATGCGCGATCGCATCCGCGCGGCCAAGTCCCCCGCCAGTCTCTGGGATACCAAGATCGGACCGGGCCGGATGCAGGAAATCGAACTTGTGGCACAGACCGGTGCGCTCTTGCGCGGCAACGTCAGTGGTCAGACCGAAACCGGATTGCAGGCGGCTGTCGCATCGGGGCTGCTGGATGACGTATCGGGGCAGGACCTCTGCGCGATGCACGCTTTTTATGCCCGTGTACATCAGGTTGCGCGCCTTCTGTCGGACCGCCCGCTGGAGGCGGATGCGCTGGGTCCTGCGGGGCAGGCGTTCCTGCTGCGCGCGCTTGGGGAGGAAACGATGCAATGTTTACAGGAACGGTTAACCGCCAGCTACGCCCGATCCGCGGCCATCCTCGACGCCGCGCTTTCCGGCACTGGCACGACAGGTGCGTCAACATGAAGGGCGATGCAAATGATCCGAAGGGGCTGATTTTCGAGGCGTATCGCATTGAGGGTATTACGCAAAGCGAATGCCGGACGATCTTCCTCGACTGGGCGCTGAGCCTGCCGCCCGAGCAGGATACCAGCGGCGCGCTCCAGGCGCTGGTGACGCAATACGGGGCCGGGTATCCCGATCATCCGATGACCGGTGTCATGACCGAAGGATTGGCCGGCATGGCCGCCCCGCGGCGCCGCGGGGGGTGGCGATCCCGTCCGAGAAGCTAGCGGTTTTCGGGTAATTCGCGTTTCTTTTTCCTAAAATTCGTCATAATTCAGCCCCAGTCGGTGGGTAGCTACGCTTTGAAATGTACACAGGCGTGCAGAAGTCGCCCAAAGCGGAGACAGATATGAAACCGATCAAACTGATAACAGCACTGGGCTTTGCCGCCTTGATTGCAGGCTGCGCGACAACCGACACAGCCAGCCGGAACGCACCCTTTGCCAACCCGGCGCCGGCCGCTCAAAATCTCGTGGATACGAACGCTTACGAGGTGGTAACACCTGCGTTGAATATCCGGAAGGTGAACGTCATCGTGCCCGAGACGCTGGTGGTGTCCGAAGCCAACAGCTATTATCCTTCGGGTGACATCGTGTGGCGCGGTGATCCTGCGGGCGACCGTCACGCCCAGGTGAAATCCATTTTTGAGACCGCGATGGCGCGCGGTACGGCCGATATGGATGATGGCGAGCCCGTCATCCTCGATGTCCAGGTTTTCCGGTTTCACGCGCTGACGGAAAAGACGCGCTATACGATCGGCGGCGTTCATTCGATCAAGTTCGGCGTGACCCTGCGCGATGCGCGGACAGGCGCGCTGATCGGCGAGCGGCGGGTCGTCAAGGCGGATCTGAGAGGGTTCGGCGGCCAGCAGGCGATTGATGCAGAGCGTCAGGGCCAGACGCAGAAAGTGCGCATTACCGATCATCTTGCCACTGTCATCAAGACTGAACTGGCGCAGGAAGGCGGCTATATCGGCCAGCGTCTGGGCTTGGTTCAGGCGATCAACGATACATTCTGATCTTTCGCATCACGCGGGAAGCGATTAGAGGAGGGCGCTATGACAGCGCCCTTTTCCAATTCCGACATCGACCCCGGTGATATGCCCGTCATCCGGCTGAAGCCCAAGGCCAACGCACGGGCGATCCGGCGCGGCTTTCCCTGGGTCTATGCGAATGAATTGGTGACGGATCGGCGCACGAAGGCGCTGACACCGGGGGCCTTGGCGCATTTGCAGGATGACAAGCGTGAAACCATGGGGATCGTAGGCGTCAATCCGCGCTCCAAAATCATCGCGCGGATGCTGGATGCCGACCCCGGTGCGCGTATCGACCAGCGCTGGTTCGAACACCGGATCGCGCGCGCTCTGGCGTTGCGGGATCGCCTGTTTCCCGAACCCTTCTACCGGCTTGTGCATGCAGAAGCGGACGGGTTGCCCGGCGTGGTCATCGACCGCTTTGGCGACATCTGCGTGGTTCAACCCAACGCGGCCTGGGCCGAGGCGCTGTTGACGGAGTTGACCGCCGCGCTGCAGACAGTCACCGGCGTCCGGACCATCCTGAAAAACGCGGCCGGTCGCACCAGATCCCTGGAAGGACTCGATGATGTAAACGGTGTTCTGGCCGGCGTCGCGCCGGACGCGCCCGTGCCGGTCCCGATGAACGGGGCTATTTACATGGCTGCCCTCATGGGCGGGCAAAAGACCGGGCTCTTTTTCGACCAGCGCCCCAATCACGCTTTTGCCGCCGGGTTGGCGCGGGGCGCCCGGGTGCTGGATGTCTTCTCCCATGTCGGTGGATTCTCCCTCGCCGCGCTTGCGGGCGGCGCGGCAGAGGCGCTGGCCGTCGATGCCTCGCAGCCCGCGCTCGATCTGGCGCAGGCGGGTGCGGCGGCGATGAATGTCAGCGAGCGGTTTTCGACGCGTCGCGGGGACGCCTTCGACGTGCTCGGCGAGCTGGGTGCGGAGGGGGCTCAATTCGACATTGTCATCTGCGACCCACCTGCTTTCGCCCCGGCGCGTCCCGCATTGGAGGCGGGGTTGCGCGCTTATGAACGGATTGCGCGACTGGCGGCGCCACTGGTGGCGGAGAACGGTATCCTGGGCCTGTGTTCCTGCTCGCATGCTGCTGACCTCACCGCTTTCCGCGGCGCGAGCCTGCGTGGTGTTGGCCGGGCCGGGCGCCGCGCCGCCCTGATCCACACCGGGTTTGCGGGGCCGGATCACCCGCAATTGCCGCAACTGGCGGAAAGCGGTTATCTCAAGTCCATTTTCCTGCGGCTCTGACCCGTGCGAGTGACCATTGACGCCTGCGTGCTCTACCCGACCGTGATGCGGGAAATGGTCTTGGGCGTTGCAGCAACAGGTGCCTTCGAGCCGGTCTGGTCCGCGCGCATTCTGGAGGAATGGGCACGCGCTGCGGTAAAACTGGGACCGGTTGGCGCGGCGCAGGCCCGCAGTGAAATTGCCGTGCTGCGTGCCGCCTGGCCGATGGCAGAGAAGGAAGCTCCTTCGCATCTGGAACCGCGCCTTTGGCTGCCGGATGAGAACGATATTCACGTATTGGCCACGGCGGTGGCAACATCAAGTGACGCCATCATGACACTGAATGCAAAGGATTTCCCAAAGGGCGTATTGGCAGAGGAGGGGCTGCGCCGCATCGCACCCGATGAGTTCCTGATGGACTGCTGGCGCGAGAATGAGCACGCCGTGCAAGGCGTCGCTCAGGAGGTGCTGGATGCCGCACAGCGACTTTCGGGGCAGGTGTGGGAGATGCGGGCGCTTCTGAAAAAGGCGCGGCTGCCACGTCTTGCAAAGGCACTGTCGCGCCCGGGATGACGGCCTAGTCAGTCACCGCCCATTTCGCTTCCAGCGCCCGCAGGGCTGCCACGCGATCCTCAGTCTTGGGATGGCTCAGCAACCAGGCGGGCACCGTTCCGCCATTCTGTAGCGTGAGCCTGTCGAGTTTCTCGAAAAGGCTGATCTGCGGCTCGACACCGATGCCCGCCTTGGTGAGCAGCGCCGCCGCATAGGCATCCGCTTCGTATTCGTCCGAGCGCGACAGGCGGGCGGCCAGCAGGGTGGTCAGCATCCCCGCGATCCACACCCCGATACCGGGAATGATGCGGCCCAGCACCATGGACAAGGCGGTGCGAATGGCGTTCTGGCCCGAAAAGTCGATCATCCGGCGCCGCGAATGGCCCAGGGCGACATGGCCCATCTCATGGGCGATGACGCTCGCCAGTTCGGCATCGCTGACCTCGCCGGACCGGAACTTGTTGTAAAATCCGCGGGTGATGAAGATACGCCCGTCCGGTGCGGCCAATCCGTTCACCGGCTCGATTTCGTAGATATGCACCCGGATGCGCGGCAGGTCGAGAGCAGCGGCCATCCGGTCCATCAGGCCCTTGAGTTTGACATCCGCCAGTTCGGTCGAGCGCGCATCCAGTTCCTTCGCCGTCCGCCAGGTGGAAAAGCGGTACATCACCAGGCCGTACAGAATGGCCAGCAGGATGGGCATGAGCTTGATCATCTGCGTGATATGGGGCCATCAGAGCCCTAGGGCAAGTTTGCGCTGTCCCGGAGCGGATGGTTTTCCCGTAGATCGTGCGGTGAAAGGCTCAGCGGGTCAGTAGTTTCATGCCGCGTTCGATGCCGGAGAGGGTCATCGGCACCATCGCCTCCGGGCCGATCACCTCGCGTATCATCGAAATGGACTGCGTGTAGCCCCAGTATTTCTCCGGCACCGGGTTGATCCAGAGGGTGGCAGGCCATTGATCGCGCAGGCGCGCGAGCCAGGTTGCACCGCTTTCCGCGTTCCAGTGCTCGGACGCTCCGCCCGGATAGGCAACTTCATAAGGCGACATGGAGGCGTCCCCGACGAAGATGCATTTGTAATCCGGCCCATATGTGCGCAGCACTTCATGGGTTGGTGTCTGCGCATCCCAGCGGCGGCGATTGTCACGCCACAGACCCTCGTAGATGCAATTGTGGAAGTAGTAGTATTCCATATGCTTGAATTCCGCGCGGGCGGCGGAAAAGAGCTCTTCCACGACTTTGACATGGGCGTCCATCGACCCGCCCACATCCAGAAACAGCAGAACCTTGACCGCATTGCGCCGCTCCGGGCGCGTCTTGACGTCCAGATATCCGTGCTCTGCCGTGGCGCGAATGGTGCCGTTCAGATCCAGTTCTTCGTCGGCTCCGTCGCGCGCCCATCGGCGCAGCCTTTTCAGGGCAACCTTGATGTTGCGCGTGCCAAGCTCGACGGTGTCGTCGAGGTTGCGGAACTCACGCTTATCCCAGACCTTGGTGGCACGCTGGTGACGTGAGCGGTCCTGTCCGATGCGCACGCCTTCGGGGTTGTAGCCATAGGCGCCGAAGGGCGAGGTGCCGGCAGTGCCGATCCACTTGTTACCCCCCTGATGGCGGCCCTGTTGCTCTTCAAGGCGCTTTCGGAGCGTTTCCATGAGCTTGTCAAAACCGCCCTGGGCTTCGATCTCGGCCTTTTCTTCGGGGGAGAGATGCTTTTCAGCCATCTTCTCAAGCCAGTCCTGCGGGATATCCACCGCGTCCAGCACCTGCTGAGCAGAAATGTTTTCCAGCCCGGAGAAGGCCTCTGCGAAGGCGCGGTCGAATTTGTCGATGTTGCGCTCGTCCTTCACCAGGGTGATCCGGCCGAGATAGTAGAAAGCGTAGACATCATAGGTGGCGAGCCCGGCGTGCATCGCCTCCAGGAACGACAGGAATTCCCGCAAGGACACGGGAACGGCGTTTTTGCGCAGGGCTTCGAAAAACGGCAGAAACATCCGTCGCAGGTTACACCAGCATACGGTGCACGACCACTGTTAGGATCATGCCCACGATGGTAAAGGCCATGGAATAGCCTGCTGCATATTGCGCGATGTCCTTGCGGTTGCCTTTGCGGCGGGCAGCGGTCACGCCGCCAATGATGGCGCCCAAGATGGCGGCAGCGATCACAATCATCCGTGTCCTCGTTCTCTTCCGTTCCGACCAGACCCCAGCGTGTGACAGGGTCTATGCCGGGGGCTGACCGGGGCTCAATGCGGAAATCTCGCGCTGTTTTGCCCGTACCGCCCAATCTGCGCCGAAGCCGTAGCGTGCCCATCCCAAACTGTCCAGTCGAACGCGGCGTGCCTCATCGACGCGCCCTTCAAGGCTCAGGGCTTCAGCCTGCAACAGTTGCAGCGTGGCCAGAAGGGCCGCGTTTTGCGAAGCGCGGGCGGCATCAAGATGCGGATTGAGCAGGCGCAGCGCCCGTGTCCCGTCACCTTTGACGATTTCATAGGCCGCAAGCTGTGTCGCAACATAGGCCCGGTGCAGTTTGGTGCTGGGACTTCTGGCATAGTAGCGATCAGCGGCAACGTACTGACGCCGCGCGGCAATCGGATCGGACCCCTGCAGCACACGCCCCATGGCGTAATGGGCAAAGGCTCGCCTGTTGTCCTCCCAGCCCAGGCGCGTTGCGGTGGACACGGCATCGGCCGCCGCCGCGCGCCGGGCCGATGGGCTGGCCCCGGGGCCCAATGCGGTCTGGATCGCCTTGCGCCAGGCCTGCGGCGTGGGCGTCGGGCGTGGGCGTGGGCCGGTCTGCCCTGACGGGTTGAGCCGCGCAAAGATCGCGGGCAGGCGGCGCAACACCTGCGCACGCGTCATGCCGGAGCGCAGTTCCCCGGCGTAGGTGGCGCGAAGGATGAGCATGTCGAAATTGGTCAGTACTGTATGCACGTTGTCGTCGTTGAAGACGGAATTCGGCAGGCGGTAAAGGTCGTTCAGCGGGCCAAGCGCCTGTGCAAGCTCTTCGTGCAGGCAGTCCCGCGCCTCCTGTGGGCTGGCGTCTTTCGGCAGGAAGATCGCAAGCTGAGTGCGTGTTTCCAGAAGCGTCCAGTTGGTGCGTGGGCTGCGCCGCGCACTGCGATATTCCGAGAGCGAGCCGACATTGGGTGCCACGAAACACGCAGCCTGGGGCAGAACCCGGCGAATGTCTGCGCGCGACACCGCTTCGATCGTTATGTTGGCCGATGCGGAAGTCGTCGTCGTGATCGGAATGCCCGCCTCGTCACGCAAGCGCGCCAGAAGCGCGCGGAGATCGCTTGTCAGGGTCGGTGGCGGCGCCCCGGTGACGCGCAGGGTGATCGGCCCTTCGAAGCGGGTCAGCACGGGGAGTTCGCGCCCGCTCTCCATCTGAAACGACAGATCAAGAAAATCGCGGACGAGATCGGCATTTGCCACCGGCGGGCGGTTGATCTGCGCCCGTCCGAAGGTTTTCATCGGCGGCAATGTGCTTTCGGCAATGACCGCCCGGGACGCCGTGCCGCCTTGCGTCACCGGCACACAGGCGTTCAGCACCATGATCAGCGGTAGGATCAGGCGCCGCCTCATGCGCGGGAATACTTGATAAAGGGTGTTTTCACACCGATGCGGTCGTAGAGCTTGCGGGCGGTGTCGTTGAAGTCCTGTGTCAGCCAATAGACGGTCGGCGCGCCGGCCTGATCTGCCGCCTGGTAGACGCCTTCGATCAGCGCGCGCCCGATGCCCTGACCGCGTACCGTTGGATCGGCGTAGAGGTCCTGCAGATAGCAGACATTTTCAACGGACCAGCCATGGCGGTGAAAAAGGTAATGCGTCAACCCGACGAGCCGGCCGTCTACCTCGGCAACAAGCCCGTGATAATCCTGCGGATCGTCCCCGAGCAGGCGGTCGAAATAGAGATCGAAGATGGACTGTGGGCGAGAGGTTTCATAGAACGCCAGATATGCCGTCCAAAGCGTGGCCCATTGGGGTTTGTCATCCGCGCGTACCGGACGCACGGAGACACGCGAGGTGTCTGTCATATGTATCGCCTGCCTATTTGCCTCTGCCCGCGATCTTGTCGCCACGGGTCATTGTGAAGCTACTGTGCAACTAAGGCAGGTTTGTGTCAAATGCGATCAAATGACGGAATTATCGACCGCTTCGGGCGAGAAAGGCCAGCCGTTCAAAAAGATGCACATCCTGTTCGTTCTTCAGGAGCGCGCCGTGTAGTTTCGGAAGCGCATTCGCGCCCGTGGATTTGAGATCCTCGGCGCTGAGGTCTTCGGCCAGGAGCAGTTTCAACCAATCCAGCACTTCGGAGGTCGACGGTTTTTTCTTGAGGCCCGCCTGATCGCGAATCTCGTAGAACTGGGTGAGCGCCGTCGTCAGAAGCGCCTCTTTGATGCCGGGGAAATGCACCTCGACGATCTGGCGAAGGGTCTCCATCTCCGGGAAGCGGATGTAGTGAAAGAAACAGCGCCGCAGAAAGGCGTCGGGCAGTTCCTTTTCGTCGTTCGAGGTGATGATGACGATGGGCCGGTGCCGCGCCCGAATGGTCTCACCGGTCTCGTAGACGAAAAACTCCATCTTATCGAGCTCTTGCAGCAGATCGTTGGGAAATTCGATATCCGCCTTGTCGATTTCATCGATCAGCAGCACGACTTTCTGATCTGCCTCGAAGGCCTCCCAGAGCTTGCCCTTGCGGATGTAGTTCTTCACATCATGCACGCGTTCGTCGCCGAGCTGGCTGTCGCGCAGGCGGCTCACCGCGTCGTATTCATATAGACCCTGCTGCGCGCGCGTGGTGGATTTGATGTTCCACTCAATCATTGGCAACTCCAGCGAGGCGCTGACTTGCCGGGCCAGTTCGGTCTTGCCCGTGCCGGGCTCGCCCTTCACCAAAAGCGGCCTTTCCAGCGTGACGGCGGCGTTTACCGCGATCGTCAGATCGTCGGTGGCAATGTAATCGGCGGTGCCTTGGAATTTCATGTATCGTCAACCCTTTGTGGCGCGCGGCGTTGTGATGCTTTTAGCCGGAATTCTTCCGGATTGTGTAGTGACAATCGAAAGGACGTGGGGTAGATCGTGGCGCATGGGGGCACTTGGCCTGAGGACAAGTCGCGTATGAATGACGTTAGCCACGTTGAGGGGAAGCAAATGAAACAGGAACTGTTTCTGCCGGATGACTATCGTCCGGCCGAAGACGAACCGTTCATGAATGAACGACAGGTTGAGTATTTCCGCCGCAAGCTGCTGAACTGGCGCGCCGAGCTTCTGGCAGGTTCAAAAGACACCATCGAGGGGCTGCAGGACGGCACCCGCAACATTCCCGACGTGGCAGACCGCGCATCCGAAGAAACCGACCGCGCGCTGGAGCTGCGGACCCGCGACCGTCAGCGCAAACTGGTGAGCAAGATCGACGGTGCGCTGCGTCGGATCGAAGAGGGCGAGTTCGGTTACTGCTCGGTCACCGGCGAGCCTATCTCGCTGAAACGTCTCGATGCGCGGCCCATCGCGACGATGAGCCTCGAGGCACAGGAACGCCACGAGCGCCGCGAAAAGGTACACCGCGACGATTGATCCCGCGCGACCGGATTGAAACGGGTTTAGAAACGTCGGAGCCGCGGCTTCGGCGTTTTTCATTGAAGGGTCATCGATGATCAGAAATGCGATTGTGATCGGCGCCGGGATTGGCGGTCTCGCGGCGGCAACGGCCCTGGCGCGTCAGGGTGTGGCGGTGACCCTGTACGAAAAGGCCGAGAAGATCTCCGAGGTGGGCGCGGGCCTGCAGATCAGCCCGAACGGGCTGGCGGTGCTGCGGGCGCTGGGGCTGGAAGAGGGGCTGATCCGTGCCGGTGCGGTTCCCGCGCGTGCCGTCGTGCTGGAAGATTACAAGGCCGGGTCATCCGTCGCGCGGCTGGATTTGACCCGCCTGACGGGACAGAAATACCTGTTCGTGCATCGCCACGATCTGATCACGGTGCTGGCGCGTGCCGCGCGCGAGGCGAATGTCACCTTGGAACTGGGGCAGGAGGTTGCCGAAGTCACACCCGGTGACTTGCCCGGCATCCGCCTGTCCACCGGAGAGGCCGCGCGAGCGGAGGTGGTGATCTGTGCAGATGGCCTCCATTCGGTGGGGCGGTCCGTCGTCTCCCCCGGGACGCAGCCTGTGTTCACCGGGCAGGTGGCCTGGCGTGCGACAGTGCCTGCACGGGACCCGGCGCCGCAGGTGCATGTGACCATGGCACCGGGGCGGCACCTGGTGCGGTACCCCCTGCGGCAGGGCAGGTTGATGAACATCGTTGCGGTGCAGGAGCGCGCGGCCTGGGCGGACGAAGGATGGCATCACCAGGACGACCCCGCCAACCTGCGCGCGGCTTTTGCTGACTTTGGCGGTCCGGCGGCGGAGCTTCTCGGCCAGGTGGAACAGGTCGGTCTCTGGGGGCTCTTCCGCCATCCGGTGGCAGAGTGCTGGTCAAAAGAACAGGTGTTTCTGCTTGGCGATGCGGCACATCCGACCCTTCCGTTTCTTGCCCAGGGCGCCAATCTGGCGCTGGAGGATGCCTGGGTTCTGGCCCAGTGTCTGAAACAAGACGGCGCCGCGGCGCGCTATCAGGAGAAACGTCGCGCCCGTGCGGCACGTGTGATCGAGGCCGCCAGCGGCAACGCCTGGAAATACCACCTGAAAGAGGGGCCACTACGCAGGCTGGCGCACTTCGGCCTGGCCATGGGCAGCCGCTGTGCGCCGGGACTGATGATGCGGCAGTTCGATTGGATCTACGGCCACGATGTAACACGAACGTAATCCGGCGGCGCGCGGCGGTGCCGCGCACGCGATCCTTTTGGTTTTGGGCGAGCCCAAAACGGCCTGCTGCAAAGGTCAGGCCGGGCGCGACCGCTGCAACATGCCGAAGAGATCGCGCGGATCGTCCGGGTCGGCCAGCAGATCGAGGGGGTGGAAGAGCTGTGTCTCCTCGATCTGGTCACGCACGTAGCGCAGGGCGCTGAAATCCTCGATCGCAAAGCCGACCGAGTCGAAGAGGGTGATCTGCTCTTCCGACCGGCGCCCTTCCGCCTCACCCGTCAGCACCTGCCAGATCTCCGTGACGGCGTGATCCTCCGGCAACTGCTGGATTTCGCCCTCGATCCGGGTCTGCTCAGGGTATTCGACAAAGATGTCAGAGCGATGCAGGATGGCGGGCGCCAGTTCCGTCTTGCCGGGGCAGTCACCGCCAATCGCATTGATGTGCACGCCTGCGCCGATCATATTGTCGGTCAGGATCGTGGCATATTGCTTGTCTGCAGTGCAGGTGGTGATGATCTGGGCGCCCATAATCGCCTCTTCTGCGGTGCTGCAAGCTGTCACGGTAAGCCCAGACCCGGCGAGGTTCTCGGCACATTTCGCCGTCGCGGCGCTGTCGATGTCGAAAAGGCGGACCTCTTCGATGCCGCAGATGGCTTTCATCGCAAGGCTCTGAAATTCGGACTGTGCGCCATTGCCGATCATGGCCATGGTTCGGGCGGCCCGGGGGGCCAGCACACGCGCGACAAGGGCAGAGGTCGCCGCGGTGCGCATCGCGGTCAGCATGGTCATTTCGCTCAGCAGCACGGGGTAGCCGCTGCCCACATCTGCGAGCAATCCGAATGCGGTGACAGTCTGCAACCCCTCGGCCGTGTTCTTGGGGTGCCCATTCACGTATTTGAAGCCGTAGACCTCGCCATCCGACGTGGGCATCAGTTCGATTACACCTTCGGCGGAGTGGCTGGCGACACGCGGTGTCTTGTCAAAGAGCTGCCACCGTTTGAAATCCGCTTCAATATAGGTGGCCAGGCCCCGCAACATCTCTTCGACGCCGATGTGATGAATGAGCTGCATCATGTGATCGACGGATACGAAAGGAACGAGGGCTTTGTCGGATGGGAGCAGTGTGGTCATGTCGAGGCCTTTCTAGCTGCGGCGCGAGAGGTGGAGACCGGCAATCATGCAGCGGACGGAGCCCCCCGCAGTCTCAAGCGTGGGAATGTCCAGCGGCAGGATGCGCGCATGGGTTTCGATCCGGGTGATCTGCTCATCGGTCAGTGCATCCAACGCGCGGGCCGACAGGGCGAGCAGGGGTCCGTCCTTGCCCCAAAGTTCGATGGCGTTCCCGGCGAATTCACCGATCTGGCGCGGTGTGAGCGCAATGACATCCCGCCCGGCTTCCGCGAGGCGTGTCGCCACCATGTGCCTACGGTTCGGATCGGTGATCATGTCCAGCCCCACAAGCGCGACATGTGTCCCGACGGCCATCAGCACATTGGTGTGGTAGATGGGACGGCCCTCCGCATCAGCCGCGTCAAAGGCAAGCGGTTCGAAATTGAAATGGGTGCAGAAGCGCTCCAGAATGACCGGATCGGCGCGATGTGACCTGGCAACATAGGCGACACGCGCGATGTGATCGAGCACCATGGCGCCGGTCCCCTCAAGCGCCAGACCGTCATGCTCGAGGCCGGAGTAGTCGATCACATCCTGCACCCGGTAGGTTGATTTCAGCATATCGATGATGTCCCAACGGCGCTCGCGACGGCGATTGGCCGCCTGCATCGGGTAGACGGCGATATGCCCGCCCGCGTGGGTCGAAAACCAGTTGTTCGGAAAAACGGAATCCGGCGTGCCGGTGCCGGTGTCGTCGAAGTCATGTACCGTGACGCCGGTGGTGCGCAGGCTGGCCACCACATGGTCGAACTCGGCGCGCGCAAGCTCCGACACATCACCATCGCTGGCGATCTGAAAGGCGTTGTCGCCCTGTGTTTCCGGGTTTGAGCGGAAGTGATGCGGCCGGATCATCACCACGGCAGAAGGCGCCTGAACCTGCATGATCAATACGCCCGGGTCGGCCGGTCGAACACCCGCCGCCCCAGGGCCGAGGCGGCGAGATCCACCATGACCTGGGCAGTGCGGCCCCGCTCATCCAGAAACGGGTTGAGCTCCACCAGATCGAGAGAGGTCATCAGCCCGCTGTCATGCAGCATTTCCATGACAAGATGCGCCTCGCGGATCGTGGCGCCGCCGGGCACAGTTGTCCCCACAGCAGGCGCGACACTGGGGTCCAGAAAGTCGACATCAAGCGAGACATGTAGCATGCCGCCTGCCTGTGCCACACGCTCCAGAAAGGCGCTGAGCGGCCTGGCGATCCCGGTTTCGTCGATTTCACGCATGTCGACGCGGTGGATCGCGGTTTCCTGCAGGGCGGCGCGCTCCGCACTGTCGACGGAGCGCAGACCGATGATGGCGATGTTTTCCTGTGGCAGCGGTGCTTCGACCGGTGGAAAGCCGTCGAAATCGGGCCGCCCGGTGACGTAGCCCAGCGGCGTGCCGTGCAGGTTGCCGCTGTCCGTGGTGGCGAGCGTATGAAAGTCACTATGCGCATCGAGCCAGAGGACAAAGAGCGGGCACTGAGCGGCCTGCGCATGACGCATCGCACCCAGCACGGTACCGAGCGCCAGTGAATGGTCTCCACCGAGGAAAATGGGCAGGCCGTCCCGCAGACCGTCTTGCGCCGCTTCGGCCAGGGCCGTGGTCCATGCAATGGTCTCCTGCAGCGCGTGCAGGCGCGCATGCGCGGTTTCTGTGAACGCAGCCGGCACGACATTGCCCCGGTCTTCCACATGATGGCCAAGCCCTTCGAGCGCCTCGGCCAACCCGGCGGTGCGATATGCATCCGGCCCCATCAGGCAGCCGCGTCGCCGCTTGCCACTGTCCACCGGGGCGCCATAGAGAATGCAACTGTGCTGGGTCATGAGAAGCTCCGAATTTGTCGCTGCCACCTGAATACCGACCGATATGAACGATGGACAAGCGTACGTTTTGCTCATATCGAGGCCATACTGATCAAAAGGAATATCCTTTATGGACGAAATGGACAGGCAATTGGTTGGCGCCCTGCGTCACAACGCGCGGGCGTCACTGTCGGAGCTCGCCGGAAGGCTTGGCCTGACCCGCGCGACGGTGCGCAGCCGGCTCGCCAAGCTGCAGAGCCGGGGGGATATCATCGGGTTTTCCGTGGTGATGAAGGAAGACCATCTCAGCGATCCGGTCCGCGGCTTGATGATGATCGCCATCGAAGGCCGTGGGACCGACCGCATTCTGCGGCATCTCTCGGGCATGCCGGAGGTGCGGCGCGTGCATTCAACCAACGGACGCTGGGACGTGATCGTGGAGATCGGGACGGAAACCCTCGAACGGTTTGACCAGATCCTGTTTCAGGTGCGCCGGCTGGAAGGGGTGACGGCCAGCGAAACCAGTCTGTTACTGAGTACCCGGAAAGCCACCTAGGCGCGGCGAAAGGCCATCAGCCAGAGCGCCACGAGGCCAAGGGAGAACAGCGCGTTCCAGCCCGCCATGCTGATGCCCAGCATGTCCCAGGCGATCTCATCGCAGCGCACGAGGGGTGCGGTCATGATCTGGTCGAGCAGCGCATCCGCGCTGAGCCCACCCACCGGCCCGGCGGAACAGCTTGTCGGGCCTTCCCACCATCCTTGTTCGACGCCCACGTGAAACAGGCCGATGCCTGCGGTCGTGAGCGCGGCAAGCGCCCCCAGTGCTGCAAGCAGGCGGTTTGGCAGGCGCAGGGCAACAAGCGCGATCACGATTGCAAGGACGTGCGGGTAGCGTTGCCAGATGCAGAGCTTGCATGGCGGCAATCCCCCCAGATGCTGAAAGGCATAGGCCCCCAGCAGCAAGGCGGCGGATCCACCGGCCGCCAGTGCGATGGTCATTGTCCGTGTCACAGGAATTTCAGCAAAAAGAAGCCCCCAAGCAGCAGCGCGATAAAGAGAGTGAACATCAGCCCGAGACGCTTTTCAATGAAATCGCGAATGGGTGCGCCAAACTTCCACAGGAGAAATGCAACAAGGAAGAAGCGCAACCCCCGCGCCAGGATGGACGTTGCGATAAAGGTGCCGAGCGGCATCGACGTCCAGCCGGACATGATCGTAATGACCTTGTACGGGAACGGCGTCACACCCGCCGTCAACACCGCCCAGAAGCCCAGATCGTTGAAGCGGCTGTTGAAGGCCGCCATTGCATCCGCCTTGCCCAGCATTTCGAGGATGGGACGACCAACGGTGTCGAAGGCAAAGGCACCAATGGCGTATCCCAGAAGGCCACCGAGAACGGACGCAACCAGCGCGACGCCCGCAATCAACCAGGCGCGGGACGGGCGGGCGATGATCATCGGGATCATCAGGACATCGGGCGGGATCGGAAAGACGGAGCTTTCGATGAAGCTGACAAAGGCGAGAACCCAGAGAGCCTGCGGGTGGTCGACCATGCTCAGTGTCCAGTCGTAAAGTTTGCGCAACATGGTCGAATTTTCCGTTTTATCCGCGCCTGCAAGAACATGGGCGACGCGTGGGGTCAAGCGGGGGAGGGGGCCTGGATGCAAAATCCCCTTGCTCGCGACACGGGCACGCGGTAAGCCGCTGTCGTTGCCCAAGTGGCGGAATGGTAGACGCAGGGGATTCAAAATCCCCCGCCTTCGGGCGTGCCGGTTCGAGTCCGGCCTTGGGTACCACATCAGCAACATCTCCCGCGTCACGGGAAGAGCGCGGGCAGCCATATGACCCAGATTGCAGCGGTGTGATTCGCAGTTTGCTGTGCATTGTGCGCACGCGTGCATAAGTGAGACCGATTCTATTGAATTGTTGAGTTTGTGGCGAAAATGTGGCGGCAAAACGGCAACACCGACCTTCCCGCATAACGGGATGCACTGTTTCCCGATTGGAAACGTATCTGAGACATACCGCCCGCGCGCGCTTTCAATCAGAAAAACTAACCTGCTCAAATCGCTTGTATTTGATCAAATCTGCCCGCGCGTGCTCGGCGAAACAATCTTGCGAATTCGGCGAAATCTCAACTGAGAATTGAATTTCGATGCGGGGTCAAGCGCCTCATTTTGGTACGTTTTATGACAAATTCCCCTTTGTGGATGAAAAGCGCTTCGCTAGAAAAATTGTCATGCTTTCTGGGAGCGCTCTGTGTGCTGACGCTCCGGACGCGGAGGAGCAAGACTTATTTCTCGGATCGTCCGATCTGATCAAATCTTCCCGTGTCTCCGAAAGCTTGTGTTTGTGTGCCCGGCCCCGTGCCGTGGAGTGAGTACGAGAACGATTATCGTCCGCAGGGTCCCCAGCCCTGCGGACAGGTAAAAGGGAAACGAATGTCTGACAGCACGACCGACCCGAATGCCGCCCATCTCGTTGGGTTCTGGGATTTCCTCGACGGACAGGAGACTGCGGACACCGGGCTTGCCGATGGCATTGCGCAGGACGGTCAGACCTTTGGCGATGCCGAAGTGGAAGATGGCGCGCTGGAGCTTGACGGACGGCGTGATTACTTTTCCACGCGGGGAGAAGATACCCCGTTCGATCTGAGCGAAGGCACCATCGCCGTCCGGTTCCGACAGGGCGATGTATCCAACAACGCGCGGGACGTTCTGGTCAACCGCGGCGAGTTCAGTGACCGCTCCAGCGACGGGTATTTTGCGCTTGGCGTCACAGGCGACGGGCGCGTGACCGTCACGCATTTTTCCGATGGCGCCCGCCTGTCCTTGAGAACCGAGAATTGCCTCTTCTCGGAAGACGACGACGTGCGGATCACCTACGGCTGGTCGGCGGAAAGTGGCGGCACGCTTCTGGTCGAGAACCTGACCACCGGCCTGCGGGAGAGTATCGATTTCGAGACCAAGGGCCTGAGCCTTGCCACCACGGATGACGACGGCGAGAATTTCACCTTCGGCGCGCGCGAGATCCGCGAGAACAGCTACGGACGGTACTTCGAAGGCAGCATCGACTCCGTCGCCGTCTACAATCGCGACATCCTCAATAATCCGGTGGAACAGGATGGCATCGTTTCCGGTACCGCCGATCCTGACATCATTGATCTGGACTATACGGGCGACCCCGAGGGCGACAGGATCGATGCCGGAGATGCGGTGCTGGCGGGCGAGGAACCCGATGATGACATCGTGGATGCGGGCGCGGGCAATGACACGGTTGTGGCGGGTGCGGGCGATGACGAAGTCTACGCCGGTCCCGGGTCGGATGTGGTGGACGGCGGCGCGGGTAACGATCTGATCTATGGCGACCGGACCCTGGCCAACGACCCGGCGGATGAACCGGACACGGGTGTTGTCCGGGAAGTGCTGCAATGGGATCTGGCACCCGATCCAGATGGTTCGGGCCCGATTGCCTCCGGCGCTTCGCTCGCCGGTGGATTTACTCAGGATACCGGCTCGACCACCGTAACCTTCTCGGTGCTGGACGTGGATCAAGGCACTACGGAGTTCGCCGGGAACGATCAGCTTGTCGACGGGATCGAGACCGATGGCGCTCCGGCCGATGACGAAAGCTCGCTCTCCAGCATCGTCCGGGACGACGGGCAGTCGGCCACGTATCAGATCGCGTTCGACACAGCGGTCACGAATGTCGATTTTCGCATCAACGACATCGATGGCGATGCCGTGGTGCGGGTCACCGCCTTTGGTCCGGATGGTGTTGAAGTTCCGATCACCATGACGGCGGGAGGCCGGATCACGCTGCTGGACAGCGGCGGTGCGGCGGGCGTGGACACCGCGGACAGCAAGGGCGGATACAAGGACGATGATAGCCCCGATTACTCCGCCCTGGTGGGTATTGCCGGGCCGATCAGCAGGATCGTCATAGAGCACCGTCAGGACGGGGATGCGGATACCGGCATCAACATCACGGATGTCTACTTCGACGTGCCGGTCATCTTTGATGACGATGATCTCTCGGGCGGTGAGGGCGAAGATACCCTCTTTGGCGAAGCCGGTGATGACACCCTGTCGGGCGGCGATGACAATGACACGCTCTTTGGGGGCGCCGGGGATGATGAGATCAGCGGCGATGCGGGCGATGATCTGCTGAGCGGCGGTGAGGATGGCGGGCGGGACAGCCTGTCCGGCGGTGATGATCGCGACCGCTTTATCGATGTCGGCGCCGGTGACAGCATCGATGGCGGCGATGGTGGCGATGATTTCGACACGCTGGATCTGACCGGGTCGCAAGGCGATGGCAGTTTCACCCTGCGCTACACCTCTGACGATCTCGAGGACGGTGTGGTCGAATATTTCGACGCGGACGGCAATGCCACGGGGCAGCTGGTTTTCGAGGACATCGAGAACATCGTCGGGGGGCCGACGCCCATTTGCTTTACCCCCGGCACCCTGATCGCCACGCCGCAGGGTGAGCGGTTGATCGAGGAGTTGCGCCCGGGTGACCAGGTGATCACCCGCGACAACGGCATTCAGGAAATCTGCTGGAAAGGGACGCGTGGGCTGACCGGAGTGGAGCTTTCGCGTCATGCGCATCTCAAACCCATCAGGATCAGCAAGGGCGCGCTTGGCGGCGGTCTGCCGGAACGCGATATGCTGCTCAGCCCCAACCACCGCGTGCTGGTGGCCAGCGATAAAACCGCGCTCTACTTCGAAGAGCGTGAGGTGTTGGTGGCAGCAAAGCACCTGACCGGCATGCCGGGGGTGGAGACGGCCGAGGTGCCCTGGACCACCTATATCCACGTCATGTTCGAGCAGCATGAGGTCATTCTGTCCGATGGCACCTGGACTGAAAGCTTCCAGCCCGGCGACTACAGTCTCGCGGGCATCGGCAACGCGCAACGCACTGAACTGGAACAGCTTTTCCCGGAGTTGAAGACACCCATGGGTGTCGCGTCCTATCAGGCGGCCCGCCGGTCGCTGAAGCAGCATGAGGCCAAGCTGCTCGCGCGGTAGGCTGCGCGGCTGATCAGTCGGGTCCCTTTGAGCCCGCGCGTTCTGCGCGCCACGCGGCCCAGTCCTCCGGCGTGTCCAGATCGCGGCGGGCCCGTGTGCCGGGCAGGGGCACCAGCTCGACCCGATCCGCGGCCTGTGACACGATCTCGCGACCGCCGCCATCACCGCTCAGCCTTGCGAATTCCGGAATGAGGGCGGCGGCAAAAACGATCGGATGTCCCGGTTGCCCATCTGCGGTCGCGCCGCGCCAGATCAGCGTTTCTGAATTTTTTTCAAAGGCGTGCAGCACAGTCCTCAAGTCGTCACGCGTGAGATCGGGCAGGTCGGCCAACAGCAGCAGCGCGCCCCGCGCCGAATTGGGAAGCGCTGCAAAAGCCGTCCGTAGGCTGGCGTTCATCCCCTCTTCGGCAGCTGGCACGGGCACCCGGTGCACCGCAAGCGCATCAAGGCATTGATAGCGGGGATGCGGCGGTGGCGGCAGGGCGACCAGCACCGGGCCGCTGGTCACGGCACAGGCGTTTTCGGCCTGTCGGCGCAGGAGCGGCACACCGTCGACATCCTCAAGAAGCTTGTCCGAGCCGCGCATGCGCCGCGACTGGCCGGCCGCCAGCAGGATAATGGGAAGGTCGCATTCTGCCGGCCGGATCATCGTCACCCCATACACCAAATCCGGGTGAAGCGAAAGCGATGCTCACCCGCGCATGATCGTGCCCGTGGGGTCGAAAAGCGGTTCCGTGATGACCCTGGCGGGCCGCATCTGACCCAGGATCTCGATCTGGACATCCGGGGCTTCATCGACGCGATCACTGGGCAGAAAACCCATGGCGATGGATTTGCCTGCGTGATGAGAATAGCCGCCCGAGGTGCAGAACCCGACCACAGCGCCGTCGAGCCAGATGGGTTCATAGCCCTGCACATCCGCATCCTCCGCATCGACCTCAAAGGTGACGAGCCTGCGCGCGGGGCCTTCGTCACGCTCCGCCTCCGCAGCAGCGCGGCCGATGAAATCATCGTTCTTTTTGAAGGAGATAAAACGGTCGAGCCCGGTTTCAGCCGCGGTGTAATCCGGGGAAAACTCTGCCATCCAGCTGCCAAAGAACTTGTCGAGCCGCAGCGACATCATGGCGCGCATCCCGAAGGGTGTCATGCCGTGTGGTTGTCCGGCGGCCCAGAGCGTGGACCAGAGCGCGCGCTGGCTCATTGGGTCACAGTAAATCTCGTAGCCCAGATCGCCGGTGTAGCTCACACGCTGTACGATGCAGTCCGCCATGCCCACGGTCAGGTGGCGCAGGTCAAGGAACCGCATATCGCTGATGTCGCTGCGGGTGCAGGCGGCGAGAACATCGCGGGCGCGGGGGCCGGCGATCTGGAATCCTGTCCGTTGATCGCTGATGTTACAGAGGGTTACGCCCTCTTCCGCATGTCGCAGGAACCAACGCCAATGGAAGGCTTGGGCGCCGTAAGAGGCGGTGAGCTGGAAGTGATCCTCTGCCAAGCAAGAGATGGTAAAATCGCCGATCAGCCGGCCCTTGGGCGAGAGCATGGGTGTGAGGCTGAGCCGTCCAGGCGCGGGCACGCGGCCCGCCATGAGGCGGTTGAGCCAGGCACGCGCGCGGGGGCCGGTGATGCGGTATTTGCCAAAGTTCTGAACCTCATTGATTCCAACGGCTTGCCGGACGGTTTTCACCTCGCGCGCGGTCGCCTCGAAGGCATCGGAGCGGCGGAAGGAGGGGGTCTCGTAGGTCGGTTCATCGCCTTGAGCGAAGTAGTTGGCAACCTCCAACCCGTATTGCTGGCCCCAGACTGCCCCCATGTTGGAGAAGACGTCGTACATCGGTGTGGTGCGGAAGGGGCGCGCGGCAGGCAGCTCTTCGTTCGGGTAAGCGACGGAAAATCTTTTCTGATAGTTTTCAATGACTTTCGGCAAGGTATAGCCCGGCGTGATCCAGTCGCCGAAGCGGGCGACGTCCATCGCCATGGTGTCGCGCTCGGTCTCACCCTCGATCATCCATTGCGCGAGCATGAGGCCCACGCCGCCGCCTTGGGAGAAGCCCGCCATGACCCCGCAGGCGGACCAGTAGTTGCGCACGCCGGGCACGGGGCCGACCAGCGGGTTGCCGTCAGGGGCGAAGGTGAAGGGGCCGTGGATGACGTTCTTGACACCCGCGCGCTCCAGATCGGGGAAGCGTTTATACGCAAAATCAATGCTTTGCTCGATCTTGTCAAAGTCGTTGGGCAGCAGGTCCTGCCCGAACTCCCACGACGTGCCATCGACCGCCCAGGGGCGGCAGGGCTGCTCGTAGAAGCCGATGCAGAGGCCCTTGCCCTCCTGCCGCAGATAGCTTTCGCCCGCCGGGTCCATCACATGGGGATGCTCCTTGCCCTCGGCCATCATTTCGGTGATCAGGGGCACCTCTTCGGTGACCAGATACTGATGCTCCATCGGGTGCAGGGGGAAGTAGATCCCGGCCATGGCACCGACCTCGCGGGCCCATAATCCTCCAGCGTTTACAATGTGTTCGGCGTGAATCACGCCCTTGTCGGTGATCACATCCCAGGTGCCGTCGGGGCGCTGGGTGGTCTCGCGCACCATGCAGTGCGTCTCGATCGTGGCCCCGCCCATACGAGCGGCTTTCGCATAGGCGTGGGTGGTGCCGGAGGGGTCGAGATGGCCGTCGAGCGGGTCGTAGAGCGCGCCGAGGATGCCATCGGTGTTCGTCACCGGGGCGATCTGCTTGATCTCCTCGGGACCTACGATCTCGGTCTCCAGCCCCATGAAACGGTGCTTGGCGCGCTCGGCCAGCAGCATGTCGAAGCGGTCCTGATTGTCCGCAAGTGTCACGCCGCCCACGTGATGCAGCCCGCAGGACATGCCGGTGATCTCCTCCAACTCCTTGTAAAGATTGATGGTATAGCCCTGAAGCGCGGCCATATTGGTGTCGCCGTTCAGCGTGTGAAACCCGCCTGCCGCGTGCCAGGTGGAGCCGGAGGTCAGCTCCGAGCGCTCCAGCAGCATCACATCGGACCAGCCCAGCTTGGTCAGGTGATAGAGCACGGAGCAGCCGACAACGCCGCCTCCGATAATGGCGACACGGGTCGTGGTTTGCATGGGGGCCTCCATCTGTCTGATGCCGTGCAGCTAAGACGGGGGCGTGGGACAGGGCTGGTTCAAAAACGACAGAAGATGACGTTTAAGCCGGATGGCAGGGATTGCTGCGGGGTTAGCAGAGCGTACGCGCAACGGCCGGGTGCGGCCCGGCCCGCCGAATGCGGGAGACGCCGGTTAACGCCTGATTTCGGGGGATTCCGGCGATCTGTATCGCGTCGGTTTCACGTCGGTATCACGTCGGTGTTTTGCACCGACAGGGCGGGGTTAAGGCAGCGTGCGCCCCGAAGTCCTGACAGATCGTGACCTCGGGGCGCGCAGCATCAGGCGGCGGCATCCTGTTCGTGGGGCATGCGGAACCCGACCGCGATGCGATTCCAGGTGTTGATCAGGCCGATGGCCACCGTCAGCTTGGTGATCTCCGTCTCGGAAAACTCTGCCAGCATCGCCTGATAGGCGTCATCGGGCGCGCCGGTCTGGGCGAGGTTGGTCAGCGCGTCGGTCCAGCCCAGAAGCGCCCGTTCGCGGGCGTCGAAAACCCCGGCCTCGCGCCAGACGCTGACCAGCGCAATCCATTGCTCGGAGAGGCCGTCCCGCCGCGCTTCCTTGGTGTGCATGTCCACGCAATAGGCGCAGCCGTTGATGATCGAGGCGCGCAGTTTCAGCAGGTGAATGAGCCGGGGCGGCAGGCCGGACTGCTTGCTGACATAGGTTTCCAGCGCGTAAACCGCTTTGACGGCGTCGGGAGCGGCGGCCATGGAATCGAGGCGAAGGGTCATGTTTTTTCCTTTCAGAGGTCGGTTTAAGTGTCGGGTTTCGGGTGGCGCATGTGCTGGTCGAAAAAGGCACAGCCCCGCGCGGCAATGGTGCCGTCGTCATCGGCCGCAAGCTCGGCCAGCAGATCGGCCAGCGTCACGCGGCGCAGTTCCGCGCGATAGGCCCGCTCGGCTCGCAGCATCGCGGCGTTGATCTGACAGGGGGCCTTGAAATACTTCGCGGGCAGGGGGTTGGCGCCCTGCTGGCGGATTTCCTTGCAGCGGAAGGCGGGTTCAGGCCCTTCCACCGCCAGCACGACATCGAGCAGGCTGATCCGGTCCGGCGTGCGGGCAAGCCGGTACCCGCCGCGCGGCCCGGGTTCGGTGTGCAGCAGACCGGCTTTGGAGAGTGCCTGCAAATGCTTGAGCAGGTAGCTGGGCGAGATGCCGTGAAACTCTGCCAGTGCCGCGGCCGACAGCAGCCCGCCTTCTGGCAGGCCCGCCAGCAGCGTGGCGCAATGCAGGGTTTGTTCAACACCGTCCCCGAGTTTCATTGGATCTCTCCTGAAGAATCACGGATAAATATTATCCGTGATTATAGAGATGTCAATTTACGAAACATCCGGCGGCCCGTTTGTCTTGTTCCGGTCGGATTTCTCGCTTGCAGACGGGCGCAGGGCTCCTCCGTCAGCCGCAGGTTCCCGGGCAGGGCCTGAAAGGCGCGGGCGCAGTTTGAGACCTGTTTATCCGACTGCGGGACGGGGTGATCGGATCTTGAGGCGCGGTCTGGATGGCCGAAACCCACTGCTACACGCAGCCCGCACCGCAAAGGCCACTAGCTGTCGGTGGATCAACATCCTGAACGACAGGGGCATTGTCCGCCCGCGACGGATTATGTCGCCAATGCGCATACCGCGGGGAGGGGCTTGGGCCAGAGTGCCGGTCAGGACATCGAATGAGGGATATCGATATGCGCACCCATGCTCAGGCCGTGGTCATCGGAGGCGGCGTGATCGGCTGCTCGATCCTCTATCATCTGACCAAGCTGGGGTGGCGGGATGTGGTGCTGCTGGAGCGGGATGAGCTGACCAGCGGGTCGACATGGCATGCGGCGGCGAACATTCACGGGCTGCATGACAGCACCAACATCAGCCGCATTCAGCACTATACGATGAACCTGTACAACGATCTGGAGGCGGAGACCGGGCAGAGCTGCGGCGTGTTCCAGCCGGGCTCGCTCTATCTGGCGCAGACGGAGGCGCGGGAGCATCAGCTGCGGCTGCAGGCGGCGAAGGCGAAGCTTTACGGCATGAATTTTCACGAGGTGTCGCGCGACGAGGCGGAGCGGCTGCATCCGCTGGTGAACTACGATGGTATTCGCTGCATCATGTGGGAGCCCGATGGCGGCAATGTGGACCCCTCGGGGGTGACGAATGCCTATGCCACCGGGGCGCGGCAGAACGGGGCGGAGATCATCCGGTTCTGCCCGGTCACGGGCACGGAGCCGCAGGCGGATGGCAGCTGGATCGTGCGGACGCCGAAGGGAGATATTCGCACGGAGTGGGTGGTGAATGCCGCCGGGCTCTGGGGCCGCGAGGTGGCGGCTTTGGCGGGCGTGAAGCTGCCCCTGCAGCCGACGGAGCACCAGTATTTCGTGACCTAGTCGATTGCCGAGATTGACGCGGGTGACCGACGCTTGCCCTCGGTCGCGGACCGGGATGGGGAGTATTACCTGCGGCAAGAGGGCAAGGGGCTGCTCGTTGGCGCCTATGAGAAGGATGTGCGGTTCTGGGCGGAAGAGGGTACACCGCAGGGCTTCGGACATGAGCTTTTTGCCGATGATCTGGAGCGGATCGAAGAGAACATGCTGCGCGCGATCGAGCGGGTGCCTGCCGTTGGAGAGGCTGGCATCAAGCGGGTGATCAACGGGCCGATGATCTGGTCGCCGGATTCCAATGTGCTCTTTGGCCCGGTGCCGGAGCTTGAGAACTATTTCTGCTGCAACGGGATCATCCCGGGGTTTTCACAGTCGGGCGGCATGGGGCTGCTGGCGGCGGATTGGATTGTGACCGGCGAGACGCGGTATGACATGTTCGCCTGGGATATGGCGCGGTTCGGGCACTGGGCGGATGCCGCCTTTGCAAAGGCCCGGGTCGGGGACCAATACGCGAACCGGTTCAAGATCCATTTCCCGAATGAAGAGCGCACCGCAGGGCGGCCCGTACGCACCCGTCCGGTTTATGAGACGCAGAAAGCGGCGGGCGCGGTCTTTGGTCTGAACTACGGTTGGGAGCATCCGCTGTGGTATGGAGCGGAACCGGGCACTGTCGAGACGGAAGGGTTCACGCGGCAGAACTGGTGGGGCCTGTGGGCGCGGAGTGCCGGATGCTGCGGGAGCGTGCCGGGAGCATCGACATCTCCAATTTCGCCAAGTACCGCTGC
>ERZ1740065.172-NODE-172-length-30920-cov-5.260230_pt1 | contig 30920 bp, 25 predicted proteins | sample MGYA00581738_ERZ1740065 | MGnify/ENA primary metagenome ERZ1740065 (study PRJEB43018, sample SAMN04849749) | marine metagenome | isolation source: floating plastic debris | place: Pacific Ocean | collected 2008-09-01 | study: EMG produced TPA metagenomics assembly...
ATGCTACGCATGGATAACAACCGGGAAAATCACGAGGTGGACGAAGACCTCGACTCGCACGGCGATTTGGGCTTGACCAATCGAATCACCCAGGCCAACCGCATCATCAATCAGGACGGAACATTCAACGTCATTCGCGATGGGCACCGCTTCTGGACTCCCTATCAGTATTTGGTGGAGGTTTCCTGGCCCCTTTTTCTGCTGTTGGTACTCCTTTCCTACATTGGCGTCAACATCCTCTTTGGCATTGCCTACTGTCTGGTGGGCGTGGAAACCCTCTCGGGGATTGACGGGGGGACCAGTTTTTGGGATCAACTCGCCCATACGACCTTCTTTAGCGTACAAACCTTTACCACCGTCGGCTACGGTGCCATCAGTCCGACTGGGATTTTGGCCAACATCATCGCCTCCCTCAACGCGCTGATTGGCCTGATTGGCCTGGCTCTGGTGACGGGTTTGATTTTTGCGCGCTTTGCCAAACCCAAAGCGCACATCCTCATCAGCGACTGTGCGCTGATCGCTCCTTACGAGGGAGGCACGAGTTTTCAGTTCCGAATCGCCAATAAACGCAACAGCAAAATCATCGACTTGGAGGCCATCGCCATCTACAGCTGGATCGACTCGACCCAGTTGGAGGCCCGGCGGCAGTACCGGACCTTGGCGTTGGAACGACACCGCGTAGCTCTTTTTCCCCTCAACTGGACGATCGTTCATCCCATTGTGGAGGGCAGTCCCCTTTGGGGAATGGGGGTGGAGGATATGGAGCGGAATCGGGTCGAATTTGTGGTGCAGATCAAGGGCTTTGACGAGACTTACGGGCAATTTGTCCACCTCAACAGTTCCTACCTGGCGGATGAGATTCATTGGAACGTTCACTTCCGACGGATGTACGAATTTGATTCCGACCGGGGAACGGTGCTCCACCTGGATCTGATCAATGATATCGTGGGGGAGTTGGGGGAGCTGGGGGACGAAGATTTGGAAAAAAATTAAATACCCATTAAACCTCGGGGTTTCCGTTGGGTCCAAGGGTAAAATCCAGACGGCTTGGCGATAGTTGCAATAATGATGTCGGACGAACAAATACTGTCTCTGATACAAGATCACCAACAGCGGGAGCGTGGCTTTCGCCTGTTGATGGAGCAGTACCAAGAACGGCTGTACTGGCACGTTCGTCGCATGGTGGTGGAGCACGAGGACGCCAACGATGTGATCCAGAACACCTTCATTAAGGTATACCGAAGCATCGACCGGTTTAAGGGGCAATCGGCCCTGTACACCTGGCTCTACCGCATCGCCACCAACGAAGCGATCACCTATTTGAACAACCGCAAGAAAAAAAGTACGGCGGCCCTGGACGATGCCGACAACAACCTGGAGAACCAACTCGCCGCGGACGACTATTTTGATGGTGATCGGGCCCAGGTATTATTGCAAAAGGCCCTGGTCAAACTGCCCGAAAAGCAGCGTCTGGTGTTTCAATTGCGCTATTACGAGGAGCTGTCCTATCAGGAAATGTCGGAAGTACTCGACACTTCGGTGGGGGCGCTAAAATCTTCTTATCACCACGCCGTTAAAAAAATTGAAGCCTACTTTCGCGCGGTGGGCAGTAATCGGTAAACTTGGAAGACCATGAATCGGAAAGAAGAAATTCGCAAGGAATTGGAGGAGCTTTCCCCCTTGCTGTCCAAGCTAGACAAGGATAACCCTTTTGAGGTGCCCTACGGGTACTTTGACAAGATGCAACGCGAGGTACTACAGCAGGTAAAGGAGCCACAAGTATCGCCAGCGCGCCCCGGCATTTGGGCCTGGCTTTTTGGCAATCAGCGCTCGGGGCGCTTGGGGCTCGGAGTCATTAGCCTGTTGGTGGTGGCCACGGCTGGCTTTTTCTACTGGTCGGCACCCAATGTGGCGAACCCCTTGGCCGGCTCGGAAGCGGGGGGGGAGGCATCCTGGGAGCAAGCGGCGGCGGCTTACCTGACCGCCAATATTGACGAACTGGACGATGACCTCCTGGCTGACCTGGTGGTGGACCGGGGGACGGCTGAGGATGGGACGCCCCAGGAGGGAGCATTGGACGAGCAGTTGATGGAAGAAATCCTGAATGAATTAGATGATCTCGAAATAGAAGACCTGTTGTGAGACGGGTGCTACCTAAAATTTAAACTACATGAAAAAAGTATTTTTGATCGGATGGATGCTGCTGATGGCGGGTTCGGTCGGCTGGGCGCAGGACGGTGACCTGGAAAACAATCCGCGTATCCAAGAGATGCGGGAGGAGTTTTTCAACCGCGAGTTGCAACTGAGCCCCCAGGAGGCGAAGGCTTTCTGGCCACTGTACAACGATTTTCGCAGCAAGGAGCGTGAGCTCAAGGCGAAGTTGCGCGACGGACGGCGGCTCGAACTCATGACCGATGCGGAGGCCGAGCGTTACCTGGAGGAATACCTCGACGTAGAGGAACAGCAACTGGCCCTCAAACGCGAGTATTTTGGTAAATTTAAGCAGGTCATCAACATCCGTAAAATTGCGATGCTCAACCGAACCGAGCGCCAGTTTAAGAAGTCCCTACTCAATAAGCTGCAGGAACGCCGGGGACGGCGGGGTGGATTTAACTGAGGACTTAGATAAACGCCGTTGATCGCTTACCTTTGCGACGACAAAGCCGCCGTTTGCTTTGAGCAGACGGCGGCTTCGTTGTTTCACCGCCAATTGTTTTGCCCTATGCCCTCTTCCACCTGGCTGGCCCACCTCGCCCTCTTCGCCGTCGCCCTGATTTACGGCGCCAATTACACCATTGCCAAGGAGGTCTTACAGAGTCCCAGCATTACGGCCGATGGCTTTATCTGGTTCCGCGTGCTCACCGGGACCCTCGTTTTCGGACTTCTCTACTACGCCTCCGGGCGGGAGCCCATCCGGCGGCAGGATTGGAAGTGGCTGGCCCTGTGTGGGCTCTTCGGGGTAGCCATCAACCAGGTCTTCTTCTTTCGCGGGCTCCACCTCACCGGCCCCATCCACGCCTCCCTCATCATGACCACCACCCCCATTTTGGTACTCCTGATTTCGTCGGTCGCCTCGCGCGAGAAAATCACCCTGCGCAAAATCGTAGGCATCCTCATCGGCGCCACCGGCGCCATGTTGCTCATCACCAACGGGGAGCAGGTCAACTTTGGAAGCGACCAGGCCCTCGGCGACTTGATGATTCTGGTCAACGCAACGTCTTTCGGTATCTTTCTCGTCTTAGTAAAGTCACTGATGGAGCGCTACCAAGCCTTTACCGTACTGGCCTGGTTATTTTTCTTTGGTTGGCTTTTCGTCAGTGTGGTGGGCTTGGACGATGCCCTGCGCACCGATTGGCAGGGCTTTACGCCGGGAATGTGGTGGGGATTTGCTTACGTCATGATCGCGACGACCTGCTTGACCTACCTCTTCAACATCTACGGTTTGCGCCGGCTGCCGGCCTCCGTGGTCAGCAGCTACATTTATCTGCAACCTTTATTGGCCTCGGGGATTGCCCTCTTGCTGGATAAGGATGAAGGAACGGTCCTAAAACTGGTGGCAGCGGTAGCGATCTTTGTGGGAGTGTTTTTGGTCAGCGACTTGGATCGGTCTAAAAAGGGTTCTAGCAATGTCACAAATTAAGAGTTTTTTTAATTTGGGACTTCCATCCTGGAAAGCATAAAATTCGGTTTTGCATTTCTTTTTTTGCTTGGTAAAATAGTCCATACATTAGCGGGTGTCAGCGAGTTGTTTAAAGCGACAAATAAAAACAATTTTAAATGTTTTTAATCTCTAAATTATTAATTTTTAGGATGTTACATACTTTATGATTCTCGCTAATACCACTTTGGGTCCTTGTTTTTTCTACTCAAAATCCTTGGTTTGAATCCTTGGTGTTGCTGTTTTTTTCCCTATATTTACCTGAAACACTATACAAACTCGACCATGAATCAACATAATTTTAGGAACGAACAAAAAACAATTGCGCTGATTTCTGAGTACGAGGCTATGTCACAACAAGGAACGGTAGGTTTTTATGAGGAAACGGTATTTTTTGAGATCATTAAGCACTATGAATCCACCGAAAATTTTGACCGAGCACTCGAAGTCACGAATCACGCGATTCGACAGCACCGTTTTTGCCCCGATTTTTACTTGAAAAAAGCCCAGATCTTGCTGGCTCAGAGCCGCTCCGGCGACGCCCTCCTCTGCCTCGACCTGGCCGAGGTGTACGCTCCCGCTGAATTGGAAGTCCAGCTGCTCCGCGTCGAAGCCCTATCGGCCGAAGGTCGCTCCGCCGCCGCTTTTATCATCCTGGATGTCCTCAAGCAGCAATCCAACGAGGAGGACCTGACCTACATCTACTTCTGCGAAGCTTTGGTGTACGAAGACCTGGAAGATTTTGACCGGATGTTCTACGCCCTCCGCAGATCCGCGCTGGCCAATCCAAAAAATCGGCAGGCCGTCGAACGCATTTGGCTGAGTGTGGAGATGAGTCAGAAATACGAGGAAAGCGTCCAGCTCCACGAGCAGTTGATCGACAGCGATCCCTATTCCTACATCGCCTGGTACAACCTGGGGCACGCCTACTTTTGCCTCCAGCGCTACCGCGAAGCCGCCGATGCCTTTGAGTACGCCTACATCATCAACGACACCTTTGAATTCGCCTACCGCGATTGTGGGGAGGCCTGTATCAAAGCGGGTGACTTCAAACGCGCCCTCAAATGTTATACCGAGGCCCTCGAACACATCAAAGTCGATACCGATCTGCTTACCCGGATGGGCTACTGCCAGGAGCAGGAACAAGAGTTCCTGTTGGCCAAAAGCTACTACCTGGAAGCGCTCGACTTGGATCACTACAACGACCTGGCCTACTTTCGGCTCGGGGAATGCTACTTTCGCGAGGGCAACTGGATGACCGCCATCGGCTACTACCGCAAAGCCATTACGATCGACAAGCGGAAGGAAGAATACCTCGCCGCCCTGGCGACGGCTTACCACCAGACCGATCAAAACGATTTGGCCCTCCTGTTTTTCCGCAAATCCGTCGACACGGCGCCCGAGGTCGCCCAGTATTGGGTGCTTTACGCCACCTTCTTGCTCGATATGGGTAAAAACCAGGAGGCGCTTGAGGTACTGGAAGAGGCCCTCCAGCACGCGGGTGGGCCCGAGTTGCTGTACGGTAAAATTGCCTGTATGATCTTACTGGAGCGCAAGGGGGAAGCCTTTTACCTCCTGCACAAAGCCCTCCACGTCAACTTCGATCGTTACGAGTCGATGTTCGAACTCGTCCCCAGCCTCGAAGGCGATCCCGAGATCATGACGATGATCGCAGCTTACCAAACTTCCTGACCCCTCCCCATACCCGGACCCCGCCAGCTGATTAAGGTCGGCTGGCGGGGTTTTTAGCCGCTCCCGCTCCTTCCGGCATATTTTTTGTTCCTCTCCACGTGCTTCCCTTTCAACACCCAATCCCTCCCGTATTCGTTTATCACCGATAATGGAAAAGCATGAGAAATAGGAACCTATGGCTGTGGCCCCTGCTGGCCCTACTGACGCTGACCGCTTGCGAAAACTTGGGGGAAGATGATACCCTGGTCCGTATCCACAAGGAGGAATTCGACCTCAACGATCAGCACGTGATCGGATCGGCCATCGTTACCTACATGAACGAAAACCCACTGCTCTTTCCCGTCCTCGATCGCACCGAATACTTGGAAGTTTACAATTACGTCGACGTCCTGCTCGAAACCCTGATTACCACTACGGAAATCAGCACCCGGGAGGATTTCAACTGGGAGATTGTCCTCTTACAGGACGACAACATTCGCTCGGCCTTCGCCGCTCCGGGGGGTAAGGTGTTTATCTACACGGGGCTACTCAAGTTTATCGAGGCGGAAAACGAATTGATGACCGTCATCGCCCACGAGGTGAGCTATTCCGAATCGGGGCGGGTGATGAATTACTTGGCCAATAAGTATTCTCGGGACTTATTCTTTCTGGGTGATATTTTGTTGGGCTACGACGTAGGGGATGCCATGGCTGAGCTGTGTAGCTATCTCAAAGATTTGATCTATACGACCGATGAGGTGGTAGGGGCCGACGAATTTGCCATCAATTTGATCTGTCCTTTCCAGTACAATGCCCTGGGGATGAAGAGCATTCTGGACTTGGCGGAGCAGAGTACCTCAGAGGTATTTTGGCTCAACGTCCGGCCCAGCGCGGAGGATCGGATCGAGAAAATCATTGAAAATGCCAATCCCTGCGGGGATGAGGAAGATCCCACCTTTGGCGAACGCTACGCCGCTTACAAGCTCCTGCTGCCCTAGGCAACTCACACTTCCAGGCCCTGACTTTCGGCCGCGAAAATGGCGGCACCGATGATGCCCGCATTGTTGCGCATCTGGGCCGGAATCACCTCCGTTTTTAAAGTCAAGACTTCCCGATAGCTGTCTATCTTCTTGCTACCTCGACCACCGAGAATAAAAAGGCTGGGGGAAAAGAGGCGTTCCAAGTGCTGTAGGTACTTGTTGAAGCGGGTGCCCCACTCTTCCCAACTCAGGTCTTCCCGCTTCCGGGCGGAATCAGCCGCGTAGCGCTCGGCAATCTGCTTGCTGTTTTTTAGAAACAAATGTCCCAGCTCGGTATTGGGCACCATCCGTCCGTTGATAAACAGAGCTGACCCCAGTCCCGAACCAATGGTGATGAGGATAACGGTACCGTTTTTTCCCCGTCCGACGCCGTAGCGCATCTCCGCCAGCCCGGCCAGGTCCGCATCGTTGCTGATGTAGACCTCACAACCCGTCGCTTTGCCGAGCAACTGAGCGGCGTTGGTGCCGATCCACTGCGGGTCAATGTTGGCGGCGGTCAGCGCCACCCCCTCCCGAATGACGGCCGGGAAGCCACAGCCGATGGGCCCTTTCCACTTAAATTGCTCGACGACCTCCTTAAAGGCGACCGCCACCAGTGCGGGCTTCGCCGGAGAGGGCGTGGCAACCCGGAAACGCTCCGAACGCAATTCGCCGGTTTCCAGATCAATGATGGCCCCCTTGATGCCGGAGCCGCCTACGTCGATTCCTAGTAATTCTTGCTGTTTCATATCCTTGTTTTCCGTTTTGTTAGAGGGGCATCACTGGATGACCCGAATTTTCATTTTGACGGGTTCTACGGGGCGACTCTGGCCACGGGGTGGGTCCCCGTTGGTCTCCGTCGCCGCAATTTTATCAATCACCTCCAGGCCATCCACCACCATTCCAAAGACGGTGTATTCGTTATCGAGAAAGGGCGTGCCCCCGAGTTGGAGGTAAGCTTGCCGTTCTTCGGGCGTGTAGCGGCGGTCCTTTTGGGCTTCGAGGACGTTGAGCTGATCCTCGGTTACCCCCCGTCCCTGGACGATGTAGAATTGCGAGCCACTCGGCATCTTTTCCGGGTTGCCGGGCCCACCGCGACGGGCGGCCGCCAGGGCTCCCTTGACGTGGATCAGCGAGTCGACAAATTCGGCGGGGATTTGGTAGCCGGGTCCACCCGAGCCCAGGGCCTTGCGCTTGCTGGCGTTGCGGGAATCGGGGTCGCCCCCCTGGATCATAAAGCCGTTGATCACGCGGTGAAAGAGTAGGTCGTCGTAGAACCCATCTTCGACGAGTTTGATAAAATTATCGCGGTGCTGGGGCGTGGCGTCGGAGAGCAAAATGGTCATGCTGCCAAAATCCGTTTCCAGGATGACGTAGCAGCGTTCGGGCGTACCGATTTTGAGGGCTTGCTCTTTGATGCTCTCTTTCTTGCCGTCGCTGGCGCGGAGGGTGATGGTGTAATTGCCCGAAGCCCGGTAGCGGTGTTGGGGAGAAGCTTCCGTCGATTTTTGACCGTCGCCAAAGTCCCATTCGTAGATCGTGGCTTTTTGCGAAGTATTTTCAAAGCTGACCGTTGCCGGTGCCGTGTCGGACTTGGCGGTGTAGTTGAAATCGGCCAGTGGTTTGGCACAGGAGCCTAAGAGCACCAGCCCCAGGGCCAGGGCGGTGAGTTGGAGTGTATTCTTCATTAATGGGATTTAATTTAGGAGTCGAATCTTCATTTTTACGTCTTCGACCGGGCGGTCGCCGGGGGCGGTGGGCACCGCGGCGATCTTATCGATCACTTCGAGCCCTTCCACCACTTCACCAAAGACGCTGTACTCGTTGTCGAGCGAGGGGAAGCCCCCGAGGTCTTTGTAGAGCTGACGTTGGGCATCGTTGTATTTTACCTTTTTGGTGCGTTCAAAATTGTCCAGTTGCTGGTCGCTCTGGACCGTTCCCTGGACGATAAAGAACTGCGAACCGGAAGACTCTTTGTTGGGGTTGACCGCATCGCCCAGGCGGGCAGCGGAGAGGGTCCCCTTGAAATGGGGCGAGCCGATTTCTGCGGGAACGGTATAGCCGGGTCCCCCCTGTCCCAGGGCCTGGTTGGCGGGGGCGTTCCGCGAGGTGGGGTCGCCTCCCTGGATCATAAAATTCTGGATCACGCGGTGAAAAAGGAGATCGTCGTAAAAACCTTCCTGGACGAGTTTGACAAAATTATCGCGGTGCTGGGGGGTGGTATTGTACAGCATCACTTTCATATTGCCCATATCGGTTTCGATCATGGCGTAGGTGTGCGGGTCGCTATTGCAAGCGGAGCTGCCGAGTAAAAGCCCGATCAGCAGGTACAGTAGTATGCTCCCCGGGGGAGTAGCCGATTTTATCATATCATTAAGTTGTTTTATTCCTCTTCCCAGCCTCCATTTTCGGCTTCGAGGGATTTAAAATATTCGATGGCCTTGATCTTGAGCAGGCGTTCCTGCTCTTTAACGCCCGTCACCCGTAAGGGTTTCAACACTTCGTAATGGGGCCAGCCATCTTCATCGCGCCCCAAGAAACGGTAATAGCCATCGCTGCTCAGGAGGCGACAGACCGCCACGTGCATCAAATCCTGCTTCTCCTCCTTGCTAAACTGCTGTTGCAAACGCCCCAGCTCCTGGATGCCAATCATCAACAGGATGCCATTGAGATCGGGCAGGGTACTGCGCCGCGTAGTTTGCTTGATGAGGTGACGTACGCGCAGCCATTCAAAATCAAATTCCCACTCCTCCATAAGGCCTTGGTTTGAGCATAAAATTAAGAAATAATTTTATTCTTCCTGGATGATTGCGGGTACGCGACTCGCCGTCAGCGCGGGCGGAAGCGAAGCCAGTAAGCCGATGATGATGACCGTAACACTGACCACCACCAAATCGGGCCAGCGCATGCTGATTGGGTAGGTATCGACGATAAAACCAGCCGGAATCGTGATGATGCCCACCGTCTTCTGGGCCACGTACAGGGCCAGGGCCACACTGATCCCGATGGCCAGGCCCAGCAGACAGAGCAGTAGGCCCTCGTTGAGGAAGATATTGCGGACGGTGACTTCCGTAGCGCCCATCGACTTGAGGATGGCGATGTCTTTTTTCTTGTCCAGGACGATCATCCACAGCGAACCGATGAGGTTGAAGGCGACTAGGATGAGGGCGAGGCTAAACAGGGCGTAGTACATCCACTTTTCCAAATTCATAAGTTTGAGGAAGGCCTCGTCCTGCTCGTAGCGTCCCTTGACCGCAAAATCCGGTCCCATCACTTCTCGGATTTGGTCGATCATCAGGGCGATGTCGGCCCGGGGATCGAGTATGAATTCCAGGGCGCTAACCTGCCCCCGGGCGTTCATCAGTTCCCGGACGAAGGCCAGGTTGCTCAGGACGTACTGGCTGTCAAAATCCTGCTGGACGACGAAGGTACCCGCCGGTGAGAAGAACTTGCGCCGGAAGGGTTTGCTCGAAAACCCGGTACTTTTGCGCTTGGCCATGTAGACGTTGATGGAAGAAAATCCGTCGGCACTGGCCGATAGCTTGTTGCGCATGCCCAGCCCCAGCACCGCCAGGTTGCGTTGGCCATCCCGCAGTTGGTAAGTCCCCTCGCGCACCATGGAGTCGATCCCGGTGACGGGCGCAAAGTATTCATCGACCCCCTTGAGGATCCCAAAATCCTGATTGCCCTCGTGTTCAAAAAAGGCGACTTCTTCGAGGGTTTGCGATACCAAGTCCACCCCCGGAATTTCCCGCAACTGGTAGAGCTTCGCCGAATCCACCGCAAAGGCTTTGCCCGATACGGGCGTCACCTTGACGTCGGGGTTAAAGGCGTTGAACATGCCCATGATCAAATCCTCAAAGCCATTGAAAACCGAAAGGACCAAAACCAAGGCGGCCGTACCCACGGCTACCCCCAGTACGGAGATGCCCGAAATGATGTTGATCGCATTGGTCGATTTTTTGGCAAATAAGTAACGCCGCGCAATTCGCAGGGATAAATTCATACCGTTGGGGCTGCTTTATTGTAGGCTCTCCAAAGCCTCGTAAATCACCGCCTGGATTCGGGGGCGATAGTCCGCTTCGTTGAGCTTGTAATTGCGCATCGAAGGGTAAGTACGGTTTGAGAGAAAGACGTAAATCAAATTGTTTTCGGGGTCGGCCCAGGAACAGGTACCCGTAAAACCCAGGTGCCCAAAACTGCTATCGGAAGCGGCGGCCGTCATGTTCTGACTGCGCTCGGGCTGAAGTTCCTTCATGTCAAAACCAATGCCCCGCCGCGAGCACTCCGGGTGCCGAGTGGTAAAGGTACGCACGGTTTCGGGCCGCAGCAACTGTTGGCCGTTGTAATACCCATTATTGAGCAACAACTGCATCACCGCTGCACATCCTGAGCGTGGGCAAACAAGCCGGCGTGCCCACTGACCCCACCCAGCATCGCTGCCCCCATGTCGTGTACGTAGCCTTGAACGCGCTGCTGGCGAAAGTAGCGGTCCTCCTCCGTAGGCGGCACCCGGGTCAGCGAAGTGTTGCGCCAGGGGTTGTAAGTGGCCGAGTACAAACCCATCGGCTGGTAAAAATGCTCCGCCACAAAGGCATCCAGCGATTGGCCACTGCGAACCTTTACCAGACGGGCGATAAGGTAAAAACCCAGGTCGCTGTACTTGTACTCGCGGTCGGGCCGCAGTGGCGACTCCCGGATTTGCTGCCACATGTCGTCGACGTAGTCGTTGCGCAGAAACAGCTTGTCGGCCACGGGAATGCTAAACTCGTCACTGGCCTCCTGGCGGTAGTACTGCTTGGAGGGATCTTTTTTTCGCGATAGGGTCCGTTCGTAAAATTTGATCCAACCCTGTAAACGCGCCCGATGGGCCATGATGTCCTGTAGCGTCAGCTGGGCCTTGTCGCTACCGGCCAATTCCGGGAGGTAACGGACCAGTGGTTGGTAAATGTTGACCAAGCCCTGCTCCTGCAACTTCATGATGGCCAGCGTAGCGGAGAGGATTTTAGTCAGCGAAGCCAAATCGTAAATGTCGTCGACCTGGGTCGGCCGCTGCTTGCGGTAGCTGTGGTGGCCAAAGGACTTTTGATAAACCACCTGCCCGTCCTTGGCGACTAGCACCACACAGCCCGGGGTTGCGCGTGTATCCACCGCCGCCTGAGCGAGGGTATCAATCTTTTTCAACACCGCCGCATCCATCCCCACCCGCTCGGGCCGGTCGTACCCCAGCCGGAAGATGGGTGCCGTGCTCTCCCCCGCATTGAAGGGACTGCGCGTCGATACCCCCACCGGAAGTCGAGCGTTGAGGCTAAAGCTGCCGTAGAGGGCCTGGGCCGCAGCATCCTGAATCGCCTCGTCGTCGTCGTAAGCGACCAGTACGCAGTCCAGCGCGTCAAAGTATTTCAAACTGTAAGGATTGCCAAAGACGACCAAAACGACTTCGGTCAGCGTATCGAGCTGCTGGAGCAATTGAATTTCCGAAGGCGTGACGCCAAAGTCCTTGCTGGCGTAATTGCTCATGTCGTGCACGCTCACAATCACCCGGTCGTAGGGCTTTAGTTGCCGGAGCAAGCGTTTTTGCTCGCTGGCGGATAGTTGTTTGCCGGCCTGGAAATGGCGTAGGGGCCGGTAGTCATCGAGGCGTTCCTGAAAGGGCGTCTTGCGGCTGCTTCCCAGGCTCAGGCTGGCCAGGCTGGCGGCTTGGTTTTCGCTGGCCATGGTGCCGAGCGGCAGCAAGGATGCCTCGTTGCGTACCAGCGTCAGCGCGTTTTCGATCAGGCGCCGTTTGAGGACCCGGGCGCGGGGGCTGTTGAGCTCCGCACGGATATTTTGGGTCTCGACCCGTTGGGGCGTAATCAGTCCCAAGCGGTATTTGTAACGCAGGATTTTTTTGACACTGTCATCGACCTGCTCCTGGCTCAGCCAGCCTTCTCGGAGGTATCGTTTGATCTCGGCAAAGGCCGCTGGGACATCCTCGGGGAGGAGCAATACGTCGTTGCCCGCTACGAGTGCTTTGGCCTCGACTTCGCCCGGTCGGTAGTGCTTGGTCACCCCCTTCATCCCCAAACCGTCGGTAAAGATCAAGCCATCGAAGCCAATTTCATCCTGGAGGAGTTGTCGGACGGCGGGGGCGGAGAGGGTCGTAGGCAGGTTGGGGAGGGAGTCGATAGTGGGGACGTGGAGGTGGGCAACCATCATGCTCTGGATGCCATGTTCGGCGAGTACTCGAAAGGGGAACAGTTCAATGCTGTCGAGGCGTTTTTGCGAGTGCGAAATGACGGGCAGGTCGTAGTGGGAGTCGACGTCGGTATCGCCGTGGCCGGGAAAGTGTTTGGCGCAGGCCATGACCTGACCATCCTGTAGCCCCTTCATGTACATGTAGCTTTTGGCGGTTACGTTGTAGCGATCTTCACCAAAGGAACGAAAGCCGATGACGGGGTTTTCGGGGTTGTTGTTGACGTCGGCCACGGGGGCAAAATTGACGTGCACGCCCAGGCGACGGAGTTGGCGGGCGACCTCCTGCCCCATGTCGTAGATCAGTCGGTTGTCCTGAATGGCGCCGAGCATCAGTTGGTAGGGAAAACTGATGGCATCGCTCTTGAGCCGCATGCCCAGCCCCCACTCAGCATCCATGGAGATCATCAGGGGTACTTTGGCGAGGGCCTGGTAGCGGTTGGTTAGTTCGGCTTGTTTTTCGGGGCTGCCTTGAAAAAAGCAGAGCCCCCCGACGTGGTAATTCTCCAGGCTGGCCTCGACGCCCGCGATGTGCTCCGCTCCCAGATTGGAATGGGCTCGGATCATAAACAGCTGTCCCAGTCGCTCGTCGGCGTCGAGGTTTTGGAAGGTCGAATCGACCCAGGCGGTTTCCGCCCGGTCGCTTGTGGCTTCGGGGGGGTCGGGAGAGGCCTTGGGCGGCTGCGCTCCCAGGGCCAAGAGGGCGATGAGCAAGAGGGGGAGGAGGCTGTTTTTTACCATAGTTACAAATCGTTCATTAGACATTCGGAGCCTTACTGTCCCCCGAGCCGGCGGGTGTATTCGGCGGCTTTTGCGGGGTTGCCCGCTTCCCGGTGGACGCTGGCCAGGGCCCGGTAGATATTGACCTTGTTTTCTTCTTTCTCCGTCATTGATAAAGCTTTTTCGAGGCTCGCTATTGCCTGGGGAAAGTCTTTTTTAAGACTGTGAGCTACGCCGATGAAGTAGGTCAGTTTGTCTCGGTCGCTGCTGAGGGGCATGGCCTGTTGAAAATAGCCGATGGCCCGATCTTGTTGGCCCAAGCCGCTGTAGTGTTTGCCCGCCTCCTCGTAGGTATAGGCCAGCTTGAGGTCCACTTCCTTTTTGGGGCTACCGAGGGCGTAGAGTTGCTGGAAGTGTGCGATGGCTTCTGCAAAGCGTTTGGCGTCGCGCAGGGCGATGCCCTTGTTGTTGGTGCCGTTGACGTCGTTGGGGTCGAGTTGCAACACCCGATCGTAGTACTCGATGGCTTGAGGGTACTGCTGGAGGTAATTGTAGGTATTGCCCAGTTGGAGAAAAGCGTTTTCGTAGGTGGGATGGATGCGGACGGCCTCGTTGAGATGGACCAGGGCCTCTTCCAGCATGGCCTTCTTTTTGCTGGCATCCTTTTCGCTCTGCGATCGAATGGACAGGACCGCTCCCGCCGAATTGCGCAACTTAGCGCTATTGGGCGAATACTGTACATCGTTGGTGAAGAGGGTAAAATTATCCTTCCAAGCCCGGTTGCGATCCACGGTTTTGAGGGCGAGCAAGCCCGCCGCAATCACTACCGAACCCAGCACCAAGGTTGCGTAAGGGCCACTTTGCCCCACCTTTTCCCCCTGCCAAAAACGGTAGGCCAGTAGCGCTACCACCAGACAAAAGCCCACCGAGGGCATGAAGAGGAAGCGCTCCGACATATTGGTCCCCACCGGAAATACGATATTCGAAACAATTGACAGGGTAAGCAAATAGTACAGGATGCCAAAACTCAGGGGGTCCTTCTTCAGCAAGCCCCGTAGCGCGTAGAGCCCCAGGGCCAGGTACACCACGAGGCTCAACAGGACCTCCCAGTCGCCCCAGCCCATCAGGTCGATTTGGCGGGGATAGTAATCGTGGGTGAGGGTACGGGGGAAGAAGAGCAACTGCAAATATTTGCCGAGGGTAAAAAAAACGATGGCCATTTTTTCGCCAAAGGACAGAAACACCCATTGCCCTCCTTCGAGCTTGAGGAAGGGATTGTTCATCAGTTCCCGCGAGGGGGCACCAAAGTCCCAACCCAGTACGCCGGCCCGTACGAAGAGAAAGGCAATGGCTACGCCCAAGAAGGGAAGGCCGTAGCGCGCGATGGTCGCGGGTTTGGCCGGCGTGAAAAAGTAAAAGACCAAGGGAATGATGGCGACAAAGGTGATGGCGTTTTCCTTGGAAAAGAGCGAAAGGAAAAAGATCCCGGCGGCGGCGATGAGCAGGCTGGCTTTTTCGTCCTGGTAGCTGCGTAGGGCTAGGTATACCGTGGCCAAGCTACCCAGTAAGGTCATGATCTCGTCGAGGCCCTTGATATTGGCCACGGCCTCGGTGTGGATGGGATGTACCATAAAGAGCAGCGTCGCCACGAAGGCGATAAAAAAGGCGCGGTCCTCCGAGCCGGATCGAAACAAACGAAGCAGGAGGAGGAAGAGGACGATCCCCGTCAGGCCGTAAAAGAAGACGTTTCCAAAGTGGTAAATAAAGGTGTTGCCCTCGTAGACGGTATTGCCATCCAGGTCGCGGACGATCTGGCCACGCTCGTCTTTTTTGGGACGTTTGAACAGTTCCCACTGAAGGGCAAACCAAACCAGTGTCAGGGGGCGGTAGCGCCCCCCCGACACCAGTTTGTCTTTGCCTTCGACTTTAAAAAATCCTTTAAACGTATCGTATTTTAAAATGCCCGGAACCCCCGCCAGGCCCTGGGTGGTGTACATGTTATCGTAAATTACCAGGGCATCGTCCTGGGTATAATCGTGGCGGAGGGTATTGCCGTAGAGCAGCAGACTCAGCAAGAGAATGAAGCCGACGTGCAGGGGGACGCGGTAGAAAAAATCGGGAAAGCTACGCGTGGAACGCCTTGAGGTACCTCCCTCGGACTTGCTCGATCTTTTTTGCTGCTTTTTGCGATGCTTTTGGGCCATTTTCCGTCGTACTGGTAAGAAGCCCCAAAATATTGATTTTTTTAGGAAGTATCAGCAACAATACCCACTAAAGTAAGCACCCACCGGAGCGACCAACTGCCCGCTTTGGGCCTGGCCGCTCAGATAAAGGATGGTCTCCGAGCTTTCCTCTCCGTAATTGATCAGGTAGTCGACCTGCCCATCCCCATCCAAATCGCCATACCACAGCAGGGAAAGGGGATAGCCAAAGTAGCGCTCCAAGGGGTTGAGGACCTGGCCACGCCCATCGCGTCCCCGCGCCACCAACTGGGGATATTCCTCCCCCTCGCTCCGCACGATCTCTAGTGCCGCCCGGCGAAAAGCCGCTTCGTCGATCTCCCCACCCCGGTACACCGAAGTGCCGTGGCCCGTATACTCGGAGAAAAACAAACGGCCTTCGGAGAGGGGACGAGGAGAGCCGACGATAAATAGGGACGCGCGATTTTGTTGGGTGGTGATGGTGAGAAAGGGGCCCAGTTCGGTCTCCTCCACAAAGAAGTCTAGCTTTACTTTACGGAGCTGGTGAACCCCCTCCACCTCGTACAAGCCGTACCAGTGCCAGTCGGCCCGGTAGTGCAAGTTGTCATAGCAATTGCCCCCTTCGGTGAGTAGGGCGATTTTTTGATTGTACTCCTGATCGGCGTCAAAGCGGTGGTAGAGGAAGGCACTGAAAACGTAGCCTTCCTGCTCATCGTAGCGGGCCTTTACCCAGTGGCCCGAAAGTAGTGGTTCGTAGTATTCCTCTGATTCGGCGTAGTAGATGCGGTAGTCGCTGGCCAGCGTATCCCGGCCGTAGTGTCGCTCCCCGAGTATTTCGATGCGTTGCCCAAAGGGAATCTTATCGATGACCTTGCCGCGTAGGCTGGGTTTGCTGCGCAGTTTGAGGCCATTGACGGCTACCACGGTGTTTTGATCGGTATCGTAGTGATCGTAGGGGTCGTACTGGGCCAGGAGGACCGTACTACAGCTACTCAGGAGGAGGGCGAGGAAAAATGCGAGGTTTTTCATGATCCAAAAGTTTTGGTGAACAAATCAGGGCGAGCGGATACGATGATTGCCGGTGCCCTTGATGGGTTCAAAGTAGGATCATTGCGGGTGGCAAACCCACTGGTCGAGTATTCGTTGGGAGGGAATGAGTATTCGTGAGGTCAGTGCTGGTGGGGGGGTCAGATCGCAGGCTCGTCGCCGCCGGGGGAGGCTTTGAAGCGGCCCTTGCCAAAACGGGCGCCGTTAAAGATTTCGTACTTGCGCCGTTCCCGCCGCTCATCTTCAGGCAGTAGGCGAAAATCGCTGCATTCCCGGGAGCAGCAGTGCTGGTACTTTTGTGCACAGGCCTCGCACTGAATAAAGAGCAAGTGGCAAGCATCGTTGGCGCAGTTGACGTGGCTGTCGTAGGGCGTCCCACACTGGTGACAACGCGCGATGACGTCGTCGCTGATGCGTTCGCCCATCCGTTCGTCAAAGACAAAATTTTTGCCGATAAACTTATTTTCCAAACCCTCTTGCTGCACCTGCCGGGCGTACTCGATGATGCCCCCATCCAGCTGAAAGACGTTCTTAAAGCCCCGGTGCTTGTAGTAGGCGCTGGCTTTTTCGCAGCGGATTCCGCCGGTACAGTACATCACGATGTTCTTGTCCTTGTCGTCGGCCAGCATTTGCTCTACCAGGGGGAGGGCCTCGCGGAAGGTCTCCACATCGGGACGGATGGCCTCCGAAAAATGGCCCACCTCGCTTTCGTAGTGGTTGCGCATGTCCACCACGATGGTATTGTCGCGATCGGTCAATTCGTTGAATTCCCGAGCGTTGAGGTGCTGCCCCCGCTGGGTCACGTCAAAGGAGGCATCGTCGAGGCCGTCGGCCACGATCTTATCCCGGACTTTGATCTTGAGTTTGAAAAAGGACTTGCCGTCGTCTTCGATGGCCACGTTGAGCCGCAAACCCGCAAATCCCTCGATGGCGCGCAGTCGTTTTTTGAAGGTCTCCAGCTGGGCCGTAGGAACGGAGATTTGTCCATTGACCCCTTCCCGCGCCACGTAGATGCGGCCCAGTACCCCCAGCTCTTCCATCCACTGGTACAGTTCGTCTCGGAATTGCGGTGGCTCGGAAAGCTGCCGGTAGCGGTAAAAGGAAAGGGTGGTGCGAGCTTCCGTGCTCTTCACCATCTGTTGTTGCAGTACCGAACGGTTTACTAGGTTGTACAGCCTTTTCATCTTACAAAGTTACTGCGAAGAAATGGGAAACGCCACCGTTGCCAAAAGGAAAACGGCGACTCCGGGAGTAGAATCGCCGTTTTCCGGGCTGTCTTCGCCGTGGTGGGATTTACTGCTTGAGCAATTTGCCGTAAAAACCCCGCGCACCGCTTTCGACCCGGTAGAAGTAGAGCCCCGGGGCTTGCTCGGCTAGGGGTAGGGTGAGGACCTGCCCCCGGTCCGCTTCCACCCGTTGGGCCCACAATTCGCGTCCCGCCGCATCAAAAACGCGGACCTGTGTTGGGCCCGTCAGTCCCTCCAAAGTGAGGGTCGTAGTTTCGCTAAAGGGATTGGGCGCAACCGCGACGCGGACCAGCTCGGTAGGCTGGGGAGCGGTACTCGTCACCGTCAGGGCTGCTTCGATGGCCGCTACGGCATCGATCCGGCCGTAGCCAAAAGTATTATTGGGGATTTCCGAGCCGGGAATGCCCCCGCACTCCTGCGTCGTGGTACGCGGCACGGCGGAGCTTTTGATGATGTCCTCGATGAGGTCTACCTGTCCGGCCAGATTCGGGTTGGCTGAAATGAGGAGCGCAACCAGTCCGGCGACGTGGGGTCCCGCCATGCTGGTCCCATTGAAGGAGGAGTAATTGCCATTGCGGACGGCCGAGCGTACCGCCACACCCGGTGCGGAGATGTCGGGCTTGGCCCGTCCACTGCCGTCGGCTGTTACGGGTCCGCGGCTGCTAAAGCCCGCAATACCATCACTGGAATTGGTAGCGCCGACCGTAAAGCTGTTTTCCAACATGGCGGCGGGAGTGCTGACGCTCTCACAGCCGGGGCCACTATTGCCCGCCGATACCACCACCACGATGCCCGCGGCCTTGAGGTTGTTGACCGCTTCGTCCATCAAATTCCAATTGCTGGCGTTACAGCCCTCGATTTCGGGGCAGCTCCAGGAGTTGTTGATGACGTGCGGCGCCATTTCGGGGCGCGGGTTTTCGCCCTGGAGGTCGGTGGGGGCTAGGAAGAATTCAAAGCATTCGATGTAGGTGGTGGGGCTGCCGTAGCCGCGTTCCATATTGCGGCAGGCCATCCACTTGGCGTCGGGAGCTACGCCGATTTGGTTGTTGCCATCTTCGCCGATCATGGTGCCCATGGTGTGGGTACCGTGGTTGTTGTCGTCGCAGGGCTCCAGGGAATTGACGCCGCAGGGATTGAGGCTGGGGTCGGGAGCGGGGTCGCCGTGGAGGGGGCTGATGAAGTGAATGGCATCGTGCCAGTGGTAGTCGTGGGTGGCGGTACTGCCGTCCCAGCCGCGGTAGGCGTTGATCAGGGCGGGGTGCCGCCACTCGTAGCCCGTATCTTCTCCCGCCACCGTGACGCCTTCGCCCCGGTAGCCCATGTTCCAGACCTGATCGGCTCCCATCTGCGCAATGCCCCACTCGACATCTTCGGGACTGCGGTAGTCGGCGACGTTTTGCTGCTCGGGCAAATCGAGTTGGACACTCGGGTTGGCGATGAGTTGGCGGACTTCCGAACGTTCGGCCAGGGCCTGGATCAGATCGAGGCCGCCCTTGGTATGGATGGCATTGACGAGGTAAAAGGATTGGTGTTTGACGCTACGCTCCCGCAGCCACAGTCGGGTGGCCGCCTGGCTCTGTTCGGCGCTGGCCCGGAGGCTTTGGTAGACAAAGGCGCCTTTCTCCGTCTTGGTCGATAGGGACCGCGCGGCGGATAGGTCGGGCTTGGCGGCAAACAGAACGACAAAGTCGACTTGGGCCTGGGATTTGGCCTTCACCAGCAGGGTGGCATCTACTTTCTGCTGCCAGGCATCCGAAGGGGGAGTGGTCCAGGCAAAAAATACGGTCGCCAAAGCGAGGAGGGCGAAGGAAGAAAAGGTATATTTCATTTTGGGTGTAATTTTTATCTGCACCCAAAATAGATCAAAAAAGGCGCCGATCCCGTAGCGATATTGCCAGAAAGTGACAGAGGGCATCATTTAAATATTTGCTACCTTACGAAACAACATTTTTGCTCCATGTCCGATCCCATTTTAGCCCAGCTTCAGCGCGATCTCATTCTCCGGCCCCTGGTCCAACACCTGGAGCTGCCTCCCCTCCAAAGCCCGCGCGACGTCTACGTAGCCCTCCTCCGTTCGATCATTTCCCAACAGCTCTCCACCAAAGCGGCGGACACGATTTACGGCCGATTTATGGGGCTTTTCCCCCGGTCCTACCCCACCCCCCGCCGACTGCTCCAACTTTCCGAAGCGGACCTGCGCGGCGTCGGGCTCTCGCGGCAGAAGGCACAGTACTTCACCAATGTGGCTCGTTTTACCCTCCGCGAAAAGCTGCGTTCTTTGGATTGGTCGACCTACAGCGATGCGGGGATCATGGACTTTCTGGGCCAAATCAAAGGGGTGGGCCCCTGGACCGTACAGATGATCCTACTTTTTTCGCTCGGGCGTCCCGATGTATTTCCGGTCAAAGACCTCATCATTGCCCAGAGTATGGTGAAGTTGTACGGAGTGGAAGCCCAGGGCCGAGCCCAGTTGGCTCGTTTGGAAGCCATTGCCGAGGCTTGGCGACCCTACCGCAGTACGGCCTGCCGCTACCTCTGGCGCTGGCACGACCAAAAAAAGGAAACCTGACTTATTCGCGAAGCTCGGGCTTGTGTTCGGGACGAAAAGCACTTAATTTGAGGGCATTGCGATTCCAAGCTCCCTCCGAATACCCATGAGGATAAAGTGCCTAATTTGTTGTTTAATCTTGGTCCTACTGAAAAGTGGTGGCCGCCTCCTGTATGCCCAGCAGGCCCCGGTCTTGCTGGAGGCTCGCTTGGTAGATCCGACGGGAGCGGCCATCGTGGGGGCGCACGTGGGTACCGAGCGGACTTTTTTGGTGGGGGCCGTCAGCGACGAAGCGGGTTACTTTCGACTCTCCGTTCCCGAGCTCCCCGTCCGGCTGATTTTTTCGCACCTCAACTACCAGACTACCGAACTGTTGATTGAGAAACGCACCGATTTGCCCCCACAAATCGTTCTGGCCCCGGCGGTGCTGAACCTACCGGACGTTACCGTTCGTGCCCAAGCTAGGCTCGACACCGTCTACCGCCAACCGTACAGCGTCGTGGACTACGCTTTTTTTCGGGACCACCTGATTCTGCTGGCTCGTAAAAACGATCGGGAGGGCTTTAGCCTGGTGCTTTTGAGCCCGGAGGAAGAGGTGCTCGCCGAGTTTTCGCTGCGCAAGTGGAAACCCCGCCGGCTGCACAGCAGTTGTGCTGGGGCCCTGTTTTTGGTGATGGCCAGTGGGATAAAGGAAATTTTGATCGAGGAGCGGGGCCTGTCTTTTGGGCCGCGAATTTCCCGGGATGATTTTGAGCTTGGTTTGGCAAATTGCGTGTGGGCCAACGATAGTTTGGCCTACTTTCAGCGCTATTATTACCAGGGGCAAGCCCTGGAATACTACTGCGGCTACCGACGCGAACCCGAACGAGCCCTCACCCAACTCCCCCGCATTGAGGACGATCCCAACATCGTCCGTCTCATTGAGGAGAGCGGCTGTCGCTTGCCCTGGTCGGGAAACATTTGGGAGGAGAACGTATCCGGTAGGTTGTACCGTCTGCGCGAGGGCCGCTACCAGATGCAAGGCATGTGGCGAGCTTTTTACCCCCGTCTGTACGCCCCACTCCACCCCGTCGACTCGCTCTTCTGCCTTTTTAACCATTTCGCCTCCCAGCTCGAATACTACGACGTCGAGGGGAAACTGGTCCGAGAGCAGGCCATCGATTATCACCAGGAGGAAAAGTGGATGAAAAAGGTCTACTACGATCCTTACCGCCAAGAGGCTTACACCGCCTTTCGGCGCAACTGGTCGGCACAGTTTTACCAAATCAACCTGGAGGATGGTAGCCTGCGAACGTCGGTAGAGGTCGAACTGGACTTTATCGAAAATGTCCAGGTTTGGAATGGTTATCTGTATTTCCTCTACCGCAATCGGGGCAAACAAGAGCGCAACCGCATCTTGCACCGGATTCGTTTGTACTGACTTGTACCAACCTGTACTGAAGAGTTGGGTACCCCTCAATATCCCTCTACTTTTTTGATGAGGAAGAAACCATCTTCGCCCTGTGGTTGATACAAGGGCATGAGGATGAGGCCGTCCTGGGGGGCGTAGATGGGGCCGTGGCGATCGCGTGCCAGGAGTTGCCCTTCGTGGATGGCTTGGAAGTTTTTAAATCCCGGGACCATTTCAAAGTCATCTTCCGGCCGAATCGAATGGATGCGAATCAGCTCCGCCACCTTGGGCAGGCCGGTCGAGTATTCGATCAGCAATTTATCGTGACGGTTTTCGACGTCCTGGGCGCGTACACAACCGATCGAGCGCATGCAATTGGTCAGGGCAGCGATGGCCCGTTTGACGGAGAGGGGCTCCTGGTGTTGGCCGGATTCGAAGCAAACGGCTACCGTTTCCGGGGCAAAGTTGTCTTGGCAGAAGTAGTGGAGCGAGGTGCCCCGAATGCCGTCCAGCAGGCCGGTCACCACCGGGGCGTGCAATTCCACGGCAATGCGGAGGCTTTCGGGATCGTTGGTGGCGATGGAAAAGATGCCACCGTAGGCGGTGGTGGTATGAAAGTCGAGGAGAACGAGTTTGTGGGGTTGATAGTCGGCTACTTCGGCTTCGATGATGTCGGTGAGTTCGAGCAATTCCCAATCTTCCGCATCGCGCTGCTCGGGTGCACTGGCTCGGATACGGGCGATGTTTTCGCGGGTCCACTGCCGGTTGAGGTCTTTGTGGATAAAGCGCTTGCCCTCCCGCATGGCCCGCAGGTTGCCCCGTAGCCCCAGCAGTCGACCGCTAAAGTGGAACTGGGGGTTTTGCTGCGGTTCCATCCGTAGCATGTCAAACATTTGCTCCAGTGCCAGGACGCCCGCCGGCTCGTTGCCGTGAACGCCGCCAATGGCGATGAGCAAGGGGCCCCGTTGGGTACCCGTATACCGACCGATGACGCGCTGCAATTCCTTCATACCGCTGTTTTAAACCTCCTGGGCCGTCACTACATCGATGACGGTTTTTAGAGCAATGAAAAGGGGCTCCCGACCCTCCTTGGTAATGGTACTGTCCTCATCCGGGATGAGGGCGTCTTCCACAAAAGCCAGCAAATCCTCCTGTGCATAGTCGACAAAAAAAACGTCCAAACGCTCGCGAAAACCCCGCGCCGAAACCTTTTCCAACTGCTCCCAATTGTGGTCTTCCGCCAGGCTGATTTGCTCGCTGGAAACGGGAGGTATGGGTTGAATTTGCGTGACGCTTTCGAGTAGGATCAAGCTGAGGTAGAGCAAAAAATCGCGTTCGTCATCACTTAGAAAACGGGTATCCTCCATAAACAGGTAGGCCAACAACTCGGGCTGCTGCTGTTGCCAGTGAAGCACCTTGGCTTCGTATTGTTCGGGCTGCTGATTCAATTTTTCGGCTACCCGCTCGATAGTATGTTCGTCGATAAAAGACATGTACAGTTTGATTTTTACCGCGACTTTCGCCGCATTTGGCCAAGCCCTTGAACCGGCTCTGCCGCCTAAAGATAAAAAAAGCCCGCTAGACTGCGAGTCCTGTGGTGGGTCAATACGGCTAATGTCGGAGACGTACGGCTAGGGAAGGATTTCGACGATGGTCATTTCGACGCGCTGATTTTTCTTGCGACCGGTCTTGGTTTCGTTGGTGGCAATGGGCTTGGTCTTGCCGTAGCCCCGGAATTGGAGCCGCGACTGGGAAATGCCCATTCCAACCAGGTAGTCGGCTACGGTCTGGGCCCGTTGGAGCGAGAGCTCGTTGGCAAAGACGTGGCTGCACCAACTGTTGGTGTGGCCCCCGATTTCGACGACCAGGCTGCCGTTTTTGTTGAGAAACTCGTACACCCGCTGGAGTTCGGCGGTCGAAGCGTCCTTGAGGGTCGACTGGTTGGAGTCGAAGAAGATGTTGTTCATCGGAATGGACTGTCCCACCTTGATGGGAAACAGTAGGATGTTCTGTTCGACTTCTTGGTACTCCGGGGTGAAAACATCCGACTGCTTGTCCACCTCCTCCGTACTGGGAGGGGTACTACTGGCCAATTGCTCGCGGCGAGCCCGTTCGGCATTGCGTTCGGCTTGCAACTGATCGGCCAGTGCTTCGCGGATGCGCTGCTCGGTGGCACTTTTGATTTCGTAGGCCAATTCTCCCCGGATTTGTTCCCGCAGCTGGGGCTTCCACTCGTTTTGCAGTTCCCGCCGTACCTCCGGGCGAAGGCTGCTGCGCAGATCGAGCAGGGTGGCGCGCCACTGATCGGATTCGAGTAAGGGGTCGCTAAAGGGCACGACCTCGGGGACGGAAGCTTGCTGAATTTTTTGGATCAGTCGGGGGCGAAAGCCAGGCCGTTCCAACTGCTCCCGCTCCTCGGGCGAAAGTTGTGCTTCCAGCCCTTCGAGGGTCGGAGCCGTCAGCTTTCGCCGCCACTCGCGCTGTACTTCTGGCAACAATTCGCTGCGCAATTCCCGCCGTACCAAGGCTTCCAGCAGCTCCAAATCAGCGGTTTCGTTGGTCTGGTATTCGCTCTCCACGGGGATCGGTTGGGGCTCCGATTCGGTACGGCCGCCCGTTTCCTGTCCGTAGTACTGACGGTACTTGCGCTTCATTTCGTTGAGGGCCTGGTCCTCTTCCCGGCTAGCCGTACTGGGTTCACCGCCGCTGGTGGTGGCCCCCCCGTCGTCGGACTCCGTATAATGGCGGTTAAACTTTTTCCGCAACTCGTCCAATTCGCGATCTCCCGAGGAAGTGGGAGCTTCGGTGGGTTCGTTCTGACCGTACTGCTGCTGGTCGATCTCGCGCTTGGCCCGCAGGCTGTTTTGATAGCGGTGGCGAAGGGCGGCCAATTCGGGATCCTCTTCCACGGTGCTGGCCCGGGTTTGGTCGCGGTACGCTTCCCGAGCGGCTTCCCGTTCTTGGTTGAGGGTTCGCATTTCATCATCCAATTGCTTGAGCCGCAGTTGCAGTTGTTCCACCGCACCGCTATCACCGGAGGAGGAAGCCGGCAGATCGGTGGCCTGTTGAGCCAGGCTGGCTTCGCGATCGTAGTCGAGGCCTTCCAGCTCTTCGCCGGAGAGGGCGAGGTTTTCGCTGGTGGCAAAATAACCTTCGATCTCGGCGTAAACGCTCAGGTCTTCTCCGTAGGGAACGACGAGTTGAAAATCTCCCGTGGGAATCTGTCCCAAGTCGGATTGTCCCGTCGCCGTGGCCAGCTCCTGGACTTTGAGTTGAGCCGCTAGGTTTTGCTGGGTCTCGGCGTTGATCAAACGACCCGAGATCAACATGACGGGCTCGGGGCGGAAGGCTTCGGGCAGGGGAATGCGGTAAAGGTCCGACATACCCGAGGGGTCGCCACTGGAAAAATAGGCGTACTCTCCCGAAGCGGGAATGGTATAGTTGTACTCGTTTTGTACCGAATTGATCGAGTTACCCAGGTTTTGGGGTTTGGACCAGTTTTGCCAGCTGTCGTCCAAGCGTCGGCTGATAAACATGTCGTAGCCACCGTAACCTTCGTGGCCATTGGAGGAAAAGTAGATCGTTTTGTGGTCCGCCGCGAGAAAGATACTGCTTTCGGAGCCCACCGTATTGATAGTTGGACCCAAGTTGATGGGGCGCCCGAAACTGCGTTCGTCCCGACGGAAAGCGGCGTAGAGGTCCAAGCCGCCCCGTCCCTCGTCCCGTTCGACGGCCATGAGGAGCACCTGGCCATCGAGGCTGAGGTGGTAGCAGACGAATTCGGACTGATTGTAGTGGTCCTCGATGTCGAGCGAGCGGGGGTTGGACCAACTGCGGCCGCGTTTGTAGGATACGGAAATCCCTTCCCGTTGCTGCGAGCGGTAGCTGCTACCGAGGTAGAGAACGTCGCCACTAGGATTAAAGGCGGCGACGAAATTGTGATCGCGGTTGTTGAGGGGAGCGCCGATATTGACGGCGGAGCTCCATTCGCCGTCGTTGTCGCGGTAGGAAACCCAGATGTCATCGTTATTGTCTTCTCCCATATTTTGGGGATGGTATTTGCGGGCAAAATAGAGCGTCCGGCCATCGGGGGAGATGATGGGTAGTCGCTCGGCGTATTCCGAATTGACGGCGGGGCTGAGGCGTTCGGGGCGTCCGAGCTCGCCATCGTATTCCACGGAATTGATCTGGAGGCGGATGGGTTCGCGACTGGCCGAGATGCCGATGGCGTCGATTTGGTTGCTCCCGGCTACGGCGCGGGTACGCAATTCGATGCGGGCTCCGGCGACGTCGAAATCGGTCAGGGTAAATTTGTGGCGGAAGAGTCGATAGGGGGCCAGGAGTCCCCGGGGATCTTTGTTTTCGTAGATTTTGGTGCGGTTGCCCTGGGTGTCGTAGAGGTAAATGCGGTGGATGGCCCCCGGATTGAGGCTTTCGGCGACGGCGATCTGCCGGATGGGCATGGGGTTTTGGAAGGCGACGTGGATGTATTCGCCGGTGGGGCTACTTTCGCGTTTGGGCACCCAGGCCATGTAGTAGTGGTTGGTAGCCCCCAGGGCATTGGGAACGCCGAGTACCTGCTGGGCGGAATAGTCCTTATTGCCGTACTGGCTAGAATAACCAATGACTTCCGAGGCCCATTGCACATCTTGAGCCAGAAGACTCCAGCACGTACAGCTGAAGAGGCAGAGGAGGATGAAACGGTAGTGGTAGCGATTTCTCATTCCCTTATTTCGGGTTCGGGGGGGTCAAAACGGATTGACCTCATCAGTTTTAACGGTAAAAAGAAGTACAGGGTTCGTCTTTTAAGAAGCTTTTAACGGTTTGAAAGCCGTTCGAGTAGGGCCTCTTTTTTGCGCAGCGACACCTCGATCAATTGTCCATCGGTCATCTCGATCAATCCCTGCTTGCCCTTTACAAACCGACGGACGCAGTTGAGGTTGATCAAGTGGGATTTGTGCACGCGAAAAAAGTCCTTCCCGTTGAGGATTTCCTCGTAGTGCTTGAGGGTCTTGGTAATGAGCAGCGAACTGCCATCGGCCAGTACGACATCGGTGTAATTGCCCTGGGCTTCGCAGCGTACGATATCCTCATAACTCACAAAAGTGAAGCCATCCAGGGTGGTGAGTGCGATTTTGTTAATGGGATCCTTTTCCAGCACCTCCTTGAGAATGGCCAGCCGCCGCGAATCATCCCGGGAGCGGTGGCGCCGTTGGGCCTTTTCCACCGCGGCGGTCAGGGCGTCGATGTCGATGGGCTTGAGCAAGTAGTCGATGGCTGAGCTCTTAAAGGCCTGCAGGGCGTACTGATCGTAAGCGGTGGTGAAAACCACGGAAAAGGGGGGATCCCCCTCGTAGGCTTCCAAGAGTTGGAACCCGTTTTTGACGGGCATGTGGATGTCGAGAAAAACGAGTTGGGGTTTTTCCCGAGCCACTACTTCGATGGCTTCGTCCACCGAGGCGGCCTGCCCCACGATCTCCAGCCCCTCACAGTACTCTTCGCACAGGGCCTGTAGCATACTCCTTCCCTTGGCTTCATCGTCCACAATAATTCCTTTCATACACCTGGATGTCTGGTTTGCACTGGAAGATACGGATTTTTGCGCTTACAAGATACAAGTCTCGATGTGGCCATTTTTATTTGGAAAATCGGTGGTGTAATGCAGTCCCCGGCTCTCCCGCCGCATTGCCGCCGAGCGCGTGACGAGGTATCCGATGGTGATCAAATTGCGCAATTCGCAGAGGGGGGGCGAAATATTGGTGGTCGTGTACAAGGCTTCGGTTTCCTGGTAGAGCAACAGCATGCGGTCGAGGGCGCGTTTGAGGCGTACGTTGGACCGGACGATGCCGACGTAGTTGCTCATGATGTCCTTGAGTTCCCGCCAGCTCTGGGTCAGCAGTACCATCTCCCGAGGGTCGGTGGTGCCCTTGGTGTTCCAGTCGGGAATGTCGGTCCGCCAGTCGAGCTGGTCGATGTGTTTCAGGACATCGAGGTGGATGCGGTGGGCAAAGACCATGGCTTCCAGCAGGGAGTTGGAAGCAAGGCGGTTGGCGCCGGGGAGCCCCGGGGACGTACATTCGCCACAAGCGTAGAGCTGCTTGATGGAGCTGCGCCCGTGCTCGTCGACGCGGATGCCCCCGCAGATGTAGTGACAGGCCGGTACCACCGGAATCATGTCCTGCATCGGATCGATACCGACGTCGAGGCATTTTTGGTGGATGGTGGGAAAATGAGCGACAAAGGCCTCCGGGTCGAGGTGGGTACAATCGAGGTAGACGAAGTCGTCGCCCCGCTTTTTGAGTTCGTTGTCGATGGCGCGGGCGACGATGTCGCGGGGGGCGAGGGATTTGCGTTCGTCGTAGTGCTGCATGAACTCGGCGCCGTCCTGGGTTTTGAGGATGCCCCCAAAGCCGCGTACGGCCTCGGAGACCAGAAAGACGGGGTTGTCGCCAGCAGGGGTGTAGAGGGCGGTGGGGTGAAACTGGATGAACTCCATATTTTCCAGGCGACCTTTGGCGCGGTACATCATGGCGATGCCGTCGCCCGTGGCGATGACGGGGTTGGTGGTATTGCGGTACACTTGCCCCGCTCCGCCCGTTGCCACGACGGTGGTTTTGGCCAGGATGGTCTCGACGCGGTGGGTTTCCTTGTCGAGGACGTAGGCCCCGTAGCATTCAATATCGGGGGTGACGCGGGTCACCATATATCCCAGGTGGTGCTGGGTGATGAGGTCGAGGGCGAAAAAGTGTTCGTATACGGTAATGTTGGTCAGCTCTTTTTGCTCGGCCATCAGGCTGCGCTGGATTTCCCAGCCGGTGAGGTCTTTGTAGTGGAGGATGCGATTTTCGGAATGCCCTCCCTCGCGGCCCAGGTCGTAGGCCGCACCACTCTGCTCCCGATCAAAGCGGGCCCCCCAATCGATGATTTCCCGCACCCGCAGGGGACCTTCTTCCACTACGATGTTGACGATGTCCTCATCGCACAGGCCGTCTCCCGCATCGAGGGTATCGGCGACGTGTTTGTCGAAGGAGTCGGTTTCAAAATTCCAAACGGCCGCCACCCCTCCCTGGGCGTAGGCGGTGTTGCTTTCTCCTTCATTGGTTTTGGTGAGTACGGAGATCTGGAGGTCGGAACGCTGTTTGGCGAGCTTGATGGCCAGGGTCAAACCCGCAATTCCCGAGCCGATTACGAGCACGTCGGTTTGGATCATAACAGTTGGATTGTTTGCTAAATGGGGCCACAATTTACGCTTTTTCCGCGTAAGCTTTTTGCCCCCGCTTTGTGACCGACCAGGAAAGAAAAATTAGAGAAAAAAAAGTTTTTTTCAGTTCCGGGTCAAAAGTGGAACCCTTTTTGATTTACAGCAATCATCAATCTCATAGGCTAACGGCGGATTTGTCCCCTCCCCACTCCGTCACCACACCCCCCTAAATTATTTTACCCAATATCACCGTATTAGAGTTTTGCGCTCGGCCGAAGCCCACCCGAGTGTGGGAAAGCCAATTTACCATGCCTAATCTTATTTAAAAAAAATACTATGATTCCAACTTTTACCAACACAAAAACCTCCGGAACGACTACACTGCAAACACTCGATATTTACAATGCCCTTGCCAAGAAAGAAGCCAAGCTGGCTGTGGTGGGGCTGGGTTACGTGGGACTGCCCATCGCCCTCGAATTTGCCCGCCATTTTTCCGTCGTCGGCTTTGACATCAACGCCCAACGGGTGGGAATGATGCAGCGGCAAGAGGATCCTTCGGGGGAGTTGGAAGCTGGCCATTTCACCGACAAAGACATCCATTTTTCCTTTCAACCCACCGCCCTGGACGAGGCCCGTTTCTTCGTCGTGGCGGTACCCACTCCCATCGACCAATTCAACCAACCCAACCTCAACGCGCTCCGGGGAGCGACCACCTCGGTGGCCAAAGCCCTGAAAAAAGGCGATTATGTGGTGTTTGAGTCCACGGTATACCCCGGCTGTACCGAGGAAGTGTGCGTGCCCATTTTGGAAAAGCATTCGGGATTGAAGTTCAACGTCGACTTTAAAGTGGGGTATTCGCCCGAGCGGATCAATCCCGGCGACAAGAAGAACACCATCGACAAAATCGTCAAAATCGTGTCGGGGAGCGACGAGGAATCCCTGAAGAATATCGCCCAGGTGTACCGGACCATCATCACCGCGGGCGTCCACGAGGCCCCCAGTATGAAAGTGGCCGAAGCCGCCAAAATTGTAGAAAATACCCAGCGCGACGTCAACATTGCCCTGATGAACGAGCTGTCGCAAATCTTTGATAAAATCGGGATCAACACTTACGAAGTTCTGGAAGCCGCCGGCACCAAATGGAACTTCCTCAATTTCTATCCCGGTCTCGTCGGGGGCCACTGTATCGGTGTGGACCCTTACTACCTCATCCAAAAAGCCATTCGCGTCGGCCACAATCCGATCCTGATCTCGGCCGGTCGCTCGGTCAACGATGGCATGCCCAACCGCGCCGCCCGTCGGCTCGCCGCCGCCCTGCGCCAAAACGGGGTCGATCCTCGCCAAGCCAAAGTGCTGATGATGGGCGTCACTTTTAAGGAAAACGTGACCGACATCCGGAACTCCAAAGCCGGAGAGCTGGCCCAGGAGTTGATGGCCAGCTGCGGGCAAGTCGACGTGGTTGACCCTCTGGCCGATGCGCGGGAAGTCAAAGCCGAATACGGTTTCCAGCTCTGTGAGCAGATGGGGAGCCAGTACGATGCCGTCGTGATGGCGGTGAGCCACGAGGAGTACCAGTCCATGAACGAGGCCGACCTGCTGGCCATCAGTAAGGAGAAGGCCGTCTTTTTTGACATCAAAGGCATCCAACGCGGAAAGATTAACACACTCAGTTACCTATCGCTGTAAGCCTACAGCGGAAAACCTACAATCCAAATAATAATCCCATGAAGGGTCCGTCGATCGGCGGACCTTTTTTTGTGTGCGGTAGTCAAAAATACGTAGTCCAATCGGTGCTTTTACCGATTCCGAATGGGCGGAAAAAGGGGCAAATTGAGTATCCACTAAGCACTACTTTATCGATGAAATTGTTAAAAGGATTGTATTGGCACCCCTATCTGGAGCTGAGCGAACAAGGTAAAAGCACCGCTTCGGTCCGGCGGACGGGGACAATTTTGGTGGCCCTGGTCGTATTGCTCAACACTGC
>ERZ1740065.173-NODE-173-length-30910-cov-11.883163_pt1 | contig 30910 bp, 27 predicted proteins | sample MGYA00581738_ERZ1740065 | MGnify/ENA primary metagenome ERZ1740065 (study PRJEB43018, sample SAMN04849749) | marine metagenome | isolation source: floating plastic debris | place: Pacific Ocean | collected 2008-09-01 | study: EMG produced TPA metagenomics...
ATTTGATATCTACATATATCCTCTTGTATTACTTAGAGAGAGAGATAGAGAGTGAGAGAGATAGAGAGAGAGAGAGAGAGAGAAGGGAGCAAGAGCCATGCGACATCTGAGCCTACTTCTACAGAGATCCATGTAACAGATAATATTTCTACGAGCAAAATGTCTGCTTTCCTGACGAAAGATGGACAGTGATGAAGTAAAACAGGACCAGATTGAGACATTGAGACAGTGACAGCGAGTACTACCGACTACTCAGCTGCAGCATGACACATGAGCGGCCTTCAAATACCTTCGCGTGCTCCAAATGATCAAGATGAGCCATCGACTCATCAAGTTCAGCACGGGTTTGAGTTCTTTCTTTTTCAGACCTAACAATATGGAGTGGGGTAGCTGATTAGTGACGGATATCCTGTTTACCTTTTGTCTGGAGGCAGATTCCAGCTGGGACCCTGCCTCAGCAAGTTCAGCTTTCATTTGCTGACGCTCTTTCTCAACTCTGTAAAATTCTCATTCATTGAATGCAGACCCACCAGACGTCAGATGTGACAACGACATGGCAACAGAACTGGGGGTAACTTGACAGAACATAGAAAGGTATGGTGAGGTCTTACTTCTGCTTGGCCTTGTTGACCTGGTCAAGTTGATCGCTCAGCTCGTTGACGGCATCCTGGTGTTTCTTTCGGAGGCTGGCAGCGACGGATTCATGCTGCATGGCCTGCTCCTCAAGGTCACGACGCAGCTTGAGCAGCTCTTGCTCTCTCTTCTTGTTGACCTCGATCTAGTATATTCGAACTGAGAAACTGACTACCGGTGTGAAAGTTTGTGCTGTTTATCAATCGTGTGCGAAGTACCTGGGCAGCGGTGGCACCTCCAGCCTCATCCAGACGATCATTGAGGTCCTCGAGCTCCATCTGCAGTTCATTGCGTTGCTTCTCAACCTTTGACCTGGCTGCACGCTCTGCCTCCAACTCTTCCTCCAACTCCTCAATGCGAGCCTAAGAAAGAAAAGTAAAAACAACGGCCATGAGAACTTGAGCAAGAATAACAACAAACAACAAACAACAAACAACAAACATGTCATGTAGGAAGAGGATAGGGAAATGTTTTAATTTGGCTTTCATACCTCAGTTTGAGATTTCAGTAAAATGAGCACTTTTCTGAGATTAGAAGTTCAATAGCAAAAATCAAACAAGTAATGAAGAATAGATATTGTTCCAGTAGTCGTGCATAGCTTGATTCCAGAATTCTGTCATATATCGAACAAAAACCTTCAAGCCTATCACTGTAGCATTTGATATCACCTCCACCCATACTTGTCTAAAACCGTATTCTTCAGCTGACCTGTGATATGAATTACCATGATTTACAATGCTATCTCAGAGCTGTCTTTACCTGCAGTTCCTTGATCTTCCTCTGCAGCATAGCTATCTGGTTGGCGTCATCCTCCAGACGGTTGTTGAGGCTGTTGATCTCCTGGTCCTTCTTGCGGCCATGCTCCTCGAGGTCACGCTTGACTCTCTCAAGGTCGTCGACAGTTTCTTGAGTCATCTTCAAGTCCTGCTCGACCTTCCTCTTAGCCTTCTCTACATCTCCACGTACCTTCCTCTCACGCTCCAGATTATCCTCGAGCTAAAATAAACGACACCACAATTTTAAGGAGCCGCAAGCAATGACAGAATGACTAAAGGTAGACGTGACCAATCAGATGTCAGTTTACCTCATCAAGGTTGGCCTCCAGTTTCTGTTTGAGTTTATTCAGATGGTTGACCTTGTCCTCCTCAGCCTGCAGCTGGTCAGACAGCTGCTTGTTCGATTCCTCGGCATTTTTCTTCTCTTTGCTCAGCTTGGCAATCTGGGTCTCCATCATCTGCATCTCACCTTGAAGGGTGGAGTTCTGGTGGTCCTTTGGCTGCTTGTCGGCCTCGGCCTAGAAAATTGGCAGACTCTTTATTTCACCAATCACACATATGCGGTCGGATCTATTTCAAAGGATGCGTTACCTTGGACAAGGTCTGCTCAAGGTCCTCCACATCTCCTCTCAGATCGTTGATCTCCTGATCCAGCTTCTTCTTGGCGTTCTCCAGATCGGCGACTGCATCTTCCTCGTCCATCAGTCGGTCCTCCATCTCCTTCAGCTGGCCCTCCAGGTCCGCCTTCTGAGTGATCAGGCCAGCCATCTTCTCTTCTGCCTCAGCTGCCTGATCATCCATAGCTTGCACCTATTAGATAGGAGAAACATCTCACTACAAGTCCCTCCTGACACTGATATGGCGTTGTAAAATGCAGTACCTCAAGAGTTAGGCTGTTCTTCGATTTGAGCAGATCAACGTTCTGCTCTTCCAGCTCCTTGTAACGGGACTGCAGCTTCTCCAGCTCTTCCTTGGTCTTGGCCCATTCCTCTTCCTTCTTCTTCATATCATCCTCAGCGCGAGCGATGCTGAGCAGTGGCTTGACACGAATGTACAGCTTCCACCACTGCCAGTTTCTGTTGAGCGAGAAAAAGATCAATATCTTGTGAGATTAAGACAAAGAAATATTTTTCGTCCATAAAAGAAACCAGAGTTCAGACTAGTTATAGTTCTCAAATGCTTTGTAATGGACAATTTATATTTCACAGCAAGACGTACCTGAGCAGCAGCCATTTCCTGATGTTCCTCTGGATGATGGAGAGGGCGATACGCTGGTCTTGCAGCTTCTTGTAGTTCTTCCTCATCAGGTATCCACGGATGAATGCCTGGAAGCGTGACATGATCTTCGTCAGAGCCTCATCTCTCAGATCCTCTAGCGTACCTGGAAAACCACGAGATTCCAGTGATCACATGATCATTCCACTATCCAATCAGAGGGCGCAAAGAGCAGACGTATCACTCACCGAGCACACCAGCCTTGAAGAAGACTTTGGTGGTTCCGAGACGGTATTCATTTTGGTCGAGGTTGAGTGCCTGCAGTACCTTCTCGCACACCACCTTACCGTCAGAGAATCCCTGAGGCACCACATTAGGAGCCAAGATGGTGTATCTGTGTAGAATAAGTTAGCATTCAGATGTGTCAAGTGTTGTTTTATGCCACCACAGCGATGGAAATATTCACACCTCTGCTTGAACTCAGAGTAGACAATCCTGTTGGGGAATCCCTTTCGGCAGATACGGATTCCCTCTAGCACACCGTTACACTGGAGCTGGTTCAGTACGAGAGCAGCATCGATGACACCTGTCAATCAAAGTGGACCAGATTATGCTGCCGTAGGTAGTCTAAAGAAGTCTAAAGAGGAGGTGCACAAAGACACAGAACAGGTAGAGGTGCCATGCTGCTAGTTCTAATCGACAGTAGTTCTCACTCACATGAAGATATGTGGTGAGGAGATTAGGCACAGTGAATGATCAATTTTACCTGCTTCCTTGTTCTCATTGGGGATGATACAACGAATGAAGTGAGGCATTGTGCTTCTTAAAGTAGTCATCAACTTGGACAAGGACTCCTGTTGTCATAACAACAAACAAACACATGCAGTGTGTGTGCAGGAATTTAGAAGAAGAAACATGCTCCACGTGTACAGTGTGTGCCAGTGAAGTGGGTGTTAGTACAGGAGAAGACAACAGCTGCTTAGACATGACGGTTAGTGTCCGATTGCATGACACGTGATAGAAAATGGTGCTCAAGGACAGGACACTTTGGACAGGCGATGGTATACCTGCTGACTTCATCTCATTGGGGATAATACAACGGATAAAGTGCGGGCAGGTGCTGTGCAAGTTGATCATCAACTTATTCAATGACTCCTAAAAGCACCCAGTGAAAATGTTCAACTAAACAGCGACATACAGTAGGTTCGCCATGGTTTCTGTGACACAGAAGTAAATATCTATATAAGTTAGTAAGTATGTATGTATAGTAAGCAGACAAAGCCACCGAGTGGGCGAGGAAATAGACCATGATCCAGATAGAGGCAATGACTCACCCTGTGGGCGGAGGAGATGGTCTGGAAGCCGCCTCCCTTCTTCCTCTTGCCGCCCTTCTGGCTGTCTGTATTCAGAGACAGGTGAGTGATACAATCATAGAGACTACCCACTTTGTCAGTAAGAAAAGTGCACTTACCATCACTGTCAGGCGCCTTGAAAAGGTGGGCAACTAGGTGCTCCTTGGAGGTGGACAGCAGCGTGACAATGCACTCATTGATCGGATCCTTGTTCTTCTCCAGCCATCCGGTGATGGAGTAGTGCACGGTGCCGGCGTAGTGCTTCAGCTCAAAGTGAGCAGTACGTCCCTTCACGATCTTAGGCTTGCTGAAGTTAGGTGACTTGCCGAGATGGTTGGCGTACAGCTTCTCCCTGAACGTGTCATCTGATGCCTTGGGCACAATACACTCCTCCTCCAGAATGGACAGGAGACCCATGGGCTGCAACAAATGTGGAATTGAAACAACTCCAAAAATTAAACTGTGAGAAAGAAACTTATAATGATGTGTACCTTCTCAATCAGGTCAATGCAGGCCTGCAAGTCCATACCGAAATCAATGAACTCCCAGTTGATTCCTTCCTTCCTGTACTCTTCCTGTTCCAGGATGAACATGTGGTGGTTGAAGAACTGCTGCAGACGCTCGTTGGTGTAGTTGATGCAGATCTGCTCGAATCCGTTGTACTGAAAACAAAACAGGATACAATCACAGTGACAATACCAATAGATAAACTGGCTGGCGATAAAGAGCAGGTATCATGATGGTGTACAACACAGCAATGAGTAAGACAAAATATCCTTGGTTAAACGGATACTGTAAAAGTGGAAATATTAGCTGGAAAAATATTTGATTTTTGCCAAAAATAAAAATGGTAGCGGGGAAAATATTAGTGAAAGTGGATGGAGTCTATTTAGAAACGCAATGTTTCTGCATATAAGCAATCAAATTTTGAAAATTGGCCTCACTAAATTTACATGATCATCATAGCAACTTTCATTTGGGCCTATACTGTAGTGAGTGTGACCCCTAAGTTGGGTTGGCGTTAGGAAGAGCATCCAGCCAGTAACTACACTCACGACCTCAAATGGTATAAGGTATCAACCGCCACCCGTTCAGGATATGGCAGTGAAAGGTGGAAAAAGGTGGACAAATCATAGCAACTTACATTCACAAAAAGATGACAACTCCAAAAGATTCCATGATGTAACAACTCCAATAGAAAACTTTGCTGTATTTGTTATTAGCGATAGCCTTCAAACCACTATATTCCCTAGAGATTTTTCCAAGCTAATATTTTCACTCTTACAGTACAGTGCAGTATATTTAAAATATCTGAGAGTTTGATAAAGTGGAAAACTGACCTCGAATATTTCGAAGCCAGCGATATCCAGCACACCGATGAAGAACTGCCTCTTCACTTTGGTGTCCAGAGTCTTGTTGACACGCTCGACGAGCCAGGCAAACATGCGGTAGTACAGAGACTTGGCCGTGGCGTTGATCGAGTAGTAACACTGGGCCTGAGACTGGCCCTTGGTCACATACTCTGAGCCGACCTTCACCTTTGGCTTGAGGATGTTGTTGATAAATTCCTTGGCGTTGACACCGAGAAGGAAGGAGACCTATGATAGAATGAGGAGCTGGTGTGAGATTCAGATGACTGTGGGGCAAAGTAGGGTGGAGTGAGTGAGCTACCTTCTCAGCCTCAGCAGAGCCATCAATCTCAGCCTGCTCCTCTCGTGGCCTCTGCTTGAACTTCATCTCTCCCATGTGCAGGATTGATGAGGTGGCTACATAAAAATTAAGACAGTGTAAACTGAACCAAGTAAAAAAGGTTGAGGAGAATCACAATGATCGCGTGACCCTCACCCTTATAAAGGGACAGTTTCTCTTCATCGCTGAATCCGAGTACGTCGAAAGCTTCGTCAGTCATCTTCATTTCCTCTACGTCATCAATTCCATCGACAGTAAGTACACCCTGGTTGATCATGGAGTAGAGACCGGCATCAGGAGATACCAGAAGCTTCTCTGCAATGCGATTGGTTCTCTGTCGATACATGTCACCCATGATTGGATAGCAGTACAAACAATGATTGGGGTTACATGGCATATGATTATAATCTCACGCAGACAAGGAAATCATGGATATAAAACGATACCGTTGAGAGGAAGTCGATTAGTGACATGCTGAATCTTGTCGTACGTTACCATGAATATTGGGCAGAGCTGGTGATAGAAGCTGATAGAAAATATGGAAATCTCTTTCCGCAGATGCCTGCTGGGTCACGCGAGACTTCTCAAGCAAATCTTAACGAACAAAAATGTTAGACTATACTATTCTAGATTAGTAGAACTAATAGGGCAACCGTTGTATCCATTGTCGCGTCACCACAACTCTCCATCTCGTCAACCCATAATCAGGAGAGAGCAACTCCCAACACAGCAATAGATACAATGACCGCCACAGCGATGATATACAAAATTACCAGAGAAATCAGAAAACGCATTGCTAAGCAGCTGATAAAAGATGTGGAAATCTCTTTCAGCTTTTTGCTGAGCAGTAACACGTGACTTCTCCAACAGATCTGTAACGTACAGTTTATGTTCTGATATCCGTACATTACGAGTCATACACGCCATTACATCATAGATCCATGTGTTGTCACAAATCAAATCATAAGATCATGGATGAGTTGAAAAAATACTGAGCACTTCTAAATGAATACTTACAGAATTCAATGTCAGCTCCAGCGATCTTTCCATTGGTTCCAAAGTGAATTCGAATGAATTTTCCCTACAAGGCCACCAATAGACAGGTAAATATGATTTAGAGCTCTCATGATTCAGTAGGAACATAAGCTGGCGCGTACGTACAAATCTGGAGGAGTTGTTGTTCCTCACAGTCTTGGCGTTTCCAAAAGCTTCAAGAACAGGGTTAGCCTGAATGATCTGGTCTTCGAGGTTACCCTGCAAAGTGTAGAATGACAGATGATGGACTGGGCTGAGGCGTAAGCAAGCATAGGACACTGCAAAGAGAGAAGGTTCTCAATGTCTGCGTGTACAGAAAAGATCACACAACGGGACTCAGAGGAACTCTAGGGGAAATATGTTGAATAGTATGGGAGGATCACCCGGACAATAGAGAGAACAGCCTAGGCGTGACGAGTCTGGGGTTGGGCAAATCTGGCATGGGATCAGGCCGACTAAATTTCATCAAGCAATGACAGGAAGTTGATACAAGTGGGGCTGCTGAGGGAGAGTGCTGGTAAATACTAGGGGGTATTTGGTAGACTCTGTAATCTAAACCTCGTGGCATACCTACTCATTTCAGACCGGTCACATCCGCTAGAAATAAATGGAAAACATAACTCAATCAACAGCTGGCAATCAAAGCCAGCGCATGGCTCCGGATGGCTAATCACCATAAAACCGTCGACTCATTATAAGACGATACATCAACAAACGAGTTTCCTGCCAAACGGAAAATTATCTCATAGAGCAAACAACTCCTCAAGCTACCTTCTTCTCTTCGTCCTTCTCTTCTTTCTTGCCACCGGCAGCCACATGAGCAAAGTAAGAGATGACCTTCTTGGTGTTCTCAGTCTTACCAGCACCAGACTCACCACTATGGGAGGTCAAAGTCACGGTATGCGAGACGCAGGCTATTGTACTAATATTAGGGACCGGGACGGGGCAGACGTTTAGTTATTCACTCGCAGACGTATTTATTATGCAGCAGTACACAGCCTTGATGGTGTTAGTTAGTAGTTAGTAGTTAGAAGTGAGAAAGTAGTAATTTGTCTGACAGGACGGCACTTACAGATTTCTGCTCAACTGGCTCATGCTTGGAACTGTTGGCGTGAGCGATGTGCGCGAAATACTGAATGACTTTCTTCGTGTTCTCCGTCTTACCAGCGCCACTCTCACCGCTGCTCAGGGGGAATCAAATGGACAGGCATACAGAGACACGCCACCAAAATGCATCATTCTGTATCACCAAACATAGATTTGTGAGACATGCAGATATGTGACAGTGAAAAAATTGGGTAGTAAATGATGTCAAGGTTTCCTGAAGGTGAATCAGAGAATCAGTACATCAGCAGATAGAAAGGCCAGGTAATTATATAGCATTCGCACACGTAAATGAGAAACAAGGAGAGTTACTGATGACTAGCGCATGGATGGTGAGTTAGTATTGGCAAAAATGACTCAATGCCAATCACATTTCATCAACAGGAAACACATGGTCGGGATTCAAATTGGATGCGTTAGTTAGGGCCGGGGCAGGGAGAATGATATGATGATATGTCGGTAAACCAACTCACGTAATCAAGATAGACTGGTTCTCGCGATCTGAAAAACAAAGATAGTAGAGATACATCAATACAATATTCAATACAATACGTCAACACAATACATTAATACAATACAGTACAATACGATAAAATCTAGTGCACTAAAATGTGATACAAAACAAGATGATACGATACAACACATAATAAGATAGTACAACGCCATACAACGATATAACGACGCAAGGGTTTCTTATTTATAGATATTCGAACTGCACCAGCACTTGGTATGTATCCGCCCCCAACTCCCCATATAGTCTTACGTAATCTCAATCATGTACACGCTACATTCCGTGCCTCGTACCTTGCAACATGTCATGGTAAGCATTGTCAGCAATAGAGAAGATGTGAGGAGGCATCTCATTCCTCCTCTTGCCCTTGTACAAGTTGATGACTTCCTGGGTGTAGATGGGCAGCCTCTTGTAGGGGTTGACAGCGACGCAGAACAGGCCAGAGTAGGTCTATAATAAATTTACGCCGGTACACAACGAGAGCACAACTCCCACCATCACAAACCATGACTCATATCAGCCATAAATACATAAGTGGCGTTGATCACAGTATCATAAATTATGTGTCATGGAGGGAAGATAATTAGATATCTGTGCATACACACCATCCGGCTGTAAGCCAATAACAGGCTGTTTCATTATGTAAGGCAAGGATCGCAGCTAGACTGGCCGGGGTGTCGCCAGCTAGGAAGGAAGTATGGTGCGCGGGAGTGACTCGTGTCTATTAATAACAGAGTCTAGATACATCAACATTATATCATTACTGAGCGCAGGCTGACCTTTGTTACCAGCCGTTAACGCCACTAGCCACTATACCCGATGAAGTGATCAGCAGTAGGCAGCGCTATGTCACACCATATATGGTATAATTGATTGAATGGGGGGCAGCGGCAGCAGGCGAATAGACTGTTCTGCATGTTTACTTTATATCACACTGGCTACATATATTCTGTTTTACGAGGCTGCGCAGTATTTAAAACTAACGCGGTTTATGGCGAACAGAGAGCTTTAAGTAGAGCGCAACGACATTTGAGCCACATCTCACTGAGGAAATCCTGCATCTATCTCTCTGTTACAAAGATCTATAAACCCGGTAACATAACCATTTGACAGACTTCAATCAACCGAGGCGTTAATCACATAGTTTGGACAAACTAGAATGCACCCACTAAAGGTCGACCACTTACAGATAGACTCATGATAAGTTTATGACATCAGACCCTCTCTCCCATCCACGTACAATTCATAACCATTGACCTACACCACTTACACCAGAATATCTTCTTCCACCCAATACTACTCATTTTCATTGATAGTTAATCACACTTTGCAAGTTTAAAAATCCGATCAAAATTTACCAAGTCAAGATCTTTAATTCATAGATGCAAAAAATTTTTGCTAGCGTTAGGAGTGTAGCCGGAAAAGAGGAAGCACTCACATAAATTCTCCAGCAGTGGTATCTCTCTCGCAGGTTGTGGAGGATAGCAGCCTCAGATAAGTAGGTCAAGTTGGCCATGTCCTCAGTCTTCTCAAACTTGGGAGGGTTCCTCTGGTGTACATCTTCCTTCTTAACCACTCGTTGCTGTCAATATATAGCATTCTTTTACATCTGCACACATAAGCAGGGGTATCACATGGCCTTACAGGCGGCTCTGGCTAGATACGTACCTCTCCGGCACCAGTCTGCACGGTTATCTCATCGCCCTTAGTTCCAACGATATCCGCAGTGACGAAACCTTCCTTGGTATCTGGAACAAAGCAGGCCTTCTTGCCATCGTACGGCTTGCTCTGGTCCTCTAGCTGCTGTTTGCGGTCGATGGCAAGGTAGGCAAGTGCCTCCTGGTTCTGCTCAAACTTTGACATGATTGATGGTAGATGGCTGACGTTCACCACTCAACCAAGTTTAACAGATTATACTCCACGAAAACAGCTCAAATGCCCGATCTGAAAAGGAGATTTGAGTGTTAACTGTATGACCGCGCGAGCATGTAATGCAACAAGTTGAATACCCCATTGAAAATGTGGTTGAGTCAGGTGCGTGTCAGCAGCGTGTTGTACTTACGTTTGAGACTGCTATCGAGTGTAGGCGGCAACGTCCAGCTCCGGGTTATATAGCCCAGAGCTGGCAGATAGAGCAATGTAATTACCCATGGTAATGAATGGGCCAATTGAATATATGTTTGTAATTGGCTACACGATAGGAATACTCAAGTATTCCCGCAAGAGATGATTCTGCTTCCCAGTTATATATGACGACAAAACACTACAGTAACATGGAGAAAATGCTTCACAGAATCCCTCATAGGCATAATGCATCATGATTTCGATGACAACTTGACAAGTCCAGTGGGATCGATTGCGACAAATTAGGAGCTAGGAACGAACGGTCTTGATTCTGAGCTTAGTAACAGTTTATCAGCCATATAAAACACATTTCAGCGTTGAATTATTAAACAACGCGGCAATCTCATCTGATCACACATACTATGACTAAAGTCATAGCTAAATATACCCACTCCCGGATGAATGCTTGTGAGATTGATAGCTAAAAAGGTATCCATGAAAAACGATTTCCCGGGAAGTACCAATGACAGGAAGTGGGCGGAGTTTATCATCGCCCTATGTCATTATCTGCGTGTACTGATACATCTGAAAAGAACTCTGTACGTGATAGCACTGTCTTAAGATATAATTTTTACTCAAAACATCGTATAAGTTTTGTATATTAATCATGATGTAATTCATTAAAATAAAACTGAAATAAACGTAGGCTAGGAAATTACTATTCGTAGATAGCCGTTCTGTCGCAGACGACTAGGGTCGATACCGGTTTTCTGATCGAGACTACGATAACGGTACTAATATATTAGAAGCAAACCTATATATCTGCATGTATCCTTTTGCTTATGGTGTCTACATTTGATTAACTTGATGATCAGAATGGAATTTCACGAAAAAGCACACAAATTCCATGCTGTGACTAGCATTGTGCAAGATTATTGCATAGAATGTCTACTCAAAAGCCTTTCTACGAGCTCAGGAGAAGCTGTATGGCAGAAGAAGTCACTGCTTGGACAGTTTAATAATATTTGCCAGCATCACCCTGCTGAAGCTGATGAGTTTTTCACTTCACAAAAACCATCATGGAAGAGAGATTTCACTTTTTATGCTCTGGGTATGATAAAAACTGTTCCTATCTCTCGTGCATCTACAATCAGTCTATGTCCATCCATGTGCTATGAACTGCGTGTGGATGTGGAGGCTCTCTATGCTCATGTGATAAACAGAGAAGATGTGGTGTAATTTACAATCATCTGTTCCAGATCATTGTAGTAGCTCACGATGCTCCGTTCTGACGAAGGAGATCTTAACTCGTGAGTATCACCCTATCTAACCTTTCATCTTTCACCAGATCATTCACTACTACTCCAGAACACCTTTCCTTCACTTTTTCTTCCAGTTACGTCCCACATTGCCACACTCAAGCACTCAGGCTACTCATTCCGGGAATCCATATGGAGCTGGGTCAGCTACCCATGTCATGATCGATCCGGGAGGTATGCAATAACTGGTAGAGCGGATGCTGATTTTATTTGATTTCCACCCTATAGATCTCATTGAATGGGACGAGAAATGACAGTGGCCTTATCATTCAACTCATTGTTGCTTTACTGGAATCTATAGAGTTGAATTCAGCTCTTCAGCACAGTGAGTTGCCCCTCCCCTCTCTCCCTATAATATATCATTGGTATTGATATGTCTTGGTGATACTGAAATGTCTTTTGTGTTTTTAGGTGATGTCATAGTCAATGCAATAGTCAGAGAGTTACAGACTAACGATAATGTGTGTTCTGCTGTGAGATGCTGGCAAGCTTTAACTCGCCGGCATCAAACTAACAGCACACAATCACAGATACTCATTAACTTGTCACTCCAGACACTGACACGCTTCAACTCTACCAAAAAAGACCTAACGCAACTATTGGTTGCCGCACTGAAAGCCCATCTGCCACAGAGCACTGTTTGGTTGCGACAAATCTCAAACCTCAACTTCCTTCTCAAGAGTTTGCTGAATTATGATGATGTACAAGTAACGAGAGGCGTATGCGACCTGATAAGGGTGCTTGTGGGAGCTGATGAAGAGTGGGAGCAGTTTAACATGCTTAGCCAGACGGATATATTCGGTAGGCTATGGCTGGACCCATAATATTTACTGTTGCTACCAACACATAGCTGGTTATATCCATATAAAAACGCAGGAGGAAATTATTTAGACACATATATGCCATGTTGTAGAATGGCAATGTTTAGTTTTCAGCGTTTGCGTCTGCTATAATTGGGAACGTACTGCAGGTATTTACGAGCCGGCTTAATGAAGCCGGCTGCTTTATGTCCTCCTATTATCTCTCTGACATTTACTAGCAGGGAGCTGCCTCTTGAAAGCTGCTCATGAATTAACTGCTGGTCCCTCTGTCTACTTTGTTACTTAATTGAACTAACTTCAGAAGCTGACCGTAGACCTACTGCTTCTTGATTGCTAACTTTTGACCAAGATTAAGCATAATGGCACCAATTTAGAAATATTATGTATGCCTCCGTCTGATCCAGATGTGCTATGTGAAAGGCTTATGACTCAAGACTATTCCTGCCTCATTGCAATCGTTGAAGTCATTCACATGATGTGTAAAGGCCTTCGTCAAAGTAGAGGCAATGTGCTGCAGCTTCAGCATGGTTTGTTGCTGTTCTACTAATTGCGTTGAAGGAAGAGCAACAATCACATCCCTCAACTGATGGGCTATCTTCAGGTCTGGATAATCTGCTTCGCCATTGCAACAATGCAGTGAATATGAAAGCTGGGAATGTGATGGCTATGGTGTTGCAATCAGTTCAGGCTACGATGAACTGGTGAGCTGATTGCCTCCTCAGAATCATGAGCTTGCATGTGTGTAGCTCCAAACCTGTTTGTGCAATCTTATGCATGATAAGATCTTTTGGTTGCAGTTTCAACGACATTGAGAGTGAGATGTCAAGTAAAGCAGTATCATTGATCTTTACATTGGTGCCCCAAGTGTTTGAGAGATTTGATATGATGGAGCGACCAGTAGTATTATCAATTGAGTTAGTTTCAGTCATCATAAAGTGAGGTACAGCAGCTTTCATTCGTTATTCTGATGGAGGACAGGCGTCTCACCTGTGAATATTTTTCAGATCGTGCTCACTGTCTCCAGAACAGATCCAGCAACAGACAGTGATCATACACAAGCTAGGTGAAATGCTTCCAATTCTTAGTGTGCAATACACGTCGGCTAATGCTGACTTCCTCTCTTTCTTGGAGCATACACTCAAGCTCTGCAGATTGGTTATCAAGTATACGATTTGGAGTTATGCTCTCCTACATTGAATAGTGGTTGGAGAGGTTGCAGCCATGATCTGAGTGTGATTTCAGATTTTCTCGGATACATAGGTCGACAAAAATCCCCAATCAACCCTGCATGCCAGCTCAATTGGACGAGCTCATCAGTGCTGTTCTTTCTCACCTCGATCAAGAAGTCATGGCAGTGTTAGAAGTATATTAATTGCATGATTAAATTAATAGATGTCTAACCATTCAAAACCAAAATACATCCATAATACATCCATTCTTTCCTCTTGCAGGACGTCCTTCAAGAGCCATTGAATGCTGACATACCAATAGCATTCTTTGAACTGATTGGTGAGATAGTTGACCTTCCAGGGTCATCCATTCAGTGCTTTGTTCAAAAGTTTTTATGTGCTGGAGGGGTCCAATTAGGCATCAGCATGAAGGCCTGGTATGTAGCTGGTGCATCATCATTGGCATTCGTGATAAATGGATACATATTTGATGTCTCCCATTTCATTTCATCACACCGGCATTGTGCAATTACATTCTCTAAACCTTTTAGGGACAGCAACCCAGATAAAAGACCGATAAATCAATGTCTCGCGAAGCTGATCAACTATGCGCACTCAGATGAAGTCTTCTTGCATGTTACAACCACTGAAGTATCGCTTATTCCAGGTAACATTGTTATGTCATCGTGTTATTTGTCCACTTTGAGGATGTCATTCAAATAAGTATGCTGCAGCACAAGCCTGAAGTAAAACCACCATAAATTGATAAAAATTATGAATATGGAGCAAAGGTATATAAAATGAGAGGTTATCTGTCTACATACCAAATTTTTCACGTGTGATACAGCTTAAATGGTGCAAACATGTGGGGGGAAAATCCAATATTTATTGTCATATTAATCAGTGCCGTGTCCAATGACAATCGTCTCTTCCACTTAGCTAAGACTGAGATCCTTATTTTAAGCCAGAAGGATAATTAATCCTTGAAAATACTTTATCTGTGTCTTTTGTAAGAAGGACTATACAGTAGTAGAGAAATTGTGTTACCTAGCTATGGATAGTGTTGAGAGATTTGTCTTGTTTAATGAGACCTTTGACCTATCTCAGCCCGTGGAAGTATTTCGATAAACTGTACTTTACAGAAGAGTTGGTCGGTATGGTTCACGGAGTGCTTCAAGCGAAAGAGCTGTCAGTGGCTAAATGCATCATATCAACACTTTCATCAGTCATTAAAACAATGAAATGGTATTCAGACTGTATCTTACACTTGACTCAGTTGTACAGGAATCCATGATGAGTATATTTTCAGCCCAGAAGGGAGAATAGCTACAGCTGCAGCCGTACAGAAGCACTGCTGGAGCAGTTATAACAGAATGACTATAAGAGCACTTGGTTCCCATCATATCACTGCATTGGCTAGAGTGTTAGCGGTCAGTTCAGTAACAACGCACATCCGCCATGTGCAAAATCAGTATGACAGGATGACTGGTTGATGATGCCTTGGAAGCTCATAAAAATAGACTCATTTTTTAGTAACACTTTGAGTTGTAACGCTGTGCACGGATTAGTTTTATGACACTAGCTGTTCATTGCAGAGTACGTGGTATGAGCTGAAACTGGAAACTGAAGGCAAGGTGAGCTCGACTCGATTCCATCTGACATTTTGTTTGCGTCGTGTTATCTTACATGTATCAACAATAACTGGCATAATTTCTAATATTGAAACTTAAGAATTGATAAAAATGGCATAAGCAAAATATGGAAGTCACTAAAAGACAACTGAGTGCAATTATTAGCACTGCACTGGTCCATGATGTTTATCATAGTTACCATACCGTCGGTCCACTTCATGCTTCATCTTTGAGTCATGATAAAGATGGACGAGGCCCTCCATTGCAGGAACAAGCATGCAAAGACTCGGTGCTCGCTCCAGCCTTTCAATCTACCAAAAGTCAAGGTACCAGATACTTTCGCTTGTACTGTTAGACGACAACTGATTATAAATTGAGTTACATAGGTGTCTTTTCGTGAACTTTTTTAGGCTTACCATTGTATGTGATTGATTGCATTGAGAGAGCTAATCAGCATGGCTCTACACTGCCAGCTGACTTACACCTTCTAGCCTGGATCAGCGCAATGACAGAGTCTGAGTCACCACTCTGTAAAACTCTGGTACGTTGGAGAAAATACACTGCACTGGTAGCTTAGTATGTGTTCACTTACACACCTGAACTAAGCAACAGGATCATAGGAAACTTGTACAAATAGATGACTCTCACAACATGATGAGATTCCATTTCTGCTATCACCTGCATATCAGTGAAATGAATCCAACCGCGAGATATATTATTATTATTATTATTATTATTATTACTAAAATTCTTGTTTAGCACAAAATGGTTATACTTGACTTTCAACAGCTGATTGAATGTGGTGAATGCTACTCAAGTACGTTGGATAAGCAATTATTGATGGCGATTTTGGCTGGAGACCCTCTGCTCTTAGATTTACTGCTGGTAAGCATTTCATAAATCTATCAAATGAATACGGGATATAATTTGAGTGCAGCAGACCTACTAATTACTGTAGATCGGGAAAAATTCCTGCTCGGAAATGTTTGCATTTTTGGCATTATTGCATGACTGAGCAAAGATTTTTGCTAACAGGAGATATTCGTTGTTTTTACCGTGGTTTGAGTACTGTAGAACCGGATTTGATAGCAACAGAAATGTTAGCATTTCCATCAAACCATCAAGAAATAATGATAGCGATCCAACGATGGCGATTCCGTAAATGAGAAGACAACTTCTATATAAGGCGAATTCCAACGATAGAGGTCATTTTTTGTCGCTGTTTTCGCGGCTATTAGACTGTCGCTATCAAATCCGGTTCTACAGTATTACAGTTGTACCAAATTTGGCGAGCTTTTATAATTGTGTCACCAAAATCCATTTAAAGTCATGCCGCAAAAACCGCCCAGTTGACAGTACCCATATGTACAGATTCATGGAGCGGGAGGAGGATAGGAGGGAGGGAGGAGATAGATGTACTGATGTACTGATGCATCTGTACTCCCAGCTGTAAATAACTTACAAGCATACCTCTTACCTGACTGACCATACTTCAATGTTTGGATGTGTTTAGTCATTATCCTTGACGGATTACACAAGGCTAGAGCATACAGCAGACATAACTGAAGGAGTGCTGAATCTGGCTAAAGTGAGCAATCAGTCCCTGATGCCTGAGACAATGCTGTGTAATGTGGTGTGATGTAAATTTATTGCTGTATTTAGAGTTCCAGAAACTGCAATGGCCAGGCTGTGTGTAATGTCTTGGAGCACAGACTGAGCCAGCTTTGTGTGGACCATATAAATCAGAACTCAAGGTCAACAGGTGCAATAAATTCGGGTATGATAAACTATGGAACGTGTTAGTAATGCATCTGCCAATGTGCTTCATATACGATATAGCTGCATGCCTACTCTACTCAGACGCTCTACTGACACACTCTACCTATACTGATATACATGTCAATGTAGTCATACAATAATTGCCCATTGCAACTATGAAGACTGAAAAAAAAACCAGTCCAAATGGTAATGTTGCTTTCCAGATATACTGAGCTTAATCAAGATTTTAACTGGAGTGCTTCAAAGTCGAAGGAAGCAGTACATGGATCTATCTGTAGTAATGCTAGCTAACCAAGGTGAGTACAGGTGCATGATAGATCTCGTCTAGTGATAACAATATCATAATACTCTACTGAAGGAGAGACTATTTCTATATCCAGTAACGCAGCTGTTGAATGTCTCTGGCCTGTCAAAGCAGACATGTGTCGCAATAACCGACTACCTGATCACAGTTCTACAGAGCACACTGTCTACAAGAGAACAGACTGGTCAGTAAACACTAATACTGTAGAACCGGATTTTATAGTGACGGTCCAATAGCCGCGAAAATAACTACGAAAAATGATGGCTATCATTGGATTTCGCTATCGAAAATATACCCATTACGCCTTATATGGGAGTTGTCCTCCGATTTATGGGATCGCTATCATTTTTATTTCTAGCCCATTATCATGAAAACGCTAACATTTGTGCCGCTATAAAATCCGGTTCTACAGTAGCTGTATAAAAATACACTGATCCACAGAGGTTTTGATTGAAATGGTTTTTAGCTGTGAGAACACTGCTCGAGGATTCTGCTGTGCATACGTACATTGACACATGTCTATCGTCAGATGACCCATATTGGAGGTTGTCTGTGATTGGTTTACTGACAGCCATGTTTAAGTGTGCCCGTCGATTCCATCTGCAGGTAAGAGCTGACCTAGATCTCACAAATGTTCCAACTATTTATGGCTATGAAAGACGCAGTATAATTGCAGATCTCTAACTCGTATAAACTACCAGTGAATATATTCTTGGCTGGAGTTGGAGACAAGTCACCAATAGTGCGTCTAGCGTATCTACAGCTCTGGTTTGTATCGCTCATACTCTTGTGGACAGACATTAAAATGTCTGCCTTGGCCTCAGTGGACTTTATGCATTAATTTTACACGATAACTAAGTCTTACTGAGAATTTACCATCACTTTGATAGAATATAATAATACGCGTACTATTATACAGGTAATAATATTAATGAACAAGTGATGATTGTGAGCTAGTAGTAAGAACTGATGGATAGCCCAGCAAGGCTCTATTTTTTAGGTATGCAGAGATACTGTCAGAGATGGATGCATTGAGCTCAATCATCAGTTTTGCTAGGACAGATGAGAAATCGAAGTCTTTGGGACTGACAGATACCGAGAGAAGAGTAGTGATATTTCATCTGCAGCAAGACTTGATATCGGTAGCAGAAGTACTGTAATATCACTATTAACTGTGGCGGTCACATTACTGAGTTTTTATCACACACAGGATATCAGCTTGATCAGATCAAATGCTGCCATTGTCATGACAACACTCTTAGAGAGTAAGCAGAAAACATGCTCAGGAGGTAAGGCGGTACAATATAGATGTTTAAGGTCAAGACTCCTGTTTAAGGAGTGTTGTTTCCTATTTTAGAAGTAAGATTATTGCCATGGGACAGGGTACTAAGAGACCATGTAATGACTATGAATGTACAGGACCAGCACTGCTCACCGTCAAACAGAATGGTAATAGAATACATTCAAACAGATCTGAAATTGGTAGCACCTAATGACCCCAGGAAGACTGTTTGCTAGGCTTTTTAAGACTACTGTACCTGTATAACTGTATGTGACCATTATAGTCCAGTAGCTGTAATAACCATGTAGCTATGAGTACAACGAGGAGGATGATGACATGATAACATGGGTCACACAAGACCTTTCAGGATATTATGTCAAAAAATAACAGGAAAAATTCCTAAAACATCATGAAGACCGCTCAGACTGGACCTAATATGTCTCGATGGATCCCAGGACAGAAGTTATCATACGCCTAAAAAATTACAAAGGTCCCTGGTTAGCTATGACAAGCCTTGTAAATTGCCTTCACGTGATCATTAGAAGGACCGTAAAACTGCCTATGACAGCCAACTAACAGACATCGATAGTTACCCTAAACTTGCCAGTTATAATGATTTCCATGTTCTATAGATCCCATTTTTTCTTTTTTCAAGGAGGATGTTGTAAAGGCTTTAGAGAAATGTGAAGACGGCCAGTCTCCCTATATGTATCCTTTATTTACATATTACAGTTCATCCATTAGCAGTTGTCTATTTACAATAATTGTCATTGATTTAGATCTCTTTTCTGAGTACGTTGATTTTTCCTGATCTATTGGCAGATCTTATGGTGGGGTCACAGTACTCGCACTCACTGTGCCATGACGGTGGTATCACAACAGCCGCTGTTCAAGTATCGGCACCTTATATTGCAGCTAGTACACTCTTCCTCTTGTCTTCTAAGAATTGAGTGATGAGAGAAGTCATGCTTTCTGAAGACCTGGCTACTTGTTTCTCAAAGAGGGCCTTGAAGTCCTCTTTGACATCCTTGGCAACTCCTCGGGTGACTGCTCTCTGTCTGAAAAAGTTCCCAAATATTTTTTATTCATCATCTGCTGAATACAATAAAATATCGTTAATAAGAACAGCCTTACTTCTTTTGTAAGTTGACTGGCTGTAACTCTAAGCTGACATTTCCTCCTTGATCTGATTTCATAAACGCGAACTCTTCCAGCATTTCAATATCTAGAAACAAGCTGTTTATAGTGTAGACAAAATCAAACACACAACAATATAACATGAGATAAAGATGGCATACTGATGATGTAATCGAAGAAGCAGGGATAGACGAAACTCTTGTTAGCTTTTATCTCATCAGCCACCCTGAGGAATTCTGGTTTCTGCTGTGGCCAATCACATTGAAGCAGGACGCATAAGTGACCTCTTATGTTGTCACTCGGAGTGCCACTTGAGACGCTGTTCTGGATAAGTATGAAGTGATTATGCACTATTCTATGATTGTGAATGTTGGTTTTGTAGTGAATAGATGAATAGCAACTGATGATATTTACCTTCAGCATATGGATCAGAAGGCGAACCCCATGTGTGAATAAATCTGAAGGATGAGTAAGGAAGACAAATCCTGAATCCTTTTTCTCTGAAGGTTTGGCGATTGGCGCTGGACAGTGACGCTCGGGGTTGCGAGGTTTAAAAGATCCGAGTACATCAACCAAGTGTGCAGCTGCATCCTTTATGAGAGGTCAAGAAGTAGTATTAAATGGTAGTAGGAAATGATACAAAGCAATATTCTCTGTCATAAACTAGGGCATCAAAAATGTGATAGATTATAGCAAAGTTGAAAAACTTTCAATTTCCATGTATCAGGGAAAATGTGGTACTGTAAACCCAAATATTTTAGCAACCTCACAATAATAGCGACTCAAAGAAAAGACTATTTAAGTTGAACGCTATGTTTTGGATAGCTCTTTATGTTACATATAAGCTTTAAGGACATCGCTAAAAATTCTAGGCGCTGTTATTAAAAATACCACTGATTTGAGCAAACCGCTATAATCTCACTGCTACCACATAGACCTACATAGTAGAATATAATCCACACACCTGTACTTCCCTCAGTTATTCCTGTAGATACATGCAAGTACTATGCTGAAAATGGGAAAACCGAAGGGAATTCCAACCTTGGCTTTTCCTAAGGCGTATTGGCAGCAAGCTCTCTGGATTGAGTAGGCAGCGTCTGTTGGAGGGTCAGATTTCAGACATCCTTGGTAATCCTGCTGATATAGCATCCTGTCTCGCGAGAAGTTGGCTGTGACTGAGATCCAAGTTTGAGAATCAACTCTATCAAGCAGTTCGTCAAAAGCTAAAATAAAGAACTTTGAAACTCAACGGTACCTGAGGAGAGATTCCGCTGTCAAGGCTGACACAGAAGTAGCAGCTGTTACCTTTCAGTAGAGCACCATCACTATTGATCATGTGCCAGACTTCACATGCCTGCTTGAAGGTAGAGACAAGAGTATCGCCATTGGTCATGCCTACTGCAGACACAGACCTGGCAGCGGACTCTTGAACTTTTCTGTGCTTCTTTGGCACAGGAACGGTTTCTGCGTAAAATTGGAAAAACCATACATACCGTAATTCATGATGCCTTAAATGGCACGGCACATATTTCTAGAGATGGTACATACGCATATAACGACTGAACAAATCCGACACAAGATAATAACAAACCATTAAATTTCTTCTGGACTAGGCAGATTGGTTCCGACTTTTTACAGATTGAGTTGTATGTGTTGACAAGCTTCAGCCATAGATAGAGGGCATTGTACACAAACTCTTTCTTAGCTGACTTGCTGTGCTCCTTAGCCAGTCGCTGCCTCAATGAGTTGAGGTGTGACAGCATCAGTTCACTTTAAGAGAAAGAGTAGAAGTTATATAAGGGTAAGAATTCTCTGCTACATGAGTCCGGCATGACAGAGCCAACCTAGACATACTTGTTGGTGTAGTGAGTAGGGATGACAGTCCACTTGACCTGTTTAGAGGTAAGACTCAGCAGGTCAGCCATACCTTCCCAGGACCTCGTTATCGGCGGTTTCTTACCGGCAGCACTGACCATGGGTGACATACCTGTAGCCGTTGTACCAGATCAATGACTAGCTACGTATGAGTGACGATAACTCTATGCATCAGGAAATAGATGGATACCATCTCTGGACGGTTGGAGGGAGGCGAGTATATAAAACTGAAGGGCCTTATCCAACCAGCTGAGTAAGACCTTACGATCTGTCCCAGACACATTCTCCTTTAGCATCAGAGGCAAGGCTTCCGATACTGAAAATGAAAGACTGGTGTTTCACAATAACATGACACGACACAATGAAAGAATACTAACAATCAATGCGACTAACCAAAATATCGCCTGTATGTGTTATTGATGTCTTTAGGACTTTCATTCAACTCTGCCTCAAACAGGGTCTCGACTAAAGATGTCTGCAGCGAGAGAGAGAGAGAGAGCGACAGGTGAGATGAGAGAGCGATGATAACACATCAGAGCTTATAGATTGCAATTCCTAACAAATCTTATTTTATTACCCCAAAATTCCAGATTTTAATAACAAGCCTCTCCCAAGTATTTCAAGAAGACATGGCCTCCCATGACCTGATTGTAGTGCCCCATACTCATGAGCCACTGGGCCATCAGCTTTATTCACGGCTTTCAGAGCTACCATGCTGCTGCTGTTAGTTTCCCTAACAGGTTCATCCTTGATATCACATATAATATGCGTCATTCACAATATAGATCAGCATCCCTCTACACCTGGAGCCGTATCACTGATCAATCATAGTGAAACCACAGATTAAATTTGCATCAAATTCAAACATTTCATACAATAAGAAATAAGTGATGAGCAGATTTTGCGTGAAGAGAAAAGCACTAATGTAAGACAATTCACCTGAATTTAGGTTGACACAGTGAGGGGAGCATTATCCACATAAACACTACCCGTTCTCTCATAGACCAGAAATTCATGTGTTTATTTATGGAGGTCAATAGGAAGTCATATGTACGTACTCCGTACTCCTTGGATAACTTCGGGTAACGTTTTATCAGGAGGAGCAATACAGAACACTTAGACAAGGCGTCTGGACTGGCAGCAGCAATGTCTTGGAGAATAAGGCACTGCTGTTCCTCAGGAAGGGCAGAGAATATTTCTAAAAGTGAACATGTAGGACAAAGATGTAAGAGGCCGATTTTTGCAGCAGGAGAATGATGACCAGTCTGCTTACCGCAATTGAGCGCATCATTTGGCGTTGAAGTACCATGCTGAATGCTGGTTACCAACTGGCTGACTTCTGCCTGAAGTTCTTTATGAGACTTGGCTGCCTTCGAGTTGACCCTGAAAACGTATAGTACTGATGATTAGTATTTACCACAGTTAGATTAAATACCATCGTATTAGAGGGATACTTACATTGCTGCTAAATATTGCCCACATTCAGCAGGAAGCTTTGAAGACTTAGCCAGCTTGTAAAATTCCATCTTAAAACAGACAAGAAATAATAAATAAACATTCCTCGGGTCAGGTACACATATGTCATCTATACACACACTTACGTGTACAGTACACCGAGGGATATCTACTTGTTTTTTCTCTCACTCACACATACACAGGGAGAAGATAGTGATGAGAATTGTAAACGAAAGAATATAAGCCTGTGTACCCCCAATAAAAATAGTCGAACTTAGATTTAAAAGGCCAATTGAGCAGGACAATGCCACAAATATCACAAGCGCAAAATATGTATGCCTATCGATGCGAATGCATTACCTTGAGTGAAATGTTTTCAGGAAACATTGTGGACCCTGTCAGAAGCCATGATTTTGCCTTATATATATTTTCCTCATAGTATGAACGAGCGGTTGCAATAATCCATTGCAGACTTTCCTCATCAGAGCCACTTCTCTGAGCCATAGTCTATCTTGGTGCAAAACGAGCACCGTAGATTTCCTTCCCCGCTCTTCGTACGATATAGCTAGTGGACCGAGAATTCTGATAACATTACGGTAGTAGGTTCATACCCTCGACAAAATTATTACTTCAGGAACTATAGTTCAAGGTCAAAGAGATGTCTAAAATTTGTCCACTAAAATTCCATAAGAGGATTTGAGCTCCGCCTATCGCGTAGATAACAAACTAACTTCTAACGTCATTTTGATGACTCCGCCCACTATAAGTCTGCTTTCAGTATACAAATTTTCTAATCTAGTTCTATCCGCGGTCGCTTCTCTAGAAACTTGATCTCTCCGTCCGTGTAACATATATCGGCTCAATCACATCAAGCCAAAATCCTGAAGAGAACAAAACTTGCAAACATTGACAATCAGTAAAAGCCACTCCCAGAGTGCTGGAGAGAGAACTGATATTGTTTTGGCTGTTTCATAGCCACATTTGTCCACTTTTGGTCTTGGTATTTGAGTCTGAAGAGCTCCAGATCTGGTCTGTGGTAGGTACATAGGTGCTATCCCGGACTAATGATATTTAGCATAACTTTCGACCTTGATTATCAATGATTCTTATGCCTATCTGCCAAGATGAATGTTCTCACAGGCAGGTGGTATTGGTCTGTTGACTGCTTCACTACGGTTTGACTGAAAAATAATCACCATGTCGGAAGGGTTTGGAGGTGGATTTGGAATTCTGGACGACAGCCTTGATATGCTCGCTGACATCAGACTAGAGGGCCCATCAGAGTCTGAGTCTGCAAGCGAGAAACAAGATTCTGTGAATAACAAGCAATCACCTACCAACTATGAGATCATGGAGTATCAGACACCATCTTGTAACTTTTATGGGCCAGAAAACCCGCCCTATTGTGACCGATGTGTCACATATGATCATCAGATATACTTTAGCCTTACCTGTAAATCATGTGAGAAGGAACTGGAGCAGGCGACTGTGCCACAGATCTTGGCCATCATGCGCCAATGGTCATCAGAGACGCAGAGTAAAATGCTGTTTTACATTGAGAAGGTTAGCTATCAGTTTTGAATGCAGTACCCCTATGTGAAGCTTGTCTCACTAGGTTGATGAGCTTGATTGCTTATTCTGTTGCAGGTGCTTGACATGGGTTGTCAAGTGTTCGATTATGACACAGTGTCTGGCTGCACTCTACTCCACTTTGCCGCCAGGAGTGGTTCTGCCAATGTTGGTGAAACTGACACTACAGCCAGATGCGTTCGCCTGCTACTCGATCGAGGCGCTAACATACATATGAAGGACCTCTGGACCGGTATGATGCCACTTCATTACGCTGCCTTCTTCAACGCTGCAGAAGTTGTACGGATGATAGCAGATCATCATTCCCCTCTCAGTATGTACCGGAACACACGCTGTTTGTAATTTCTCACGCACTTGAGCTGATATGTTGAGTTTGTCCCGGTCAGATTATGATGTGGATTATGGGTGTGACGGCTTCGATGGAGGGACAGCTCTCCACATCGCCTGCTCAAATCTATCGTATGAGTCAGCTAAAGTTCTTCTTGAGAAAGGCGCATCAGTAGACCAACGAAACGCGAGCAATTGTCTGCCGATTGGTGAGTGGGATAAGTTACCATTGTCTGATCGGCTGAATGAGAGGAGTTCCCGTTGCCTGATTGGCTGAGACTGGCAGTTAACATCTGACAACCTCTTCTCCAGACGTTATCCCAGACGAAGATGTCAACGAACCTGATTCCAGCCACTCTCACCTGGTAAGGAAGGTGAGAAAACTTCTACTATCTTACGAAGAGAAGGAGAATATATCAGTGCCAAACTATGACGATGTACACGGAAAGGCCCTGCTGATGGCGATGGGGATCGGTATCGGCGATCAGATAATGGTGAATGATGAGAAGGTGAGGCTACGTCCATAGTTTTGGTGGAGACTTTCCCCGCTTCCGTTACTCTCCTTTCCCTCCATGTATGCAGAGAGGTAGGCTGATGTTCTGTGGCCGGGTGGAATTTGCACGCGGCGTCTGGGCTGGCGTTGAACTGGCAGCCTGTGAAGGAAAGCATGACGGCAGTATTTCTGGCATCGCCTACTTCAAATGTCCTCCCGGATGTGGTAAGTTTCCGGATGTTCTTTCTGCTATGACCAGTGCACAGAATTTATCTGTTTTTATTCTCAACTAACCATTACTGTGTTGCAGGCGTCTTTGTCCCGATATCAAAGATATCGAAACCGGGGAAGGTATCTCGTGTAAAACAGCGTCGGCAGTCCTCAGACGTGGACTATGCAAAACTGGACCTGTCGTCCGTCACTTCAAAAATAAATACTGGTAAATCCTGGAGATATATTCATACTTTATCAAACGTCTACTCATAAACCGGGTCTTTGTCCTTCTAACCATTTAACTCATGACGAACTGGCTGTGAGACAATTGGTATCTGAGGAATTGGCTACACTCTGATTGGGTCTCCAATAACTGATGCAGTTTTCCTTCAAACGCTTTCACTTCTTCTGTGTCCTGACACCAAATATATTATAATCTGATGATATTTTTAATTGCGGTATCAGACATTGTTGCTGAATTAGCGAGTCCATTATTGTGTATTTTACTATACTGTTCAGTCGACCTTCAGGCAGACGTAAGACTCCAGCAAGAATGGCTCGGCCTGCCACGGCAGTGCCTAAGTCCAGTCGTACGTATCGCTCTCCCTGCTGATTGGTGTCGGTCACTCGTCTCTTCTCTCTCAGCCTCCTGTCTACTCTCTCACCTCCGTCTGCTAGCCTCACTCCTTAGATGTAACGATTAGACTGTGGGTGGGGCGGGGGTGCCGGCTGTGAATTTATACACTGTAGACTGTATTGGCATACAACGTATAGATAGCATAGAGCTAGAATGATTGTCACCATTCGTCCTGTGTGAGAGGAGTAGAGTACTGACCCCTGAATCGACGCCACTCACTCTGTCTGTCAGGTATTGAACTGTTAATGACACTGTGTACTCGCTACCATGTCATAATATGTTCCAGTTGGCAGCATGCTAGAGAACTGTACGCTAATACGCTGTACGCTACACTTTACGCCAATTGTAGAGCCTGGGCTAACACGGTGTCATAGGGGTGCAGGTGTCAGCCAGTGGTTTATATAATCACTACTCGCTATGTCATTGCAGGTCTCTCCAGGTCGAACTCGGTCTGCTCAGAGGCGGATGATCTAGCGTTCTCTCAAGGAGACAGAGTTCTCGTCGCAGGCTACAGGAAAGGCGTCATCAGATTTGTCGGTGAGACCAAGTTTGCAGCAGGTAAAAAACAATAATACTAATTATAGTATCATTAATAATAACAACAATATTAATAATACCAATGGCAATATATCCCAGTACAACTAAGTGATTATATATAAGTTAGATATATAACATCATACTTGTCTGTCTCTCTACCAGAGACTGATACTACTTCTATGTAATCTACAACCAGGATAGTTCCAATAGTATGCCGTTGTGTCGAATTCTTTGTCAGGTACGTGGTACGGAGTGGAGTTAGATCGACCAATCGGTAAGAATGATGGATCGGTGGACGGCGAGCGCTACTTTGCCTGCAAACCCAAACGGGGAGTTTTCTGCTCGATCGCCAAGCTGAAGAGGTACTTGCCTATCTTACTGTAGAACCGGATTTGATAGCGACAGAAATATTAGTGTTTCCTTCAAAATCATCAAGAAATAAAAATGATAGCGATCTAACGATGGTGATCCCATAAAATTCCTATATAAGGTATAATGGGTATAATTTCTATAGCGAATTCCAATGATAGCGATCATTTTTCGTCGCTATTTTGGCGGCAGTTAGACCGTCGCTATCAAATCGCGCTCTACAGTACTCTATCTCATCCTGCTCATGTTATGTTACATGCTATTGCATGTGACGATTATTTATCTCTTAGAGTGCCGCTCAGTCGTGCTGGATCAAACGATTCTCTCAACTCTCTCAACTCCCTGAATCAAGATACGTCATACACAGCCCGAGTGCAGCGGCTCTCAGGTGAGTATCAGGCCAAACACCGCAGATATCTTGTCACCCACTAAGAGCTATCAGTGATGACTAGATGCATTTTGATGGTGGTTTCTATGTTGGTACATTTCATGAAGTGGTTGTTGTGTTAGATAAGCCAGCAGTGAGACGTACTGATGAACCAGGTAAGTCAGTAAGTCATTAAATGGCGGAGTGTCGTGTGCCTGCCCCGCGTTCGATATGCCACGTCTGTTCACTATTGTATGTGGAGAGTGAAGGGATTGAACACTGTGATCACTTGTGTTTGTGATAGCTTAAGGCTCCTTGTGATGGACATGCGTGTATATTGGCTAGCATGCATACAGATCCTAGGCTAATTTGGAATACCCTCTCCAACTCACTAAAACACTTGTCATAACAAGCGGTTTTGTCAACCTCAGGCGGTCATCGAAGTGCAAGCAGCAGTATTGGCAGTCTCAATACAACATTCAATGACGGGCATTCAGGCACATCAACTCCGCGGCGAGGTAGCAGGTCAAGGTCAAGTTCACTTAGCCGAGCTCGCAACACTACAGCCATGCGGAATAAGAAGAACAGCGATTATAAGCTAGAGGAAGGGATGACTGTGCTATACAACAACGATATGGGTGAGGCAGGCTCCAGTAGTAACTATTACTGTAGTTTCCCGGGCAGTAGAACCGGATTTGATAGCGATGGCTGAAATGGCAATCACAAATCAGCACTATCATTGGATTACACAATTATGTCTGTTATACATGATATAGGAGTTGTCTTCTCATTAGCGGGATCGCTATAGCTTTGATTTCTTGGTAGGTTTGTAGGACACGCTAGTATTTTCAGTGCTATCAAATCTGGTTCTAAAGTATGCCCAATGATTCCAGACACTGTATGGTGTTATCAACACTGTCCTCTAGACCTCTCTGTCCCTATTTTAGCTGTGATAAGACACATAGGAGCAGTGAACTTTGCTGACGGCTGCTGGTTAGGCTTAGAACTCAAGATGGCTGCAGGTAAAAATGATGGCTGTGTGAAAGGCGAGAGGTATTTTACCTGCAAACCCAATCACGGCGTGATGGTGAAGCCTAGTCGAGTTTCTGTGAAAGGCATAAACGGGGCCAAGCTACTGGGTGAGCAGCACCAGCTCCTTAACAGCAACAAACTGGACATCTCAGACCAATTCATGGACTCTAACTCTAAGGCTAGCGACGTCAGTCAGTCTTAGTTGTGCTTCAGTGTTCTTCCTTAGTCATGGTTCTTACTGGTGTATTTTTACTAATTGGGGGCACGATACAATCTCACTGCGGTTCAATTCCAAAACCTTGAAAGTAGAATATATCAAGAGTTTCAGAGTATGAAGAAAAAATTGCTAAAAAATAAAGAATGTTGTTCGATTGAATTCCATGTGTGTAACTGCAGTGACCGAGCATCATATCACAACAATATCAGTAGGTGTAACGCGCGTGCGGTATGTGCAGACGGAGCGTGAGTTAAAATAAATACAAAATAAAAGTATGGGAAGCAAGAGAGAGACGAGTTGATGACTAGTATGATGTAATGTAACTTTGAGATGGCGGCTGGCAGAGGAATATGACCAGGCGGCTTGGTGGGTCGTGAACAGTCGAAGCGGCTAACTTCTCAGCAAAGCTCGTGGTGGATGTCTAGTAAAACAAGTGGTTGGTATTGTAATAGTGTAGGCAGGATTGTAATAACTTAGAGAGAGAGAACATGTGTGTGCGTCTGTTCTTGCGTGCGGAAACACCGAGAGAAGAGGTCATGCGCAGAGATAGAGCAGCACATGGACATCACGTCTACACAGTTAGATACATCAACCATCACCGGAGTGAAACGGTGCGTAAACTTCCCATAGAGAAAAATGTGCGTAACAAACAGGCAAACAACACTAAAACGCGTAATCTCCTACCTCAGTTACTTGATGGAAAACAGATAAATTATGAATATCACTCATCTTTCATAGATTCACAATCGTTATTGAAGTGTGTGACGTGTGGCACAACTTACTTGCTCTTTGATTTGCCTTTTTTACCCGGCGGCGAGACAGATGATGACATCGAGGAGCGAGTGCTGTGCACCAAATGATTGTTTGCGGATGAGATCATGGGAGTTAGCTTCTCCTGCACAAGATGAAAGTTCCTCTCAAGCTCCCTCTGATATTCCCGCTGATCGTCGCCGATGAGTCGCTTGTTCTTCTGCAGAGCCGCTTCACACCTGTCAGCAGCCGAAGGCGTGGCAGTGTGACGGCATGACAGTGTGACAGAATATCTGACGATAGAGACACCGGGTAAAATAACTCACTTCTTCAGGAAGTCCTTGAAACAAACTCTCAGTTTGTGGTGGTGTCGACTAGGAGTAGTTCTTGCTTCAACGACCTCAGTCAGGAATACGGTGGCTACTTCCACTGGACCCTGATACAAGGAATGATCGCGTGACAGCAGACAGACAGATAGACAGTTGGGTCAATGTCACCATCGGTACCTGGTTGACTGTTGTACCGATACAGCCTTGCAACACCATCTGTAGAATCTTCGGATCCAGCGGCTCCTGGGTCAAGGCCACATTCAGCTCTCTGTTCTTCTTCTGAACATCTTCAATCGCGACCTCGATGGGTGTCAGGATAACCTGAGAAAATCCGCTAGTGTTACTGATGGTGGGTACACGACCTCAATCGTACAGCGGTCAATCGTACAGTGGTCAATCATACAGGGCTGATACGGGTGGACATGGGATAGACATAACTATAATATTACCCTACCACAGGAGCGGACAGTGACACGGCAGGCAGTGACACAACGGGCAGTGATGATATGGATAGAGTAGGGACTGGATGGGTCAAGCGGAAGATATATGTAAGTCTTGATATTCTTATGCGTGTCGCCATAGTAAGCATCAGAGTTGTTGGTTCCCCACAGGCGAAAGCAATAGCAGCGGGCTATCTAGATTATGAGTTGTCTACTGAAAATTCGGCTCCCAAATTTGAGGATCCCAATCGATCGTTCAATATTAGTATTCAATGCAGTAAAACTCGCTGGCTCAAAGCTTTGTATCAAACTCAATTTAACATTCCAACACATCAGAGATGCTGGTCAGACAGAGGCCAAGGACACAAGTCAGCCAGCGCTAAACGGAGCTCGACAGACCGGGGGCTAGGGCACGGGAACGCCTGAGCTCTGGGGAGCACTGCCGTGCGGGTGAATTG
>ERZ1740065.174-NODE-174-length-30856-cov-15.102724_pt1 | contig 30856 bp, 22 predicted proteins | sample MGYA00581738_ERZ1740065 | MGnify/ENA primary metagenome ERZ1740065 (study PRJEB43018, sample SAMN04849749) | marine metagenome | isolation source: floating plastic debris | place: Pacific Ocean | collected 2008-09-01 | study: EMG produced TPA metagenomics...
ACGCCAAGCAACAGCTAGGAGGAATGGTGGAAGCCTCTTATACTGAAAAGCTTGCGAGCTGAGGCCTGTGCCTCAGCGAATTTGAGTAAGGCTTCTCAAGTTGTTTTCTATTCTATCGACGTCGTTCTTGTTCGTTTTTTATAGATACTCAAGTCTGTTGTGTATAAAAAGTACCCGCTAGGGTACTAGGCTAATTAACAATGAGAGAATCATTATGTAACTAAGAAATCGTCACTAAGAGATGCGTTATAGCTGTAAACATCCTGGATTTACGCTAATAACCGGGGATTGTTCCTCCCTTCGTCACTAGGACATATCCATTCCAAAGGCAGAGAAATAAATACGATGGCAACACTTTCACTTATCCGAGCAAAGACTGACCCAGATTTTCCACCTAACATAACTGCAGAATTCCGCTTTGGCAGCACCTCTATGGGAACCCTGACATTTCCTAATGCTGATCAATGGCAAAACTTTGCACCCAACACCAAATACTTTAGTACTCCCAACAAACTAAAGCTCTATATGGGGGAAGGGGTGCTGGTTGATACATGCCCAAATAAAATTAATCCATCACCACAACAAACAGCTTATCAGCGTATCCTTAGCTGTAATCTTGGGACATATACTGTAGAGTACAATGTGACACTGTAAAGTTGTAGCTTTAGCAGTTAGGATACTGTCTGTCTATGACTTTATCGCAAATGCTAAGCGTATGATTAGCAATGATAATTCCTGGGTGGCAGCCTTGAGGTTGGCTTGCTCAGGGATTATTGTGCTTAATACTGTTACAGGCAACTTGATAGATGTGTACACCATGTATCCTTATTGAAGGAAAGGTTGTAAAACGCTGAGGCACAGCTTTGTCTAATAAGGAGTATCTATTTCGGGCCTGGATTGCCAGTAACATTATTGGTTGTAGCCTGTTACTTCCCAAAGTGGCTTTTGGGCAGGTTGTACCCGATAGTACAACTGGTACAACACTTACTTCAGGTACAGAGTCATGCTTACCAAGTTGCATAATCGGTGGAGGCATCAGTACTCCGACCAATCCAAATCTTTTTCATAGTTTCGATAAATTTTCAGTTTCCACAAATGGTGTAGTTATATTTGAGCATAGCCCGACTATTCAAAATATTGTAGCCAGGGTAACAGGAGAAGATATCTCTCTTATTGATGGTCTAATTCGTACCAGCAGTGCCAACAATAGCGCCAATCTCTTTCTTATTAATCCCCAAGGCATTACCATTGGCCCCAGAGGCGGTTTAGATATTGGTGGATCTTTTGTCGCTACAACAGCGGATGCTATTCAGTTTGGTGGACAAGGACTCTTTAGTGCTATCGCTACTACCAGCAATCCTGCGTTGTTGACGGTCAATCCATCCGCCTTTCTGTTTACCCAAGAATTCCCTCAACCTATCGTCAATCAGTCCATTGCACCTAATCCAGTGCTCTTTTTCTTGACTGATGGTTTAAAGGTTCAAGAAGGCAAAAGTTTAATCTTATTAGGGGGTGACGTGATTGTAGAACGTGATCCTATTAATAGCCGCATTAATCTTCCTATCAGTGCCCCTGGTGGACGACTTGAATTGGGGGGCGTCAGGAGTCCCAGTGTCGTTGATCTGGATATTAACGATAACACTCTCAGCCTGAACTACGCAGACAATACACTGCTAGCTGATGTTAGTATTAACAATACAAAAATAAGTGTGTCTGGCATCTCTAGCGATAGGGCTGGCAATGTTAGCATCAATGCAAACTTTCTTTCTCTTAATGAAAGTAGGCTTGAAAGCGATACTAGTAGCGTAGAAGATGCTGGAAATATATCTATACATGCAGATGCCTCTGTGATAGTTCAAAATAGCTTTATCGATAGCATTTCTGAGGGTTTGGGATCAGGAGGTGCTGTAGAAATCATTGCTGGAGATATTTCCTTAATTAGTGGCAGCTTATCAGTTGCTACCTTTGGTGCAGGTAATGCTGGACGAATTTTGTTAGACGCTGAAACGGTTTCTCTCGATATAGGTACTAATGCCTTCGATTTAGGGAGTAGTATTCTGAGTAATGCTGAGCCAAGCGGTGAAGCAGTTGGCAATGTCGGTGAAATTCAGATTCAAACCAATATACTCTCGCTCAATGGTGGTTCAATAATATCTACCCTCACCGTTGGTGAAGCAGTCAATATAGAGTCTTCAGGTGTGGTAAGTATTGAAGCCCAAGAATCCGTTTCCTTGAGTGGTGGAAGTTCTATTTCAAGTGAAACCCTTGGACAAGCAAACGCTAGCAATGTAGAAATTAGTACGGCAGCATTATTTGTTGATGACAGTGTTATCTCTGCTGCCGTTAATGAAGAAGACCGCCCTGATTCAGATGCTACGGGGCAAGGGGGAATCATTGACATTGATACACAGCTACTATTCCTGGAAAATGGTGCTCAACTAACCTCCAGCACCTCAGGTGAAGGTGATGGGGGGACCATTTTTGTTAAAGATGCTAATTTAGTTTCTCTCTCCGAGAGTTTTATTTCGGCGGAAACTAGCGCGACTGGTGCTGGTGGAGATATTGATATTGGTACTGCACAGCTTATAGCAGATTCCGGTGCCCGAATCTCATCAACTGCTACGGATACAGCCGCAGCTTCAACACAAAGTGGCGATTTGATGATTAACGCTACTCAAATCAGCCTGTCAGGAGAAACTACAGGTTTACTGGCAGCAACCCAAGGTGCAGCAGCAGCAGGCTTAATTGCGCTGGGAGTTACTGATAGTGAAGAAATACTGACTATCAATTTTCAAGAGAGGGCCGAGATCTCAGCTGCCACCAGTGGTGGTGGTGAGGGTGGTCAAATTTTAGCTATGGCCCCTGCTGCCGTCACCCTCTCTGGCGATGGCAGCCTATCCAGTCGCTCCACCGGTTCAGGTCCCGCAGGCAATGTCTCTCTGCGGACCGATGGCCTACTCAGAGTCCAGGACGGGGCCCGAGTGGAAGTCAGTGGTGATAGCACCGGCGACAGCGGTACCCTAGAAGCTACCTCAGCTATTGCCATCCTCAATGGCGGTCAGCTTCTCGCCTCCACCCAAGCCGGAGAAGACGGCAATATCGACCTGAACATAGCCAATGTTCTTCTCCTCAGAGGCGATAGTCTCATCTCTGCTGAAGCATTTAATGATGCTAACGGTGGCAACGTCGATATCTCCTCACCCTTTATTATCGCCCTCTTTTCCGAAGGCCCCAACGGTAATGATATCCAGGCCAGCGCTATCGACGGCGACGGTGGACGTATTAGCATTCAAGCCAATACTCTCTTTAATATTGCAGAGAACCTTGCTATTGATGGCAACATGACCAACGACCTGGATGCCAGTTCCGGCACCGGTATTGATGGCGAAGTGGTGATTGAAACCCTTGAGATTGACCCCACCCAGGGTACGGCTACCCTACCAACTGACCCAGCTAATCCTAAAATCGCCCAGGGGTGTCAGGCCAGCGGCGGCGACAATGGTGAATTTATCAATTCAGGACGACGTGGGATACCGCCCAATCCCTACGAACCCCTAAGCGGAGATGGTATCCAAGAAGATATCTATCCAGCTGGCCAAACATTTGCACAGCCATCCACTAGCCAACGGCTAGCTGGTACCTCTGAGAATACACCGGAAACACTGATTGAAGCCCAGGGATGGAGCCGCAATCTTCAGGGGGACATAGTGCTGCTGGCCGAGAGTTCTGAGTCGTTGAGTTTCTGTCAGAGAACATCCACGGGGGCGTCCTGATATGAAGTATCTATCCCTCCGGCAAGGACGTCGTTACCTACGCTTTCTGATAGTAGGGTGTCTGAGCTTTGTTCTAACGATAAATGGTCCGGCCCTAGCCGCGTTTAAAGAGATTCACCAACAGTCTTTTGATCAAAAAGGACCACAGCAGACAACAATTAGCCAAGCTGCCAGCTCGTTTCTTCAAGATGGTATAGAGTTTTATCAAGCTGAACAGTTTTCAGCTGCTATAGATGCCTGGAATCGGGCGTTAACAGGTTCTACAGATGGGTTGCAAAAGGCCCTGCTGTTTAGTAATCTCTCCCTGGCTTATCAACACTTAGGCCAATGGGAGCCAGCTGGCGAGTTGATCACACAAAGTCTTTTGTTATTAAAAGATTTAGCAGATCCACCAGAGTCTTCAGATTATTGGGAAACGGTTGGTAAAGCCTTGAATACCCAAGGCCGTTTGCAATGGACTAAGGGAGATGTGGAGTCTGCCTTAGCTACCTGGCGTCATGCAACGGCTGCTTATCATCAAGCAGGTCATGGGCGTGGCATTGTACTGAGCCTGATCAATCAAGCCAAAGCGCTGCAGGTGTTGGGGCTACATCGTCAGTCAGTCACTGTCTTAAAGCAAGGGGTTTATCAATTTCTACAAAGCGAGCACATAGATCCTCCCCTTAAGGCAACGGGGCTATGGCATTTGGGTAATGCTCAACGACAGTTTGGAAAACTTACCGAGTCACAGACCTATTTGCAAAAGAGCCTGGAGATTATTGATACCTACCAGCTCGAATCTTTGCGAAGCCAAGTATTGATCGATCTAGGCAATACTGAGCGCGCCCTGGGGGATAGCTCCAGCGCGATTGGTAAAACAGATGAGGCGGATAGTCATAGAAAATCTGCCCTTGAGGCTTATCGAGGGGCGGCGAAATCTACCCCTGTTCCCATGACTCAACTGCAGGCCGATCTTAACCAGCTAAGTCTTTTGATAGACCTTGAACAATGGCCTGAAGCGGAAGAATTATGGCCAACGCTGCTGTCAAAACTTAATCTGTCTCCCAGTCGTTCGGCTATCTACACTGAGCTGAACTTTGCTAAAAGTTTGACCCAACTGATGCAGCTAGACGAGCCTCAGGGTAATGAGATGGCGGCCAAGCAAACTATAAAATCAATCCCTACTGCGGAAGAGATTGATTCTATTTTAGTTAAGGCGGTCCAACAGGCAGATGGGCTAGATGATGCGATCGCAAAGTCCTATGCCCTAGGTCAGCGGGGTGAACTTTATGAAGTCACTAAAAAATGGTCAGCGGCCCAGGACTTTACTCAAAAAGCGTTGCAGCTAACCACAACTAATGCATATCCCGATGGGCGCTATCGGTGGCAATGGCAGCAGGGGCGGCTATTAAACAAGCAGCATAAACGAGACGAAGCAATTGCGGCCTATGGTGCTGCCGTGAAAACCTTGCAAGGGGTACGGAGTAACCTGCGCTTTATTGATTCAGAGGTGCAATTTTCCTTTCGAGATAATGTTGAACCAGTCTATCGAGAGCTGGCAGAATTGCTGCTGATTGATGACGACAATGTTGACCCGACTGAAGAGAATTTAGACCAAGCCATCACTCAAATTGACAATCTACAGCTAAGCGAATTAGAAAATTTCCTCCGCTGTGACTTAGCACCAACCACCACCATTACCAAGTTTGAGGCTAATTCTAATACGGCAATTCTCTACCCAATGATTCTTGAGAATCATTTGACGGTTATTTTGCAGCTGCCCGAGGGTAAGCGATTTGCTAAAACTGATATTCCTCGTGCCGAAGTAGATAAGACATTAGCGCAGCTGCGTAGTTATCTGAGCGATTCCCCCAGCCGCACGCCCGATGTTCGGCTGGTTGCCCAAGACGTCTATAAATGGCTGATTCTGCCTTTTGAAGAGGAGCTGCAGCGGCGCGATCAGCTTGATACCCTTGTGTTTGTGCTAGATGGCACGCTGCGGAATATTCCCATGTCTGTCTTGTATGATGGGGAACAATACCTAATTGAAAAATATGCGATCGCAGTTGCCCCCGAGCTAAAACTTTTTACCCCCAGATCGTTACCTCCAGACCTACAGGTGTTTACCGGGGGAGTGGGCACCCCGCAAGAGATAGAAGGACTTACCTTCGAACCCATTGAAAAGCTAGACGCCGAACTTGATGTTGTCAGTGAGTTATTTGGCCCTCAACCTCCCTTAACCAATCAAGCCTTTAAAGGAGAGACCTTAAAGGAACAGTTAAGTACGGGGACTTTCTCAGGCATTCACCTAAAAACCCATGGTGTCTTTAGCTCTGATCCAGAGGAAACCTTTATTGTGGCCTATGGAGAACTGCTCAAAGGTGAGGAATTAGGGAATCTGATTCAGGCTGGCAGTCTCCAAGGGGCAACACCCATAGACCTTTTGGTGCTCAGTTCTTGTTCCACAGCAGCCGGTGATAACCGAGCCGTCCTTGGTTTAGCAGGCATTACCGTGCGAGCGGGGGCACGCAGCACCCTATCTACCCTGTGGGAAGCACAAGATGACCCCAATACTGAGTTGATGATCCAGTTCTACCGAGAGCTAAAAAAAGATGGCATGACGAGGGCTAAAGCTCTGCGCAATGCTCAGTTAGCCTTGATAAATCAGGGGTATCGAGCCCCTAACCGCTGGGCAACGTATGTCCTAGTGGGTAATTGGTTATGAGAAGTGCTGTTGGGCACTTTGAGCACTCCTCATAACGAGATATCAGCAGTCTTCTGCCAGCACCACTGGACCGACGACAGGCTTTTCTATAAACTCCTCTAGCTCAACGGACTCCAAGAGCTCTGTCCATAGTTGACCTAGGCTGTTCCCGTCGCTAACGGAAGTTTGTAGTTGCTTGGCAAGATAATCAACTGTGTCGTACCAGATGCCAGCAGATGGGTTACCGTTGGGTTCTCTGCCAGCTGATGTAGAGTTAACACGTTGTACCCAACCATCAATATTCAAATCGGTTTCAGTGGTCGAATCTGGGGCACAGTAGAGATTTAAATACCAGTGGTAGTACTCTCCTTCCTGTAAGCTAGCTGACTCCTCGGCGGGTAGTGTAATGCTGATTAGCCCAGGTTGTTCTGGCAGTTTAAACGAGGTTTGATAGACATACTGTTCTTCATCTTCCGTTAAGATCAAGAACTCGCCCCCGGCCACTTCGTCTGCGGTGTAGGGCATGTAAAACCAGAATGTGGGATGTTCTGCCACGGTTTTGCCGTGGGCATCGACGGGGGTAATGGCCGTCAGCTCCTGGGGCTTTGCAGGACATATAGACGGCTCACCGTCTAGACCTCCACCCGGTGTTCGATTGCCTGCTGGCGGTCTACGGGTTGGGGGAACTGTTGGCAACGGCGACGTTTGCTTATTGCCATTATCGATGGGATTGGGAATCGCTGAGGCTATGGGCATTGAGCCTATCTGATTAAACAATATTGCTAACGTAAAACTAGCGGAGGCTATAAGTTTTTGCGATCGCATTTCTCAATTCCTATCTATTAATAACGTCTTCAGATTCAAACGACTCAATAACGGATTCATCTTGACCGGCAAGTACCCATGCTTAAACGCTAACAAAACTCCAGCGGTTCCTGTTAATGCTAACAGTGCTGGAATAAAAGGTACCCATACTCCCTTAACTAAAATCACAAGACAGACCTGACGTAGACCTAGGATGATAACTACCCCAGCTGCTCCTAAAAATAAAGCTGAACGGATGCGCCAGACCATGACACCGCCTATCAAACCCCATCCCCAAATCCATAACATATCCCCCCATTGCCACTGTCCCCATTGGGGCAATATCGAGATTAAAGGGCGTTCATCCAAAACAGCACCCAGCACCTGACTCACATTGTGGGCATGTACCCATACTCCGGGCAGTTTCCCATAGGGCGTTTCACGATAATCATTACCCACGGGCTCATCAGTCACACCAATCAGAACAATCCGATTACGAATTAAGTCATCGCTGAGGTTATCCTCAAGCACATCTGTAAAGCTCGCATGTTGGGCAGGCTTGGGTGTAAATCGATAGTTTAAGAGAATCTCACTGACCTCTCCATCTAACTGTTGATACGCACCTGTTCGCGTCATCAATCGGTTCAAGACAACAGAACCCAATTGCCAATTTCTATCTAAATTGGAATCCAACGGTTGGACACCTTCTGCTTGCAAAAAACGCACAGCTAAGTTCATGCTCAAGCTGTAGGGTGCTGTGCAGTTAGAAGCGTTAGAGTCTAAATGATTGTCATACGAGAGCAATTGACGACGCACCACAGGATGATCATGATGAAATTCCTCATCTGTCTCTAGATCACTAAACCCTACCTGCATTTGAGCCTGTTCAGGGGAAAACTCTGTAGGATGTCCCATGATGGCTCGATCATCTGAACCAAATGAACAAACGGTCACCAAGTTAGGAGAGTTACGAAATTGTTCTATTAGTTTCTCTCGGCCAGGTGGATTCGACTGATATCGATGTAAATCAACTCCAATCGCCCTAGGTTGATGCTGCTCTATTTTTGCTAATGCTGTTGCTAACAGTTCATCTGACACTGGATAGCCGTGCTGGTCCGTATCCTCTTCAGTAATCTCAATTACCAGTAGATTCGGATCAATGGCAGGTTTTGTATCCCATACCACTGGTCGAGAGCTCATGAGGTGATCGTAGGCTGGTAATTCAAGGGACTGTAGTAGACCTAATGCCCTTACTAAGACTATGGGAAGAGTTACCAGCACGCTGGTTAACAGTATATTGCGCTGCTTAAGAGACTTAACTTTCTTAGGAAGCGGTTTATGTTTTGGTGCTGGAGGCGAGGAAGATCGCCATCTGTTAGCCTCCTGTGTCAGACCCACTTTTCCCCAAGTAATCGGGACTTCAGTCGGATTTTGAAAAATTACGGGTAGCCAACTGGCGCAGGGAAATTTGCCCTCTATGCCTTGAAGTTGTTCTCTCGCATGTCGAACTGCTGTATAAAATGGCTCTCCATCGGAAAATTCTCGTAAGAAGTTCTGTAAGAATGTTTGGGCAACTTGATCGACAACAGGCTCTCGCATCACAATTAGCTGAGGCAGATTGAGATCTGCTAGATTTCGCGCTAACCCCAATCCATCACATGAGTTAAAGATAGCCAGCTTTAACCCATGCTGAATGGATGCCCTTAATGCATGTTTGAGTTGTTCAACTGATAGCCGCTCATCGGCATTTAAGAGAAGTTTGCCGACGTGCCCCTCACTGTCACTGATGCTGTGCCCAGCGAAAAAGAAAATATCCCACCCCTGTTTATCCCACAGGTATGTATTTAACTTTGAACGGGTAGGCTCTTTGAGAACCACGGTTTCAGCATCAGCATCTTCTAAGATCAGACGATCGGGCTGAACATTAATCCCATCGCTGTATCCTAAAATCACCAAAATCCTCATACGACGTGCATAGGTTGAGGAGGATGGTCTATTTACTTGCCCATATTCTGGGGGGCTTAGGGCAACTTCAGCCTTGTTGTGATGCTCTAAAAATTTCCAGAGATGCCAAGGCAGTTTCTGGAGCAGTAAATCGTCTGTTTCAATGATGAATCGTATGCTTTCATCGGCATTTAGCTGGGTTCTCAGCTGTTGATCAATGTTGCGAAACCCGCCGGAATTTAGCCACCGATTAATCTGAACCCCTAGCTCGTTACAGACCTCTCGAAAATCAGCCCTAGAAACATTAGTCAGTGATTCTGGCTCAAATTCAATCGAACTTCTGGTCGCACTTCTCAATCCCACAGGATTTTGGGGTAGAGCTTCGTATAATGCCTTCCAATGTCGGTAAAGCTGAGGCAGTTCAGGTGCAGGCGGCAAACTACCTCCATATTGCACTGGTACCTGGGCTCCATCTTGCCATAGCTGCACAGTAATTCCGGGTAACCCTGTTTCGCAGTTACCTTGACCTAGCTTTAGAACTACTAGTGGACTCATGGGGGACATTTCAGAGAACACATCAAATAGCGAATGCTTCGCTAAGCGGTATATCTGGGATAAACCTATACGTTGACGCCAATACGTTTTGTCACCTTGACAGGCAAAACTACTAGTATGATACCGCTTGAGAATCCGACCTCTTGCTCTACTGTAAGGAACTTAACTCCATATTGTTAGGGTGACTGCATAAGAAAATTGCGCCGTATATTATTTACTAAGTCTGTCGTAGTGGCAGTATGCAATCCCGTTTGGGATGTGTCGTAACAACAGACAAAATGTTGTATTTATAAGTTTTGACACAGTTCTAATTCAGCAGTTCTGCTTCGAGGTCGCGCAAAATTGCACCGTTAGACTGTTCGGGTTTAAAGATGGCCTGTAGGGATTGATCTAACGTTTCCCCCATGGCGATGCGATTTTGATAGGCTACGATGACGCGGGCTAAAATCGGCAATCGATTTTGCTCTGCTTCTAAATAGAGTGGTTCCACGTACAGCAGTGATTCTTCGATGGGGATCACCAGCAGATTGCCTTGGTTAGCGCGGGAGCCCTGGGTATTCCATAGAGAAATCCGCTGGGAAATTTCTGGATCTTGATTAATGCGAGCTTCAATTTGTTCGGGGCCGTAAACCAGTTCCTGCTTGGGAAAGCGGTAGAGCAACATGCGGCCATACTGGCTACCGTCAGAGCGAGCCGCTAACCAGGCAATCAGGATATTCCGCTGGGAGGGGGTAAACGGGCGCAGCAGCACAAATTCTTCCTCGTCTTCTTGGGGAAGCTTCATGATTAGATAATAGGGCTCTACCACCTGAGACTCGTTGGCGTAAATTTCATTGGGGGCCCGCCACGTATCTTCTCGGTTATAGAAAATACGTGGATCGGTCATGTGATACACCAGTAGCTGGTTGGACTGGACTAGGGAGTAGTCTTCGGGATAACGGATGTGGGCAATCAATGCGGGGGGCATGGCTTCCAAGGGCTGAAGCATTTTGGGAAAGAGACGGGCCCAGGTTTGAATAATGGGGTCGGTGGCATCAGCGATATAAAACGAGACTGAGCCATCAAAGGCGTCTACCACCACTTTGACTGAGTTGCGAATGTAGTTAAATGGCTGCCCCCCTGGGTCTGAATAGGGATAGCGATCGCTGGTGGTATAGGCATCAATGATCCAGTAGAGGTAGCTGCCCTCGGGATCGATGGGTACTGAAGTATCTGAGGCGGCTTGGGCATTGGCATCGGCTACTACCAAGTAGGGATCGCCATCAAACTGCAAAAACGGGGCGATCTGTTTAACCCGCTCCTGGATATTGCGCCGAAACAACAGCTTTGTCTCGGGGGTAAAGTCATTGGTAAACAACATTTGCCAATCACCCAGATGTTTGGCGTAGAGTAGCCGCTGCCAGATGGTGCCAAGGCTGATGCCGCCTTTGCCGGCATAGGTGGTATAGATGTTGTCATCTTCACCAGGATAATCTAACTCGGGGACTCGGGTCCCGGTCATCACATAGGTGTTGGTTAACTCTCCAAAGTAAATACGGGGGCGTCCTACCGGAATGCTGCGGTCCACGGCGTCATTGCTCGGCACATGGGCGATATCTTTGATGAAGTAATCTGGCAGCCCGCCAACAGCGGCGGTGTTGACCGGGCTCATGGTAAAGCCGTAGCCATGGGTATAACTTAAGTGTTTGTTTACCCAGGTTTTGGCTGTGTCTTCTAAGCGCTCATAGTTGAGTTCGCGTGCAGAAATGAGGACCTGACGGCGTTCAGTGGTGCCGTCTTTGTTGATGAGGGTATAGCGGTCTACGTCGGCATCGAAAAATTCGTAGTATGAACGAATCTGTTGCAGCTGACGATTACTTTCTAGGAGCGGTCGGGTATCCCACACACGGATATTCCGTACCGTGAGATCGTTGTTGCTTAATTTTTCTGCCGTTAGATTACTCTGGGGAGCAAAGCTTTCGTCTTGAATATCGGTGAGGTTAAAGGCGTCGCGGGTGAAGGCAATTGAGCGTTCAATGTAGGGTTGTTCCCGCTTAAATTCGTTGGGCTGCACCACTAATCGCTGTATTAGCCATGGGGCTAAGGCTTCACCCAAGAGGGCAAAGCTGAGGTAGATGACAATGAGACCAACAAAAAATGGGGGGCCATAGCTGGGCTGACGGCGGATCGATCCGAGTAATGCTCTCGCCATGGCTGCGATTGACAGGCCTAGAATAAGCAGGCTCAAGACCGTGTGGACGGGTAAATCCACCATGACATCGGTGTAGCTAGCGCCATAGGTGACCCCCTGTTTGGAGTAGAGCAGCTCGTATCGGCTGAGCCAGTAGCCAATGCCTGTGGTCAAGAGCAGGGTACTGGCCAGCCCATAAAGGTGGCGTTGTTGTGCAGCTGAGAAGCCCAGAAAACGCCCTTGGCTTAGACTGTTACCAGCCAGTAGATAAATCAGGGCAACGGCGACTAATGTGGAGAGAAACAGCCCTGATAGCCAGAATTCGCCTAGTTCTAGGACGGGTAAACGGAAGATATAAAAGCTGATGTCCTGTTGAAATAGAGGATCGCTTTGGTTAAAGCTAGTGGGGTTAAGGGCCGGGAGTACCCGCGACCACTGGGATGACAGTACTAGACTAAAGCTGAGGCTCAGAACCAGGGTGGAAAGAGCAATCCCCACGCGGGGGTAGATCAGCATTCCTAGCATGAGGGTCAATAGTAGCCCCCCCTGCCACGGCTCGGTAATTAATTCTCGTAGGATGGGCCAGAGGGTATCGATATTTAGCCACAGGGGTAAGGGGGGGAGCGGCTCTACCGTGATGTAATGCCAGCGTGCCAGGGCAAGCTGGCCGTGGTAAAGCACGGAGCCACTGAGTAATAAGGCGAGGGCACCGGCGATGGGTAACAGCCGCCCCAGCCCAATGCCCCGTCGGCGGTTTTCGCGACTGGGGACGATGCAATGGTCGTCAAAGCTGAGCTCTTGGGCGCGCCATAGGTTAATACCGGCAAAGAGTAAGCTGCCCCCAAAGGCCGTTATGCCTAATATGAGCTGTGCCCGTAGTCGTAGCCAGAATGCCCCCAGGTAGTTGACGGAACGAAACCAAAGCCCTTCGGCAACAAAGTAAGTGACGATGTCTAGGCTGAGGAGGAGTGCGATCGCAACTAATCCCCAAAACCAATAAGCCCCGGCTGATTTTCGTCGTGTGGGCGTTTGGGTGGGCCGTTTTTGCACAGTCGCCATGGCAAATTTAAGGGGGCTCGAAGCGGGTATATCCTATCCTAGACGACGTTGTTCAAACCCAAGGCGGTGACGGAGGGCGTCACCAGAGTGTCACCCTGGCCCGGTCTGCTCACAGTAGGCCAAAAACAGTACCCATAAACCATCCATAGAGCATGATAAATAACCACCCTTCCCAGGTGGTGATCTTGTTGTCTTGCACAATAAAAAACATCAGTAGCGAGGCCGCTAAGAGCGTTGGCACACTGTGGCGCAAAATTTCATCTGATACCGGCAGCGGGGTGATTAAACCGGGAATCCCCATCACTACAAAAATATTGAAAATGTTAGAGCCGATGACGTTGCCCACGGCCAGTTCTGCCTTGCCCTTGAGGGACGCATTGATAGTTACCATCAGCTCCGGTAGCGATGTCCCCAGGGCCACGGCACTGATGGCAATAATATCTTTGCCAATGTTGAGGCGATCAGAAATTTGAATTAAAGAATCAATCGTATAGTTAGCCCCCAGGAAGATAAAAATTCCACTCAGGATCAGAATGAGAATTTCCCTAAGGGAGCGAGCCGTACTAAACGGTGGGCTAGTCGGAGACGGCGCCACGGGCTCTTCGTCGGTACTGGAGGCTGTTTCATCACTGCTTTGCAGAATATAAAACAGATAGACAATGTAGCCAATTACCAGAATCAGAGCTTCTCCCTGGGTAAACCGTTGCTCTGACGACGCCATTAGGGCAAATAAGAAGGCTGAGCCAACAAACAAGGGCAGATCGACACTGATCAGGTTGTACATCACCCGTAAGAGCTTGGTGCTCATAATCGCCGCCGTACCCACCACCAAACAAATGTTGGCAATGTTAGAGCCAATGACATTGCTAGCCACCACCTCCGGCGCGCCTTGAAAGATGCCCAACAATGAGGACAAGAGTTCTGGCAGCGACGTCCCCATGGACACAATGGTCACTCCGACGATAAACGGCGGTAGCCCAATGGCCAGCCCGATTTTCTCGGCAGCATCGGTAAAAAAGTCCGATGCTTTGACCAACGTGGCAAGACCGACAACAAAAATCAGCAGAAGTACCGGCAAAGAATCCATAGGAACCTGGAATTGGGTTAGAACGTAAATGTAACGTGCTTACACATCAAGAACTTTATTTTTTCTATCCATGCTCGCCGCTAGTCAGCGTCAGAAACTTGACGAATCTAATGACACTTTGTTCTATCGCGCTCCCCGTTTAGTTACCCATGTCGATGAACGATTTATTGAGCAGCTGACCGAGCTATACAAAGAACGGCTCACCCCCAACAGCTGCATTCTAGACATGATGAGTAGTTGGGTATCCCATCTGCCTACTGATATGACGTTTGAGCGTGTGGAAGGCCATGGCATGAATGCTGAAGAATTGGCCAAGAACCCTAGACTGGACAACTACTTTGTTCAAAACTTTAATGAAAATCAGACACTACCCTTTGAGGACCGTACCTTTGATGCTGTGCTCAACACCGTCTCGGTGCAGTATTTGCAACACCCCGAAGCCGTCTTTGCCGAAATCTATCGTGTTCTAAAGCCCGGTGGCATTGCCATTATTAGCTTTTCCAACCGGATGTTTTACCAAAAAGCGATCGCAGCCTGGCGAGACAGCAGCGATGCTAGCCACATTGCCCTGGTCAAACGCTATTTCGAATCGGTCAAAGGCTTTAGTCGACCCGAGGTGGTGGCTAATCAAGGACCGACCATGAATCCGCTGTTGCAGATGATGGGCTTTGCCAGCAGCGACCCGTTTTATGCGGTGATTGGGGAGCGCATGGAGGTGTTGGTGGGCTAACGCTCATGCTAACGCCATGGCCTATGGCAGGCTGGTCAGGTTGTCTTGCTGCCATAGGCTTTCCAAGCCAGATCGATCAGACCGTTAACAATGGCCACAGCGACCACGGTACTCCCCTTGCGACCGCCGATACAGATGCTGGGCATGAGGCTATCTTTTAACCGAGACTTGGTTACATCGGCTTCTAAAAAACCGGCGGGTGTGGCAATTACCAACGAGGGGCGAATGATATCCGTTTCAATTAGCTGTACCAACGTATCCAGGGCTGGTTGGGAATGGCCAATCACAAAGATGGCTTCCGGATAACGCTTGGCCAGGGTTTCTATGCCCCAGGCTGCCTTGGACTGATCCTTTTGCGGGCGGGTAATGGCATCCATGGCGCAGTAGACCGGGTTGGCAAAGGTCTCTTGCAACCGGGGGGTGATGCCGGCGTGGGCCATGGGGCCGTCGACAATTAATGTGGTGCGAGCAGCCAGGGCGGCAGCGCCAGACGGCAGGGCCTGGTCTGAAAACTGGATCAGATCTTTGTAATCGTAGTCTGCGGTGGCGTAGATAACCCGACGCACGATTTCATATTCTGCTGGCGCAAACCTATGTTGACCAATTTCTTGATCAATGATGCGTAAACTCTGTGCATCGGTAACGTGCCATTCCATAAATGCTGCCTGCGGCTTCCGCTAGTCTCAATAGACTAGCATCGTCAGTAGTTTTTCAGGTATAGCAAACGTTTTGATGCATGAGGCCGTTTGCGCGGTCCATTGACGCTGTAGCTTTATGCTTTGAGGGGCTATGAATAGTCCTAGCCCATGGGGCCAACGCTATATTTAGCCCTGCGCCATACCTAAGCTCAAACATTACATCGATATTTTTTTAGAGACTAAATCCTAGGACGCTCACCCTAGATTGACGCATTTTAATGAGTAAAAATGCTTAGTCTCAAATTCTGATGGCATAAGGCTTTAGGGCGCTTTGAGATCACCCAACTGACGGATTAAAGCCTGGGTCTAACCGGGTTGAGAGTCGTTGGATCAACCGTTCCGGGTGTTGCACACAGCAGGAAAGGTGCCCCCTTGGTCTGATATTCTGAAACTATCAAAGGCGCTCAAATAGTCTTAACGCCGCTACTGATTCTAGGAATGATTCTGGAGAGCTGGCTAGTTCGCAGTGCCTCCGGAAACCAGACTGATGATGAGCAGCGCCGTCTTGGTAATAGCAGGCAGTTTGGAGGAAATACGCAGTGGAAAGTACCCTCGGGTTAGAGATTATTGAAGTTGTTGAGCAGGCTGCGATCGCATCTGCTCGCTGGATGGGTAAAGGGGAAAAGGATATTGCTGACGAAGTGGCTGTAGAAGCCATGCGTGAGCGCATGAACCAAATTCACATGCGCGGCAAGATCGTTATTGGTGAAGGTGAGCGTGACGATGCGCCCATGCTTTTCATCGGTGAGGAAGTGGGTGTTTGTACCCAGCCCAACGCCGCTGAAGTTTGCAACCCCGATGAGCTGATCGAAATCGACATCGCCGTTGACCCCTGTGAAGGTACTAACCTTTGCGCCTACGGCCAGCCCGGTTCCATGGCTGTTCTAGCCATTTCCGAAAAGGGTGGTTTGTTTGCTGCCCCTGACTTCTACATGAAGAAGCTGGCTGCTCCCCCGGCTGCAAAAGGCAAAGTAGACATCAGCAAGTCTGCCACTGAGAACCTAAAGATTTTGGGTGAGTGCCTCGATCGCGCCATCGATGAGCTAGTCGTCGTTGTCATGAAGCGTGAGCGTCATAATGACCTGATTAAGGAAATCCGTGATGCCGGTGCCCGCGTCCGTCTAATTAGCGATGGTGACGTATCCGCCGCCATTTCCTGCGGTTTCTCCGGTACTAACACCCACGCTCTGATGGGTATTGGTGCTGCTCCTGAGGGTGTTATTTCCGCGGCCGCTATGCGCTGCTTGGGTGGTCACTTCCAGGGTCAGCTTATTTACGATCCTGCCATTGTAAAGACTGGTCTGATCGGTGAGAGCAAGGAAGCTAACCTAGAGCGTCTGAGCTCCATGGGTATCTCTGACCCCGACAAGATCTACACCGCTGAAGAGCTAGCCTGTGGTGAAACTGTTCTATTTGCTGGCTGTGGTATTACCCCCGGTCTATTGATGAACGGCGTTCGCTTCTTCAAGGGCGGCGCTCGTACTCAATCTTTGGTTATCTCCAACCAGTCCAAGACTGCTCGCTTTGTAGATACCATTCACATGAAAGGTAACCCCAGCTACGTTGCCCTAAAGTAGTCGCCTAAGGTCTCCTCCTCGGAGGGGATTGTACAAAACAATTTCCCTTAAAAAGCACCCTAGCTATTGACAAATGGCTAGGGTGCTTTTGCCGTTATGTATCATTTGGTAACGGTTGACACTATTTGATGGACTTTTGTTGAGAAACCTTGAGTTGGGGGGTGGTTTTTCCATACCGTCATAGAAGAATAAAGGCTGGTGCTGCATTACTGCGGTACTGGCTTGATGAGCTTTGAAAATAGCTAACTTTACTGCGATTGCCCCAGCCGGGGATATCGGGCATTTAATAAAGGATCTTTTTGGGAGGAAGAATGAATATTGCCGTTATTGGCCTTAGCCATAAGACTGCACCAGTCGAGGTTCGGGAAAAACTCAGCATTCCCACACCTAAGGTTGAGGATGCGATCGCAAGACTCACCAGCTACCCCCACGTTCGAGAAGTTTCCATCCTTAGCACCTGCAACCGTCTAGAGCTGCACCTGGTCCTCGTCAATACCGAAAACGGCATTCGTGAAGTTATCCAGTTTTTGGCCGAATACGGCGATGTATCAGTCGATGAACTCCGGCCTCACCTGTTTATCCTGGTACAGCAAGACGCCATCATGCACCTGCTGCGGGTGTCCTCTGGTCTAGACAGCCTCGTCCTAGGTGAAGGTCAGATTTTAGCCCAGGTCAAGCACGCCCTGGCCGAGAGCCAAAAGCACAAGGGTGTGGGGCGCATTCTCAGCCGTCTGTTCAAAGACGCCATTAAAACCGGTAAGCGCGTTCGCACCGAAACCAGCATCGGTACCGGCGCGGTTTCGGTTAGTTCCGCTGCCGCTGAGCTAGCCCAAATGAAGGTGCCCGACTTCACCGACTGCCACATCACCATCATTGGTGCAGGTAAAATGGGTCGTCTGCTGGTAAAACACTTGGTATCCAAGCGGGCCGTCAATATTACTCTGCTGAACCGTAGCCTCAAGCGGGCTGATGACCTGGCCGCCGAGTATAGCCATGTAAATATCAAAACCGGCACCATGGACAGCATGTCAGCCGCTGTTACCAGAGCCGATATTGTCTTTACCTGCACCTCTTCCGAGGAGCCTGTGCTGCACAGTGATAACGTCAAGCCTTGCTTAGCCGGTCGTCCCCTCAGCTTGTTCGACATTTCTGTCCCCCGCAACGTACACAAAAACGTTGAGGAGCTGGAAGGGGTAAAAGCCTACACTGTAGACGACCTCAAAGAAGTGGTCGCAAAAAACCAAGAAAGCCGTCGTCAGATGGCCCAAGAAGCCGAAGGCATCCTAGAGCAAGAGCTAAACCAGTTTCTCAAATGGTGGAACTCCCTCGATACCGTATCCACCATCAGCAGTCTGCGTACTAAAGTAGAAGCCATTCGTGAGCAGGAGCTAGAAAAAGCCCTATCGCGTCTGGGGGCTGACTTTTCCGACAAGCATCGCAATGTGGTCGAGGCCCTGTCGCGCGGCATCGTTAATAAGATTCTGCACGATCCCATGACCCAGCTGCGCGCCCAAGAAGACGCCGTATCGCGTAAGCAAGCCATGGAAACCTTGCAGGTGCTCTTTAACCTCGAAGAGAAAAAGGCTGCCGCTAAGCGCTAAAAAACTAAAATACGCATTAATACGGGCATTACATCACAATGTAGGGGCGTTCCACGGAACGCTCCTACATTGTTTTTACCAATTTCTATGGTGCTTACATCGCTACGTCGCCTCATTCCTCTATTCGTTACCATTGTTTGTCTGGGGTGTACCCAGGTCAATCCTGCCACCACCGATAGTCTCTATAGCTACAAACAACCCAGCAGCGATGGCATTGGCAAGGTCTATATGGGCCGAGAAATTTCCCAGGTGATGGGTCATCGAGGAGCCTCCTGGTTAGAGCGCCCGGGTCGTAAAGCAGATGAGCAACCTGACGTCGCTGTAGACGCACTGGAGTTAAAGCCCACGGATACGGTGGCCGATATCGGTGCGGGCACCGGCTACATGAGTTTTCGCATGGCGCAAAAGGTCCCTGACGGACAGGTGCTAGCGGTAGATTTGCAGCCGGAAATGATTCAGATGTTAGAAGCAGTCCGGAATGAGCAGGGCATTACTAACGTGCAAACCATTCAAGCGGAGGAGGATAATCCCCATCTCCCATCAGAGCAAGTGGACCTGGCCCTAATGGTGGACGCATACCATGAGTTTGCGTTTCCTCGGGAGGTGATAACCGGTGTTGTGGATGGACTGAAGCCAGGGGGTCGTTTAGTGCTAGCGGAATATCGAGCAGAGAATCCAATGGTGATGATTAAACGGCTTCATAAGATGAGTGAGAAACAGGTAAAAAAAGAGATGGCTGCGGTAGGGCTAACCTGGTTAAAGACAGATGATCGGTTACCTCAACAGCACTTACTGTTTTTTGAGAAAGCGGCATAGAGATGTTGACTGAGTAGAGTCAACGCCAGAAATATATGACTGAGAACTGAGCGAGTTCGTATGCCTCTATGGGCACAGGTCATCCACGCGAAACATCTTCTTTTCGAGACGTTGATTATCAAACAGAACAGATACTAGGAGTATCAGATACAGCACAGCCTTTAGGCTTTTCGAACATTACAGTTGAGCTAAAAAATGTTGTTGACTCTGGCTAGTTCAATCAAGGCGATAGCTGTTCAAGATGGAATATCCTTGGCTGTGATTCTCTAACTTTCATCAGCGGCAACAATATCATTATCACCAAAACTGGCTACATACTGACCATATCCCTCTGTTTCTAAATCAGCCAGTGGAATAAAGCGTAGTGATGCTGAATTGATGCAGTAGCGCAGCCCGGTTGGTGCTGGTCCATCCCTAAAGACATGCCCCAGATGAGAATCAGCCTGACGACTACGCACCTCAGTCCGCACCATAAAGAACGAGCGGTCTACCACCTCAACAATATTGGCAGGTTCAATGGGTTGAAAAAACGATGGCCAGCCTGTTCCCGAGGCAAACTTATCTAGGGAAGAAAATAGCGGTTCTCCCGAGACTACGTCAACATAAATACCTGGCTTTTTATTGTTCCAGTAGGAATTTCTAAAGGGCGGTTCGGTATCATTTTCCTGTGTCACAGCGTACTGCTGCTCTGTCAGTATGGCTCTCAAAGCTTCCACATCAGGCTTCTGAAAATCACCAGCCTCGGCCACAACAGGTTCTACCGTTAAAGCAACTGCCTTAGCAGAGATGGGGGCAAAGAGAGTGAATACTACCAGCAGCACACAGCTCAGAATAATCCCGTAAAGTCGTTTCATTAGCCCCTTAATCACAGCGTTAATAGCAAAAGGTTTATGGTCTTTAACACCGACGACACATCATAATGGGATGCTCAAAATTGAAGAACATGGTGCCGTCAGGCCAGAGTCCTACATCTAGGATAACAATCAACGCAAGTCCTGACAGTCGTCGTCGTTTCTCAAACAAACTGAAATTAGTGTGATGGCGTGCTTTATCTTATTAGTGCCTGCGCCCAGCTGCGTACTGACCGAATCACTTGATTTTCAGTTTGAGATTGTCGCTGTGTTAGAAAATCATTGAGCCGCACTGCTGTCACAGCTGTACACCCCCTTTCTTAAGTTTGCCCTACACCATCGCCTTTTCAATTCCTTCTGTAGTAGCGTTATTGACTGAAGTTCTAAATGCCCTATAGCAATGACAACCAACTGGCCCAGTTTGCTACAGCAGCTCATTGATAAGCAGTCCCTCTCGGTCGATCAAGCTGAATCGCTGATGCAGGGCTGGTTGACCGAATCCATCGATCCCATTATGACCGGGGCCATTCTGGCCGCACTTCAGGCAAAAGGCTTCTCGGCAGATGAGCTGGCGGGTATGGCCCGAGTGCTACAGGGGCAATCCCTTGGCGGTATGCAGCCTGATGATTCGCTACCCACGCCTCGCATTGATACCTGTGGCACGGGTGGCGATGGCGCGTCTACATTTAATATTTCTACCGCTGTGACCTTTGTGGCGGCGGCGGCGGGCCTACCGGTGGTGAAGCATGGTAATCGGTCGGCATCGAGCAAAGTGGGCTCTGCCGATGTCCTGGAAGGATTGGGGGTGGACCTAAGCGCATCTCCTGAGAAGTCAAAAGCGGCTGTGAAGGAGGTAGGGGTTACGTTTCTGTTTGCCCGTGGTTGGCATCCGGCGATGAAAGCAGTGGCTCCCATTCGCGGCACGTTGAAAATTCGTACGGTGTTTAATCTGTTAGGACCATTGGTGAACCCGTTACGGCCTACCGGTCAGGTGATTGGTGTGTTTGATCCATCGGTGATTGCCACCATGGCGGAAGCGTTGAACCAGCTTGGCATGGGGCAAGCGATGGTGCTGCACGGTCGTGAAGGTTTGGATGAAGCTGGTTTAGGGGATGCGACGGATGTGGCGGTGTTAGCCAATGGCCAGGTGTCAGCCCAGGTGCTCGATCCGCAACGGTTGGGGCTTGCTAGGGCGGATATATCGGCTCTACGGGGCGGTGAGCTAGAGGAAAATATGACTATTCTGCGAAATGTGTTGCAGGGTAAAGGTACCCAGGCTCAGCAGGAGGCTGTGGCGCTGAATACGGCGTTGGCTCTCCAGGTCGGCGGTGTGGCGACAGGTGATTCTTTTGAGGCGGCCTGTGCCCAGGGGGTGACAACGGCAAAGGAGATTATTGCTAGTGGTGCTGCCTGGGATAAGTTAGAGCAGCTAGTCGCTTTCTTAAAAAGTTGAACCGTTATGCATGGTTAGAGGAGGATAGGTATAGCTCATCCTCCTCTATTAAAGTGTGTTCTTGGGTTGGAATCCATTGAGCTAAGAGGGCGGCAACAGCCATGGAGAAACCGCCTAGGATAACGATGCTGATGCGATCGCAACCCACACATTCCATCACCCAGCCCAACCCCAATGCGGCAACAATCTCTGGCAGCACAATAAAACAGTTGAAAATCCCCATGTAGAGACAGTTTTGCTCTGCCGGAATTGACTTGGCCAACAGCGCGTAGGGGAGCGAATGCATGCTGGCAATGGCAATACCCACCCCTACCATGGGGAGTAACAAGAAACCTGGCTGATGAATCCAATGGATCGAGATCAGACCCATCGCACCACACAACAAACTGAGACTGTGGGTGTGGCGCTCTCCCAACCGGGCAACAACAGAATAAATGCCAACGGCGGCGACACAACAGACCAAGTTGTCTACGGCTAGGCACAGCCCCGACCACTCAACACTTTTGGCGTAGAGTGGCGTACCGGGTACGGCCCCAAAAATATGGTGGGCAATGGCCGGGGGTAAATAGAGAAACATGCAAAATATCCCTAGCCAGCTAAAGCTTTGTACCCAGGCCAGCTGTCGCATGGTGGGGGGCATGGTTGCGATCGCACCCCAAATCTGCTTCACCATACCGTCTTCAGAAACCGGCAATGGCTTTATGTTTGTAGACTCCGGCGTGGTCACCACGGTCCAAATAACCGTACCCAAAAATACTGCCGCCCCCAAATAAAACGACAGCTTAATCGACAGCGGCACCCTGCCCAACGAAACAAGATTGGCCGTATCCATCTCAGCTAACGCCGACCCGGTGGTCCCCAGGTGAGCAATCAGCCAGGGCATGGCCGATGCCAGTACAGCGCCCAGACCGCACAGCAGACTCTGCACAATAAACCCCCGAGTTTGCTGCTGGGCTGGCACCAGGTCCGCCACAAACGACCGAAACGGCGTCATGCTCACATTGGCCGCTGCATCTAAGAGCCATAGCAGTCCTGCCGCTACCCATAGGCTAGGGGCATTGGGTAGCAGTATTAGCGCCACCGAGCTAAGCAACGCCCCAACCAAGAAGAAGGGTCGTCGTCGTCCCAGGGGAGAGCAGGTGCGATCGCTCCAATAGCCAATCACTGGCTGTATCAGTAGACCACTCATGGGGGCCGCCAGCCACAGAAGCGGTAGCTGGTGTGGATTAGCCCCGAGGGATTCAAAAATAGCGCTGCCATTGGCCATCTGTAAGCCCCAGCCAAACTGGATACCGAGGAAGCCAAAGCTCATATTCCATAGTGCCCCCATGCTGGCCTGCTTCTGTAATGGGGGAGTGGGTGCGGACGACTGGGAGGGGGAGGCAGCAACCTGAGTGACGTCTACCATGGCATTGCCATTAGGGTCACAGGTGCAAAATTATTGGCAGGCTTACGCATAGATGGAAAATTCTACGGCCCATCAACAGGCCATAGCCACATGAACGGAATGATTGTTGTTATCGCTAACGTCAACTAAACAAAAGAAAAAATGTTTTATTTTGTTTTGCAGGTAACGGCTACTGCTGTCAGTACTCCATAGCTCAACTAATACCGCAGATCAGCAACACCTATTCTAATTAAAGCCTTATAAATTATTTTATTGCAGCTATATATCTCTATGTAACGACCTTTGAACCAGTCGTGTTTTCCTCAGACCACCTTCTTACAATAAATAAGCAGTCCCTAACAAGTTGCTCCTATGGTTAGCAAAACAGTCTTAACGACAACGGCGACTAAAACCGTTGGTGAGATGATGACCGCACCCCCCCTGACGGCAACGCCAGATATGCCCCTCAAGGATGCTGTGCAACTGCTAGCCACCCATCGCATTAGTGGGTTGCCTGTGATTGATGATAATGGAGCAGCGGTGGGTGAAATTTCTGAAACCGATCTGATGTGGCAGGTCAGTGGAGCGTCGCTACCGGCCTATGTCATGCTGCTCGATAGCGTTGTGTACTTAACCAACCCCGCCCGCTACAGCCAAGAACTACACAAGGCCCTGGGGCAAACCGTCGCTGATGTTATGTCCCGTAAAGTAACCTTTGTTCAAGCTGCCGATGATTTGCAGCGGGCTGCCCAGCTCATGCACGATAAGCAAATTCGTCGATTGGTGGTGGTGGATGATGAGAAACGCGTGATTGGGATTCTAACCCGTGGGGATATTGTGCGTGAACTCGCCCAGCAGTATGCCTAAACCACCGCCAACCTTTTTTGGATACCAAAGCAAACATTAATTCATGGTCATCTCACCCGAGCAGATTAAGCAGCAGCTAGCATCAGAAGACCTGGGACAACGCTTGCGGGCCGTAAATCTATTGCGGGAGATTGATCCAGCCGTTGCCTTTGAGCTCATTCAAACCGTGATTAGCGACAGCAGTGCCCGCGTGCGCTACGCTGCGATTAGTCAGTTTTCCACCCTAGGGACCCAAGATAAAGAGACCGCGCTGACCCTCTTGAGAGGGGCGCTCTACCACGATCCAGAAGCCGACGTGCAGGCGGCAGCGGCTGACTCTATTGGTGCGTTACGGTTGGTGGAAGCCTATGATGATTTGGCCACCGCCTATCAAAACACCTCAGAGTGGATTGTCCAGATGAGCATTGTTGCTTGTTTAGGAGAACTCGGGGTTGATCGCGGGTTTGATCTATTACAGCAGGCACTGCAGTCTGAGAATAATTTGGTGGCGTTAACGGCCATCGGTGCCATGGGAGAGCTGAAAGATCCTCGAGGTATTCCTCTGCTTTTGGCCTTTGAAAAGAATGACGATTGGCAAGTGCGCCATCGTCTGGCCCAGGCCTTGAGCAACTATCTGTCAACGCCCCAGTCTGATGCTGTGCTGCCGACGCTCACCGCATTAACCCAAGATGAATCAGAAATAGTCGCCGACGCTGCTCGCTCCCATTTGCCATGATTAGTCTGCCATAGCCACGTTCGCAGCATGGATATTTCTGAAAGCTCTGAACCTATAGTGTTGCGCAGTTCACAACGGTGATGCTCGCTAAACGGTTTAGATAGCCACAGCTATGGGCGATACAACCTGCTGTTGGTGCAGCGTCTTCTTCGGAGATATGCATTCAGCCATTTGTCATACAACCGCTAACCTGACTGGCAATCGACGGATATATTTAGTCGATTTTCATAGATAAACTCAATGGCAGAATGGTCGTAATTAAGAACATATCAAGCTTATTTTTACTGATGATTTGATGTTACGAATAACGGACTTAGTTGAAATTACTGAGTCTTGAATGATGCACCCATGTTATTAATTAGTTATTGCAAAAAAATACGACTCTACGTCCGCTTAATCGTTCACTGAGTCTGAGCTTTTACGTTAGTAAGGGGTAAAGATAATAAAGTCTTTGCGTTTATAAAAGCATTCTCCGTATAGCTAACTCTTTTGTCTTTGTTCGTACATTAGATATCTGATTGGCAATTGTTTCTTAAAACATTACAAGTAATAAAACTGATGTCTACCAGTGCTTCATACTGATTGCCTCGTGATGTTCTAGAGAATGAACTTAAAGTGATAACAGAATCAAACCTGTCTTTTTTTAGTCTGAAAAAATTACAAGTTCGATGATTTATTGCATAGTTTTTCCTGTTTTTTAGTTTGGTTTATTGCAGATCTGATATATTAGAAAAGGATAAACAAGGTTATTAGTTTTCTGTAGTATTTAGCACATTTAAATCATTAGAAAAAGTTTACAAGAATCCACTTTAGACGTTTAGATAGTCTGTCCAAATTGATTTCAAGACGACAGTACATGTTGATTGATGGGCCTGCCATTGATGGGTGTAGGTTCGGTGTTGAGGATTGATTTCATGGTAAGTGTGATGACATCATCCACTGGGGTGAAGTGGGATAAACTTAGTTTTGCTTCGACCCTATATCTGTATCCAATTATTGATACGCTGCTCGAACGTGCTCCGACACAGATGCGCGATGAGCTCCGTCTAGGTCTGCAGGAAGCTTTGGTGAATGCGGCCAAGCATGGCAATAGTTTAGATCCCAGTAAGCATGTGTCCGTTCAGTACGCCAGGGTTGATGGTAGCTACTGGTGGATTATTACCGATCAGGGCAGCGGCTTTGAGATGTCTGATGACTGTCATGACTGTCCCGATGGCGATGGCAGTGAGACCATGGGTGATTGTGGTCGTGGCCTGTTTATCTTGCATCAAATTTTTGATCAGGTGCACTGGTCCTCTAAGGGGAATGAGGTTCACCTGTGTAAGCGTCTCAGCCGTTGGCCCAATTGGCTCAGGTGGTGGTCAGGTCCATGGACTGCGAAAGATACCATGGCGATGGGCTGACGGTCGCTGAAGCTTTTATAATTGATGTGCTCATTAAATTGTTAAGGCATGGCCTTTTTGATGGCTGTTAGTTTGCCTCTTATTGGGTAGGGCATGGGATCTATGGCCTACGAACCGCTACATCACAAGTATCGTCCCCAAACCTTTGCCCAACTGGTGGGTCAGGGTGCGATCGCAACCACCCTATCCAATGCCCTACGGCAAAATCGCATTGCTCCTGCCTATCTCTTCTGTGGGCCCAGGGGTACGGGCAAAACCTCTAGCGCTCGAATTTTAGCTAAGTCACTCAACTGCCTAAATAGCGAAGCCCCCACCCCTGAGCCCTGCGGTGAATGCCAGGTCTGTCGCGAAATTACCGTGGGTGCCTCCCTCGATATTGTCGAGATTGACGCCGCCAGCAATACCGGTGTAGATAACATCCGCGAGCTAATTGAGCGAGCTCAGTTTGCCCCAGTGCAGTGCCGTCATAAGCTCTATGTGCTCGACGAAGTACACATGCTGAGTACGGCAGCATTTAACGCCTTACTAAAAACCCTGGAAGAGCCGCCGCCTCAGATGGTATTTGTACTCGCTACCACCGATCCCCAGCGAGTGTTGCCCACCATTATTTCTCGCTGTCAGCGGTTTGATTTTCGCCGCATTCCCCTGGATGCGATGGTGCAGCATTTAGAGTACATCGCCCAGCAAGAATCCATTGCCATTACTCCCGATGCCCTACAGCTGGTGGCTCAGCTCTCCCAAGGGGGACTGCGGGATGCTGAAAGTTTGCTCGATCAGCTAGGGCTGCTGGATGGGGAAATTACGATTGAATCGGTTTGGGATTTGGTTGGGGCCGTGTCCGAGCGGGACCTTCTGGCTCTGGTTCAAGCTGTTGGTGCCGACGATGGTACCCAGGTGCTGATTTTGGCCCGCCAACTCATGGACCGAGGGCGAGAACCGCTGATGGTGCTTCAGAGTTTGGTGGCGTTTTACCGTGACTTATTAATCGCTAAGACAGCGGCTGACCGCCGCGACCTAGTGGCCATTACTCCGCCCATTTGGGCAGAGATGCTCCCGTTTGCCCAGGAAATGCCGCTGTCATTACTGCTGGCTAGTCAGCAGCATTTACGATCAGCTGAGGTGCAGGTAAAACATACGACCCAGCCCAGACTGTGGTTAGAGATTACCCTCATGGGGCTATTGCCATCGGCCCAGGGTCAGACCGTTCCCGTTGTCTCAGCTGTGCGCTCTGCGCCTGTCCCGGCTGTTGCTCCGGTTAAACAGCCCGTTCCTCCTCGCCCCCCTCAGCCAGAAAAAAGCTCACCGCCCCAGCCATCTGCGGTACCTGCCCCACAGCCAGTAAATGAGCCGGCGGCGGCTCCACCAGCCGTTGTAGATGAGCTGCCCATAACGGTTCAATCAGTTCAAACAGTTCAGCCGACGGGAGCCCCTCAACCCAAGGCCAAGCCTGACAGCGACTCTGGCACTAAACCTGATGTTGCCCCGGCTGCATCTTCTGCTGCAAAAGCGCCTTCAAAAAAAATAGAGGCACCTGCCATGGGCAGCCTCAGCGATATTTGGGCAAAAATAGTCGCTCAGCTAACGCCCATGGGCACCCAGGTACTCATGCGGCAGCATGGTCATTTATTAGCCTGTGACGGTGTTGAAGCAAATGTGGGGATTACCAACGATAAGCTCATGCGGATGGCTCAAGACCGCTTGAGCAACGTAGAAATAGCGTTTGAAAAAGTTTTTGGCTACAAATTACGGGTCACCATGGTGGTTGCCCAGTCCGATAACGTGGCCGCTCCGCCCCCAGTAGCCCCTTCCCCAGCTGCTATACCACCGCCTTCTCGCCCGCCAGCACCTCAGGTAAAGCCCGCTCCACCTAAACAGAATGCTGCGCCGTCTAGTCGTTCCCCTAATCCATCGGTGCCAGCGCCCCCAGCCGCGCCCTCGGCTCCAGCATCCCCAGAGGCAGCGCCGCCGGCCAACGCCGCTGGTTGGCAAGCAGAAAGTGACCTGGATCGAAGCGTTAAGAGCTTTGCCCAGTTCTTTAGTGGTCAAATTGTTAACTTAGACGATGAGCCAAGTGACTCGCTTGAGTCTCCGACTAAGGGCGCTCCCCCGTCTACCGAGCCAGGGCCTGATGTGCCGTTTTAGTTGGCTGCCAACTAAATTGATCACGTTAATCGCATCTGATGGCGTCTGAGTGTCAGGTTAGTAGTGAAAGGGAATTGAGCATAGGGGAAATAGCCCCAGTACCAGACCCGCAATACATCCAGTGGTCATTAACGACCACTGGGGTTGAAAACCATAATCATGGTCCGACAGGAGTGCATCAATTCGCCGACTCAACCGACTGCTGGGGGCGGTACAGCTAAAATTAGCCAGCGCGATGGGAGCAAGGGGGGCGGCAATCACCTGTACCAGCGATTCTGCCAAGGTAAGACGGTCAACTGAACCGGTAGCCCAGTTGTCGGCTCGAATTTCCCTGAGTAGGAGTAGCTCTTGCCACAGTTCATCGGTGTAGGGCAGCCATAGGCTTAGCCGTCTTAACCAGCCTAGCCAAAAGAACCAAAAGGTATCGCGGTAGTAGCAGTGGGCCTTTTCGTGGGCAATGACAGCGACCAGATGTTCTCGATCTAGGGTGTCCAGCAGCCCCTGGCTGATGACTAATTCTGATGACCAAAGACCCACTTGGGCGCTAAAGGCAGTGTCTGCGTCCATGATCCGGGCAACGGTGCCATGGAGCTGCTGCTGGGGATAGCGTTGGATATGGTTAATGCTAAGTCGTGCCTGCCATCCCAAGTAGCCGAGCAGACCGATGCTAACCAAGACAAATATCCAGGCCGTGCCGTAGCTGACCCAGCCTTCTACTGGGCTGACCATGTGACCATGGGGACCCATGATGATAATGGCCACCGCCGTTGTGAGTAATAGCAGGGGTGAAACAATCAGCAATGATAAGACCGCTAGCCAATGGGCATGTTGCAGACAGCGGTGGGTGAGGGCCAGCCTGAGCAGGATTGCAGTTGCGATCGCACCCACCATTAAACTCATATGCATCATGGCTGTTTTCTCTGCCCCTTTTTTCGTGCTGTCTGGGCGCGCCGTGCGGCCTGAATTCGTTGGGTAATGGCTTCTAGCTGATCCAGACTGGACTGGTCGAGGGTATCGGCAAAGGCCGCCACAATATCAGGGTTGCTTGCCGCTAAAAACTGCTGCAGATGTTCGTGGGACTTCAGGATTTTGGCACTGTCTGCCGAAAGTAATGGCTCCCAATGATAGGCCCGGCCTACCCGTCGCTTAGCAATCCAACCCTTAGATTCCAATCGCCTGAGTACGGTGGCTACTGACGAATAGGTTAAATCACGATCAATATCTTCCAAAATTTGATTGTGAATCACCGTCGCTGATGTGGTGCCCACATCCCACAAAATATTTAAAATCTCAGCTTCTAACGGCCCCAATGACAGTCGTCTTGGACGATGGGATGGAAATGGCGACATCAGCTAATCTCTAAACCAATAGCGTTGCTTTCCAGTGTACCGTCCTTGGTCAGTACCCGCCCCCAAGGTGTACACTCCGCGTCATAACTCGATCAACTTTGACAGGGCGTCACTTGAGATCTTTGGGCAGACCTAACAGAATGGTGAGTACTTAAACGCACAATTGTGCAGATCAAGGTTGAATTTGGAGGTGGCGTCTTGCTACCTCTATTTTTTTAATTATGGAATGATGCATCCCCTAAGCGGCTCAATTTTTAGGGGGTTACTCAAGACCGATCTGACTAAAGTCTGTGGCAAACCCATGGGCCAGCAATCGATCGCTGTGGTCGGCACCACCGTCCTTGCCTAAGATATCGCTCTCTGACAACGTGGGGTGCCATCCCCCCAAATAACCGATAAATCCACGGGCTGACTTGGCCATTCGTAAGTCACTAGCCGAGTCACCAATGACTAACCCTTGCGACGGAGAAAGCTTGACGGCCTGACATGCGTTAGGCAGAAAGTCGGCAGATAGTTTGGACGGATTCTGACCGCTTACACCCTGTAGCTTGTCAAAGTAAGCGATTAGATGATGGTGTTGAACAAACGTTTCAAGATTGTCTTGGGAATCCGCCGATACCATGATGACCTTAAGCTTGGCCTGTTTTAGCCGCTTTAAAAAAGCTAACGCCCCAGGCAAAAGCGGCGTGTAAACGGCTTTGGGAGCATACTGCTGATCGGCTGTGCGTAGGGTAGCCCTGGCCAGCTCCATGGCCTGTACCCATGGATAACCCACCATGGCGGCGACAGTGGCTATGCCCATAATGGTTTCTTGGCGGCTGCCCACTGCCAACAGCCCAGCGGCTGACAGTTCTCCGTCATTGAATCCTAAAGCCCTCAGGGTCAAGTCATGGGTATTGGGTAGCTGACGCTCCATTAACTGAGCTTGGGTATGCCCCAGTTGGCTCAGGTACGCGGCAACATTTGCTAAGGTGCCATCTTTGTCTAAAAAAATGGCATGGACATCTGTAAAGACGTTTCCATTACAGGTAACAGTGACCACGGGCGTAATGTCTGTAGGTGTAATGCTTGTAGGTGTAATGCTTGTAGGTGTAATGCCTATGACCTAAAAAAAATGTGGGACCTTGGTCCCACATTTGATTCAAACATTATCAGGTTGTTAGCAGATGAGGCATTGAGCAGTGTCAAACCC